>ERZ808270.16-NODE-16-length-116221-cov-8.450158_pt1 | contig 116221 bp, 81 predicted proteins | sample MGYA00521082_ERZ808270 | MGnify/ENA primary metagenome ERZ808270 (study PRJEB31516, sample SAMN03275594) | gut metagenome | biome: mammalia-associated habitat; material: feces | host: Papio cynocephalus | place: Kenya | collected 2012-07-27 ... | reverse complement strand
GTCGCCGCCAATTTCCTTTCAAGCCTCTTTCAGAGTCACATCTGAGAGAGGCTTTACTATTTAGCACGAACGATTACGGATTAGACAGAAATATCACAGAGCGATGTAAGATAGTTGCTCTCTAAGAGTCTGAACTAATCTCTTAACTCCTTAACTCCTAAACTCTTTAAACTCCTAAACTCTTTAAACTCCTAAACTCTTTAAACTCCTAAACTCTTTAAACTCCTAAACTCATTAAACTTCCAAACTCCCCCTATCCATGGCATTAGAAAAGACTTTAGTATTGCTTAAGCCCTGCACCATGCAGCGCGGCTTGGCTGGTGAGATCATTAGCATATTTGAGAAGAAAGGACTGCAAATCTGTGGCATGAAGATGATGCAGCTTACTGACGACGTGCTCACTGAGCATTATAAGCATTTGAGCGGTAAGCCTTTCTTCCAACAAATCAAGGATTCTATGATGACTGCTCCCGTCGTAGCGCTTTGCCTTAAGGGTGTAGACGCAGTGGCGGCTGTTCGTGCCCTTGCAGGCCCTACAAATGGCCGTAATGCGGCTCCTGGCACTATTCGTGGTACCTACTGCATGAGTTTCCAAGAGAACATCGTACATGCTTCCGATTCGCAAGAGGCTGCCGCGGTAGAGTTGAAGCGCTTCTTCCGCGACGATGAAATCTTTGAATGGGAGCAAGCGGCTTTCCCGTTCCTCTACGCTGCCGATGAATTTTAGATAAGGTTGCTTGGCGCTCTCTGATGGATGAATTTCGGATGCTTGAGCAACATAAAAATGATGTTCTTCGCTTTGAGTAAATTGCTTGGAGCGAAGGACATTTTTTTGTTAGAACATGGTAGAAGGGTTTTCTTGTTGGTTTTCAAACGATAAGGGGAGTAGGGGTAAAGAAAAGGTTTATAATGATGAGAAAATGACAAGAAAAAAATATTTTTCTTTTCTTCTTCCGTTCAAAAGTTTGCCGTATCTTTGCCAACGTCTTTGGAAAACAAGCTTCGCTAAAGCACCTTTTGGAAGAGAGCGAAGCAACTATGGAAGAAACTATCAAGACAGAAGTAAACTGCTGACAATCAATGAGTTATAAGTGTAATACCCTTCGGCATGAAGGGCGGGCAGTTGCGCTCTGATGGTGAGCACGATGACTGCTCAATGTGCTAACGATCAGAGCTGCGCGAAGACGAAAAGTTTTCCGTTTTGGAAAACTTTTGGAAAACTTCTGAGCTTGAAGTTGTCCGAAAAGGACATCTTCTAACCAACAGATAAACCTTACAAACCCTACACAGAATCCCCAAAACCATGTGCACTGACAACTTCATCATCACCAAGCGCAACGGCAAGACAGAGCCGCTGAGTATAGAAAAAATTAAGACTGCCGTACTGAAGTCCTTCCAATCAAGAAACAAGAATATCGACGCCGAAGGGCTCAACCGCATCATGCAACGCCTCCGCTTCTGCAACGGTATGAGTGTGGAGGACGTACAAAACCAGGTAGAGGTGGCACTGATGGCTGAGCACCACTACGAGGTGGCTAAGTCGTTTATGCTTTACCGCAAGCGTCATGAAGACGATCGCGAAACTGCCGACAAACTGCGCTTCTTGATCAATTATTGCAACTCTGCCAATCCTGCCACGGGATCGAAGTACGATGCCAATGCCAATGTAGAAAACAAGAATATAGCCACCCTCATCGGTGAACTTCCTAAGCAGGGCTTTATTCGCTTGAATCGTCGCTTGCTTTGCGACCGCATTAAGGATATGTATGGCAAGGAATTGGCTGATCGCTACATCTACTTGCTCAAGCACCACTTTATCTATAAGAACGACGAAACGTCGCTTGCCAACTATTGTGCTTCTATCACGATGTACCCCTGGTTGCTCAATGGTACAAAGGACATTGGTGGTAACTCTACAGCGCCTACCAACCTCAAGTCGTTCTGCGGTGGCTTCGTCAACATGGTGTTTATCGTAAGCTCTATGCTTTCGGGCGCTTGCGCCACTCCCGAGTTTCTCATGTATATGAGTCATTTCTTGGAGTTGGAATATGGTCCAGAGTATTACAAGGAAGCTGACAAGGTGGTCGACCTCTCCACCCGTCATCGTTCGATCGATAAGATTATCACTGACTGCTTCGAGCAGATCGTCTACTCTATCAACCAACCTACGGGTGCTCGCAACTTCCAGTCAGTGTTCTGGAACATCTCTTATTACGATAAGTTTTATTTTGAGAGCATCTTTGGCGAATTTCGTTTCCCCGATGGTTCGCGTCCCTCTTGGCCCGCTCTCGACTGGTTGCAGCGCCGCTTCATGAAGTGGTTCAATCAGGAGAGAACGAAAGCTGTGCTTACCTTCCCTGTAGAGACCATGGCTCTGCTCTCCAAGGATGGCGACGTGATGGACAAAGAGTATGGCGACTTCACAGCAGAGATGTATGCCGAAGGCCATAGCTTCTTCACCTATATGAGCGACAATGCCGACTCTTTGGCTTCTTGCTGCCGCTTGCGCAATGAGATTCAGGACAATGGATTCAGCTATACGCTTGGTGCGGGCGGTGTGAGCACGGGCTCTAAATCGGTGCTTACGGTCAACCTCAACCGTTGCGTACAGCAGGCCACTCGCGAGGGCCGTTCTTACGTGGAATACCTCGACAGCATCGTCGATCTTATGCACAAGGTGCAGATGGCTTACAATGCCAACCTCAAAGATTTGATGGATAAGGGCATGCTTCCCCTCTTCGATGCTGGCTACATAAACATTAAGCGTCAGTATCTCACCATCGGTGTGAACGGTATGGTAGAAGCTGCCGAGAGTTTGGGTATCACTATCTCTGATAATAAGGAGTATGAGGACTTCGTGGGCAATATCTTGGGACTTATCGAGAGCTACAACCGCAAGTATCGTTCAAAGGACTTAATGTTCAACTGCGAAATGATTCCTGCCGAAAACGTGGGCGTAAAGCATGCTCGCTGGGATCGCGAAGATGGTTATTTTGTGCCTCGTGAATGCTACAACTCTTACTTCTATGTGGTAGAAGATCCTAATACCGACATCATCGAGAAGTTCCGCCTCCATGGTCGTCGCTTCATTGAGCACCTCACGGGTGGTTCGGCGCTCCATATGAACCTTGACGAGCACCTGAGCCAGCCTCAGTATCGACAACTCTTGCGTGTGGCAGCTAAGGAGGGATGCAACTACTTCACCTTCAATATCCCCAACACGCTCTGCAACGACTGTGGCCACATCGACAAGCACCACCTGCATAAGTGCCCCGTGTGTGGATCGGAGAATCTCGACTATCTGACTCGTATCATTGGTTACTTGAAGCGTGTAAGCAACTTCTCGCTCGACCGTCAGAAGGAAGCCAGCAGAAGATACTATCAGCGTGTGGAGGAATAACCCCTCATTCTTAAGGGAATTATACCTATAATATATAGGAGAAAACTCCATGCTGAAGTATTATAACCACGACATCGTATTCCAAGAATATCCTGACGAGGTGACGTTGGCCATCAACCTCACGCTTTGCCCCAATCGTTGCGCGGGATGCCACAGTGCGTTCTTGCGCGAGGACATTGGCGAGGAACTTACTGAAGAACGCCTTACGGCTCTTATCGAGAGCAACGATGGCATCACTTGCGTGGGCTTCCAGGGGGGCGATAATGATCCGCAGACGCTCTTTGCTTTGGCGCATCATGTGCGTGAGAAGTACGAAGGGCGCATCCGCACGGGGTGGTATTCGGGCCGCACATGGCTTCCCGACTTGAAGGAACTCGCCACTGCGCTCAACTACGTGAAGCTCGGCGGCTATTCTGCCAAACTCGGTCCGCTCTCATCGCCCAATACCAATCAGCGCTTTTATCGCATAGAATCCGATGGCCGTCTGACCGACCTTACCCTGCGCTTCCGCAAGAAGCATGTATAAAGAAACGTTCGGGGGCGACACCTTTTCTTGGGTGTCGCCCCCGAATGCATGTGGGGAGGGGATGGAGAAGAAACTTTGTATCGTGCGCTTTTTAATACTCCACTTTATCGTCTTTCTTCTCCCAGTCGTTGAAGGGAACTTGTGCTTCCTGGCGCATGAATTCCTCGGTGGGAAGCTTGCGCTCATGGATGGGGAGGGGCAGTTCGCGGTAGATAAAGGCATCGTCGAAGCCTATGCGAGCGGCATCGTCTTTTGTGGCAGCAAAGTAGAGGTGGTCAAGGTGAGCCCAGTAGATGGCGCCGAGACACATGGGGCATGGCTCGCACGAAGAATAAATGTCGTAGCCCGTGAGGTCGAAGTCCTCCTTCAGCTCGCAAGCTTTGCGAATGGCCTGCACTTCGGCATGAGCGGTAGGGTCGTGTTGCAGCGTCACGCGGTTTACGCCTTCTGCCACGATCTCTCCTCCTTTGGCTATCACAGCGCCGAAAGGTCCTCCGCCCTGCTTTACGTTTTCCACGGCGAGGTCTATAGCGCGTTGCATGAGTTCTTGCTTTGTCATAATTCTGTAATTTTTAGTTCTTTACGAAGGGTAAAGGTAACTAATTCATACGAAATCTTCTCATTTCTTTTGGACTATTTTACTTTTTATCAAGAAAAAGTGCTCCTTATTACCTATTCTTTCACCTCTCTTACGTCATTTTATTGCACGGCAAGGAAAGTCTGGGTAACTTTGCAGTAGATAAGTCAAGGCCTACCAGTCCAAAAGTGAGTATTCGCTTCATTCACCTTGCATTATATCTATACAGAACGAAACGATTCTACATTACCAAGAAACATTAACTCAAAACATAAACTTTATGAAGACATTTACTCTTTTAAAATCCCTCCTTGTAGTTTGCTTGATTAGCTTGTTGGGGGGTAGTGCTTGGGCACAGGAGCCTGTGACTTTGGCTTCTTTTACGATGGATAGTTCAACTGGTTGGACGCTAAATGCAAGTCAGAAGGGAGGTAAAACAACTCCCTATTATGGATTGTTGGGTTCAAGTACATATGTGCAGAGTCCAGAAATTGATTTTAGTGGAGTAAAAACTATGTCTATAGTAATCAATGCAAGAACCTATGGTGGTGCTGGTAAATCAGGGAATAAGGTGACGATACAAATTGTACCATCTGATGAGAATCTTGATGTGATAGAGTTATGTACAATAACTCCTAAAAACAAGGACCTATCAGATTATTCAAGTGATTTTGTACAGAATTCGTTCACAGGTAAAGGATCATTGAGATTTGTCGCTCTATCAAGTACAGAAAATATAGGTGCGGGAATTGCCTCTGCTACAATCACTGAAGCAGGTTCTTTCTTCATCACCTCAGCCGGCTATGCCACCTATTTCACCGACAAGGCATTTACTATGCCTGATGGCGTAACAGGTAGCATCATCACGGATGCTAACGGCGGTAGCCTTACGATAGAGGATAAGTATCCTGCTGGTAGCGTAGTTCCTGCAAGCACGGCATTGCTCCTTAAGGGTGCAGAGAAGGAATATACTTACAATGTAGTAACAACTACTGAGACTGCTCCCACAAACAATCTCCTCCACGGCTCTGTAAGTGAAGACTTTACTTCTGTAGATGATAATACTGATGATTATCTCTTCTACAAGCTCTCTTATGATGAGAACAACGAGAACCTTGGTTTCTATTGGGCTGAGAAGGATGGTGCTTACTTCGTAACAGAAGGTGGCAAAGCTTACCTCGCAGTACCTAAGACGAATGGCGCAAGTCAGATGAAGGGCTTTGCTCTTGATGGCACAACCACTGGTATTCAGCAAGCAACTATCGATACCGCTGTAGCTCCTATCTACGACATCAATGGTCGCCGCGTGAGCACGCTTAATGGTGCTGCTAAGGGTGTATACATCGTAGGTGGTAAGAAGGTGATGGTGAAGTAAGCAGGGCATTAAGACGCACGCTTATTCTCAAAGAAACATTATGAATTAAGAGAAAATACATTAGATACAATGAAGAAGATATATACAGCTCCTCAGACTACTGCTATCCGCGTACAGACGGAAGGCATGATGGCTATGAGCAATCATGATCAAGTAAGCAGTAAGCCCCAGCTCTCTGACGATAAGGCTTGGGACGACATGGATTGGAACGACGTGGAAGAATAACGCTTTTCCTCTGCGCGTTCGCTATAAAAGATTAAAGGCTCACACCTCGAGATGGGGTGTGGGCCTTTGATGTTGTTGTGGGAGGGGAAAGTTTGCTCTGTGGGCGACGCGTCCCGCGTCGGCGTGGATGGGGGAATGTCTCTTGAGATGTGCTTTTGATGTGCTTGGGGAAGTTTTTTTTTTGATGTGCTTTTTGAGGTACTTTTTTGATGTACTTTTTTGATACGCTCTGCGTCGAGCCTCGCGTGTCAAGCCGAAGCGGGACACTTCGCCCCCACTTCCTATGGGCTCACAGCTTGAGATTGTGGCAATGCCGACGCGGGACGCGTCGCCCACAGAACTGGGTGGGGGAACGTATGATGGGTGGGCTGGGCTATACGCGGGCAGCTTTCTTGACGTTTTCGATTTGCATGAGTTCGCGGCAGATGTTGTCGGCGTCGTCGGTATCGTAGACGGAGATGGTCATACGACCTTCGAAGATGCCATCGTTGGTGTCGAGCGTGATGCGCTTTACTACGAAGTGGGTGAGCTTATGCAGTACGTCGGCTATGGCATAGAGCACGCCTTGTGAATCGATGCCCTCTATCTCAAACTGTGCATCGAAGCGCATCACCTTGTGCATGTCCCAAGAGCAGGCAATGATGTTGTTGCCATAGCGCGTCTTGAGTTTGACGGCTGTCTCGCAGCTGCGCTTGTGGAGCTGCAGGGCGCCGTCGTCGGTGATGTAGCCCAGCACGTCGTCGCCAGGGATGGGTGAACACGCGGGATCTATCGTACACTTGCGGAGCACTTCTTCGTTGAGCACGAGCACCTCTTTGCGATTGAGGTTTTTGGCCCATTGTGCGTCGTCGAGCGCTTCTGCTGTGGGCGACTGGTTGTGCTGTCCGTTCTTATTGTTATTGCCAAAGAATGATGTGAGTGTGCTGATTAGTCCCTTGCTTGGCTTGCGTCCTTGGAGGAAGAGCAACGTGGAGTCGTCGAGCGTGATCTTGTCGTCGCCCAGGCTGAAGAGAAACTCTTCGTTGGACATGGCGTTGTAGTGGCGGCGGAGCTTGTCGAGCAGGCCCGAGGAGTACTCCATATCGTGGCTTGAGAGGAATAGACGGAGCACTTCTTCGCCTCGCTTCTGCTTCTCGCGGCTTTCGCGGCGCAGGTAAGCTTGTATCTTGGCGCGCGCCTTGGCTGTTGTGGCAAAGTTGAGCCATTCGGGCTGCACGTGTTGCGTACGCGAGGTGAGCACTTCCACTTGGTCGCCACTCTTGAGCACGTAGCTCAGTGGCACCAGTTTGTGGTTGACTTTTGCACCGAAGCAGTGAGAGCCGAGGAAGGAGTGGATAGAGTAAGCGAAGTCGAGGGCTGTGGCGCCCTTAGGCATTGTCTTGAGTTCTCCCTTGGGGGTGAACACCATAATCTCCGAGGCGTAGAGGTTGAGCTTGATATTGTCGAGCAGGTCGAGCGTATCGGGTTGTGGGTCGTCGAGAATCTCTTTGATAGAGTTGAGCCACTTGTCGAGCTCGTTTTCGTCGTACTCCGCATCCTTGTCCTTGTACTTCCAGTGGGCGGCAAATCCTACTTCGGCTATGTCGTCCATGCGGTCGGAGCGGATTTGTACTTCGATCCACTTGCCTTGTTTCGACATAAACGTGTTGTGGAGTGCTTGGTAGCCATTCGTCTTGGGGTTGGAGAGCCAGTCGCGGAAGCGTGTGGGGTGGGGCTTGTAGATTTCTGTCAGGGCGGAGTAGATGCGGAAGCATTCGTCCTTTTCGTGCTGGCGGTCGGCTGGAACGAACACGATGCGTATGGCCAGGATGTCGAACACTTCCTCGAAGGGGATGTGCTTCTTCTGCATCTTACACCATATGGAGTAGGGGCTCTTGATGCGTGCTCGGATGGTATACTTCACGCCCATCTGGTCGAGTCGTTCGCAGATGGCTGGCGTGAACTTGGCTATCACGTCGTCGCGCTCCACGTGGCTTTCGTCGAGCTTGCGCAAGATGGCGGCATAGTCGTCGGGGTGTTCGTATTTAAAGCTCAGATTCTCCAGTTCTGTCTTAATCTTGTTGAGTCCCAATCGGTCGGCGATAGGCGCGAAGATGTAGAGTGTCTCACCGGCTATCTTATACTGCTTCGAGGGTAGCATGCTCGAGAGCGTGCGCATGTTGTGCAGACGGTCGGAAATCTTGATGAGGATCACGCGTATGTCGTCGCTCATCATGAGTAGCAACTTTTTGAACGTTTCAGCTTGCAGCGATGCTCGGTCGCCGAAGATTCCTCCTGATATTTTGGTCACTCCCTCTACGATGTTGGCTATTTTCGGTCCGAAGAGGTTGCAGAGGTCTTCGTTGGTATAGTCAGTATCTTCCTCTACGTCGTGGAGTAGTGCTGCGCAGATGGAGGTCGACCCGAGTCCTATCTCGCCGCAGGCTATCTGTGCCACGGCGATGGGGTGGAGTATGTAGGGCTCGCCCGAACGACGTCGCACGCCTTTGTGGGCTTCCTTTGCGAAGTTGAAAGCCTTGGTGATGATGTCTACCTTCTTGCGGTGGTTGGAGGCCAGATAGGTGTCGAGCAGGTGTTGGAAGGCGGCGCTGATCATCTCCTCATCCTTCTGTTCTTGAGGGGTGAGGGCCTTATGGGGAGTAGTGTTGGGATAGTCTGGAGTCATAGCTGTGGGTAAAAAGTTGTCACGATAGCACAAAAGTACAAATTATTTTGGGATATGCTCATCATTTCGTTAAAATAAAATAGGCATTACTCGCTCTTCCTGTGGAGCGGAGTAATGCCTACTCTGGGTGTGCTCTCTCTCTGTGGTAGAGGCACGGGCTTGATTATTTTGTCTTCAGTTTGTCGCCAGCCTTGATAGTGTTGCCTTTAATCTTGTTGGCTTTCTTGAGCTTTTCTACGGTTGTGCCGTTGCGCTTGGCGATTTCGATGAGCGTATCGCCCTTCTTCACCGTGACTGTTTTGCTCTTGCTTTCGGAGCTTTTCTTGCTGTTTTTGCTGTTCTTCTTGCTTTTGCTCTTTGATGATGAAGAACTGTCGTCGTCTCGGCTTTTGCTTGATTTCTTGCTCGACTTGCTGCCACTCTTCGATGAATGGCTGGACGATGAAGAATTGCTGTCCGATGTCTTTGCCTTGCTCTGGCTTGCCGACTGACTGCGGTGACGGGCTGCTTGGCTGCGCGTGTCGAGTTTGTCGTTCACTTCCACGGTGGCGCGACGTGTGATGAGTTCGTCGGCTCGGTAGTTGTAGACGGAGTCTTTGAGGTCGATAAACGTGTTGAGCACTTCGATGGGGAGGCAGAGCGTCATGGGGCCGGCCGATCCGGGGATGAGGTCGGTGCGATACTGCGGGTTGAGCGCACGGATGGCATCTTTGCTGATGTTGCAGAGTTCTGCTATCTGCGTGATGTGGAGGTCGCGATTCACGCTCACTGTGTCGGTGGTGACGGGCATCTTGGTCTTCATCGGACAGATGTTGTGGTCGCAGTAATAGTTCATGATGTAGTTGGCTGCGATGAATGCGGGCACATAGCCACGCGTTTCGCTGGGCAGGTAGGGATAGATGGTCCAGTAGTCGCGCACTCCGCTGGCGCGGTGTATGGCCTTGTTGACTGTGCCCGGTCCGCAGTTGTAGGCAGCGATCACGAGGCTCCAGTCTTTATATATATTGTAGAGGTCACGCAGGTAGCGTGCTGCAGCCCAACTGCTCTTGTAGGGATCTTGTCGTTCGTCGATGAGGCTATTGACTTTGAGGTCGTAGCGCTTACCTGTGGCGAGCATGAACTGCCAGAGTCCTACGGCTCCAGCGCGGCTTTTGGCGCGCGGCTCGAGTGCCGACTCGATGACGGGCAGATACTTTAGCTCGAGGGGCAGTCCGTAGTAGTCGAGGGCTTCTTCGAAGATGGGTATGTAGAAGTTGCCTGCTCCCAAGGCGTAGGCCACGGTGCGGCGCAGGCGTCCGCTATATTGGTCGATAAACTTCTGTACCACGCTGTTGTAGGGCATTTCCATCACTACGGGCATGCGGCGCAGGCGGTCTTGATATTCTTCGGGGGTGAAGGTGGGGTTGTAGTTAGGGTCTACGCAGGTGGTGTCGGGGTAGAGATATTTCTTGGCCATCCACTCGCCGAGGAGGGAGTCGCAGCTGACGGTCATACCTTCGGGGAGGTCGATCACTTCGTCGCGTCCGTTTTGGTCGTCGTGTACGGTAATCTGGTCGTCAATGCTCTGTGCAGAGGCTGTGAGGAAACCTGCAGCCAGGGCTAAAATTAATGTTTTGAGTCGTTTCATTCAGTCTGATGTATGGGGTTGTGGCGTGGGCTTGGGGGATTTTAGTGATTCTAGTGATTCTAGTATTTCTAGTGATTCTAGTATTTCTAGTGATTTTAGTTTTTCTAGGGGGGTAGAGATTTTTAGAATCTTAGGCCTACTCCTACGCCGTAGGCGGCGCGGTTCGTCGATCCGAGCATGGTGGGAGAGCCGATTACGGCGGGCTCTACGCTCATGGAGAGGTCGGGCGAGATGTCGAATACGGAGAGTTGGGCATCGACGTAGGCATCGATGACGGATAGGAGGTATACGCCCACGAAGCAGAAGGCGCTAAGGTCGCGATAGCGTCGGTAGTAGTCCTTCTTACGCTTGAAGAGGTTTTTGAATTGGTCTTCGCGTCCCGTAATGTCGTAGCGGGGCGGAAGCATGTCGAGATACGAATGTGTGTTGGGATCGTCGTCCATGATGTCGAGATAGGCTTGCGAATAGTCGCGATACATCATTTGGTTCCACATCAGGGCGTAAGCGCAGCCTAAGAATCCGCCGTAGATGAAAGGAAGTTTCCAGTACTTGCGGTTGTAGATCTGTCCTGCACCGGGCAATACGAGCGAGAGCCATAGTGCACGGGTGGGATTGGGCACGAAGCGGGGCTTGGGCATGGCCTTGATGGGTGCTTTGAGCGAGTCGGCCAGGTGGCTTAGGTGTGTGGTGTCGAGGGGTGCGGCGAGGGAGTCGGGGTCGGATAGTTCGTTGGCTTGTTCCTCTTGTAGCTCGCGTGCAAGCTGGTCGAATGTCTTCGTGGTGTCGGGCGCGAGGGGTTGGGCTTCTCCTTCTTGAACACGTTTGAGGCTCTTCTCTACAGACAAAATGGTCAAAGCCGAAGCCCGTTGTTGGGCCTCGACTTCTGTGCTGCTTCGGTCTGTGGCGTTGCTCGTGGCGCAGCTCATGATGAGGCAGAGCAGCGCGGATATTATGTGCTTGATTGTGCTCAATGGGGGGCTGATTCTAGGAATTCTAGTGGTTCTAGTGGTTCTAGTGGTTCTAGTGATTCTAGTGGTTCTAGTATTCTAGTAATTCTTGAAGGGGTGGGGGTTGGGCTCGTTTAGCTTGGCTTGTTTGGCTTAAATCTTGTCAAGCAGGGTGATGATGCGCTCGAGGTCTTCTTCGGTGGCGAAGGGGATGGTGATTTTGCCTTTGCCTTGTTGCGAGCAGGTCATCTGTACCTTTGTGCTGAAGCGCTCGGAGAGGCGGTTGCGCAGCTCGGTGTATTCTTCAGGCAGTCGCTTGGCGCTTTTGCTTTTGAGCGTGTGACGTCCGCTCTTGAGCGTCTCGCCGTTGTTGAGCGCTTTGACCATCTCTTCTACTTGGCGCACGGAGTATCCCTTCTCTTTGATCTCGTTGAAGAGCTTTACTTGGAGTGAGGGCTTGTCGAGGCCAAGCAGTGCACGGGCATGTCCTTGGTCTACCTCCTTGTTCTGCAGCGCTACCTGCACTTGTGCGGGGAGCTTGAGGAGTCGCAGGTAGTTGGCCACGGTGGCTCGCTTCTTGCCTACCTTTTCGGAGAGTTTGTCTTGTGTGAGGTCGTATTGCTCGATGAGGTTTTGGTATGCCAGAGCTATTTCTATGGCGTTGAGGTCTTCTCGCTGAATGTTTTCCACGAGTGCCATTTGCATCATTTTCTCGTCGTCGGCGGTGCGCACGTAGGCGGGTATGGATGTGAGTCCAGCAATTTGTGCTGCTCTCCATCGGCGCTCACCAGCAATGATTTGGTAAGTGCCGTCCTCCATCAGACGCAGTGTGATGGGCTGAATGATGCCTATCTGTCGGATGCTCTCGGCCAGTTCCTCGAGTGCCTCGGGTGTGAATTCGCGTCGGGGCTGGTTGGGGTTGGCTTTGATCTTGTAAACCGGCACCTCGTTGATGCTTGAGGAGCCGTTGGCGTGGACCTCTTCTTCGGTCGAGATGAGGGCGTCGAGTCCGCGTCCCAATGCAGGGAATTTCTTGTGTGCCATATGAGTGATGATGGAAATAGTCAGGTTTATGGTGGTGAGATGCTTTGCTGGCCGATGTGGGGTCGGTCAGGAGCTGTGGTGTGAGGTTTATGCCCTCTTTTCGTTCTTCTTGATGATCTCCTTGGCCAGTAGGAGGTGGTTTTTAGCACCGGTCGACTCTGCATCGTAGAGTATGGCGGGTAGGCCGTGGCTGGGAGCTTCGCTGAGCTTGACGTTGCGCTGAATGACGGTCTTGAACACGAGTTCTTGGAAGTGGCGTTTCACTTCGTCGTAGATTTGGTTGGCCAGACAGAGTCGCTTGTCGTACATGGTCAGTAGGAAGCCTTCTATCTCGAGCTCAGGGTTGAGCTTTTTCTTTACGATCTTGATTGTGTTGAGCAGTTTTGAGATGCCTTCGAGGGCGAAGTACTCACACTGCACGGGTATGATCACGGAGTTGGCAGCCGTAAGGGCATTGACGGTGATGAGTCCGAGCGATGGCGAGCAGTCTATGAGTATGTAGTCGTACTCGCGGCTGAGGGGCTTGAGTAGGTTTTTGAGTATAAACTCGCGACCCTCGAAGTTAAGCATTTCTACTTCGGCTCCCACCAGATTGATGTTCGAGGGGATGATGTCCAGTCGGTCTATGTCGGTGGTGTAGATGGCTTGGTGAGCATCGGCTCCATTGATGAGACACTCATAGATGGAGCAGTCCACCTTGCTCAAGTCGACTCCCAGTCCTGACGAGGCGTTAGCCTGCGAGTCGGCATCAATCAGCAGCACGCGCTTTTCGAGCGTGGCGAGCGATGCAGCGAGGTTCATGGAAGTGGTGGTTTTGCCCACACCACCTTTCTGGTTGGCTAAAGCAATGATTTTGCTCATGATGCTAAACGGGTTAAGGGTTAGGGGAGAGTGCATGGAGATCCTATGTGTCATTAGTGCACTCTACAACAGGGAATGCTATCGGCTATTAGGCTGCTGAAAGCGTCCCCTGTGTTAAGGTCCCTACTTGGTGAGATGCAAAGGTAAGAAAAATTCGGCTAACAAATCCACGGCTAAAGTATTTTTTGTAATTTTGCATGTCTTATATACGTCACGCGCGCGAGCCCATGGGTTGCAGCGTTGACTCTACGTCACATCCATTCTTATATATATGCGTCCTTACATTCTCATCTCCAACGACGACGGCGTAGATGCGCCAGGTATCAATTTCCTTGTAGAGGCATTGCGTCCTTATGCTGACATACTGGTCATGGCGCCCGACTCTGCGCGCTCTGGATTCAGCTGCTCGATCACCTCATCGCGTCCGCTCACTTACAAGGTGCTTCGCGAGGAGGAGGGACTTACGGTATGCTCCTGTTCGGGTACACCTACCGACTGTGTGAAGATGGCACTCAATCTCTTCAAGGATCGCAAGTTCGACCTCGTTGTCGGGGGCATCAATCATGGCGACAATTCCTCCGTCAATGCCCACTATTCGGGCACGATGGGTGTGGCGATCGAGGGCGCGCTGCAGGGCTATCCCTCCGTGGCATTCTCGCTGTGCGACCACCGCATGGATGCCGACTTCGAGCCCCTTCGCCCGTATCTGGTGGACTTCATGTTTAAGGCCATCGCTGTGGGGCTGCCCGAGTTTACGTGTCTGAACATCAACTTCCCCTTGGCTCCTAAATTTCGCGGCATCAAGGTGTGCCGCATGGCGCGCTCGCGCTGGCAAAACGAGGTGGAGCATCGCACCCATCCCTACGGTGGCGACTACTATTGGCTTGTGGGTGAATGCGTGGAACTCGAGCCCGAGGCTGAGGATACCGACCGCTGGGCGCTTGCCCACGACTACGTGGCGGTGACACCCACGCAACTCGACGTGACGGCCCACGAACTCGTTGGCGTGCTGCGTGAGATACTCTAATTCGTGGCTCTAAGACAAGCAGAAATTACCCCTCGTCCGCGTAAAAATTATCCCCCGTCCGTGTAAAAATTATCCCCCGATCGCGTAAAAATTATCCCCCGATCGCGTTTTGACCAAGTCCAAATAGCGTTTTGCTTGCCTTATTCACCCCATATTCCCAATCCATAAAGATATGAAAATATTCCTCATTGCTGGCGAAGCCAGTGGCGACCTCCATGCAGCCCACCTCATGCGGGCCATCAAGCGGGAGTGTCCCACAGCCGAATTTCGCTACTATGGTGGCGACAAGATGCAAGCCGAGGGTGGCACGCTCCTATGCCACTATCGGCACTTGGCCTACATGGGCTTTGTGCAGGTGGCACTCCATCTGCCCACCATCTTGCGCGGCATGAGAGACTGCAAGCGAGCCATCGAGGAGTGGCGCCCCGACGCCGTGGTGCTTGTGGACTATCCGGGTTTTAATCTGAAGATGGCGCGCTATGTGAAGCGCCGTGGCATTTGCCCCGTGTTCTATTACATCTCGCCCAAGATATGGGCATGGAAGGAACACCGCATTCGCCAAATCCGTCGCGACGTAGATAGGCTATTCTCCATCCTGCCCTTCGAGGTGGACTTCTTCGAGAGGAAACACCACTACCCCATAAGCTACGTGGGCAACCCCACGGTGGACGAAGTGACTGCCTACACCGACAGTCACGGCGCTCCCGCAGACGATGGGCGCACGATAGCTCTGCTGCCCGGATCGCGCCGACAGGAGATCAAGGACAACCTGAGCCGTATGCTCCAAGCTGCTGAGCCTTTCACTGACTATAAACTGGTGATAGCCACGGTGCCCAACATCCTTCTTGATGACGTGATGTTTTATATGAAAATCATCATCTCATCGGGCATTGACCTGCAGCGCGTCGTGTTAGCTGAAGAGAGCACCTACTCGCTGCTCTCACACGCCCATGCTGCCCTCGTGACGAGCGGAACAGCCACACTCGAGACAGCGCTCTTCCGCGTGCCGCAGGTGGTGTGCTACTATATGCGCATGGGGTGGTTCATCTCGCTCGTAAGGCCCTTCTTCCTCAAGGTGCCCTACATTTCGCTGGTCAACCTCATAGCAGAACGTGAGGTGGTGCCCGAGCTCGTGGCTTCGCAGATGAACGTGAAGGAACTGCGCCGACAGCTTGAGCGCATTCTCCCCCCTAAGTCAATTGATCGCAAGGAACAACTCGAGGGCTACGACCTCGTGGCACGACGGCTTGGTGCGGCAGGAGCACCCGAGCGCGCTGCCCACGAAATGCTTAAAATTTTAAGTAAGAAGTAATAAGTTCTTGCAAACTTCAAGTAATAAGTGATACGTTCTTGCAAACTTCAAGTAATAAGTGATACTCCTTGTTCTAATCAATGTAATAAGTAACACATACTTGCTCACTTCGAGTAAGAATTTCTATAGATAATCTGAAAGCAGAGTAACTGCGACCTCTCTATACAATAAATGATGAGCGACGAACTGAAGCAAAACACTGAATCCACCGAAGCGCACTCCGACTATCATCCCACCGACGTGAAAGCCGAGGACGGTACGTTGCAGCTTACGGGTATGTACCAACACTGGTTTCTGGACTACGCCTCTTACGTAATCCTCGAACGTGCCGTGCCTCACCTGGGCGACGGACTCAAACCCGTGCAGCGACGCATACTCCACTCTATGAAGCTGCTCGACGACGGACGCTACAACAAGGTGGCCAATGTCGTGGGTCACACCATGCAGTTTCACCCCCATGGCGACGCTTCCATAGGCGATGCCTTAGTACAACTCGGACAGAAAAACCTACTGATCGACTGCCAGGGAAACTGGGGCAACATACTCACGGGCGACTCGGCAGCTGCACCCCGATACATCGAAGCACGACTCTCGAAGTTTGCCCTCGACGTGCTGTTCAACCCCAAGACCACGGAGTGGAAAATGTCGTACGACGGCCGAAAGAAAGAGCCCGTATCGCTCCCCGTAAAGTTTCCCTTGCTGCTGGCTCAAGGCGCTGAGGGCATTGCCGTGGGCCTATCGGCAAAGATTCTCCCCCACAACTTCGGCGAACTCTGTCAGGCCGCAATCAAATATCTGCACGGAGAGGAGTTCCACCTCTATCCCGACTTCCAGACAGGAGGCTCGATCGACGTGTCGCGCTACAACGATGGTATGCGCGGAGGCGCTGTCAAGGTGAGAGCCAAGATCGAAAAGCTCGACAATAAGACCCTCGTGATTCGAGAAATTCCCTACGGCAAGACCACCTCAACACTCATCGACTCCATACTCAAAGCCAACGAAAAGGGTAAGATCAAGATACGCAAGGTGGAGGACAATACGGCAGCCGAGGCTGAGATACACGTACACCTCACCCCAGGCACCTCGAGCGATAAAGCCATCGACGCACTCTATGCATTCACCGACTGCGAGACGAGCCTAAACCCCAACTGCTGTGTGATCGATGAGAAGAAACCGAAGTTTCTCAGTGTGAGCGAAGTGCTCCGCCGCTCGGTAGACCGCACGCGCTCATTGCTCGAACAAGAGCTGCGCATACGTCGTGGCGAACTCATGGAGAGCCTGCACTTTGCCTCGCTCGAACGCATCTTCATCGAAGAGCGCATCTACAAGGATCGCCCCTTCGAACAAGCTAAAGACATGGATGCTGCCGTGGCACACATCGACAAGCGATTGGAGCCATTCAAGCCCTCGTTCTATCGCGAAGTGACGCGCGACGACATACTCCGCCTCATGGAGATCAAGATGGGACGCATACTGAAGTTTAATAAGGATAAGGCTGAAGAACTCATCGCTCGCATGAACGAGGAAGTGGCGCGCATCGACCACGACCTGCAGAACATGGTAGAGGTCACCTCCAACTGGTATCAACTGATTTACGACAAGTATGCAGCAGAGTATCCGCGCCGCACGGAGATCCGCTCGTTCGACAACATTGAAGCCACCAAGGTGATAGAGGCCACCGAGAAACTCTATATAGATCGTGAAAACGGCTTCATGGGCACAAGTCTTAAGAAAGACGAGTTTGTAGAAAACTGCTCGCCTATCGACGACGTGATCATCTTCTATCGCGATGGTACCTACAAGGTGACCCGCGTGCAGGAAAAGGTGTTTATCGGTGAGACGGAACGCGCCAAGGGCGAACGCAAAAAGAAGGTGGAGGTGATCCACATCGCCGTGTTTAAGAAAGGCGACAAGCGCACCATCTACAACGTCGTATATCGCGACGGAGCCACCAATGCTTGCTACATCAAGCGATTCAACGTGACCTCGATCACCCACGACCGTGAGTACGACGTCACGATGGGCACACCCGGCAGTAAGGTGCTCTACTTCACTGCCAACCCTAATGGCGAGGCTGAAGTGATCAAGGTGACCTTCCGTCCCAACCCGAAGCTCAAGCGAATCAGTATGGATAAGGACTTCGGCGAAATCCTCGTAAAGGGACGCCAGAGCCGAGGCAACCTCCTGACCCGTGTCGACGTACACAAGATTACACTCAAAGCCCACGGCGCATCTACTCTCGGCGGCAGAAAGGTGTGGTTCGACCACGACGTGCAACGACTCAACTACGACGCTCGCGGACAGTATCTCGGCGAATTCCATTCCGACGACCTCGTGCTCGTAGTCCTCGACAGCGGACAGTACTATACCACCAACTTCGACGTAAACAATCACTATGAGCCTACGGGCATACTCCGTGTAGAGAAGTTCGACGAACACAAAGTGTGGAGCTGCGTGCTCTTCGATGCCGACCAGCAGGGCTACCCTTATGTGAAGCGTTTCTGCTTGGAGCGCACTCCGCAGACGCGTCCGCAGAGCTTCGTGGGCGAAAATCCAGATTCACGCTTCGTATTGCTCACCGACCAAGTGTATCCGCGCCTGCAGATCACCTTTGGCGGAGCCGATGCCTTCCGCGAACCGATGGAGATCGACGTGGAGCAGTTTATAGCCGTGAAGGGATACAAAGCCAAGGGCAAGCGCCTGACCACGCTTGCTGTCGACCGAATAGAAGAACTCGAGCCTACGCGCTTCCCCGAGCCCGAACCCACCACGGATGAGGCCGATGCTGCTGACGATAGTAGCATAACCACCGACGATGCTACCGACGAGGAGGGCGCAACCACACTCTCACTCTTCGACGATTAATGCAATCTCCCTCAGAGAACAGTCAAGTCCCGACAGCCAACAACTGCCGGGACTTGACGTTTTTGTATAAGAAAATCTGCTAAAAACGCAAACGTATTAGAATTTATCCGTACATTTGCGAATGTTATAAGAACTACACTTGTTTCCTTCAATGCGACACAGAGATAAGTGGATTTCCTAACAGAAAAAGCGCAGAGCGACCACTGATGCCCTCGCGCGAGAAGATGAAAAAAGTTGAACCCCAACGAGTCGCACACATTCATTACTATGAAAGAACTATTATCTATCGCACAGAAAATTTCGATGAAAGGCCGCATGGCGCTTGTGCTTGGCATGGCATTGTCGCTCGGCATTCCTAACGCCTCGGCACAGTCGCTCAAGGACCGATTTAAGAAGGCCGCACAGAAAGTGGGCAAGCAAGCCAAAGAGACCGTGGTGCAGACTGTCGTTCCCAAAGAAGTGAAGACTGCCACAAAGACGGCAAGCAAGGCCGGCAAGAAGACCTCCACTTCGAAGAGCACTAAAAGCGGCGGCAGCACCGTGAACATTCCCTTGAACCATAACGCCCTCTTCGCCCCGCTCGGCACACCCGTCGATGCGAAGAAAGGCCGCACCTCAGCCTCGGTGTCGAAGCCGCCTAAGGAAGAAAGCAAACAGCCTGCATGGAACGAAGCTCGCCCTTCAGTAGACGAACTCGACAATAAGAGCCTCGTGGCAGAATTCGTGCTATTGGAAGATTGCATTGTAAGCAGATACGTATCGCCCAGTGGCCCTATCGCAGTGCGTTTCGGCATTGTATGCGATGAACTCCGTGCACGCGTCAGAGCTTTGGATGGATTCGCTGAAAATTGTGAAGAACTGCCCGATACTTATGCCGATGAGGACGTCGACCAGTCCTTTATCGATAGCGCCAATCGCACCTTTGCAGGCTGCTTAAAGCGAGACTCATATCATAGAGTAGTCCGCTCCTCTATAGCCCCTATCATCGAGATGAAGGGTTGTGAACTCAACGGCCGTACGGTATCCTATTTCAAGAAGTACGACTATGCCAATGCTCACAAGCAGCTGACGCAGTGGAATCCTGATAAGAAGTGAAGCGCTTCCCACTTGCGCCGAGCCACGCTCTATAGGAAGCGAAAAAAGCAGGAAGCCTTGGATCAAAATGGATGGTTACAAGCACAAAGCCCCAGCAACGACAAGTTGCTGGGGCTTTGTGCATAAAGTATATGCTTAAGAAGTCTACTCAGCCGATACCGTGGGCGACGCGTCCTCGCGTCGGCATCATCCACGAATCAATGAACGTGATACATTCTCATGCTTCAGCGCACATTCTTTGAGCGGAGCGTTACGAGGGGGACGAGCATTTCCTCCATAGAGATGCCACCATGTTGGAACGTGTCTTTGTAGTACTGCACGTAGTAATTGTAATTGTTGGGGTAGGCAAAGAAGCGGTTGCCTGTGGCAAAGATATACGACGTGCTGAGGTTGGGCTGAGGCAACATGAAGCGGCGAGGATCCTTTACCTCGAGCACCTCTTTGGCATTGAAGCTGAGATTGCGGCCGAGCTTGTAGCGCAGATTGGTGTTGACGTTGCGGTCGCCCACCACCTTCGAGGGCTGATCCACGCGTATGCTGCCGTGGTCGGTGGTGATGATGATGTCGTAGTCGAGCTCGGCGAGGCGACGGAAAAGCTCGTTTACGGGGCTGTGGCGGAACCACGAGAGCGTGATGCTGCGGTACGCACTCTCGTTGCCGGCAAGCTCGCGCACCATCTTACTCTCCGTGCGAGCGTGGCTCAAGATGTCGATGAAGTTGATCACGAGCACGTTGAGCGGAGTAGTGGTCATCTGTGAAAACTGCGATAGCAAGCGGTCGGCGGCCTGCGAGTCGTTGATTTTATGATAACTAAAGGCTTCGCGGCGTCGGAATCGCTCCAGCTGATGGCGGATGAGCGCTTCCTCGTTGAGGTTTTTGCCCTCATCTTCGTCTTCCTCCACCCACAGTTCGGGATACATCTGTTTGATCTGTAGCGGCATGAGCCCTGCAAAGATGGCATTGCGTGCATACTGTGTGGCGGTGGGCAGGATGGCGTAGTAGAGATCCTCGTCCATGTCGAATCCGTCGGCAAGTTCGCGTGAGAGCATGCGCCATTGGTCGTAGCGGAAGTTGTCGAGCACGAGCAGGAATACCTTTCGCCCGGCTGATAGGCGTGGGAAGATGCAGCGCTTGAAGATGTCGGGGCTCATTAGCGGACGAGAGTCGGGCTGCTGTATCCAGTCCTCATAGTTCTTGCGCACAAACTTGGCAAAGGTGAGGTCGGCTTCCTCCTTCTGCATGCGGAGCATGTCGTCCATAGGGCTTCCAGCTTCGGCGAGTTCCAGTTCCCAGTGGACGAGCCGCTTGTAGAGTTCCTTCCACTCCTCTGCCGATAGCCTTTCGCTCATCTGCATGCCTATGCGTGAGAAGTCCTGCCGATAGCCCGTCTGCGTCACTTCTTGTACGATTTCGCGTTGGTGGATATTCTTCTTCAGCGTGAGCAAGATCTGCTTGGGGTTGACGGGCTTGATGAGATAGTCAGCTATCTTGGAGCCGATGGCCTGGTCCATGATGTCTTCTTCCTCGTTTTTGGTGACCATCACTACGGGCACGTTGGGTGCCACTTCCTTGAGGCGGGTCAGCGTTTCGAGTCCTGAGAGTCCGGGCATGTTTTCGTCGAGGAGCACGAGGTCGAAGTTTTCCTCTCTGCAAAGGTCTATGGCGTCGGGACCATTGTTGGCGGTCACCACTTCGTAATCTTTCTTTTCGAGGAATAGGATGTGGGCGCGGAGCATGTCAATCTCGTCGTCCACCCAGAGAAGACGGGCAATCACAATAGTAAAGTATTAAGTATAAAGTATTAAGTATTACAATCTTGCTGACTTCAAGCAATATAATATATTCTTGCTGACTTCAAGTAAACGTCAAGTGTTAAGTATTACGATTCTTGCAAGCGTTGTGGCTTGAGTCACTTTTATATTAGTCATTGATGCAAAAGTAATACATTCTTGCGGAGAGGGGAGGCTCTGTAGTCTAAAAAAAGGTTAGCATTCCTATGAATACTAACCTTTGTGGATATACGTATGAGCAAGTGCTTAGATCTTGTAGCCCCACTGCTCGAGCACGTCGCCCCAATTCTCTTCTACGAGTTGCTTGGTGCGCTCGGCGTATTGGTACTTGTTCTTCTTGTAGCCTTTCTTTGAGCCGACGTACTGCTCTATGGCAGTGCGAGCGTTTTCCCATCCGGGCAGGCCGAGGGTCTGGTAGATCTTCTCTGTCATGCCCAGTGCATCGGCCTCGAAGTCTTCAAACTTCACTTCGATGAGGTTGCCCTCGGGGATGAGGTGCTTGTCGGCCTCGTACTGGTCGTGGAGTTTGCGATAGGTGGTGAGGATGTTTTTCTCAATGTCTTCGTTGGAGAACTCTTCGAGCTTGAGGGGCTGGATGGTGTTGGTGAAGAATGAGCGCGTGCTCTCAAATACGGTGTAGGGGTTGCGCATGAGGTAGATAAACTTGGCGTTGGGAAACATCTTTACCAACTCCTTGACGCGACCCGTGTGGGGAGGGTTCTTTGAGAGGAACTGCTCGCCGCCTGTGTTCCAGAGGGAGATCTTGATGAGCTTCTTGAAGGTCTCTTCCCATGTAGCGAGCTCGGCTGGGGTGATGTCCTTGAAGATGAGGTACTTGTCGCAATACTCCTGCATGTACTTGGGGAAGAACCAGAAGTTGTAGAACGTGTAGGGGCACATGTTGGAGATGGCGAACTCTTCTTCTTGTGGCAGATCGACTGCGAGCTCCATATTGTCGGTGGGTCGCTTGTCGGGCATGAGCCACGACATGTTTTTCTTGAAGAAGGGCTGTCCGAACATCATGAGATGGGGGAACACCGTCTGGTAGGTGGTGCAATAGCCGAAGCGCTTGTCGCACGAGAGCACGTTGTGTACGAAGGTGGTGCCCGAACGCCAGTGGCCGAGGATGAACACGGGATCGTTCTTCATCGGTACGTTGGCCAAGAGCTTGCGGTAGCGGCGATCCTGAATGGGAGCGAGCACGGAGAGCAGTCGGCACACGGCTTTGGTCAGTCGGTACTTGCCCTTCCACGGGCCGTCTACTTCACGTCCGGCGGTGAGTTCTTTGAACGTTTTCCAATCGGCTCCTACGAGCGTATTAATGGGGAGTTTGTTGAATTCGATAAGACCCATCTGAATGTCTGTTTTGAGAGCGGCGGAGGGCCCAGACTTGTCATTGTAGCCCGGGCCCAGAGCCTGCGTTATGTTGTGTTTAGTTTTTCTTGTGAAAAGGGAGAATATGCGAGTAAGCTTATAAACTTATTAAACTCATAAACTTATTAAACTAATAAACTTCTTTTACCACACGTCTTCGCCCGTTACGGAGCCGTAGACGCTTGCGGGGCAGTACTCGAAGTAGTCGAGGAAGAACTGCGAGGTGGACGACTCTACGGCACACTTGAAGCGCATGTAGTACGTCTTGTCCTTTTGCAGGAATTGGCGCGTGATGATGTAGCGCATGTTGGGGAAGAAGTAGTTCTGGCTTTCGTCGAAGTAGTCGCGTACGGTAGTTTTGCCTTCGGTGCCGTTTACGCAGTAGTACTTCGGTCCCTTCATGTAGCCCAGGTTGTGGAGTGCGCGGTCGCCTTCTCGGCAGGTTGCTTCGTCGTAGTTGTTCTTTTCATCCTTCACCCAGAGGTTGGGGTCCCAGTCGCGCACGAATTCGCGTTGGTCGATCGGGAGCGAAGTTGGGGTGGAGGGGAAGGGCTTGTCGTCGAAGTAGATTTGCACCATGGAGCGTGCACGGTTGTTGGCCACGCCCATACGGATCTCGTAGGTACCATCAGCGGGTACGGGGGGCATCTTCATCACGAAGTCGTAGGTGCCCGTCACGAGGATCTCGTCGCCCTGTCCGTCCTTCCATCCCGGTGCACCGCCGTAGGTCTTGGAGTGGAGGTAAGTGATGGCGGTGTTGGAGCTTTCGTGGCTGATGTTTTGGAAGTAGCCTTTCGGGAAGTGTACTTGTTCGCCAGTGATGCGGAGGTCGTTGGAGAGGAACTCGGGGTGCATCGTGGTGAAGTCGATACGGATGCGTTCTCCTCCGAGGGCAGCTTGCGTCTCGGGCGAATTGACGAGCACGTGGTCGATGGGGTAGTAGTAGCCGTTGAGTGCGTTGGTCGAGAAGCTTTCCTTCGTTCCGTCTTCGGCGGTAAGCTCATTGCTTTCGCTGATGCGAATGTTGAGTCCGTTGGTCGGTGTGTTGTCGGGCAGTGCTGAGATCTCATCGTAGGTGCCTCGGAAACTGTTGTCGTACTGGCTGATGCGATTGATGTAGAAGGGGTAGTCGGGGTGCTGCTCGCCGCCTACTTGTGTCACTTTGAGCAGTGCGCGGTGGGGGCCCATGGTGGTGTAGTAGTCCCACACGTTGATGGGGAGGTTGCGTGTCTGCGGCACGGCGGGATTGTTGCCTACGTTGTAGCGATACTCGTTGTAGTGTGCCACGAGTCCGTTGAGGGGTGCGCCACCATTGATAATATGGTAGGCGAGGAAGCGGTTGAGCGCGTTGTCTGTATTGGTGATGTCGTCGTGATGGTCTGTAATGCCCGTCACTTGTTCGCACTTGCTGAGCAAGGCTTCGCGTATCTCTGCCCAGTTGGTGATGGTCTCGTTTTGTGCGTCGTATTGTGGCATTGGTATGCCCCAATCGCGGTGGAGCACTTCGTCGGGCTCTACAAATACGGTGTAGCGTATGCGTCGTTTAGGCATATAGGCAAAGTTGCCCGAGATGCCGGGGTAGACGGTCTTCACGCCTATGTTGCTTTGGTTGTCGCGCACGTAGGCATCCTCTTCTGTGGTGCGGGTGCGCAGAGAGTCCTTCCATCCTGTCTCTTTGAAGAGTTGCGCCATGATGCGCATATTGTCGGCTTGTGCGATGATTTCGGGCACGCTTTGTGATGAGGGGTAGATCACGTGGTCTACGGCGTGCACTATGCCGTTGGATGCTTCGTGGTTGGGCGAAATCACGTGTGAGGTGAGGTTGACGTAGTATTCGCCGTCTTTGTCCTGCTGACTGGTGAGTCGGCGGTCGTCGATGGTGGCGTAGTTGAACGTGGTGCCATCGGAGGGGAAGTCGCTCAGTTCGTAGGCCGACTCTGTGCCGTTGTCGATGATACAGTTGTACACTACCATACGCTTCTGTAGGTCGGTCATCTCGTCGATGCTTTGCTTGCCCAGCTCATCGTGGAGGAGCGTCTGCATGGCCTCATTGGTGGGGGCGAACACGGTGTAGTTGCCGCGAGCTTTGAGTACGCTTTCTATGGTTGAAGCATTGTCAGAGAGTCCGAGCTTCACTTCGCTGAAGAGCTTTAGTATCATCGAATACTCTTCGGGCTGGCTCTCCAAGTATTGGATGACGTTTTGCTTCTTGGCTACAGCATAATCGTCTTCGCTAATGTTTTCTTTACATCCTGTAAGGAACGTTGTGGCCGTGAGCATGAGCAGCGCAGCAAGGAGCTTGAAGGTTCCTCTCGAGGTGTGACTTAGGGTATGTGTGTCCATGTATCAGTTTTTTTTTGTATTGTATGCTTTAGGGTGTGTATGTCGTAAAGCGTGGAGGCGTAAACTCGCACATGGGTGGTTCGCGGTGCGCTTTATTCGTTTCATTAATAAATGCAAAGGTACATTATTCTTTGATATAACGTGCTTTTTCGCGAAGTTTTTGTGTAATAGTGGACTTGGCTGCTAACTTGTGACACCCTTTGACGCGCCGTTGGGCTGTTTGGGCGGGGTGTTTACATATTCCTTGGGGCTCACGCCAAAGTAGTCCTTGAAACACTTGGTGAGGTAGCTGGGCGAGGCGAAGCCCACTTCGTAGGCTATCTCCGACACAGATTTCTCGGTGCGTGTGAGGAGTTCGGCAGCCTTCTTGATGCGGCGCAGGCGGATGAGCTCTACGGGCGAGAAGCCTGTGAGCTGTTTCACCTTGCGGTAGAGCTGGCTGCGGCCCATGCCCACCTGTGAGGCGAGCGACTCTACGGACAGGTCGGTGTCGGCAAGGTGGTCTTCAACGATAGCTCGTAGGCGCTCGATGAACGATTTGTCCACCTCGCTTGCATCGGCTGCAAGCACGGCTTTAGAGGCTCCCGTCTGATCGCGGAAGAACTCTTGCATGCGGCGGCGATTGTCGAGCAGGTTGCGCAGGCGTGAGCGGAACATCTCGGGGCTGAAGGGCTTGGAGATGTAGGAGTCGGCACCGCAGTCGAATGCTGCTATGCGGTCGTCGTCCATGGTGCATGCGGTGAGCATCATGACGGGGATGTGAGACGTTTGCCACTCTTCCTTGATGTGGCGGCAACACTCGCGTCCGTCCATGACGGGCATCATCATGTCGCACACCACGATGTCGGGCAGGATGCGTCGAGTCATGTCGAGTCCTTCCTTGCCGTTGGCGGCTGTACGTACGTCGTAGTCCTTGCGCAGGAGCAGGGAGATGTAGGCGCGTATCTCCTCGTTGTCGTCGATCACGAGCACGGTGGGGCGCTTGCCGTCTTCGCCGGTAGCGTCGTCGCTCTGGCTGGATGATGCGGTATCGTCTGTGAGGCTACTGGCTGTCTGCTGTGCGAGTTGAGCCATGGAGCGCGATGCCGTCATGTCGTCGATCATCGTTGTCGGTGCTTCGCTTTGTAACTCAGGCTCCTTAGGGTCGGTGGGCACGCATACAATGAATCGTGTGCCTGTGCCGCGTATGCTCTCTGCCCTTACGCTGCCCTTCATGAGTTTCACGTAGGTCTTTACCGTGGCAAGGCCTATGCCTGACCCTTCATGGGTGGCATCGGCTTGGTAGAATCGATCGAAGATGTGGGGCAGTTTGTCGGGGTCGATGCCTTGCCCTGTATCTTCCATCACGAGTTGCAGCATGGTCTGACCATCCTCTTCCGTGATGAGGCTCGCTGTGACTGTGATGCGACCTCCCTCGGGGGTAAACTTAAAGGCGTTGGAGAGGATGTTGTAGACGATGCTTTCCATCTTGGGCGAGTCGTATCGTCCGGTAGCGTTGTCGCCCTCGGTGGGCAATGCTTCTGTATGGATGCTGAAGCGTACCATGCGCTTACGGGCAAGGGTGGTGAATGGGGAGCACCAGCGGTCGACGGCTTGGCGCGTGTTGAGCGTCTGAGGGTTGAGGCGCAGTTGTCCGTTTTCAAACTTTCGGAAGTCGAGTGTCTGTCCCACGAGGCGCAGCAGAATGTCGGCATTGGTCTGTACCACGTGGAGCAGGGCATGCTGTTCGTCGGTAAGGTTATCGGCCTCTTGGAGTTGCTCTACGGGGGCGAGGATGAGGGTGAGCGGTGTGCGCAGGTCGTGCGACACGCCGGTGAAGAAGCTGATCTTCGACTGCGTGGTCTCCTCCAGTTCTTTCGATATACGCACTAACTGGTCGCGCTGCTCCTCGAGCTTCTGCTTCTGTCGCTTCAGATTGTCGTTGCGCTGCACGGTGGCGTAATATAGGCGTACGCCCATGCCAGTCATGCCTCCGATAAGGAGGATGATGACAGAGCCTGCTATGAGAAGCAACTTCTGCATGGAGAATTGTGAGAGATACTCGTTGATCTCCTGTCCCATCAGGTCGATGCGCTTTTCGCTTTCAGCTATCTGCTCATACTGCATGCGGAAGATGCGTGCCGTAGAGGAATCGATCAGGGCAGAGCGCAGGCGTGTGTCGCGCTTATAGGGCTCATGGCGCAGTATGTGGAGGGCTGTCTGTATGACCTTGTCGCCCCCGGTGGGGTAGACGAAGGTGGCGAGTATGTCGCCTTGCTCCACATTGTCGAGTCCACCGCCGGGCTGTGCCAGTCCGTCGATGCCTACTATCTTGATGTCGGGGTGGCCCGCCTTCAGTAGTGCATGGCGGATGCGCATGCCCGTACGGTCGTTGGGGGCGATGATCACTTGGGGTATGGTGCCAGAGCGGAGCATAGAGTCTACCTGCGACTCTACGCGCGGTCCTTCCCATCCCGACTCCACTTGTGCCACGATGCGTATCTCGGGGTGAGAGCTGATCACGTCCATCAGTCCTTCGTGACGGTCGCTCGTAGCGCTCACTTTAAGTTGTCCAGCAAACTCTGCTACGGTGCCGCCGTGAGGCAGGATGCGCACGAGGTAGGCTCCCACGTCGTGCCCTATGCTGCGATTGTCGGCTCCCACGTAGGCTGTGTAGTGATTTGTGGCTACTTTGCGATCGGCGAGGACCACGGGTATGCCCATATTCATGGCGTGCTCCACGGTGGGTGCAAGTGCTTCCGACTCGTTGGGGGTAAGCACGAGCAGGTCGATGCCGCTTTGCAGCAGGGAGTCGATCTGCTGAATCTGCACGGCATTGTTGTCGTGAGCGCAGCGTATGTCGAGTTTCACGTGCTTATTGAAACCCGCTTCACGCTTCATCTCGCGGTTCATTTGGTCGTGCCAAATGTCTTGGCTGCATTGCGACACGCCGATGCGGTAATGAGGATCATTCTCACTGCATGCGCTGAGCAGGGTGGCAAGGAGCAGCGTGAGGATGATGGAAATATACTTTATCATGCTTGCGGTTGGTAAGGATAGATTCGCTGCGAAGTTACAAAAAATATGTGTATTAGATGAAATCAAGTAATAAGTAAGAAGTAATAAGTAATACATTCTTGCTCACTTTAAGTAATAAGCAAGATCATTTCAAGTAATAAGTAAGAAGTAATAAGTAATACATTCTTGCTCACATCAAGTAATAAGCAAGTTCATTTTAAGTAATAAGTAAGAAGTAATACATTCTTGCTGACTTCAAGTAAAAGGTAAAAAGTAATACATTTTTTGGGGGGGCTTCTTGCTCGCTTGCAATGCGACAGACCCCCTAAACGCATTCCGCCCCGACAGCATTGCTGCTATCGGGGCGTTATGTTTCGTGAGCTCGAGGTCGTCGGGCTGATGTACAGACCTATCTCTTACCTCACATGTGACGGCAATCACTACCCGGGAATGACCCCGTCACTATTCTTTCCTTAACAACCTTTTCACCCGGGTAATCTAACCTAAACCTGTTTTACCTTTATGCTTTCTGTTTTAGTGGGTGAGTGAATCAGCTGGTCACTCGTGGCGACCATCGTGGATACACTTTAGAGAGATTGAGCGAGGTGCAAGCCAATGTGCCTTGGGGCGTTGCGTGTGATGAATCGGCAAGGATTCTATTGCTACTCTTCGGGGGTGCCCCTCGGAGTGGCGCGTTTAGTTTTTGTGTAGTTAATGGAGATACCCGCCCGCACACTTCTGCGTGTGCAATAAGTGGATGGCAGACGGCTCGCATCGCTTAATCACTGGTGCAAAGGTAAGGAGACTTTCGGGCGGATGCAAGTAATTTTTGTGCTTTCTTTTGCACATTTGGTGCATCTGCAACAAATGTGATAGCCTTTGCAACATTTGTTGCATTCCTCGCTCTCTTACGCGCGCGCGTTACAGAGAATTTTTGCCTCAAATGTTTCGCATCTTGCACTCTTCTGCTGCTTCTTTCTCTGAGAATCAAGGCATTGGGTGAGCTGTGCAGAATAATTTTCCTACACTTTGCTTGCATTTTTCTGTCATTTCGTCTGTCACGCTTCACATTGCTTTTGCAGAAATTTTCCTACGATGGTGTTGAAATTACCCCTTGGTACAGTATAATTTTTCCTATGGTGCTGTTGGAATTATCCCTCCTTGCAGTTTTCATATCGGGAGGAATAGGACTGAATGGGGGGGGAGCGGGAGGATGAGGGCAGAGTGCAAGTAAAGTGTAGGCAACGGATAGTATACTGCACTGCGTAAGCATCTGAATATCAATAAGGTAGAAAGTGAAAGTGACGGCATGTGGAAAAATACGCCTTAAAAACGTATGTACGCGCGTGCGCGCGAGGAATATTCAAAAAGTTCTGTGGGCTTTGACAAAAGTTTTGTGGGTTTTGAGAAAGTTCTGTGGGTTTTGAGAAAGTTCTGTGTGCGACGCGTCTCGCGTCGGCGTTAGAGAAAAGCATTCCCATTTTGCTTATCACAAATTGATGCCGACGCGAGGCGCGTCGCTCTACAGAACTAATGAAAGGCAGAATGCCTCCTCTCAGATCACGCCCGCTTCGACCATGCGGACCACGCGCTCAGTGTAGCGATCGTCGCCCTCAGGGTCGTACTTCTTGTTGAGACTGTTGCCGAAGAGCACGGCAATGCCTTGGTAGAGATTGGCCTTGAAGGGGCCGATAAATGCTTTGGCAATGGCATAGCCCGTCTGGTTGCACTCACGATTGACGAGCTTGATGAGCAAGCGGCCCTGCGATCGGGTGAGCTTCTTGAGCGCAGGACCATACTGCTGCTTTAGGCCGCGCTCCACCTGCTTGATGTGTTCGTCGCGCGAACGCTTGTCGGGCAACTGATCAAGCACTTCCACCGTCTCGATGATGGTGAGCTTGGCAAGTTTGGCCCACGGCAGTACCTTCTTGACATTGTAGACCAAGCGGTTGTACTCCTGACGCTCTTTATCGTTCTTAAACGTGAGGGGGGCGTATTTGGGCAGTGCGGGCATGATGATGTGAGGGATGGTGTGGCCCTTGTATTGCGTGGTGCCCACCTGCGTCATGATGGGCACTTCCACCTCCTGCACATCGTCCTTCTTAGGGGCCGACGAGGGATCGGCGCTCTGAGCGTGGAGGGTGAAAAATGATAGGAGCAGTGCCAAAAGGCAGAATATACGGAGTGACATAATTGCGTAGTAGTGGTTTATTAGGCTACAAAAGTACGAAGATATTCACTTTGCTCGCGTTATTATATATTAAAGGAGCATGATTTTACCGAAAAAAATCGTTACTTTGCAATAGAAGAGGGCATTCTGCCCTTTCCCCTCCCTAATATTGACACACGTACAGATTATGGCACGAAAAGACAAAACTAATAATAAAGGTACACGGCTCAAGAAGAAAGCCGTGTCGCAGACGCTCGTCGACCTGTTCAACGCACACCCCGAGCAGGAGTACGACGTGAAAGACATCTTCGCCTTGCTCAAGGCTTCCAACCATCCCTCCAAGATGGTGGTGATGGATGCACTGTCCGACCTTGTGCTCGACGACTATATATCGACCGATGGCAATGGCCACTATCGCAATGCCGTGCGCTCCAACGTGATGGAAGGCACCTTCCAGCGTAAGCGCAATGGCCGCAACTCGTTCATCCCCGACGATGGGGGAAAGAGCATCCTCGTATGCGAACGCAATTCGCTCCACGCACTCGATGGCGACCGCGTGAGGGTGACCATGCTCGCACGCCGTGCCGGACATACACGTGAAGCCGAGGTGACCGACATCTTGGAGCGCGCCAACGATACCTTCGTTGGCCAACTGCAGGTGGAGCGTGGCTATGGCTTCCTCGTGACGGAGAGCCGCTCGCTTGCCACCGACATATTCATTCCGAAAGATAAACTCGGAGGCGGCAAAAACGGCGACAAGGCGGTGGTGAAGATCATCGAATGGCCTTCCGACTCGAAAAGCCCCATCGGTAAGGTGGTGGACATCCTGGGTAAGCAGGGCGAAAACAATGCCGAGATGCACGCCATCCTGGCGCAGTATGGACTGCCCTATACTTATCCCGAACGTGTGGAGAAGGCTGCCGAGGCACTCAGTCCAGAGATTAGTCCCGAGGAGATTGCTCGCCGAGAGGACTTCCGCTCTGTGACCACCTTTACCATCGACCCTCACGATGCCAAGGACTTCGACGACGCGCTCTCTATTCGTGAGGTGCAGAAGGGACTCTGGGAAGTGGGCGTACACATTGCCGACGTGTCGCACTACGTGAAGGAGGGTGACATTATCGACAAGGAAGCTGAGAAGCGTGCCACAAGCGTCTACCTCGTTGACCGCACCATACCGATGCTCCCCGAGCGCCTCTGCAACTTCATCTGCTCGCTCCGCCCCGACGAGGAGAAACTGGCTTACTCCACCATCTTCCATATGAACGAGAAGGGCGAGGTGACCGATTGGCACCTGGCTCATACGGTGATCAAGAGTAACCGCCGATTCACCTACGAAGAGGTGCAGTACATTCTCGAGCGCAACGGCGTGGCTTCCGAAGCCGACCTCAATCTGCCCGGCGACCACCCCGAAGCCCTGCCCGCTGGTTCAGAGCCTGAGGGAGAATACGCTCGCGAACTCATCCAGCTCGACAAGTTTGCCAAGATCCTGCGTAGCAAGCGTTTCAAGAATGGCTCTATCGGCTTCGACCGCTCCGAGGTGCGCTTCGAAGTGGACGAAAAGGGTCACCCCATCTCTACCTATGTGAAGGTGGCTAAGGATGCCAATAAACTCGTGGAGGAATTTATGCTTCTGGCCAATCGCAGCGTGGCTCAGATGATAGCCGTGGTGCCCAAGGGCAAGAAGCCCAAGACTTTTGTCTACCGTATTCACGACGTGCCCGATCCCGAGAAGATGGAGAAGCTCAGCGCCTTCATCGCTCGATTTGGCTACAAGATACGCACGGACGGCACGAAGCAAGAGGTCTCGAAGAGCTTGAACCGACTCCTCGCCGACGTGAAAGGCAAGAAGGAAGAAGAAGTGGTGGAGATGGTAGCCTTGCGCGCCATGATGAAGGCTCGCTACAGCACTCACAACATTGGCCACTACGGACTGATGTTCCAGTACTACACCCACTTCACTTCGCCCATCCGCCGTTATCCCGACACGATGGTACACCGTCTCCTCACTCGCTATACCGAGGGCGGACGCTCCGTGAGCGAGAAGAAGTATGAAGAGCTATGCGAACATTCTTCAGACATGGAGCAACTCGCTGCTACCGCCGAGCGTGCCAGCATTAAGTACAAGCAGGTAGAGTTTATGGGCGACCGCATCGGTCAGGAATTTAATGGTACGGTAAGCGGCGTTACGGAGTTCGGCCTCTACGTCGAGGTGGACGAGAATTCCTGTGAAGGCATGATACCTCTGCGCCTCTTGCTCGACGACTATTACGAGTTTGACGAACGCAACTTCTGCCTCGTAGGCCGTCGTTACCATAAGCGCTACGCCCTGGGCGACAAGGTGCGCATTCGCGTGGAACGTGCCAACTTGGAACGCCGACAGCTCGACTTCGCTCTCGTCGAGGAAGGACAGGATGGTACTGCCCCCGCTTCTCGCCCCGCTGATGCGAAGCCCGCATCTGCCCCCTTCGGCAAGAGTAAGGGTAAGAGCAAGAAGGGAGGCCGACGCGGTCGTGGCGCAAAGCGCAATGGAAAGAAGTAGCGCCCCATCACCCCATTCCTCTCCTTATTCTATCGCCAGCATGAAGCTTTAAAGGCTCAAGGCTCATACAGAAAGTTAAGCCCCAATTGCAGACTGATTGTCCTGCAGTTGGGGCTTATTGTGTGTGGTGGCGAAGGATGATCATAGGGCCATAAAGACACCTCGGATTCATCTTTCTCTATACGAAGCAAAACGCTATCGTGTATAGAACGGCCAGATGAGGGGCACTATGGTGACGGTGATGATGAGCGCAAGCACATTGAGGGGCAGACCGATGCGCACAAAGTCGCCGAAGCGATAGTTGCCCACACCCTGTACGATGAGGTTCGTCTGGTAGCCGATGGGCGTGCTAAAACTCGACGATGCTGCCATACAGATGGTCACGAAGAAAGGTATCGGGCTTACGCCCATATGCTGAGCAATGCTTAGCGAAAGCGGAAAGGCAAGGGCCGCAGCAGCATTGTTGGTCATAAGTTCGGTAAAGACATTAGTGATGACAAAGATCACAGCGAGTAGCACAATGGGACTGTAGCTTTTACTCAGTTCTACCGTAAACTGCGCTACAGCATCGGCCATACCCGAATTCTGCATGGCGCGGCTGATAGCAAAGGCTGAGGCAATGGTCACAAGAATGTCCCATGAGATGAACTTCGTATATTTTCGAGCCGGGAAAATGTTGAGCCATGCCATGATAATCGTTACCACGCTGACGAAGAAGAACATGTCGAGGTGCATGCGGGGAGCAGCCTCGCGTACGGCAGGAAGTTCGCCCACCGTAGCACCGATAATCATCAGTATGAGAAGCACTACGGACAACCAGCGTTTCCACTTTGGCATGCGCACCGTCTGTTCACTACCATCGGTCACCATGAGGAAGAAGGAGGAGTCGCCCCAGTTCTTCATAAAGTCGTCGTTGGCAAGGAGCACCAAGGTATCGCCCTCATGGAAGCGCTCGTGGCGCATATCGTGCATAATCATAGTCTCACCATTGCGCTTTAACTCCAAAATGTCGGCACCATACTTGCGTTTGAAGTCGAAATCCATCACCTTGCGATTGATGGCAGGGAAACGTGCACCGAGCACCACCTCGATGCGCTTCAGTCCAAGACCGATCTCTGTGGGCGAGGTAGATTCGCCACGATCGGTGCGTTGCTCGGGAAGGAGCATTGGGGATACGAACCATACGTAGAGCAGACCGACGATGGCAATGACTATGCCCACCTTGCCCAACTCAAACATCGTAAAACCCGCGTAGCCAGCATCGATCACCATGCCGTGTACCACAAGGTTGGTGCTCGTGCCGATGAGCGTACATACACCACCCAGGATGGTGGCATACGACAGCGGGATGAGCAGCTTCGTAGCTGCTACTTTGTGGCGCTCCGCCCACCGCTTAATCATAGGCGCAAAGATGACCACCACAGGCGTATTGTTGAGAAAAGCTGAGATGAAAGCTACTACGGGGAGCATTCGTGCTTGCACTTGGCGCTCACCCGCTCCCCGCTTCTTGGGCAAGAGCTTGCGCAGCAAAGCTTCGAGCAATCCCGAACGGCGTACACCCTCGCTCACCAAGAAGAGCATCGCCACGGTGATCATACCTTTGTTGGCAAAGCCCTCAAGCATCTCCTTGGGCGATATGATGCCAGCACACAGGAAGACTACCGCTCCTGAGAATAGCACCAAGCCCGGACGCATGCGGTCCTTGATGAGTGCTATCACTACGATGGCGAGGATGATTATTACGAATAAAGTCTGCATTCTATTTCACGATGAACCAGGGGTTGTGCAAGTCTTCCTTGTTATAGGTAAGCGGTTGGTCGGTCTGTGCATCGATTACGCTACGGCCGGCAGCGAGGGCTATGGCGTGGCCAGCAGCCGTGTCCCACTCCATGGTGGGGGCGAGGCGTGGATAAATGTCGGCTTTGCCCTCGGCCACGAGGCAGAGCTTGAGCGAAGAACCTGCGCTGACGAGCTCCAAGTCGGGGTGGTAGCGGCGCAAATCGTTGATAAAGCCTTCCGTCTCGGCAGAGAGATGGGAGCGCGAGGCTACCACGCGGTAGGGGCGCCCCTCGTCGGCTCCTTGGAGTGGGAGCGCTTGTGGCACGCCAATGTGGAGCGTTTCGGGGTCGACTTCTGCGGTGAATGCACCTTGTCCCACTTCGCCCCAGTAGAGACGATATTTGGCGGGCACGTAGATGACGCCCATCACGGGCACTCCCTCGGTGACGAGAGCTATGTTGACGGTAAATTCGTCGTTCTTTTTGAGAAATTCTTTCGTACCATCGAGCGGATCGACTATCCAGAGCGAGCGCCAATCTTTGCGCTCAGCATAGGGAAGGTGTGCTCCTTCTTCGCTCAGCAGGGGGTAGGGGCTTGAAGCTAAAGCTTCAGCGATGACCTTGTGGGAGGTACGATCGGCTATCGTAAGGGGAGAATTGTCGCTTTTGCGCTCTACTTCCCAATCTAAGTCGGGGTGGGTGTAGATGTGCATGATGGCCTTTCCAGCTTTGATAGCGGCTTCTATGATGGTATCTGTCATATCGATAAGATGTTAGCAGAGTATGCACTCTGTAAAGTAAATATATGCTTCCTATATATATAAGGTATAGGGTAGTGGAGGCAAAGTTAGCTTTTCTTGAAAAAACGTGCAAGTCGAATGCCATCAAACTTGTTTGAATGGCTGAGGCGCAGCCGTCTTTCTGTAAAAATTAGAGGCGCTTTGTGGGGCAAAAACGAGGGGTTGGTATGTTAAATAGGTCGGTTGGTAGAGTTCTCTGGGGGTGAGAATAAACTTTGTGGGGCCTTGATGGTCTTATTATTGTAGGGCGGAAACAAGAGCAGATAGCACAGCACTTCGACCTGCTCGATTTGAATGTCTTATTATTGTAGGGCGGAAACTTTTACGCACATTATCTAACAATTCTAAAATATACAAGATTATGAAACGTATGCTTATGGTGCTCTTTGCAGCACTCACATTGGGATCAACTCTTTCGGTACAGGCTCGCGACAAGAAGGGCGATGGCGATCGTAAGGAACTCTCGACAAAACAAGCCACTCGTATGGCTTCGGAACTGAAACTCGACGACAAGACGCAGGCGTGGTTCATTCCCCTTTATGCTGAATATCAGGACACGCTACGCTCGCTCCGCCGTACGGCAGGCATGCCCGAGCCAGAGAAGCGGAACAAGGTTGGCAAACAAGATCAAGCTCCCGAAGCTCAAGGTCAAGCTCCAGAAGCCAATGGCGAAAAGTCTCAAGCGAAGCGAGACCGCAAACAGCTTACTGATGCTGAGGCTTTGCAGCAGATAGAGGAGAATTTTAGCCGCACGGAGCGTGAAGTGGCGCTTAAGCGCAGTTACTTGGCTCGCTTTAAGGAAAAACTTACTCCGCAGCAGCTTTATACCATCTTCTGCCGTCCGGCAGTGCAGCAGCGCCCGCAGAATGGTCGTCCGCAAGGAGGCATGAATGGCGGCGGTCGCCCGATGGGTGGCTTCGGTGGCCCGATGGGCGGCTTCGGCGGCGGTGATTTCTAAGGGAATAGGGCTTTGGGGAGGAACTGGTGATTCTAGTAGTTCTAGTGATTCTAGTAGCTTTAGTGATTCTAGTAGCTATAGAGGGATCTGACAAAAGAAGAAAGAAGAAAAAAGGACAAAAGGTGAATGCGCGATGCGCATAAGCCTTTTGTCCTTTCTTGTTAAGAGGGGGAACTGCTTAGAATACAGCCTTGTGGGTAGTAATGTGTCCCTCTTCTGCTACGCGGATTACGTATACGCCGTGGCCGAAGGTGGGGAGAGAAGCTTCACCGTTGATGGTGGCGCTGCTTACGAGGCGTCCTTCAGCATCGAATACCTGTGCGGTGGCGTGAGCTGCCTTCACATTGAATGCGCCGTTGGCTACGGTCACCTGAGCACTGCCGTCTGATGCAGAAGCGTTGTTGATGGCATTGATTACTTCGCCCGTCTGGTTGGTCTGCTTGATAGCTGCTTGGCAGCCCGTTACAACGCAGCCTGAAGTGAGGTCCATGAGGAGCACTGCCACCTTGAGGTTGTCCTTGTTATCGAACATGTTCTTCTTCGTGTCGAGCGTGGTGGTGAGCTTAATGTCTTGTCCAACCTTGATAGCACCGAGATAGTTTGCTTCGTTGTAGCAAAGAGCGTCGTCAGTGTAGCGAGCTACGTGGTTCATGGTCATGGGCGAGAAGGTGTACTTCTGGCTGTCGACCACCTTTGTAGTATAGTCAAGGTTGCCCAAAGCTTGGATGTCTTCGGGATAGTCGGAGAGAGAAGTGGGGTCTTGCAGATTCATGGCAACGAAGTAGTTGAGCTGATCTACGTTCTTCACGTTGTCTTCGGTCACTACGTACATTACGCCGTAGTTTTGAGGATTGGCATCAATGTTGAAGCGCAAGGTGGCTTCCATCTTTACGGCGCCAGCCAAGGTCACGCTCGACTTGTCGATGCTCACCTGTGCCTCTCCCGGGAGAGTTGTGATGTAAGCACATGCATGCTTTGTCTCGTAGTAGGGATCGGCGATCATTTCGCGGTTGATGAGTGCGTTGGGCAGGTCGAGGCTACCATATTCGCTCATGAAGTCGTCGTAAGATTCAGCCACGAGGGGGTCTGTGCCCAAGGCAGTCTGGTAGTCGGTGTGTACGGAGATGTAGACGCCCTTGTTGCCGAGTGAGTCGGCGAGGTTGTCCATACCGACGATGCCTGCGGGGCAGTAGCCACAGGTGGTGCTGCTCAACTCTTCTACCACCGGTGTACGGCTGTAAGCCTCCTTGAATGAGAGGATGTAGTTGTTCATATAGTTCTCATCCGAACCTGCGAACTCATCTGCTACGCCGTTGACCTTAGTTACGGTCAGCAGGGCAGCTTCGCGCTTGGTGTCGTTGGCATAAGTCACGGGGATGGAGAAATTGGCAGAGGTGAAGAACTTCACTGCGGGCGAGAACTCGGCAGTGTGTGTAGTAGTCTTGCCATCATATTCGAGTGTGTACTCAATGTTCTTGATAGAGTCGACGCCCATGTTGGTGATCTGTCCTTGTACGGGCACTGTGCGTCCAGCGAATCCACGAGCGGGAGCGAAGTATTCCAAGTAAGCATCTTCCTGCTTGAGTCCGCCCTCACCATCGGTATCGGCCCAGATGAATGCGGCTGCGGGTACTTGCCAGCCCCAAACATCTTTTGAGTATTTAGCCACACCGCCGATCAGTCCTGTCGACTCTTCAGAGTCGCCCTGCTTTACGCCCGAGAGCACGCTGTAAGCGCCATAGCCCTGACCTGTGTTGTCAGGATAGCCGATGTAGCACATACCGAATGTGCTTGCATAGGGATCGTCGCTTGAAGCGGTCACCTTGGCCACGTAGCCGATGAAGAGGTCGCTGTTGGCGTCGGTCACCTTGTAGTCGCAAGCCACCTCGTTGACTTTCTGCGGAGTGACTGATGCCAAATCCTTGCTCCAGAGCATATCGAGTGTGCCATCGCCCGAACTTGCGAGCTTACCGATAAATACCTTTGCGTCGGAATAGTTGCCCATGAAGGGAGCGAAGTTGATGGTCTTGATGGTGTTGCCCACGTAGCGCTGTAGGATGGTAGATGTGATGCGGGTGGCAACGCCCATCTTGTAGCCAAGCTTGTTGATAGCTTCGTAGTCAAGACCAGTAGGGATTACTACTGCAGAATCGTAGAGTTCCGAACCATTGACCACGTAGCTCATCTGCTTGGGGTCGCGTGTATACTTCTTAGCCTCCTCGCGTGAGGGAGCGCGGTGCATGCTGGCCTTGAGAGTCTGCGTGAGTTCTGCATCCTGAGGCATGTGGCCCAGAACGTTCTTCTTTACGAAATCCATGCCCTTGAGCGTGGGCACGGCTTTGCTCTTTGCGCTCACTAAGGGAGACTGAGCGCTTGCGGGAGTAGCCAACATGGCCAGGGCAGCAAGTGAGAGTAAAAGATGTTTCATGTAATAAATGTGTGTATGTTATTTGGTTGATTTTATACGTATTATCTCATTAACCATTAATCGGCCAAGGGCATTCTTTATCGAAGCACGATTTTGGTGCTCTGAGTCTTTCCATCGGCGTTGGCGATAGTAGCCACGTAGGCACCGGCGGGAAGAGAGCTGAGGCTTATGGTGCCTTGTGTCTGTGCAGCAGCGGTGCGGAGCGCCATGCGACCGTCGATGGAGTAGATGGTCAGAGTGCGCAGGGCCGAGGCTGCGCCGAAGCGGTAGCTCAGTGTGCGACCATCGAGGCTGATGCCCTCCGATGTGGTCTGCGTAGAGGCAATGCCTGTAGAGGGGTCGGGGTTGACAAATTTTTCGGTGAATGAGAGCACCTTCTTGCCGTCGGCAAATACTGTGATAGTGGCTGAGAGCGTGCTATAGTCTGTCTTATTGAATTTGTTCTCCAATCGCATATTCTTTTTGCCACCCGGCTGCAGGGTCACTTCGCGGCTCTCTCTCATGTTAGTAGGAGACTGGCAGGCAGAGGTGAGGCCGCACCAGTAGAGCGTCTGATATTTCACGCAGAATACTTCTACTTTGAGCTGTACTGCCTGGTCGGAAGTGTTGGTGAATGTGGGGTCGTCCGAACCAACGAGGACGGTGCTGCTCGATCCGAAGGGGTCGGGTTGAGCGGTGAATGTCAGCGTAGCGCCGTCTGCCACGGGCTCACCGTTGTAGGTCACGCTGATCTGTGCTTTTGCTTGCACGGCTCCTAAGAGCATGGCAAGGAGTAGGGGGAAGAAATATTTCATATGGGTTTTTGTGAGTTTATGAGTTTAATCGGCGCTTTGCGCCTAAGTTTAGAGGTTTGTATTGCTTGCTGCTGTTCTTTCGCTGGTGATGCCGACGCGAGGACGCGTCGCCCACGGTATTGGCTGAAAACTTGCCAGTCTGTAATACTTAATACTTTATACTTAATACTTGGCTTTAGCCAGAATGTATTACTTATTACTTATTACTTGAATCTCTTCTGCTTGCATCACTTCGCCCGTCTCGTCGTTGCAAACGAAGGCTACGATGTGCATGTTCTGCGGCACCCATTTGCTCTTGAGCGTGGCGGTGAATGTTCGCTCTTGAGGCTCAGATTCGCTCAGTGTGCATGCCTCGCCCTCGAGCGGGGTGAGCGCGGTGCGGAACACGTGAGAGTGAACGTAGTAGGCATCAAATCCCGTGTCGGGCACGATCTGTCCTGCTATGATATGATCCTCTGTGAGCCATACGTGCAAGCGGGTCAGTACCGTCTGAGAGTTGCTGCCCACCACCTTGATGCGTAACTTCACGCGACTTTCGCTCTCAGCCTCCGATTCCACTTCGCCTTCGCGCTCTATGCTAATGCTTGCGCCTGGCTGCACCAAGAGTCGATTCACGGCGCGGTCCATCCATGCGGTGTAAGCGCAGTACGATCCGCTGCGGTCGATGCGTCCCTGCGGGTAACTTTCGTTTTGTGGGATAAACATCTCGTTGAGTTGCTGGCTCTGCTCGTTGGCAAGCCCAATGGGACTATCCGTCTCGCTCACCGCGAGCGGTCCACCGTGGATAGCCACCACGATGGCACGTCCTGTGCCGAAACTGTGCTGAATCTCGGCGGCTTGGTTGGCAGCCTCGGGGCAGTTTACGCAGCGCTGCCCTGTGAAGTCTTCTATCAGAATATTTCGGGTGGTCTGTCGCAGGGCATCTTCTATTGATATCTTCTCCAGTCTGCTGCCAGTATCCAGTTCGTTGCAAGCCGTAAGGCCCATGGCGGTGCAGAGCAGGGAAAGGATGAAATATATCGTTCGCATAGTGTCTGTTTAGAAATTAAATGAATAAGAAGCCGTGAGTCCCTTTGATGCGGGCACGTAGCGACACACGCCGCCCGAGCAGTTGTAGCCCGCATCCGTCTTGCCGTAGCTCAGCTGTAGGCGGTGAGCATGGTGGCTATAGGTGGCGCTGAGGGTGAAGTAGTGTACGCGGTTGGTGCGTCCGTCGGCAGTCTCGCTGCCGTACTCGTCGTGCATGGGCACGTGAGCATTGTATTCATCGGATACGGTAAACATGAGGTCGGGCAGAACGGAGAGTTCTAAGAGTCCGAACCACCAGTCCTTCTGGTCCTGACGTGAATGGAGGTATTGCGCTTCGCCACGCAGCGTGAGTCGGCGGTTGAACTGATACTTGCCTTCTGCCACGAGGATGTGAGCCTTGATAAGCTTCTCGCCGTGTCCCTCGACCACCTGCTGATTGTAGCGCTGAGCGGAGTAGAGGAAGTTAAGCTTCAGTTTGGGCGACAACTTCTTCTCCACCTGTACGTTGACATCCTGATAGTACACATCGTCGCCCATCTTGAAGAAGTGGGAGTGAGGTCCGTTCGAGCCCTCACCGATGCGCTCTCCTAATGCGGAACATTGGTCGATGCCTCTCACGTGGGAGAAGTTGAGCTTCACCTGCGTGCCGTAGCGTCCGCCCAGGGGCGTGTGGCGCTTGAAAGTGTAGGATGCCTCGGCTTGGAAAGCCCACTCTCCGGGCACCATCTGTGTGGCGTAGGGGTAGTGGTTGGCAAGGTCGTAGGTGTGCTGCATGGTGAAGGGCGGTAGGTAGTTGATATAGCAAGCCGTGACCGACTTCGGGTCGCGTCGTGAACGGAATGCCATGTCTTCGCTGCGCTTGGCCTGCAGCAGGAGGCTCATGCCGCGCTTGGAGTACGATCCCGAGAGCAGGAGCGTCTGTCCTCGATTGTAGATGTAGCCGTTGAGCGCAGAGGGGTCTTGACTCTTCCATGCATATTCGGCAAGGAAGCTGTAGGCCCCCTTCTGGAGGTTGGCGCGAGCATCGAAAGCAGCCACATTGCGTGGGAGCTTCAGTCGGTAGAGAGTGGGATCAGAGGTGCCAATCCAAGCGTCAGAGATGTCAGCGCTGGTGAGCAGCACATCGTTTCCTTGAGCCGTATAATGATTGCTCACGGCCGAGAATCCCAGTGTGAGGCGCGTGTTCGTCTCGTCCATGCGCTTGGCCCACTGGTCGATATTGAGTTCCAAGTCGCCACCCCATGTCCAGGGTGAAGAGTTGCCGAGGTTGCGGTGGTGCCAATAGTAACGTTGTTGTCCGCCGAGGAGTTTAAGGCTCACCCCCTTGAAGGGCTTCAGTGCGAGGCGCGCACCACGCAGTGAATTGTCGATTCCGAGCGAACGATCCTCGTAGGCGCGGAGCACGAGTCCAGAACCAAATTGCTCATAGTAGTCGCCCAGTGTGAGGTCGGCCCACTTATAGTTGCCCTTCACGTAGAAGTAGGGCACGCCCCACCCCTTAAACTCCGGTTCGTAGCCCAGGAGTGGGTGTTCCAGATACTCCAACCGAGCCCCTGCCTGGAAGTGGCGGCTCTGTAGTTGCAGTTCGGCATAGGTATTGGTCATAAACTTGTCGTTGTACTTGCCTGTGCCGATCTTCTTGTCTTCCGACACGAGGGTCAATATGTCGGTCTGAAGGCTTCCGTGCAGCGTAAGTCGGTCCTTCTCCTCGTTGGCCTCCTGTGCGTGGAGCGTAGAGAGAGGTAGAGCGATGAGGGTGAACAGGCAGATAAGCGTTTTGAGGTGCATGAGTGATGTAGAGTCTATATTGTGAATGTTGCTTTGATTTGATGCAAAGGTAAGTAGAAATATGGGGGCTGAAAAATAGAGTGTACAGATTGTTCACTTTTTTTGTTCCAGTCTGCTCGTTCTCACGCGCGCGCATTACTGGGAGTTTTCCTGTGGAATATTCTCGTTGCTTGCACTCGTGCGAGCGAAGTGTAGTGATAATGAATGCATTGTGAAGTGCGGCGGGTCCGATTCGCTTGCACTTATCTGTCACTCCCGCTTCCACTGCATGATTAGTCCTCGGAAGAGGAGAAATTAGTGGTGGGAAGAGGAGAAATTAGTGGTGGGAAGAGTGAAAATTAGTGGTGGGAAGAGATTTCACTCCTCCTATAGATAGTTCTGTGGGCGACGCGTCCAGCGTCGGCATACTGCGTAGGGCATGATGCGCCGACGCGGGGACGCGTCGCCCCCAGTAGACTCTGAGTAGCCCTTCTTAGCATCCGTGCAGGCAAAGTGCAAGCAAATGATTCCTGCCTGCACTCTGTAACTTGCTGATTATTATGCGTTTCCGCGCAATGAGTGACGGATGAGGCCATAAAGCTTTGCAAAATCTGCTGTAGTACGCGTGCGCGTGCGTGAAATGACCGCCTCCGAGTTTCCTTTCAGAATCACTTTTGTCCCTTCTTCTCCAGCAGCCCTCTCACCACCTCGATGAGGTGCTGTTCGCCACCCTCGGTATATCCGCTATGGCTCTCGACGATTTTGCCTTCGCCATCGAAGATGAATGTGTGGGGAATGAGCTTTACGCCCATGGCGCGCATGAAGTCGCTATTGGGGTCGAGCAGTACTTGGTAGTCCCACCCTGCGGCGTCGACCATAGGCTTCACCTTCTGTGCATTTTGCGCTTGGTCTATGCTCACGGCGATGAGGCGCACCCCCGTCTCGTCCTGCCAGTCGGGGTAGACCTCGCTGATAGCTTTGAGCTCGCGGTTGCAGGGCTTACACCATGTGGCAAAGAAACTGATGATGAAGGGTCGGCCGTCGTTGCTGAGCGTGGCGGTATCGATGGTCTTGCCGTCGATGTCCTTGAGCTTGACAGAGGGAATCTGGGCACACAATTGCTGCGCCATGCCTATGAGCACAACAATAAGCGCGACCCGTGTCCAGGCTGCCGCGCAAACTTTCTTCAGACTGAAAAGTTTCATTTTGGTTGAATTAAAAACCGAAATCCTGTCAAGGCGTCAGCATTCCGTGCACTTGACAAACATTTCGTGCGGCAAAATTACGCTTTTTCGTTGTGCCTACCAATGTTTGGATAATAAAAAAGCCTAATTTATGAGTCATTAGTCGTTGGCAGTCAAGGAGAATGCGTAAATTTGTATGCTGAAAAGGGCTTCAACGCGTTGGCGGAATTTGTAAACGGGTTGACAAGTCAACAGGTGAACAGGTAAGTTTGTCGAGTCTAATCGTTTTCGTTTTAACGAAACAAGTAGTATAAGACCTATTTACTTGTAAACTTGTCAACTCGTTTACCCGTTAACCAAGAATTCCGCCAACAGATGTTTCAACATGCCCCCCCTCCACAACTTCTTAAGAAATATGCGAAATTCATCTTCCCTACGTTACACCACCTTCCACGTGAAGCAGCCCGCTATGCTGCTTGAGTTTATCGAACAAGCCCTGCAGGGCGTAAGCCGCAATCGCGCTAAGGCCATCCTCAGCGGAGGCGGTGTGCGTGTGGATCATAAGAACACTCGACAATTCGACCTCCAGCTACAGCCCGGACAGCTCGTAGAGATCTCGAAGCGTAAGCCCAAGGGCGAACTCCAGTCGAAGTTTGTCAAGATAGTCTACGAAGACCCTCAGGTGATCGTCATCGAGAAAGCCCCCGGCATACTCTCTATGGCATCGTCGCACCATGCCTTCTGCGTGAAGCAGGTGCTCGACGACTATTTCCATCGCACCCATCAGAAGTGTACCGCCCACGTGGTGCACCGCCTCGACCGCGACACCTCTGGCCTGCTCGTCTATGCCAAGACACTCGAAGCAGAGCAGATACTCGAGCACAACTGGCACGACATCGTGACCGATCGCCGATACATGGCACTCGTGTCGGGCACGTTGGATCAAGAGCGCGGCAGCGTGGAGAGCTGGCTCAAGGACAATAAGGCCTACTTCACCTACTCCTCGCCCACCGACAATGGTGGCAAGTATGCTCTGACCCACTACCGCGTGCTTCGCACCGATGGGCGCCATTCGCTCGTAGAACTCAAGCTCGAGACGGGACGCAAGAATCAGATACGCGTACACATGCAAGACCTGGGTCACCCCGTATGCGGCGACACCAAGTATGGCAACGGCGACGACCCCATAGGCCGCCTTGCCCTCCACGCCTTCCGTCTCAACTTCTACCACCCCATCACAGGCGAACCACTGCGCTTCGAGACCCCCGTGCCTAAGGCGTTCAAGGCGGCGCTGAAGGGGGAATTGTAGTTCTATCAAAGGCACATCAGCCTATACCGTGGGCGACGCGTCTCGCGTCGGCAGCACCCACTCCTTCTATAGCGAATTCATAGGAAGTGGGGGCGAAGCGTCTCGCTTCGGCCAGGCGTGAGAGGCTCGATGCCGAGCACGCCTGATCAAAGCTCATTCCCATTCGCCATCTCGGGGCATCGAGTCCCTCGCTGGCTGCCGAAGCGAGACGCTTCGCCCCCACTTCCTATAATAAGTCCTTCTCTTCCCCCCCCCCTCCATGCTCACCATCTCCGTAATTCTCCCCCTGGCACTGCCCACCACCTATAGCTATCTCCTCCCGCCCGAACTGGAGGAGAAGGTTGGCGTGGGCTCACGCGTCGTGGTACAGTTTGGCGCAAAGCGCTACTATACCGCGATCGTCGCTGAAGTGCGCGAGGTAGAGCCTGCGGAAATAGAGCAGCGGAAACTGAAGCCCGTGGCCGACGTGGCAGATGCACAGCCCATCGTCTTGCCCCATCAGCTCGAGTTATGGCAGTGGATGGCCGACTACTATATGTGCACCATAGGCGAGGTGATGAAGGCCGCCCTCCCCTCGGGACTCAAGCTCGAGAGTGAAACCCTCTTGGTGCGCAATGCCGACTTCGATGCCGACAGCCTGTCGGCTTCCGAACGCGAGGTATATCACGCTCTCGACTCCGAACGCGGCTATACGCTTCAAGCTCTCGAAAAAGAGCTCCACCGAGGCCGACTCATGCGGCAGGTGCGCGAACTCATGGAGCTCGGCGCTATCAAGGTGCGCGAAGCTCTGGCTCAAGGATTCAAGCCTCGCACTGCGACCTTTGTGAGGCTCCCCGAGGAGCATGCCACCGAGCAGGCTGTCCACTCCCTGCTCGATCTCTTAAAGCGTGCTCCCGCCCAGGAAGCCCTCTTCCTTCGCTATCTCGACCTGTCCCAAGCCCATGCTGCCCTCACGCTTCAGAATGCTGCCATTCTGAAGCCCGTAAGCCGCAAGGCGCTCTGCACGCAGCCTAATGATGGCGCAGCCCTGTCAACCTTGCGCAAGCGCGGCATGCTCGAGACCTACGAGGTGGAGACCACCCGACTGCAGCAGCCCCAACGCGCGGAGGGCGATCCCGTGCTGACGAAGCCTCTCAGCGCAGACCAGCAGCGAGCTGCTAAGGAGATTGATCAGGCATTCGCCCAAAAACAAGTATGCTTGCTCCACGGTGTGACCTCGAGCGGCAAGACCGAAGTGTACATCGACCTCATACGGCGCACGTTGGAGCGCGGCCAGCAGGTGCTCTTCCTCGTGCCCGAGATAGCTCTCACGACGCAGCTCACCACCCGGCTCGGACGCGTGTTTGGACCCCAAATGGGCGTTTACCACTCCAAGTTTCCCGATGCCGAACGGGTGGAACTGTGGAAGCGCCAACTCTCCGACGAGCCTTTTCCGCTCATTCTCGGTGTGCGTTCGGCGGTGTTCCTACCCTTCAAGAAGTTGGGGCTCGTCATCGTCGACGAAGAACACGAGACGAGCTACAAGCAGCAAGACCCTGCTCCGCGCTATCAAGGACGCGATGCTGCCATCATGCTGGCACGCCGCTTGGGAGCCAAGGTGCTACTCGGCACCGCCACACCAGCCGTGGAGACTTATCACAATGCCCTTACGGGGAAGTATGGACTGGTCTGCATGAAGCAGCGCTACGGCGGTGTACAACTGCCCGAGATCGTGGTGGAGGATGTGAAGGAGTTGCGTCGCAAACGGCTCATGACCTCGCTCTTCTCGCCCCGACTCATCGAGGAAGTGCGGCGGGCCTTAGCTCAGGGCGGACAGGCCATTCTCTTTCAGAACAGAAGGGGATTCTCGCCCGTACTGCAGTGTCGCACGTGTGGATGGACACCGCGTTGCACCAAGTGCGACGTGAGCCTCACGCTCCATCAGCGACTGGGCAAGCTCGTGTGCCACTATTGCGGAGCACAGTACAATGTGCCGAAGCAGTGTCCTGCCTGTGGCGGAACGGAACTGCGCGACATGGGCTACGGCACGGAGAAGGTCGAGGCTGAAGCCATGCGCCTTTTTCCCGAAGCTCGCATAGAGCGTATGGACCTCGACACCACCCGTTCGCGCACTGCCTATGAGCGCATTATCGAGCGGGTGGCATCGGGCGAATCCAATCTGCTCATTGGCACGCAGATGGTCACCAAGGGACTCGACTTCGGCCGTGTGCGCGTGGTGGGTATTCTCAATGCCGACCAGATGCTTTCCGTGCCCGACTTCCGCGCTACGGAACGTGCCTTCCAGATGCTCTCGCAGGTGGCAGGGCGTGCTGGCCGTCGTGGCGATCGCGGCATCGTGGTGCTTCAGACGCATCAGGCGGATAGCCCTGTGATAAGTCAGGTGGTGAGGGGCGACTATGAAGCGCTCTATCGTGACCAGATAGCCGAACGCTCGACTTACCACTATCCGCCCGCCTACCGCCTCATAACGGTATATCTCAAGCATTGCAACGACGACGTGGTGGACCATGCCGCACAGCATTATGCCGCACTGCTGCGTCCATTCTTTCATGAAGACCTCCTTGGACCCGATCGCCCCGTAGTGAGCCGCGTACAACTTCAGTATATTCGCAAACTCATGGTCAAGATTCCACCCTCGCTCTCGCCCATGAGTGTGCGCCGTTCGCTCCTCTCCGCTCGCGATGTGCTCCATGGATATAAGGTGTACAAGGGGGTGACGGTCTATTTCGATGTGGAATAAAGGCGCAAGCTTGCTTGCGCAAGTATTAAGTATAAAGTATTAAGTATTACAATCTTGCAGAAATCTGGGGCGCATGCTTGCGCAAGTATTAAGTATAAAGTATTAAGTATTACAATCTTGCAGAAGTCAATTCAGAGTCTACTGGCGACGCGTCCTCGCGTCGGCATGATTAGCTTAGCATCAGATCTGTAAGTAATGCGTCCCCGCATCATCTCTTAGCTTAGCAAGAACGTATTACTTATTACTTATTACTTTTTACTTAATTAAATTGCTTAATCAAATGTCCCTCTCCATCCTCATCCCCACCCACAACTACCGCTGCGCAGAACTTGTCAGAACGCTGCAGATGCAGGCAGAGAATGTGGACGGATTGCGTTACGAAATCATCGTGGTAGACGATGCCTCTACCGACGATGCCATACGTCATGCCAATCGCGAAGTGCGCGAGTGGGACTGCTGCAGGCTCATTGAACTTAACGAAAACCTCGGACGCAGCCGCGTGCGCAACTTCTTGGCACGACAAGCACATTTCCCCACGCTGCTATTCCTCGATTGCGACGTGCGCATCGTGAGGCCCAACTTCCTGCGTAGCTATCTCTCAAGGGGTGGGGCAGAAGCTGTGGTGTGTGGAGGTGTGACCATCGTGCCCGACGAAGGGCTTCGCCACAACCTGCGCTATCGCTACGAACGAGCATGCTTGCAGAAATTCTCCGTAGAAAGGAGAACTGTGGCACCATATCAGAGTTTTCGCACGACCAACTTCCTCGTGCAGCGCGACGTGATGCTACGTGTGCCCTTCGACGAGGGCATTCTGGGCTATGGCTATGAAGATGTGGCGTGGGGTAGGGCGCTGCAAGCAGGCGGCATCGGCATCGTTCATATAGACAATCCCGTGGCGGTGGACGACTTTGAGGACAATCCCACCTTCCTTCGCAAGACCCGTGAAGCCATGCATACGCTCCATGCCATGCGCCACGATATGACAGACTATTCACAGATCGTGACACTCGCTGCCCGATTGGAACGCCTCCACATGCAGGGCTTGGTACGCACCGCCTATTCGCTGATACAGCCTTTCATCAAGCGCAACCTCGAGGGGACTGCCCCGAGGGTGAGCCTATTTCAGCTGTTCCGCCTCGGCACGTTCCTTAATTTACCGAGAAAATAGGCCAATTGGTTGATTATTTTGCATTGTTTGTAATATTATATTGTCAGAGAAGAAATATTTAAGTACTTTTGGACAGATTTTTAATGGAGTGGCGAGTCTGCCATCCTCATTGTTTGTTGCGTAAGATATTATGAAGAATCCCTCTCATCCTTTTGTCCTATGGTGGCGAGTGTGTATCAGTTTGGCACTGATGTGCGTAGTGAGCATGCAAGCGTTTGCACAAACGCAAGCAGACGAATTGACCAGTGGAAAGGTCTACCGCATCAAGACGGCCAACCAGGCAAGCAATGCCCAAGCTAAGGGCTACATCTCCGACAACAACGGGACACTCCTCCTGCAATCTCTCAACACCGACGATGCCGCCAATGCCGCGCAGCTATGGACCGTGACCGCCGTGGAGGGACAAGAAGGCTATTATCAGATACAGAATAATAGCACGAAGCGCTACCTCCAACCCACCAACGACAATTCTACCGCCGTGACCACCTCAGAGACCGCCACAAGCGTCTACGTGCCCAAGAATACGAAGACGGGACAGACCGACGTGACGTGGTTCAATATCATGGCTAATGCTTCGAGCACATACAGCTACAATTGGCGTGACGACCTCACCGTGCGTGGATGGAAACCTAATGATGGAAACGGTTCGGGACTGACAGGCTCGGAGTGGGCATTCATTCCCTATATAACGTTCGATGAAGTGCTTGCCACAAGGGACGATGTGCCAGCCGTGGCTGGCGATAAGGTATATCGCATTCTCAATAAGTCGACGAAGTTCTCCAATTCCGTGCTCAACGAGACGAACAATTCCCTCGGCAGCGTGGACAAATCGAGCGAAGTGCTCTCGCAGTATTGGCAACTCGTAGATCAAGGCAATGGCACCATCGCACTCCGGAATCTCTATACCGGACATTACGTGCAGTCGCTCGCAGGGAAGAAAGGCCGGCAGTACCAGATGGGCACTCAGGCTTATGGCTTTACCATCGCGGCCAACGGCCATGTTTATGCCTACGACGTGCGCGACGATGCCACATTGGGCCTCAATTGTACCGACCAAGCTAATGGCGCTATCTATAGTTGGACGTTCTACGATGGGACGAACGATGAAAACTCGCTCTGGGTCTTCCTCGAAGCTTCGCTCACCGACGATCAGAAGACGGCCATCGAAGCCAACCGCGCAGCAACTGCAAAAGAATATGCCTTGCAAGCACATCTGCAGCAAGCCAAACTGCGCATCCGTTCACGCCGTTCCGACAGCGGATATGCTAATCGCTACGTGACCGACATTACTGGTGCCACGCCCTGGGACGGAAGTAGCAACACCTGTCGTATGCAAGAGCTCATCAGTGGCGACGAAGCCAATCGTCAGGTATGGATAGCCTATAAGCAAAGCGATGGAGGATATAAGTTCCGCAATCTCTATACGGGTAAGTACCTTAATTATAATGATACGGACGACGGCGATCGCAAGTGGTACATCCAGTTGAACCCCGACAATGCCACCGCAGAGCAGTATGTCAACATTTCCGAAAAAGCCGACTTTAGTGAAAATGGCCTTCATTATCAGAAGGATTACCACCTACTCATGGCATGGAGCATCTCAGCCCAAGACTATGAGGGTTGCGACTGGACCTTTGAAGACGCTGACGTAGAGGACGACGCCGTGCGCACACAGTTTGACAAGTTTGAAGGTTATCTACAGAGCGTCGTGACCGACCAATGGCTCACACTGCGCAATATGAATGGAAGCGTGATAAGCGAAAATACCGCCTCGCATGTGGGCGACGTCAATTCGCCCGCCGATGATTATTACGCCCAATACTGGCGCCTCGTGGCTGTAGAGGGAAGCGAAGGGTATTATCAGATACAGAATGCAGTGACCAAGCGCTATATCAACTTTGCCAACTTCAATAGCCGTGTGAGCACTTCCGAGACGGCTCCTGAAGGCGGATTCAAGATCAATTTCCTCACATCGTCGTTCCGTTTCAATACTTGCGTGGAGTTCGTTCCCGCCACATCTACAGATGGTAGCAGTGTGCTCCACCGTTCGGAAGATCGCTTGCTGATATGGAATAGCTACGGAGCCGTTGGTGCCGAGGGCTCGGTATGGAGCATGCAAAAGGCCAACGTGACAGACGAAGCCGTTCTTGCCGCACAGCAGGCTTATGAGGCTTCTGTCACCGAACAGGCGAATGCTGAGGCTTATCGCACAGCCCTGCCTACCTTCTTCAGCGATGCTGCGTGCACTGCACTCAACGCTTCTTACCAATCGATGACCGACGACGAACTGCGCACAGCCATGACCGAGGCAGGCATCTCTTCCACCGCGCTTCAAAGCATGGCTATCAAGGTGAAGAACGATAGTTGGGCGAAGCGAGAGAAGACTTTCCGCGTGCGTTCGATCGAACCTTATACTGACCCCGACAATTGGAACAATATGCTTCGCATTGGCTACGTCTATACCAGACTGAGCAACCCTACGGGCATCTGGAGCGACGCCAACGGCGTGTTCTATATCTTCGTGGGGAGTGATATCCCCGACGGATGCACCGTGCAGGCACATCTTGTAGGAAAAAGCGACTCGCAAGGCTCAGCCACCACGCTGCAGAAGGGACTCAACATCGTGTCCGTCAGCACGGCCTCGGCTCTCTACGTGAGCTACACCGTGCCCACTACGACTGCAGACGATTCTAAGCGCTGGCGCGACTTCGCCAACCTCGACGTACACATCGAAGGCGGTACCATCGATGGCTACTTTGACGCTACCCGTACGGGCTCTGGCATCGATACGGATGCCGACTGGAAGGAAATGGTGGCTGACGGCCTCTTCCAGCGTCCCTTCGTGATGATGAAAGGACGCAACGTGATCTATCAGATGAACGGTACGCTCACCAAGAAGTATGTGCCCGAAAAGATGCGTGAGATCGTAGATTTCTGGGACTGGATGGTCGATGTGCAGCATTCACTCATGGCGGTAGATGAATACAAAGACCGTTGGCACAGCGTGTTAGGCTTCTATTCCTGCACCTACAACTTCATGTTTGCCTCTAGCTTCGGTACCTATTATAATGAAAGCACACTCGGGGAAATCCTCAACTACGACACCATGGCTTCGGGCGGCGGTTCGCTTTGGGGCCCTGCCCACGAAGTAGGCCACATCCACCAAGGACTCATCAATATGATAGGTTGTACCGAAATCTCCAACAACCTCTTCGCCCAAGCCGTAGTCCACCTAAACGGAAAAACCTCTACCCGTCTCAACGGACGCAAGTTCTGGAATGTCAGCGAAAACTATGCCGCTCACAAGAGTTGGCACGACTACGATCTCTGGGATCGCAACTCCATGTATCTCAAGCTCTACCTCTATTATGAAGTGGAAGGCCACAAGCCTGGCTTTTTCTGCGAACTCTTCCGTCAGCTCCGCAAGGATCCGCTTAATCATAGCAAAGGTTCGCAATCAAGCCCCATACCCGCCTCGGAAGACTTCCTTAAGTTTGCCGTAAAGGTATGCCAGGTGGCGGGCGACGATCTCAGCGAGTTCTTCCGCGCCTATGGATTCTTCGTTACGTTCGATACCAGAGTGATTGGCGACTATGGCGATTATTACACCAACTGCACACAAGAGATGGTCGACGCCGCCCTGACGGAGATGCATAAATTCCCGAAGCCTAAGAGCAACCTCCTCTTCATCGAGAATCATATCAAGCATGAACCTGCCATCGACCACGACGGCAACTATCTCTACGACTCCGCAGGCAAACAGATCCTTCGTACCGACTACGATGAAAACGACGCCGTGGGTAAGTGTGGCGACGTAGGCTCTTATTCTGATTACTCCGCTGGTCACTATGCCAGTGGCTATACCTATAATAATAGTAATGGTACGCTGACCTTCACGGGAACAGGCGCCGTGGGCTACAAGGTCTACGACAACGATGGCAACCTCCTCTATTTCGACAATCGCAACTCTTTCACGCTCCCCGAGAGCGTGCAGACGGCTCTCTCGGCCGAGGGCAAGACGATGGTGGTCAAGGTGGCACAAGCTGATGGCACGGACGTAGCGCTTCCCGCTCCCGATGCTACGACGTATACGCTTAAGGTATATCGTGCCGATGCCCTGACCGACGACAAGAGCGCTACGGTCTATACGGATGGCTCTTCTGCCACGCTCCCCGTGCTCGAAGACAACGCTCTGGCTTACGTCGTTGACGAATCGGACGAGCAAACGCAAGCCTCGCTCCCCACCGCTCTTGCTGAGGCTACCAACGTGGTGCGTCTCTCTACGGCTACGGCTTCCAACGTGGTGATCACTGATAAGAAGGACTTCTACGCTCCCTCCGCATTCACCGCATCTACGCTATCCTACGAGCGCACCAACACTTCGGGCTACAACAGCGTATGCCTCCCCTTCCCCATCTCTGCTGCCGACTTCGGCGACGAGGCTAAGGTGGAACAATTCTCTTCTACCAACGCTTCAGCTTCGGGCACGACCCTGCGCTTCGAAACCACCACAGAGGAACTTCCCGCCGGCACTCCCTGCATCGTGTGGTGCCCCGAGAGCACTACTTCTTGGAGCATCCAGAAGACCGACGCTCTCGTTACGCCCTCTCCCGTTGAGGCTACCACGGGTGATGCCACACTGAAAGGTAGCTTCTTTGCCCAAACTATTGGGGCTGGAAAATACAAGCTCAACGCTTCGGGTACTGCCTTCGGTATCACCACCGCTGCGGGTCGCATCACTCCCTTCCGCTGCTACCTTGAGCCCGCATCTTCCGCCTCTGCTCCTCGCCTCTTCACCATAGAACATGGCGAAAGCACCACCACGGGCATTCATTCTGCTGCGAATTCTGCTGCGAATACCGCTTCCGCTCCTGCTACTGATGCCGTTTACTATGATCTGAGCGGTCGTCGCACGGCGCATCCACAACAGCATGGCATCTATATCCTTGGTGGCAAGAAAGTGGTGAAGTAAGCATACAAAAACATTTATCTCATTCTCTAAAGAATAAAATTTTTCTCAATAAGAATTATCTCATCATATGAAGAAGACAACTTATATATCTCCCTCCATTGAGCGCATAGAACTCCGCACCGAAACATACCTTGCCGGCGCCGACTCCATCGGCGTGGACGAGAAAGACAATCCCGACGATTCCGACAAGAGCAACCGTCGTACATACAGCGAGAATCCGATATGGAAATCGATGGATACGGAGGAATAGCGATTCTTCGAGGGCATACCGCCTTCAACTCAATCCTCTTTATCGCCGCCCGCTAACGATCTTCATCATTAACCTTTAACGGTCTTCATCGTTAGCCTTTAATGATCTTCATCGTTAGTCTTTAATGATCTTCATCATTAACTCATAAGAATCTTCATCTTTAGTCCATAAAGATGAAGATTCTCGTTGTATAATATTAATTATCCCCCCATATTAACTTTTATTTATTCTTGTTATTTGGTTTTTTAGAGTATACCTTGTATTTTTGCGGCGTAAAGTAAGTAATCAGTGTTTCCGAGTTGACCTGTTGCGAATGAAAAGTTTACACTGATTATAACTTCCATGGAGCGTCCCCTCGCTCCCCCACAGAAAGAGATAAAACATCTATAAACAACCAATAAATTTAACTAAGTATGAAGAAATTTACTTTCTTGCTGACGTTGCTCCTGGCTACAGGTGCGACGTCTGCTTCTGCTCAGGTGCTTGAACGTACGGGGTGGAGTGTGACAACCTCTGGTGAGTGCGATGATGCGGGATCAGGTCATGCCGCTGCCATTATTGATGGTAATAATAACACTTATTGGCACTCTAATTATGGTGGTGGCAATGCTTCTGGCGATGCTACGAAGACTCTCCCTCAGTTCTTTGTTGTTGATCTCGGCTCGGAGCAGACGTTCCGTTCTCTTAAATACATACCTCGAAGCGGAAAGTCTAATGGTACAGCCAATACTTTCAAAGTCTATGTGAGCAATACAGCTTTCCAGGCGGTAGATAATACTCATACGGCAGCAAGCATTGTAAATGCATTGACCGAGACTCCTGCTATGGAGGGCACATTCGATTATTCGGGTACAGGCACTCAGCCCACTATGCTTTATAGTGCAGACCAGGATGTAACGGGACGTTACGTAATGTTTGTCGTAACAAGTGCGGTGGGTACAAACTTTGGTTCTTGTGCAGAGTTTTACTTGTCAAAAGATAATTATAAAGCCACTTATACCTATACCATTAATGGCACTACTCTCGGCACAAAGACTGCCTTTGTAGAGAACCCTGAGACTGATGCTCCCTTGTATGGAAGTTGCTATACTAATCGGACAATCACTAAGACAGGTGAAGGCGCATATACAGTAGAATGCCAGACTATTTTTGAAAGCGCATCTACTTACGATCCTAATACGGCAAAATGGTATGTGATAGATATTCACAATAATCAAGGAAACCTAGTATGGAAGGCTGCAGATGATGGTAGCGTCAGTGTAGAGACTATCAGTACTACTGCTACACCCAAGGTTTCTGACTATTACAAGTGGACCTTTGTAGGTAACGCGATCGATGGTTATAGTATCTACAACAAGGCTACTGGAAAAGCTGCTGTATTAGGATCGCAATTGACTCTTTCTGATACTCCTGAGGTATTCCATATTAAAGAATCTACGGCTTCAAATAAGATTAATGGTTTCTGTTTCTACAAGGCTGAGGGCAACTATCTCAATCATCAGGGATCTTCTATAAAGACATATGATAAAACTGATGAAGGTTCTACCATGCACGTACAGAGCCCTGATACGTATGCTCTGACTTATGCAGCACCCTTTGCTGATTACGATGATAGCGGTGCTCCTGAGGGTGCTATTGGTGCTAATTCTTATTTGACTAATGCAGATAATCTCGCTGCATTCAAGAGCGCATATGCTGCAGCAAGTGCAGAAGGTGCTACAAGCGAACAAATCGCAGCCCTTGAGGAAGCAAATACGCAGATTGCCAGTGCTACTACTACTATCGAGTCAGGTAAGTACTACTACATCTACAATGCTGGCTCAAATAATGGCAACAGTCGCTACATGTATCTGAATGCAAGCAATGGCGTGGCTCTTACGCAGAATGCAGGTGCAGCCAATACCGTTGTGAAGTTTGTTGATGCAGAAACTGGTCGTTATCGCATCCAAATCGAGGGCAAGACTTTCGGTAAATATAAGAAAGACAACGCTGCTATAGAACTCGTAGGTGATGATTCTAACGAAAAGGGCTCTTACATCGTAAATCATGTAGGTAAGTCTTTCACGTTCTACGACGGCGCTTCAAATGCTGCTCATAGCTACCTCCACTGCAATGGTGGTCAGACGATTGTAGGTTGGGAAGCAGGTGATATCAAGAGTTGCAGTCATTGGTACATTGTCCCTGCTACAGATGTAAAGGTGGCTCTTACTACGATTGGCAGTGATAGCTACGCTTCTGCTTATCTTCCCTTCAGCGTAAGCCATGTAGAAGGCGCTAAAGCATACGTTGGTACACTGAACGACACTAAGGATGCCTTGACCATGACTGAGGTAACTTCTATTCCTGCCAACACAGGCTTCGTCCTCGTAGGTGATGCTTCAGCTACAGAAGCTACTCTTACTATTGGTGATGCCGGTGCAATTGAGGGTGGTAACGCTCTTGAGGGTACTAATACAAATGTTACGCTTGCCGATGATACTCGCGCTAACTATCTCGCATTTGGTGTGCACAACAACGTTGTAGGTTTCTATACTCCGAGCAGCAGTGTTACATCTATCGCTGCCAACAAGGCTTATCTCAATGCAAGTAGCCTTTCTGCTGCAGCCATTGCGCTGAACTTTGGTGGCACAACCACAGGTATCAACAATGCTACAGCCGTTGAAAGCGTAAATGCTCCTATCTTCGATCTTAGTGGTCGCCGCGTGGTTAAGGCTGTGAAGGGTGGCGTATACATCCAGAATGGTAAGAAGTTTGTAAAATAATTCTCCTATCTTAATTAGCTATTACACAATGAAGAAAACATATATCAAGCCTCAGACGCAGGCTGTAAACCTCTACGCAGAGGACACGATGTTGGCTGGCTCTACATACGTTGTTGATAAGGATAATACTACTGATGTAGTCCTCTCCAACGGTAAGTCGTGGAGCAGTGATGATTGGACAGATGATGAAGAGTAATCGATCTCTTCTCTGAGATGCATATTATATAAAATGAGGCAGGGCCGTGCAAGTGATGTTGCACGGCCCTGTTGTTGGTTGTGGGGGAGTGGGTTGAAAAGTATTTGATAAGTGCTTTATTAGTTCTGGGGGCGACGCGTCCTCGCGTCGGCATCGGCTGCGAGGAAAAAGAAAGTTCATAGGAAGTGGGGGCGAAGTGTCTCGCTTGGCACGCGAGGCTCGATGCCGAAGCGTGACAAATGAGAATCTTATGTGGTTTCTCTTACGCTGACTCGGGCATCGAGCCCTTCGTCAACGTGCCGAAGCGGGACACTTCGCCCCCACTTCCTATGGGGTCACTGCTTATATCTCTAAGGAATCTATAGAGATTTCTGCTTACTTCTTAAGCACCTTCTTACCGCTCTTGGTGACGTAAATGCCGGGGGTGGCGGGGCGAAGGATGCGGCGGCCGTTGAGGTCGTAGAGCGCATCGTTAGTAGTGGAGAGGGATGGGGTGGAAATGGTGGCTTCGCTGATGGCGGTGATCTCGGGGTCGAGATAGCTGAAGGTGATGGTGCCATCGGCGGCGAGGGCAATGTTGTAGATGGGTTTGCCCAGGGCGGAACCGGTGAAGAGGGTGGTAGCGGGGGTGGTGGTGTCGGTCAAGGAGGTGTTGACCACGTTGAGGCCGGGGTAGAGGTCGGACTGATAGCCTTTCCAGAAAGCATCGTATGTCATGCCGTCTGAGCGCGATTTGCCCTCAAGAATGCCATCGGCGGGGACGATCTGTACGCGCTGATGGTCTTGTGAGGTGTTGACCGTATTGGCATTCCACACGGCGGAACTATAGTCTACGTGGGTCACGAGCATGCCGCTGCCCATCGATGAACTGTACCACGTGGAGGGGGCGCGATTTTCGAGCAGGTAGAACTCGCTCGGATTGGCATCATTGCGAATGACGTAGGCTCGTACGCCCTCTGTGCCGCGTGGGCTATCGAGGGGGATGAGGCGGCCGAGGCATGCTTCTTTGTCGAGTTCCTCTACGCGGAGCCAGCCCATGCACGAACGCTCGTAGGCGGAGTAGGGCGAGGGGCGATAGCCATTCATGAAGTACTGACCATAGTCCATGAGGTCCCAGTAGCCTAAGGTGTTGAATGCATTAGAATTTTTCGTATTGTAGAGGTCGGGCAGACCGAGGGAGTGGCTTAGCTCGTGGGCATAGAGGCCTACGGCTTCGAAGTTGGCGCCCGTAATGTCGTTCTTATTGCTTCCATAGGTCTGCATGAGTTCGCTGCCCATGAAGTAGGACTGCACGGTGGTCTTTCCGCCGTTGACGGAGAATGATGTTTGGCTAAACTTTGCCCAGAGGTAGTCGCTATTGCCATCTTCAAAGGATGACTGCTCGCCGGGGCCTGCAAAGACGAATACTACCATGGGCACTTTCGTGGTACCCTCGGTGCGGAAGGGGGCGAAGTCTGCCACGGCGGAAGCTTTCTCGAGAGCTTCGCGCACGAAAGCGTTGGCATTGGGGTCGATCTGCGAACCGCTATCTTTGCCGTAGTAGGCATAGCCGTTGTCGAGCTTGACGCGTGCTACTACCTGGAATGTGGGCTTGAAGAGGCTGTCGCTCTGTGCCATGAAGTAGTCGCGCACGGAGCCTCGGCAGTACTGCTCGTCGTGGTAGCCCGATTCGTTGAAGAAGCGGTCGACTTTGCTCTCCGTGGTGATGGTGTCGCAGAAGGTGCGGTCGGCAAACTCTACCATGACTACGGGGATGGTGGGAGAGCCTATGCTCTTGACGATGCCGTTGGCTGATTGGCCGTACACGCCCAGACCGGTCTGGGTGGTGGTGGCGAACGACTGCGCATGCATATGCTGCGCTGAGGCTGTCAGGGGTGTGGGTGGATAGAGCGCGGAGAGTATGTCGTTGGCCTCGGCTGTGGTGAGGAATGCGCCTTGCTGCGGAGCTGCCTTGACGCGCTGCTGCAGGGTGGTGGGCATGATGTCGGTGGCGAGGGTGCTTGAGGCTTCGATGCCTGTGGCGCTGCGGCGTGCATAGTAATAATGGCCATCGGCGGCGGGGAGTATGGCATGGCCGTCGATGGTGGAGAATATGCGGTAGCGACCGTTGCCCACGCTGTGTATGCTGAGCGACTGTCCGCCTGGCTGCTGATGTACGAAGGTGTGGCGCACGGGGAAGGTGGCATGGGCTGTCGTGCCTACCGTGAGCGAGAGGAGAAGGGTGGGGAGGAATTTTTTCATATTGGGTTAGGTTGGAATTTAGTGTAAGCTTCAGTGGTTACTGCGGGCGGGGGGCAGAGTTAAGTGGGGCTTTCTTGTTGATGCCGACGCGGGGACGCGTCGCCCACGGTATTGGCTGAAAGGTTTGCTGAGGCTTTACTCTAAGAATCCTAAGGGTTATGTTGCTTAATCTTTGATGGCTTCTACGGTGATTTGTGCATCGTCTACCTTGATGACGCGTATGGGGGTGCCGGGGGTGATGAATTCGCCCGACGATTTTACTTCTACTTGCTTGCCGTCTATCTCGGCATTGCCCACGAGGGCGAGGCGGGTGAGGGCACGGCCGGTCTGACCTACGGTGACGGAGAGCTGATCGACGGTGGCATTGGTGCTATCGATGGAGGCTTTTAGACTCATGCGGTCGAATGTGCGCGAATGGGCTACGATGTAGAGCATCAGTACGAGCACTACGATTGCCACTACTACTGCGATGCATGCCCATGAGAATCCGTAGGTGTTGTAGATGAGTATGGCATCGACTACGGCGCAGACCACGGAGCCTATTCCGGCTATGCCGAAGCCGGGCAGGACGTATATTTCGAGGAGGCCGAGCAGGAGGCTTAGGAGGGCGAGGATGATGATGAGAGCCATAAGATTTAAGTATTAAGTATAAAGTATTAAGTATAAAGTATTAAGTATTACAGGCGGGTGGGGGCTGGCTTGGGGGGCTTTTCTAGTCTTTCTAGCATTTCTAGAGATTCTAGCTTTTCTAGATTTCCTAGGAAAATTGCCTTTAGGCGGTATATGACTCCCCTCTCCCGTAGGGGGAGGGGATGGGGGAGGGGCCGTATTAATATGCAGCTCTGTATTTTCCTTCTTCTTTATCGTCCATCATGGAGAGGTAGGAGGCGTAGCGGGAGGGGGCGAGGCGATGGTCTTCGAGGGCTTGCAGGACGGCACAGCCGGGCTCGTGGGTGTGGGTGCAGTTGGAGAAACGGCAGTCGGCTGATATGCGGAAGATGTCGCGGAAATAGTGGGCCACTTCTTCGGGCTCCATATTGAAAGTGCCGAAGCCTTTCACGCCGGGGATGTCGATGAGTGCACCTCCTTGGGGTAGTTCGAAGAGCTCGCTGAAGGTGGTGGTGTGCATGCCCGTGCCGTGGGCGTCGGATATCTGCGCTGTACGCACGTGGGCATCGGGGATGAGGAGGTTGAGGAGGGTAGACTTGCCCACGCCGGAGTGGCCAGCGAGGAGGGTGGTCTTGCCCGCGAGCATTTCGCGGAGCGGAGCGATGCCTTCGTCCTTGAGGGCTGAGATGCGGAAGCAGGGATAGCCTATGTCGGAATAGAGCGCTTGCCAATAGTCGAGCACTTCATGCTCGGCGGGGGTGAGGTCGTCGGTCTTATTGAACGCGATGCATACGGGCACTCGGTAGGCTTCTGCTGAGGCGAGGAAGCGGTCGATGAAGGTGGTGCTCGTCTCGGGGCGTGCTATGGTGACGATGAGCAGTGCCATGTCGACGTTGGCAGCGAGTATGTGGCTTTGCTTGGAGAGGTTGGAGGCTTTGCGGATGATGTAGTTGCGGCGCTCGTCGATCTCGGTGATGAAGGCAGCTTCGCCAGCCTCGGCGCTTTGCTCCTTGATGGTCACGCCGTCGCCTACGGCTACGGGGTTGGTAGAGCGTATGCCGCGCAAGCGGAAGTTTCCTTTTACCTTGCATTCTATGGCGCGCCCGTCGTCGGTGCGTACGAGGTACCAACTACCTGTGCTTTTGATTACAGTTCCGTGCATGGACAGTTGTTAGGGGTGGGGATTAATGCGCATAAGGCTTACAGGCTTACGTGGAGCCTATAAGCCTTATGGGGGGGAGCTATTCTAGGGGGCCTAGGTGTTCTAGGGATTCTAGGTGTTCTAGGTGTTCTAGGGATTCTAGGTGTTCTAGGGATTCTAGGTGTTCTAGGGAGGTTATACGGTCATGATTTCTTTGTTCTTGGCTGTGAGGATCTCTTCGATGAGTTTCACCTTCTTGTCGTGAATCTTCTGGAGATCGTTTTCAGCGTCTTTCTCTACGTCTTCAGAGAGGCCTTCCTTGATAGCCTTCTTGAGTTTGTCGATGCCGTCGCGGCGAGCGTTTCGGATGGCCACCTTGGCTTCTTCAGCTTCCTTAGAACACTGCTTGGTGAGCTGCTTGCGTCGATCTTCGGTGAGGGGCGGGATGCCGAGACGGATCACTTCGCCATTGTTTTCGGGCATGATGCCTACGGTAGAGTCGATGATGGCCTTTTCGATGACGCGAAACATCTGTTTGTCCCAGGGCTTGATGGCGATGGTACGAGCGTCGGGGGTGGTGATGGCAGCCACATTGTTGATGGGCACCATTGATCCGTAAGAGTTTACGCGGATGTCGTCAAGGATATGTACGTTGGCCTTTCCGGCGCGGATTTGAGCGAGGGTCTCTTCGAGATGGAGCACGCTCATGTCCATCTTCTCCTCGCAGTCGTTGAGGCATTTCTTTACGTCGAGCATTGTATAGGGGTTTTATGAGTAATATTTATGTTTTGCAAAGATAGTGCAAAGCGAGCGCATTGCAAAGTGAAAGTAAAAGATTTTCACTTGAATAGGGTCGGCTATCTATCATGGTTGCAAAGGTACGATTAGGGATGGACATCTGCAAAAAGAGTGAACATTTTGTACACTATTTCTGCTGCGTCTCGCGCGCACGCATTACAGAGAGTTTTGTGGGTAGTTGGTTGCACTGATAGCGTTTGATGATTGTAATGTGTTGATAATCAATAAGTAATGACGCGTTTTTGTGGAGAATTTGCCTGCACTTTAGGGTGCACGGCTGCTTGCATGGTTGGGGAGTATGGGTGGTGTTAGATTTATCCCTTGGTGGTGTTAGAATTACCTATGGGTGTCGTTAGAATTACCTATGGGAGGTGTTGGAATTACCTATGGGAGGTGTTGGAACGGGCGGGAGGGGAAATTTGAGAGGGTAAGTGCAAGCAAAAGTGCAGGAAAAGTGTAGGCAAATGTTTTCGAAAATGCTTTGATAATCAGAGTGGAAGTGGTAAATGAGTGACGGATGTAGGTTTTTGGGCTGAAAATACACTGTGGCGCGCGCGTGCGCGCAAGCGAGGAAGAGCTTTTGAGGCTATATTAGATAGTTCTGTGGGCGACGCGTCTCGCGTCGGCACTGCCACTTAATATGTAAACTCAGAGTCTACTGGGGGCGACGCGTCCTCGCGTCGGCACATGTGAATTAAGAGTTTGATTAGACTCCTTGCTCGCTTGTGATGCCGACGCGGGGACGCGTCGCCCACGGTAGGCTCTGAGCAGACTCCTTGCAAGAATGTAATACTTAATACTTTATACTTAATACTTAAATCAAAATAACTGTCACATCCTTGGCGCCATGGGCACCGAATACGAGGGCTTGCTCGATGTCGGCCGTCTTGGAGGGGCCGGAGATGAAGCAGGCGAAGGGCACGCTGGGGGTGTCGGGCAAGCGGCGGTAGGCTTCGTGCATATTGTTGACAATGTCCTGCCGACGGAGCACGATGACCAAGGCTTCTGCTATGAAGTAGATGGCACGATAGCGCACATGCTGCTCTATCCAGCAGCAGGCATTTTCAGCCACTCCGAGTTGGCTCTCGATGATGGCGAGGTCGGTGCCATTGAGATCGGCGGGGAGGGATACGGTGTCGGGGTCGAACACGGTGCCGGGCAGGAGTTCGGGATGCTCGAGGGTGGGGATGGTGCAGGCTGTGCGCTGTGCTTCGGGATAGGCTTCGGCAATGGCGCTTGCCAGGGGTTTGCCCTCGGGCAGTACGATGCAGTGGCCTCCGCTCTGCTTGAGCGATTCGGCAAATTGTGCCACAGGGTCGGCAAAGGTGAGTGCTTCAGCCTCAAGATGTGAGAGGTCGGGGCGGGGGAAGGTGCGCACTGTGTGGCGACGTATGTTGTTGAGAAATTCTTCTTTACTTGACATGGCTTTCGTCCTCCTTAGTTTGCGGGTTTTGCTTCTTTTGGCGATAGTCTTTATAGAGAGAGTCGAAGGTGTGTTGGGCAAAGTGGGGCATTTCGCGTTCGGCACCCCATGCGTTGAGAGCATTCTCTACGAGGAAGTGGGGCACGTGGTTGGCGAGCGGAGCGAAGCGCAGGGCAGTGTGGTAGAGGCCGTTGTGCTCGAAGATGAGCTGCATACCTCGAGATATGAGGTGCTTGCCCTTGTTTTCGATGCCGAGCTGGAGCATTTTCTGTCGCCAGAGGTAGATCTGATCGGCGAGGTCGACCTTGACGGGGCATACGTTCTGACAGGAGTAGCAGAGGGAGCATGCCGAGACGTTGTCCTTGTAGCGCACGGGGTCCTTGGCCATACCGAGGTTGATGCCGATGGGGCCGGGAATGAAGTAGGTATAGCTGTAGCCACCCGAACGGCGGTAGACGGGACACGTGTTCATGCACGCTCCGCAGCGCAGGCAGTTGAGCAGACGGCGGTGGTGGTCGGAGGCAAGGAGTTCGGAGCGGCCGTTGTCTACGATGATGATGTGGAGTTCGCCTCCCTCACGCGGTGCGCGGTAGTGGGAGGTGTAGGTGGTGGAGGGCTGTCCTGTGCCGGAGCGGGCAAGCAATCGGGTGAACACGCCGAGGGCTTCGCGGTCGGGCACGATCTTGTCGATACCGAAGGCTGTGATCTGCAGTCGGTGAGTGTTGAGCGAGGTGGCCATGTCGGCATTGCCCTCGTTGGTACATACCACGCATTCGCCCGTTGAGGCTACGGCGAAGTTGGCACCCGTCATGGATGCTTCGCTCTGGAGGAAATTCTTGCGTAGGTTGCGACGTGCCACGTGGGTGAGGTAGGTCTGGTCGCAGTTGCCCGGTTCGCAGCCTTCCATTTCGCGGCAGAAGAGTTCGTTGATCTCCTCCTTCTTGACGGCGATGGCGGGCAGCACGATGTGTACGGGCTTGCGGTGGAGAAGCTGGAGTATGCGTTCGCCGAGGTCGCTCTCGAGCACCTCTATGCCGTGGGCCTCGAGGTAGTCGTTGAGGCCACATTCTTCGGAGAGCATGCTCTTGCTCTTAATGAGATTGTGGGCGCCGTGCTGGCGGAGGATTTCTTCTACCGTTTGGCAGTATTCGGTGGCATCCTTTGCCCAGTGTACGATGGCACCGTTGCGGCGTGCATTCTCTTCAAACTGTGTGAGGAGTTGCTCCAGATGGGAGTTGCTGTAGAGTTTGAGCTCGGAGGCAGCTTCGCGGAGGTCTTCCCATTCGGGCACGTCGTGGGCCATCTTGTCGCGCTTCTCGCGTACCATCCAGAGGGTCTGGTCGTGCCATACGGCCTGTTTGCGGTTCTTCAAGAACTCTGCAGAAAGTTTAGCGTGTTTCGACATATCCAGATAGTATTTGCGAGATGTGTAGTGTCTTGATATTAAGTCCTTCTCGAGCTATGATGCCATTTTGGTGCATGAGGCATGAGCAGTCGGCTCCTACGATGTATTCTGCTCCCGTCTCGATGTGGCGCATCACCTTGTCGCGCCCCATCTGTCCTGAGACGGCATGCTCTTCTACGGAGAACATGCCTCCGAAACCGCAACACTCGTCGCGGCGCTCGGGTTCTACGATCTCGATGTCGCGTACGAGCGAGAGCAGATCGCGGAGCTTGTTCATATACGGCACGTTGCGCTCTGAGGGCGATGAGAGGCCGAGCAGACGCACACCGTGGCAGCTGTTCTGCAGGCTTACTTTGTGGGGAAAACTCACGTCGAGGTGGGTGGGACGTACGACGTCGTGGATGAATTCGCAGATTTCGTATACGTGGCGTTCTGTTTCGCAAGGTTTCTTGGGAAGGAGTCGTCCGTAATGGTCGCGCACGAAGGATACGCATGAGGCTGAGGGGCCTACTACGTAGTCGTACTTACGGAATACGCGGTCGAAGTTTTCTGCCAAGTGGCGTGCTTCGTCTTCAAATCCGGCATTGCCCATGGGCTGTCCGCAGCAGGTTTGTCCTTCGGGATAGACCACGTCGATGCCGAGCTGCTCAAGCAGCCGGAGGGATGCTATGCCTACTTCGGGAAATACTGCATTGACGTAGCAGGGGATGAATAATGCTACTTGCATATCAAAATGTATAGAGTCTGAGTTTAGTAGATATAATAAGCTGCGCAAAATTACAAAAAAGTGACGTACCACGGGTGGAAGAGGGGAGGTTTTTCTGTCGGTGGGTTTGTGGTGTGATAGTTCTGTGGGCGACGCGTCTCGCGTCGGCAGCACGGGTGGGCAAGAGATCAGTTCAGATGCACTTTGCTCTATTGCTTTTGAACTTTTCCGTTGGTTTACAGGCGATGCCGACGCGAGGACGCGTCGCTCCCAGTAGGTTCTGAGTAGACTTCTTGCAAGGCTGTAATACTTAACTCTGAGTAGGCTTTTTGTAAGGCTGTAATATTTAACTCTGAGTAGCCTTCTTGCAAGGCTGTAATATTTAACTCTGAGTAGCCTTCTTGCAAGGCTGTAATACTTTATACTTAATACTTAATACTTTTTTACGTAAGTAAAAAAATAGCTAACTGCGCATCTCACGACGCACAGTTAGCTCACAGAACTTATATAGAGATGAAAAAACTATCGATTTGATCTTGGGCGGATAGAAGTGCCTTCTTCAGCGCTTGTTCTGCCCCTTGTAGGAAATGCCCTAATTGTCCTTTCAACATTGCAAAGATAAGGAGCAATGGGGCAATCTCCAAAAGATTGAGCGAAAAAATGACCTAATCAATATCTTTTAACGCTATGCGGGCGTTTGGAGGGCTTGTTGGTCAGAATTTGGGTGTCGGTAAGGATGATTTTGCGGTCCTTATAGAGGGTGCCGACGGCCCGTTTGAAGGTCTTTTTGCTCACGCCGAAGCGTTCTTGTATCTCTTCGGGAGTGGAATGGTCGGTGAAGGGAAGGGCGCCACCAGCTTCGCGTAGCTCATCGAGAAGTTGCGAAGCAAAGTCGCGGAAACGGCCTTTGCCGATGCGCTGGATGGAGAGGTCGAGCTTGCCGTCGCGGCGCACCTTGACGATGGTGCCTGTCAAGACGTCGCCTGCATGGGGCTCTTGATCGAATATCTGTGAGTCGTAGATGAGGCCCGCACAGCGGTTGTCGGCAATGACTTTGAAGCCTAAGGGCGTCTTCTGCTGAACGATCATTTCTACTTCCTGTCCGCGGTGATAGTCGGAGGGAAGGGCGGGCTGTAAGTAGCGTTCCACCTTGGCAGAGGCTACGATGCGCTGCGACTCTTCGTCTACGTGGATGTGCACCAGGTAGGAACGACCTTGCTGCATGGGCATCTTCTGTTCGCGGAAAGGCACGAAGAGATCCTTCATCAGTCCCCAGTCGAGGAATGCTCCGTACTCATTGACCCAAGCCACCTGGAGGAAGGCGAAGTTGCCCACACGAGCAAGAGGCGTCTCAAGCGTGCCGACAAGGCGTTCGCTCTGGTCGAGATATACGAACACGTTGACCTCGTCGCCAGGCTTCATAGAGCGCTCCACATAGGCTTTGGGCATGAGAATCTCGCCTACGGACCCACCATCGAGGTAGGCGCCGTGGTCGGTAAAGCGCGTTATGCGCAGTGTATTGTAGTTTCCAAGTTTGATCATAGGGGATAGATGGAATAGAAGTATGTTTATAGTGCGTCAGCCTCGGCGGCATCCTTAGCATTCTCAGCGGTATCCTCAGCAGCCTCGGCATTTTTCTTAGCAGTAGCCTCGGCAGAGTCGAGATGGATGCGGCCATCGATCATGTGGATGGTGCGGTCGGTGAGCGAGGCAAGGCCCTCGTCGTGGGTGACGATGACAAACGTCTGACCAAGCTCATCGCGAAGGCGGAAGAAGAGTTTGTGAAGCTCTTCCTTGTTGTGCGAATCAAGGCTACCAGATGGCTCATCGGCGAGTATCACGTCGGGATTGTTCATCAAGGCACGAGCCACGGCTACGCGCTGTTTCTCACCGCCCGAGAGCTCGGCAGGCTTGTGGGTGGCGCGGTCGGCCAGACCCATGAAGTCGAGCAGCTCAAGTGCACGCTTCTTGATCTCAGCATTGGGACGGCGTGCTATCATGCCAGGTATCATCACGTTCTCCGCTGCTGTAAACTCTGGCAGGAGTTGGTGAAACTGGAATACGAAGCCGAGGTGCTCGCAGCGGAAGCGTGCAAGCTTCTTGGCGGAGAGGCGGAGCACGTCTTCGCCTGCAATCGTGAGCGAACCTTCGTCGGGCCTGTAGAGCGTGCCCATGATTTGCAGCAGGGTGGTCTTTCCCGCTCCGCTGGGACCTACGATGCTCACTACTTCGTGGGGCTGAATGTCGAGGTCGATGCCCTTGAGCACTTCGAGCTGGCCGAAGGATTTGTGTATATTCTTTAGAGTTATCACTTCGATGTGGTGTTAATGGGAAGAAGAGAGACTTTGCAACGAGAAACGTGCAGCACGAATGCCGTCAAGCTTGCTTGAATGGCTGAGGTGCAGCCGTCTTTCTTTTTTTAAAAAAAAGTAGCGGTATACGGACTTCACAGCCAATATACCGCTTTTGCAAAGTTATGAATTATATTCTTTTATTTCTTAGTGGGAGTGGCTGTGCCTGTCTTTGCAGCGGCAGCAGCGCTGATGCCAAGCTTCTTCATGATGATAGAAGTCACGTCGGTGCTGAGGCTCTCGTTGATAAGGATGCCTGCTTGCTGTGAAGCGTTCTTGTCGACGATGTATACGTAGCCACCTTCTTGAGCCACGGTGTTGACAGCGTTCAATACCTTCTGCGTGATAGGCTGGAGCTTCTTCTGCTGCTCTTGCTGGAACTGCTCAGAGTTGTCCTGCTGAGCCTGCTGCAGACGCTGGTACATGTCCTGGAGTTCCTGCTGGTGGCGCTCCTTGATGTTGGCGGGAGTAGCGTCGGTGTCCTCCTTCTGGTACTTTTCAGCCTTAGTCTGGAGTTCTTTCTGCATTCCCTCGATTTCGCTTTGGTACTTCTTGCCGAGTGCTTCGAGATCGCTGGCAGCTGTCTTGTACTCAGGCATAGACTGCATGATCTGTGTATAGTCGAAGTGGGCAAACTTTTGAGCGCAAAGGCTCAGAGGTGCTACGAAGAGCACGAGCATCAATAGTCTTTTGAACATTTTATCTGTATTGTTTTAATTTCAGGTTGATTGAGACGACTTTAGCTCGCGAAGAGTCATTTTGTGTCGCCTTTGGTGTGCAAAGATAGTGTATGGTGATTGAAGTACAAAGGGAAAGCGTGAAAACTTTTGTTTTGATAAGACTTTTGTTGGTCTGCTATACACTTTTTATGACGTTTACTTGCATAGCGCTTTGCATACTCGGTCTTGGAAGTTGCGACCGGTGGAGGTGTAGCGGATGCCTTGGTTCATGATGGAGAAGCAGAGCAGGTTGCCTGTGGCGGTGGTGAGGTAGCCCGAGAGGGTGCTTACTCCCTCTACGGTGCCTGTTTTGGCTCGCACGTTGCCTTGGGCGGCGGAGCCACGCATGCGCTTGCGGAGTGTGCCGTCTTCTCCTGCGATGGGGAGGGAGGGGAGGAGGTGACGGTAGATGTCGTCGTCATTGTAAGCATAGCGGAGCATGCGGCCGAGGAGTTCGGGCGTTAGGTAGTTGTAGAGCGAGAGGCCTGAGCCGTCGGCTATTTGGTAGTGAGAGGGATCGAGGCCGATGTGGCGGATGAGGGCGTTGTAGTGGGCCACGGCTTGCTTGCGGCCTGCTCGGGATTGCCCTTTCTGTGCGGCAAGTTGGTAGAAGAGCGACTCTGCCATGGAGTTGTTGCTCTTCTTCATCATCGGGAGGAGCACTTGGTCGATGTTGTGAGTGCGGGTGAGGAGCAGCTTTGCGGAGCTTGGCGTGGTGGCTTCCGTCACGGTGCCGTCCCAACTGATGCCCTCTTCGCGGAAGATGCGGCGCAGATTGTCTACGAATTTATCGTCGTTGCGATAGAGCAGCGGAGTGGTGGGCACTTCGTCGTCGTCCCAACACCATCCCCAGCCCATGCGCTTGTCGTCTTTTATCGATAGGTCGAGCACGACGGGTTGCTGCAATCGGTAGATACCGTGCTCCTTTAAGCTTTGTGCGAAGGCTCGAAGGTCGTCAGCGTCGAGTAGGGGGTCGTAACCTGCGCGGATGTAGATGCGGCCGTTGAAGGTGGAGTCGGTGGCGCTGGCGGTAGAGTTGGCTTTATTTGTGGTGGAGTCGGTATCGATTTGCGCTGCATTGGTCTTTGCGGTGAGCCCTGTGGCATAGAGGCGAGTACGATACTCGTAGAGCACGCCGAGGTCGTTGAGAGCGGTGATGGCGGTCATGAGTTTCTCGTTGGATGCGGGGCGCATGCATTGTTGCTCGTTGTGGGTGAACACGAGGGTATCGGCGGTGAGGTCGTACACGTAGATGCCCACTTGCGTACGGTCGAAGATGTCATTGTCAAGCAGCTCTCTGATGCGTTGGGGAAGGGGCTTCGAGGTGTCGATGCGGTCGGCTATGGTGTCGGTCTGTACGGAGTCTTCGGGGAGGATGCTATCGGTGCGGAAGGAAGGTATGCTGGCTTGAGCAAGAAGTGGAATCAGTAAGCAAAGGAGTGAGAATATATAACGTTGCATATTGTGGTTGGGATTAATTGTTGGCTGATGTCAGTTGTTGACTGATGTCAGTTGTTGGCTGATGTCAGTTGTTGACTGACTTTGCCGGCTGCAAAGTTACGATTTTCGTAGCAGACGTGGGCGGGGCTTGCACACAAAAAAGACGCACATCCTATGAGGGAGTGCGTCTTAGAGTATGATGTGAAATAAGTTTGTGCATGAGGCCTACGAAGCCTATGCGTACTGTTTAGAAGTTGTAGACGATACCGAAGAGGAGATCGTTGCCAGAGAGGTTGAAACCGAAGCCCTGTTCGCCGTAGGCGCTGTTATGGCCATCAGTTTCGCGGTAGCCGAGGAAGCCAGTGTGGGCGATGAAGTCGATCTTCTTGTTGAGGGCTACGCTTACGCCAGGCATTACGCCTACGCGCCATGCTACTTCAGCGTCGCCGCCATCCTTTACCTTTACGGGGTTGATGCCGAAGCCCATGTCGAGGAAGAGCTTTACAGGACCGAACTTGACGAAGCTCCAACGTGCGTAGGGATCTACGGTTACGTTGTGTACTTTAGCTCCAGCATAGTAGTTGTAGCTATAGCCGAAGCCGAGGCCCAAATCCCATTTGTCAGAGAGCTTGTAGCCCACTTCGGGATGGATGGTTACGCTTGTGTGGTTGTTGTCGGAGCTGCGCCATGCGCCTACTTCGCCACCGAGATAAACTTGTGCGTTGGCAGTAAGAGATGCTGCAGCAACGGCGAGAGTAAGTAAAATCTTTTTCATTGCAGAGTGTGTTTATGGGAAGTGCTCCGTTGGGCCGCAGCCTTGGGGGTGGCTTCCCTAAATGAGTGCACAAAAGTAATACTTCCCTTGTAAAAAATGCGGTGGTTCGTTTCGCTTTTTTACAAGGGAAGAGAAGAATAGAACAGAAATTAAGTAAATTCTATTAGATTGAACACTAATTTTAGTGATTCCATCCAGCTGCTTTTGCCATCTTGACGGGGATTTCGGTGTTGTCGATCTGTCCGTGGAACTGGTCGGCGCCAGCGCCAATGGCGAATACGGGCACGAATCCGTTGCTATGACCGCCGCTCTGCCATCCGATGAGGGCGCATTCTGCCATGATCTCGCGGGCTTCGTCGGCCAATGCGTCTACTTTGGCGTAGAGCGACTGTTTGTCTTTGGCTTCGCCGCTCACGGTGGCGTTGTAGGCTGCTTTGAGGCGATCTTTCTGTCGGTCGGAGATTTTCACTCCTGCGCCGAAGCCCCAGTTTTGCTTGAGGTCGGCTTTGACAACGTCCCATGTGAATTTTGCGCCGAGCTTCTCGCTGAGCTGCTTGAGGTGGAGGCTGTAGGCATCGGTGCTCATGCGCTGGTAGCGGAAGAGGTCGGTATGGAGTTCGTATGGGCCACGGCCGAGCGAGAGTCCGCCTGTCTCGTGGTCGGCGGTGACTACGATGAGCGTCTCGTCGGGGTGTTGTGCGTAAAACTCGTAAGCCACCTGAATGGCTTCGTCCATATCTTTGAGTTCGCGGAATGCCGTACCAGCGTCGTTGCTGTGGCATGCCCAGTCGATCTTTCCGCCCTCTACCATGAGGAAGAATCCGTCCTTATTCTTTTTAGTAAGGAAATTGATGCCTGCGCGGGTCACTTCCTGCAGCGTCATGTCCTTGGATGTGCGGTCGATGGCATAGGGCAGAGAGTTGCGTTGGCGCTTGCTGGCTTCTTCGGTCTGGAAGAGGATGAGCTTTTCGGCCTTGCGCGACTTGCGCTGATAGTCTTTATAGCCACGAGCGATCACGTAGCCAGCGTCTTCACACTGCTTGTAGAGCGAGGGGGCTTGGGCGTTGTGCTTGTCTTGTGGTTGGAGGAAGTCTGAACCTGCGTAGAAGTCGAAGTTTGCCTTTACGAGGTCTTGTCCGATGGCATAGTATGAGCCGCGGGCACCTTGGTGGGCGTAGAATGCGGCTGGTGTGGCGTGGTCGACGCTCACGCTGGTGCTTACGCCTACTGCGGCACCATTCTGTTGTGCCCATACGGCAATGCTATTGACGGGTGTCACTTGATCGGCCAATACGCCGAGTGCACCATTCTTCGACTTGTTGCCGGTGGAGAGTGCTGTGCCTGCTGCGGCAGAGTCGGTCACGCCGTTGGTGCCTGAATAGGTGGTTACGAGGGCAGCGTAGGGGAACTGTGTGAAGCAGAGGGGCTTCACGCCGATGCGTCCTTCGAGGGCGGCGAGGTAGGTTTCGGTGCCATTAACTTGGTTTACGCCCATGCCGTCGCCGATGAAGTAGAACACGTATTTGGCCTTTTGTGCCATGGCGGGGATGGCGGCCATGAGGAGGAGCAGAAGCATGAGGGGCTTCACTCCCATTATATTATATATGCGTCTCATGCAAATATAGATGTTGTTAAAAAGCAAAACAGTTTAGGAGCCGAAAGACATCCTCCCAACTCCTAAACCTAATCTGTTATCAATCTTAAGGGTGGTTCTTACTTACCCCATTCGCTGGGGTTGGCGCGCCACTGATGGAGGAGTTCTACGTGTTCCTGCTTGATGTAGCCGGTGTGGAGGGCTACTTCTACTACGGCTTCGTAGTTGGTCAGTGTGGTGAGTTCTACGTGTGCTGCCTTGAAAGCTTCTTCGGCTACGGGGAAGCCGTAGGTGTAGCTTGCCACCATGCCGATCACTTCGCATCCGTGCTGACGGAGTGCTTCGACGGCCTTGAGGCTGCTGCCACCGGTCGAGATGAGGTCTTCTACTACGACCACCTTCATGCCTTTCTGCAGATCGCCTTCGATGAGGTTGGTCATGCCGTGGTCTTTGGGTTTAGAGCGCACGTAGGCGAAGGGCAGTCCGAGTGCATCGGCCACGAGGGCTCCCTGTGCGATAGCACCTGTAGCAACGCCTGCGATGGCGTCGGCTTCGGGATATTTCTCGGCTACGATGCGGCTCAGTTCGAGCTTTACGAAGCTACGGAGTGAGGGGAATGCGAGGGTCTTACGATTGTCGCAATAGAAGGGCGATTCCCAACCGCTTGCCCAAGTGAAGGGCTGTTCGGGTTGGAGCTTAATGGCTTTAACGTTGAGCAGTTTTTCTGCAAATATCTTTTCGAGAGACATGAAAGGGGAGTTTATAAGTTTAGGGGCGCAAGCGCCCTGAGTTTATAAGTTTAATGGCGCTGAGGCGCCGTTTAGATTATGGTCTTAAGTTTTGAGGTTTTGGGTTATAAGGTTAGTTTTAAGTTTGGAGGTTATGAGGTTATAAAGTATGTTTCAGTAGTTATGAGGCTTAAACTAACTTTATAACCTCAAACCTTAAAACTCCAAACTTACTTTATAACCTTAAACCTTAAAACTTCAAACTTACTTCGTGTGTGCTTCCACCCACTTGCGGGCGTTGACGAAGGCCTCCATCCAGGGTGTGATATCGTCGGCGAGGCGGTCGGCGGGATAGTAGGCTGTCTGCCAGGGGAAGAAGGCTCGCTCCAAGTGGGGCATCATGGCAAGGTGGCGACCATCGGGGCTGGCAATACCCGCTACGCTGTAGGAAGAGCCGTTGGGATTGCCGGGATACTCGTCGTAAGAGTACTTAAGCACCACGTTGTAGTCGTCTTCGGGCAGAGGCAGGTCGAACTTACCTTCGCCGTGGGCCACCCAGATGCCGAGTTTGTCGCCCGAGAGCGAACCAAACATCACGCTGCGGTTGGTGGGGACGGTCACACCGAGGAATGCGCTCTCAAACTTGTGAGAGTCGTTGTGGAGCATGCGAGCGCGCTTCTTGTGGTCGGGGTTGATAAGGTTGAGTTCTACCATGAGCTGGCAACCGTTGCACACGCCGAGTGAGAGCGTATCTTCGCGAGCGTAGAAGCGGTCGAGAGCTTCCTTCGCCTTGGGATTGTAGAGGAAAGCACCCGCCCATCCCTTGGCAGAGCCGAGCACGTCGGAGTTGGAGAAACCACCGCAGAACACGATCATGTTCACCTCGTCCAATGTCTCGCGACCGGTGATGAGGTCGGTCATCATCACATCCTTCACGTCGAAGCCGGCGAGGTAGAGCGCATACGCCATTTCGCGTTCGCCGTTCGTACCCTTCTCGCGGATGATGGCAGCCTTGATGCCTGAGGGCTTGCGACGGTCGGGGTCAAGGCCAAACTGCTTCAGTTTGCCTGTAAACTCGGGATGGATATGATATTCAAGCGGTTGCTGCTTGTAGTTTTCGTAACGCTTCTTGGCGCAGCCGTTGAGGCTCTGCTTGGTGTCGAGCAGGTAGGAAGTCTCGTACCATACGTCGCGCAGATAGTCGATACCAAACTGATAGGTGGCATCGCCCAGAGTGACCATGATCTGACGCTCCTCGGCGGGAGTACCAATCTTCACGTAGCCCACGCCAGCCTCGTCGAGAATCTTCTTGAACTCCTTCTTGTCGGCATCGGCAATCTGTACCACTACGCCGGGGTTTTCGGCGAAGAGCACGCGCACGAGGTCGTCCGTCTTAAACTTGTCGAGGCTTACGTCGATACCGCCCTCGGTGTTGGCGAAGGTCATTTCGAGCAAGGTCGTGATCAGACCACCTGCAGAGATGTCGTGACCGGCGAGGATGAGACCCTTGCCGACGAGTTCCTGTACGGCATTGAATGCATCGCGGAAGTAGTCGGGATTCTTCACCATGGGCACGTCGCTGCCCACGAAGCCTTGGCTCTGAGCGAATGCCGAACCGCCGAGGCGAAGTTCGTCGAATGAGAAGTCGATATGGTAGAACGTGCTCTTCTTCTGGTTCACCATGACGGGCGAAACCACCTTGCGCACGTCGCTCACCTCGCCACCGGCGCTCACGATGACTGTGCCCGGAGAGATGATCTTCTCGCCGTTGGGATACTGCTGTGAGAGCGAGAGCGAGTCCTTACCCGTGGGCACATTGATCTCGAGAGCGCAGCAGAAGTCGCTCAGTGCTTCAACGCCCTGATAGAGGCGTGCATCTTCGCCCTTCTGGCTGCGGCAGGGCCACATCCAGTTGGCCGAGAGCGACACGCTGTCGAGGCCCTCTGCGAGCGGAGCCCATACGATGTTGGTCAGCGATTCTGCCACGGAGAGCACGGAGCCTGCTGCGGGGTTGGCCAGTCCAGCCTGTGGAGCATGACCGAGTGCTGTAGCGATGCCCTTGCGGCCACGATAGTCGAGTGCTACTACGCCGCAGTCGGAGAGCGGGAGCTGCAGCTCGCCCTGTGTCTGCTGATGAGCCACCTTGCCCGTCACGGAGCGGTCCACCTTGTTGGTCAACCAATCTTTGCAAGCTACGGCTTCGAGCTGAAGCACGCGGTTGATATATTCATCAAGGTGTGTGGCGTCGTAGGTCACATCCTTGTATTTGCGTTCTACGGTCTCGTCGACCATCACCGTCTTGGGAGAGTGGCCAAACATCTGAGCCACGTCGAGGTCGAAGGGGCGCTTGCCGTCGCCCTGTACGAACGAGAAGTGAGCATCGCCCGTGGTCTCGCCCACTACGTACATCGGGGCACGCTCGCGCTCTGCTATCTGGCGTACGTGGTCGATGTGTTCCTCCTGGATGAGCAGACCCATGCGCTCTTGGCTCTCGTTGGCAATGATTTCCTTGGCCGAGAGGGTGGGGTCGCCGATGGGGAGCTTCGTCATGTCGATCTGTCCGCCGCAGTCCTCTACGAGTTCTGAGAGGCAGTTGACATGGCCAGCCGATCCGTGGTCGTGGATGCTCACTACGGGGTTGACGTCTTCTTCGCAGAGTGCACGCACAAGGTTGTTGGCACGCTTCTGCATTTCGGGGTTGGCACGCTGCACGGCATTGAGCTCAATACCGCTGCTGTAGCGACCCGTGTCGACGGAGCTTACGGAGCCACCGCCCAGTCCGATGCGATAGTTGTCGCCACCTACTACTACCACCTTGTTGCCCTTCTCTGGGGTGCCCTTGAGGCAGTCGCGCTTGGTGCCGTAGCCCACGCCTCCGGCGAGCATGATCACCTTGTCGTAGCCATACTTCTCGCCATTCTCTTGGTGTTCGAAGGTCAGGACCGAACCGGCGATGAGCGGTTGTCCAAACTTGTTGCCGAAGTCGGAGGCACCATTTGAAGCCTTTATCAAGATCTGTTCGGGCGTCTGATAGAGCCATTTTCTCACGGGCAGGATGTCCTCCCACTCGCGTCCGCCGTCGAGTCGGGGGTAGGCCGTCATGTAGACAGCTGTACCAGCGATAGGCCAAGAACCTACGCCACCGCCCATACGGTCGCGGATTTCACCACCCGTACCCGTCGATGCGCCATTGAATGGCTCTACGGTGGTGGGGAAGTTGTGAGTCTCGGCTTTGATAGAAATCACGCTCTCGATGTCCTTCACGCGGAACCAGTCGCTTGTGGAGTGATCGGCGGGAGCGAATTGTTCTACTATGGGGCCTTGGGCGAAAGCCACATTGTCCTTGTAGGCTGAGATGATTTTGTGAGGATTCTCCTTAGTGGTCTTCTTGATCATGGCGAAGAGCGAAGAGGGCATCTCCTTGCCATCGATCACGAATGAGCCGCCGAAGATCTTGTGGCGGCAGTGCTCAGAGTTGATCTGAGCGAAGCCAAACACCTCAGAGTCGGTGAGCTGACGGCCGAGTTGCTTCTCTACGCCGTGGAGGTATTCGATCTCAGCGGGCGAGAGGGCGAGACCTTCCTGCTCATTGTAGCTCTCGAGGTCGGAGATGTACTCGATGGGAGCGGGCTTGATGTTGACGGTGAAGATTTCCTGGTCAAGTCCGTTGTACATGCGCTGGAGCATGGGGTCGTGGTCGGCCTTTTCGCTCTTTACGGGGAAGTACTCCTCAATACGCGCAATGCCGTGGAGATTCATGTTCTGAGTAATCTCTACGGCATTGGTGCTCCAAGGAGTAATCATTTCACGGCGGGGGCCTACATACCAACCCTTCAGCTCGCTATCCTTCTCGAGAGTAGCGCCGCCATAGAGCCAGCAGAGTTCTTCCACTTCGTTCTGAGAGAGCTCGTGGTCTACCTGGGTAGCGATGATGCTCTTCTGCGGAGTTTTAAAAAACAAAATCATATCGTGGTGAGGTTTTGATGGATTTCTGAGTGGGGGGTACGCCTCATTCTGACTATTGTCGACGGGTGTGCTCCAACTATGCTGCAAATTTAGAAAAAAAATGCGGAACTTCGAAGTGCTTCGCCTCTTGCTTTGCTTTCTGCCATATTTTTCATCTTTTTGTGGCTTCTCGCGCGCGTATGCGTGCGCGCTACAGTTAGTTTGGGGTGGGGAATAATCGGTCTTTGTCACGTTTCTGTGCTATTTGCTTGATAATCAAAGGTTCTGTGGGTGTAGGACGAGACCTGCTGCCTGCACTTTCCTCTCACTCGGCTGCACATCGGGGGTAAGTTTTCGCTTCAAGGGGGGCCGGTGAAGGTAGTAACGGGAGCAGGGTTAATTTTGACAGCATCGAGGGCTAATTTTGACAGCATCGAGGGCTAATTTTGACAGCATCGAGGGCTAATTTTGACAGCATCGAGGGTAATTTTATGAAGGGTAGGGAAATGATAGAGTGAGGAATGAATGTAGGCTGCGTGAGGAGTGCTTACACTTTGTAATGAGCTGATATTTAATGGATTGCGAATGAAACGTGTAGGAGTGTAGGCAAAAGCGGGGAAAACTTGATGTGTGCGCGTGCGCGCGTGAGAATAATTTAAAGCGTCGGTGCCGTTGGGTAGTTCTGTGGGCGACGCGTTTCGCGTCGGCATCATCTGTGTGGCTGAGGACGGGCATGTTCCTTCTTTTGCTTCGCGCAAGTTAGGCTGCGGCTCGGAAGAGCAAACAAAAAAGCACACTTTTTTTGCTCTTTTCTCGCCTTGCACTAACTTTTCTTCGGCAAGTTAGGCTGCACCTCAGCATTACAAAGTAAAAAACGAGTTTTTTCCTTTGCAATGCATTCGGTTTGCACTAACTTTCGCTTCGCGCAAGTTAGGCTGCGGCTCGGAAGAACAAATCAAAAAACGAGTTTTTTTCTTTGCTCTTCTCTCGCCTTGCACTAACTTTGCACCCAACATAATAATATACATATAAAAATGGCACAAGAAGACGTTTTCAAGAAGATCGTATCTCATTGCAAGGAATATGGCTTTGTATTCCCCTCAAGTGATATCTATGATGGTCTGGGCGCCGTTTACGACTATGGTCAAAACGGTGTAGAACTTAAGAATAATATCAAGCAGTATTGGTGGCAGAGCATGGTGCTCCTCCACGAGAATATCGTGGGTATCGATGCTGCCATCTTTATGCATCCCACCGTATGGAAGGCTTCGGGCCACGTAGACGCTTTCAATGATCCCTTGATCGACAATCGCGACTCTAAGAAGCGTTACCGCGCCGACGTGCTTATCGAAGACCAAATCGCTAAGTACGACGAAAAGATTGAAAAGGAAGTGGCTAAAGCTCGCAAGCGCTTTGGCGATGCTTTCGACGAAAAGAAGTTCCGCGAGACGAATCCCCGCGTGATTGAGCACCAACAGAAGCGCGATGCCCTGCACCAGCGCTATGCCGACGCCATGAACAAGATGGACCTGGCAGAGCTCAAGCAGATCATCCTCGACGAAGAGATTGTATGCCCCATCTCGGGCACTCGCAACTGGACCGACGTGCGCCAGTTCAACCTCATGTTTAAGACCGAAGTAGGATCTACCGCCGAGGGTGCAAGCACCATCTACCTCCGTCCCGAAACGGCACAGGGTATCTTCGTCAACTATCTCAACGTGCAGAAGACAGGCCGCATGAAGCTCCCCTTCGGTATCGCTCAGATCGGTAAGGCTTTCCGCAACGAGATCGTAGCTCGTCAATTCATCTTCCGTATGCGCGAATTCGAGCAGATGGAGATGCAATTCTTCGTAAAGCCAGGCACTGAGATGGATTGGTTTAAGACGTGGAAGAAGACCCGCCTTGCATGGCACGAAGCTCTGGGCTTCGGCGATGAATGCTACCGCTACCACGACCACGAGAAGCTCGCCCACTACGCCAATGCCGCTACCGACATCGAATTTAAGATGCCCTTCGGATTTAAGGAGGTAGAGGGTATTCACTCTCGTACTGACTACGACCTTTCACAACATGCTAAGTTCTCTGGCCGTAAGATCGAATACTTCGACCCCGAAGAAAACCGTAGCTATACGCCGTACGTGATCGAGACTTCTATCGGTGTCGACCGTATGTTCCTCAGCGTGATGTGCCACTCTTATACCGAGGAAAAGCTCGAAAATGGCGAAACCCGCGTAGTGCTGAAGCTCCCCGCAGCATTGGCTCCTATCAAGCTCGCTATTATGCCACTCGTCAAGAAGGACGGACTGCCCGAGAAGGCTCACGAGATCATGAACGATCTCAAGTTCCACTTCAACTGCAAGTACGAAGAGAAAGACTCTATCGGTAAGCGCTACCGTCGTATGGATGCCATCGGTACTCCCTACTGTATCACCATCGACCACGATACGCTCAACGACAACTGCGTAACGCTGCGCGATCGCGACACAATGGAACAAACCCGTGTGCCCATCGCCGACCTCCGTTCGCTCATCGAAGACAAGGTGAGCATCACTTCGCTGCTTAAGAAGTTGCAATAACAACAATATGACATACATTCCGTTTGCGAGTTTATAAAAGAGATTTTACTCCGCACTGAGCCTTCGAGCCCGTGGGGAGAGGATTTCTTTATAAACTCGTAAACGTGTTTTTACTACTTACCCCCCCCTCTTCACCTCTGACACATGCGCATCAACAATTCCTTTCGCGCCCTCATGCTCCTTATGGTAACGGCGTTGGCGCTCGGGTCGCTCACCTCGTGTAGCGACAATGTGAACGATACTGACGATAGCGAGTTCACCTATCAATGGCAAGAACGCAACGTGGCGTATTTCGACAGCGTGATGAACGTGGCACGCACCCAGGTGGCGGAAGCCAAGAGCCAATATGGCGATAGCTGGGAAGACCACTGCGACTGGCGCCTCTACTTGAGCTACGCCAAGAGCACAGGACGCTCAGCCAAAGACAGCATCTGCGTGCACATCCTGGAGCGCGGCGAAGCCGACAATGGTCTGCTCGACGACAAGGCCAACCGTCCGCTCTATACCGACTCCGTGATGGTGAACTACATCGGCCACCTCATCCCTACGAAGAGTTACAAGAATGGCCGCGTGTTCGACCACAGCGGACTCTATGAGTATGAAGACTACGTGTTCAACCCTCAGTACTTCACACCCTCACGCTTGCTCCTGTCCAATACAATCGATGGCTACACCACCGCGCTGCAGCACATGCACCGCGGCGACCGTTGGCAGATATACATTCCTCAAGAGTTGGGCTACAAGAGTGCTACAAGCGGCGTGTTGCCCGCCTACTCTACGCTGATATTCGACGTGCAGCTCAAAGACTATCGTCGCGTGGGCTACAGCTTCAGCGAATAGGCCTCTATTCTCCTTTCTCCCCTCCCCCTCTCTATCTCATCCCTAATCCCCTCCTCTCCCGTGAAAATCAATCTTCCCTCTTCCAAGAGCTTAAGCAATCGCGCCTTGCTACTCTGCGCCCTAAGCGGCACGGATAGCAGCGTCGGACGTATGTCAAACTGCGACGATACGTTCGTGATGTGGCGAGCCCTTACCACTCGTACGCACGAGATCGACATCATGGCCGCAGGCACGGCTATGCGTTTCCTCACGGCATTCTTCAGCACATGCCCCGACGAAGAGCATATCATGACGGGCACCGAGCGCATGCGCCAACGCCCCATAGGAGTGCTCGTCGACGCCCTGCGCCATCTCGGAGCTGAGATTGAATACACAGAGAATGAAGGCTTCCCGCCCATCCGCATCATAGGACATCAGCTCCGTGGCGGCAAGCTCTCGCTGCCCGCCAATGTGAGTTCGCAATACATCTCAGCACTGCTCATGGTGGCTCCGCAGATGACCGACGGACTCACCCTCACGCTCGAGGGCGACATCATTTCGCGCCCTTACATCGACATGACGCTCTCGATGATGCGCACCTTTGGCGCAGAAGTTCGATGGACTGCCGACAATGTGATCAGCGTAAGCCCCAAGAGCTATCACGATGGTGTGATATTCAACGTAGAAAGCGACTGGAGCGCGGCCTCCTACTGGTATGAGGTAGTGGCACTCCTCCCCAACAAGGTGCACGGCGCACCCTTCTCCATCACACTGCCTTGGCTCCACGCCGAGAGCCTGCAGGGCGATAGCGAGGTGCAACGCCTCTTCCGTCCGTTAGGCGTAGAGACAGAGTTTGACGCCGAGCACGAATGCGCCATCCTGCGCCACAACCCCGCCATTGCTATGCCCGAGGGCGAGGTGTACGAGGCCGACCTCGTCAATCAGCCCGACCTCGCACAGACACTCGTCGTGACGTGTGCCCTGTTGCGCCGCCCATTCCGATTTACAGGATTGCGTTCGCTCCGCATCAAGGAGACCGATCGCATGGAGGCGCTCCGCAACGAACTGGCTAAACTGGGCGTGACGCTGGGCATAGAGGGCGACGAAGCACTCTTCGTCAGTCAGTACGATTCCTCCGTTCCGACTTACAACGGCGAACCTATCGCCACCTACCACGACCACCGCATGGCCATGGCATTCGCACCGGCTCGCTTGCTCTGCCACGACTTGCAGATAGCTCATCCCGAAGTAGTGAGCAAAAGTTATCCCAACTTCTGGGAAGAATTTGCCAATCTGCTCCTGCTCGTAGGCGTTTTGGGAGAGTTTCCCCAGAAGACAGAAGCATAGGGATTATAAGAATCTCTTTTCCCCTCCCCCCCCCAGCAGCATTTTCCAACACAAAAAATAGACACACCACTCATGTTAGTACTCATTCTCTCGCTTGTGGCGCTCTGCCTCATAGCATTCATCGCTGGTTGGCTGCGCAACCGTTCGCTCAGCAAGAAGCTTCAGCGCGGCGAAATAAGCGAAATGCCAACCATCCAGAAAGCGCGCCCCGACGGCTGCTGCGGCAAGCACGCCGTATGCGAAAAGGAACAACTGCTCGCTGCCGCCTCGCGTCCCATCGAATACTTTGAAGACGAAGAGCTCGATAACTACCGCGGAAGAATGAGTAATAGCTACACGCCCTCCGAAGTCGACGATTTCGAGGAAGTGCTCACCACCATGCGTCCCTCCGAAGTAGGCGACTGGGTGCGCTCCCTGCAAATGCGCGGCGTAGAGCTCCCCGACGAACTGAAAGACGAAGTAATGATGCTCATAGAAGGCTAACAGCCCCAAGAAATCCAGTATATATCTATATCACCTAGAAATCCTAGTATACCTAGATTACCTAGTACACCTAGAATACCTAGCCCCCCCTATCCCCTCCCCATGATCCTCCAATACGCTTTCTTCCAACACGCCCTCATAGGCGCCCTATTAGCTTCGGTGCTCTGCGCCGTAGTAGGCACTTACGTGGTGACCCGCCGTATGGTAATCGTAGGCGGAGGAATGGCTCATGCCTCGCTCGGAGGTGTAGGAGTGGCGGCATTCTGCGGATTCTCGCCCTTGGCAGGTGCTGCCTGCTTCGCTGCACTATCAGGATTTGCCATACAGTGGCTCTCGCGCAATCGGCAGGTGAGACAAGACTCTGCCATAGCCATGATCTGGACTTTAGGCATGGCATTGGGCATTCTCTTTGCCTACCTCACACCAGGTTTCATGACGGACCTACCCGCTTACCTCTTTGGCGACATCCTCAGCATATCGGGGGCCGACCTCGTGGCATTGACCGTGATTACGCTCATTGCTGTGGGCTTATACTTACTCCTGCGCAGCGCCATCATCAGCGTGGCATGCGATAGCGACTTCGCTCGCACACAAGGCCTGCCAGTGACCGCGCTACAGACTGTCATGATGCTACTGACCGCATTCACCATCGTGGCTTGCCTCCACATGGTGGGCATCGTCATGGTAGTGTCGCTGCTCAGCGTACCGCAAATGACGGCAGCCATCTTCGTGCGCACTTACAACGCACAGTTGTGGCTCTCCGCACTCTTCGCTTTCGTAGGCTGCATAGCCGGATTGTTCCTTTCATTCTACGCCGACGTGCCAGGTGGAGCCTCCGTCATCCTCGTCAGCATAGGCATTTATCTGCTGTGTCGTACAATAAAATACACTATTTGCAAGTTTATATCCTAAAGATCTAACCTCATAACCCCAAACCTCGAAACAAACTTTATAACCTCATAACCTCAAAACTCCAAACTAACTTTATAACCTCATAACCCCAAACCTCGAAACAAACTTTATAACCTCATAACCTCAAAACTCCAAACAAACTTTATAACCTCATAACCTCAAAACTCCAAACCAAAACTTGAAACGCTCCAGCTACATATTGCATGCATGTCTGGCCGTCGTACTAGCGATGGCCTTTGCTTCGTGCTCCACGAAGAAGAATACGGCAGCTTCGCGTTTCTGGCAATCGTTCACGGCTCACTACAATATCTACTTCAATGGTTCGCAAGCCTACGAAGAAGGTGAAAAGGCAAAGGTGAGCGGACACAAAGACAATTATACGGAACTACTCCCCGTGTTCCTCGTAGGGGTAGAGAGTTCGCGCACCACAGGAAAGGCCAACTTCGAGACGGCTATCACGAAGTGTCAGAAGGCCATTTCGCTCCACAGCATCAAGCGCCGCCCAGTGGTGAGTGCAGACAAGCGCAAAAGCCCCAAGATGAAGGCTTACCTGCAGCGTAAGGAGTTCAACCCATTCCTCAAGAAAGCATGGCTCATGATGGGGCGTGCACAGTTTGAAAAAGGTGATTTCTTCGAGGCCGCAGCCACCTTTTCTTACATCACGCGCCTCTATGCAGCCGAACCCACCGTGGCTTCGGAAGCCCGACAGTGGATGGCACGCTGCTACGTGCAGGAGAAGTGGTTCTACGACGCAGAAGACGCGCTCAAGCGCGTACGCATGGATTCTACTACGAAGCAGACTCTACGCGAGGCCGACGCCACACAAGCCGCGCTGCTCATCGGGCAGGAGCGCTTTGCCGATGCAGTGCCTTATCTCGAGCGAGCCGCTCGTCAAGCCAAGGGCAGCTACCGGCAGGCACGCCTATACTATCTCTTAGGACAGATCCAGCGCCACCTGGGCAACGACCAAGCAGCCTATAAGGCGCTACAAGCGTGCATTCGCAAAAGCCCCCCCTATGAGTTAGCATTCAATGCCCGCATACTCCAGACGGAAGTATTGGCTACAAAGCAATCTTCGCGCAAATCGATTATTACGAAGCTTCAGCGCATGGCGCATTCCGGCGTGAATAAGGATTATCTCGACCAGGTATACTATGCGCTGGGCAACATTTATTTGGCTCAGCGCGACACCGCCTCGGCCGTATCGGCCTACGAGAAGGGACGCACAAAGAGCACACGCAATGGAGTGGAGAAGGGCGTACTCCTGCTCCGATTGGGAGAGGTCTATTGGGATCGCCACCAGTTTGACAAAGCACAGACATGCTACACCGAGGCCATTGGACTCGTAGACAAGAATCGCCCTGACTATGAGGAAATCACGCGTCGATCACGCGTGCTCGACAAACTCGTACCCTATACTTCTGCCGTCTACATGCAGGACAGTCTGCAGGCATTGGCACGCATGAGCGAGTCAGAACGCAATGCGGCTATCGATCGTGTAATTACGGCTCTTAAGAAGAAGGAGGAAGAAGAGCGCAAGGCGCGTCGAGACTCTGCTGCTCAAGCACGAGCCGACGAGAATGCACAGAACAATGGTGGAAACTCTAACGCTAATTCAAACTCCAACAATAGCAACACCTCGCAGAGCAATGCCTCAACAGTAGGCAACAAGGAGTGGTACTTCTACAACCCCATGGTCGTAGCACAAGGCAAGCAGGACTTCTTGAAGCGTTGGGGTAAACGCAAAAATGCCGACAATTGGCGCCGTTCCAACCTCACCGTGGTGAGCATGGAAGGGCATGAGGGCTTCGACTATGAGGCCGACGACTCTATTCGTGCCGCAGAACAAGCACAAGCAGAAGCCGAAAGCAGCGACTCTCTCGCTACCACCAACGACTCTATAGAGACCGATCCACATCAGCGCGCGTATTATCTGGCACAGATTCCTTTCTCTGCCGAGGCCAAAGAGGCTTCAGACAATATTATAAAGGACGGTCTTTACAACGCTGGCGTGATAGAGAAAGACGACTTAGAGGACTTCCCCCTTGCTGCCGCTACACTTGAAAGACTCACTACGCAATATGCTGACTATGAGAACATGGCGGATGCTTACTACCAGCTATTCCTGCTCTACTCCCGCTGGGGACGAACGGATCGTGCTCAACAGATGCGTGAGCAGATGGCGCAACGCTTCCCCGAAGACGAGCGAACGAAAGTGATTACCGACCCCAATTTTGAATATAAGGCGCGCTTTGGCAAGGCCATAGAGGATTCGCTCTACGCTGCTACGTACCAGGCTTATCGTAATCGCGCTCTAAGTACAGTAGAAAATAACTTCAACATTTCCACCAAGGAGTACCCCTCGGGAGCGAATCGTCCAAAGTTCATCTTTGTTCACGCACTATCTCGCCTCGGTTCAGCTCCTGCCAAGGATGTGGCTGAAGAGCTACGCGGCTTGGTAAAGGACTTCCCCGAAAGCGATGTGAGTCCTCTCGCAGGCATGATCGTGAAGGGCATCGAGAGCGGACGCAAGCCTGGCACGGGCACGTTCGACCTCGGATCGCTCTGGGATCGTCGCACCGCCGAGGCCACAGCCAACGAGCAACAGACGCAAGCTAAGCGCTTCTCGGCAGAGAGAAATGCACCCTTCCTCTTCGTGCTCGCTTATCCCACCGACTCTATCGATAGCAACAAGTTGCTCTACGAAATGGCACAATTTAACTTCTCATCGTTCGTAGTGCGCGGCTTCGATATGACCATCACGCAGGATCAAGGTTTGAGCCAGTTCCGCATATCGGGCTTCTCTTCTTACGACGAAGCTCACGCTTACGCGCAACGTGTGTTCCAAGACAAGCAACTGCGCCCCTTCCTCGACCATTCGCGCGTACTGATCATCTCGAAAGAGAATCTCGACTTGCTCGGCTCGGTATTTAGCTTCAATGATTATAAGGCCTTCTTCGACCGCACCTTCGCACCGCTCCGCTTGCCAGCCAACGTGCCTATCGAAACGGCCCCCATAGAGCAGCATTACGAAGACGAATACACCCCCGAAGAATTAGAGCGAATCAACAGCGGCCAAGGCACAGACGATAGCAGCGACGACGACGGAGAGTGGTACTAATCGTCATTTTAAGTAAAAAGCAAAAAATAATAAGCAATACATTTTTGGTAAATAGAACCCATTGGCGGAATTCTTGGTTAACGGGCAAGCAGCCTGAAAGTTTGCTCAAGTTGCCGTTAACCAAGAATTCCGCCAACGGATATAGATTATTCTTCTGTCGGCTCCACATGCGTAGTGATAATGGTCTGCGCGCCAAATCGTTGGCGGAGTCGATTCTCAATGTTGCGTGTGGCGTTGTGGGCTACGTGCAAGGGCGTATTGCCATCCATGCGGAAGTGTACATCAATAGCGCGATTATTGCCGATGCGGCGGGTACGCAGTTTGTGAGGCTGCGACACGCCTGGCTCGGAGAGAATGCAGTCCATGATGAAGCGCTCTTCGTCCTCGGGAAGCGACTTTTCGAGAAGTTCCTGTATGCTGGGGATGAATAGCTGCATGGAAACGCGGATGATGAACACACTCACTACTACGGCAGCAATTGGGTCGAGCACGCGCCAATTGGGGCCCAATAGGATGGCGCCTCCGATACCTACTGCTGTGCCGATGCTCGAGAGCGCATCGCTGCGATGGTGCCATGCGTTGGCTATGACGGCTGGAGAATCGACTTTACGGCCTACGCGGGCTGTCCACTGATAGATCAGTTCTTTGGCAAAGATTGATACAAGGGCAGCGATGAGCGCAACCATGCCAGGCTGTTCCAAGGTGTGTCCCATACAGACGCTGATAATCTTCTCTCCGCTTGTCCAAAGTATGCCAATGCCTACTGCGCAGAGCATAAGCCCGATGAGCGACGATGCAAGGGTCTCGTATTTACCGTGGCCGAAGTCGTGGTCCGTATCGCATGGCTTAGAAGAAATGCGCACAAAGAGGATTACGACGACGTCGGTAATAAAGTCGGAAAGAGAGTGTACGGCGTCGGCTATCATGGCCGAACTACCACCGAATATACCAGCTACGAATTTGAATACGAGGAGCAGGAAATTGACGAAACTGCCCCATAGCGTGACGCGGAATATCTCTCGTTCGCGCTTCTTGTTTGCTTCCATTGCTTTATTTTTTAGGTATATAGAGACGCACCTGCATGGTTTTATGCAGGTGCGTCTCTGCTTTCGTTTAAATACATTAGGAGTGAGGCACAAAAGTGTCTTAGCCTAAATCACAATAAAATCTTAGAATACCTCTACGGAGTAGAAGCCCTCCCAGCTTTCGCCCTCATGGGCGCACTGGATGTAAGGACGCTCCTCTACAGGCCCCGTGAATCCCTGATGATCGCAAAGTCCGTACCAGGGTTCGCAGCAGATGAATGGAGTATGAACTCCTTGCGGACTCCAGAAGAGCCAAACTGGAGCAGAACTTTCCACACGTGCCACGGGCTGCTTATCGCGATTGAGCACGCTGACTGCGTTTACTTGGTGCTCGTCGAATATGAGTGCTTCGTGGCTAAAGGTTTCGACAGAGAGGGGTACAAGGCCATCGGCTTCAGCGGGAATGGGGAATGTATCGGGCTCTAAGCAACCTTGTTCGCCAGCACGAAGCACATGTTCGGCATTGCCTTCAAACTTCAGATAGCCGTCTACCGTATTCGCTTCGTTCCAATCGGGTAGAGCTATGGCAGGATGGCCGCCAAGCTGGAACCATAGGTCGCAAGCGCTGAGATTGTCTACGTGGAACGTGGCGCATAGCTTGCGTCCCTCCAATCGGTAGGTCACTTGCAAACGGAAGGCGAAGGGGAAAGTAGCAAACGATCCTACTGTGCTGAATATTTGTAGGCTTACAAAATCTTGTCCAGTCTCAGCTACAGTCCATTCTGCCCGACGCACAATGCCGTGTTTCGGAATAGAGATCTCTTGACCATTGATGCGGCAAGTGCCATTCCAGAGTCCGCCCACGATGGGGAATAGGATAGGGGATCGGCCATGCCACCAGCGCTCGTCGCCTTGCCACAGATATTCTTTTCCGGTGGCAATGTCCGTAATATTTTGTACCTCTGCGCCTATGGTGCTCACCACTACGCGCAGTTCATTGTTGCTAATCGTAATCATGACTTTGTATAATAGTATAAGGATAGTTGTATATTTCTATTATAGATACGACATGCATCTACCACGAGACTTCGAGTATGCTTTAGGAAGAACTTAGCCCTTATCCCACGCTTCCTTCGAGCGATACGCTGAGGAGCTTCGTAGCCTCTACGGCAAATTCCATCGGGAGCTTGTTGATTACCTCTTTGGCGTAGCCACCTACGATGAGCGATACGGCGTCTTCGGTAGGTATGCCTCGTTGGTTGCAATAGAGGAGCTGGTCTTCGGAAATCTTAGAGGTGGTAGCTTCGTGTTCTACGGTAGAGTCGGGATTTGCCACGTCAATGTAGGGGAAGGTGTGTGCGCCACATTCCGAACCGAGTAAGAGGGAATCGCACGATGAGTAGTTGCGTGCTCCAGCAGCCTTCGATCCCACCTTGACAAGGCCTCGGTAGGAGTTTTGACTCTTGCCTGCTGAGATACCTTTGGAGATGATGGTACTACGCGTGTTGCGTCCGATGTGAATCATCTTGGTGCCTGTATCAGCTTCTTGGTGATTGTTGGTCACTGCTACGGAGTAGAACTCGGCTTGAGAATTGTCGCCCATAAGCACGCACGAGGGGTACTTCCACGTGATGGCGGAGCCAGTCTCAACCTGTGTCCACGAGAGTTTGGAGTTAGCACCGCGCAGTTGGCCTCGCTTTGTCACGAGGTTGTATACGCCGCCTCGGCCGTCTTTGTCGCCAGGATACCAGTTTTGCACGGTGGAGTACTTTACTTCAGCATCTTCGTTGACTACAATCTCTACGATGGCTGCGTGCAATTGGTTCTCGTCGCGCATTGGTGCGGTGCAACCTTCGAGGTAGCTCACGTAGCCTCCATCGTCGCACACGATGAGCGTACGCTCAAACTGTCCCGTGTTGCGAGCATTGATGCGGAAGTACGTGGATAGCTCCATAGGGCAACGCACACCGCGAGGGATGTAGACGAACGAACCATCTGAGAACACGGCACTATTGAGCGCAGCAAAATAGTTGTCGCGATAGGGTACCACGGAGCCGAGATACTTGCGCACCAACTCTGGATTCTCGCGCACAGCTTCTGAGATAGAGCAGAAGATGATGCCTTTCTCTTGGAGCTTGTCCTTAAAGGTGGTCTTCACGCTGACGGAGTCCATTACAGCGTCTACTGCCACACCTGCCAACTGCATGCGTTCTTCGAGGGGAATGCCCAGTTTGTCGAACGTTTTCATCAGTTCTGGATCGATCTCCTTCTGTCCCTCCTCCTTTTGTTTCTTTGTAGGGTCGGCATAGTAAGAGATGGCTTGGTAGTCAATCTGTGGCAGACATACGTGTCCCCAATCGGGCTGCTCGAGTGTTTGCCAATAGCGGAACGCTTTTAGGCGGAAGTCGAGAAGCCATTCGGGCTCACCTTTTTTCTGTGAGATGAGTCTTACCACGTCTTCATTGAGTCCACGCTCGATAATCTCGGTGTGTACGTCGGTGGTAAACCCGTATTCATATTTTTTGTCGGTAAATTCCTTTACCAGTTCGTTTTCGTTAGCCATACGTATATTAATAGGTATAGTCCTTATTTAGTCTTTGCATCGGCCTTATGTCCGCTCATGTCCACCCAGATGGTGTCGGGCTTCTGTACGGAGGCTGAATCTGTGGGAGCTGCAGCGCTGCCGTTGCCTGTAGTGGAGCCTTCTTCGTCGGAGAAGAACATGCCGAGTGCGCCAGCCACGGGAGCATAGAGCTTCGAGGTCGCCACTTTCTCTTGGTTCATGATTCCAAGTTCTTGCATCACGTTGAACACACAGCTCAATACGACGAGATATTTCAGCAAGCATACCACGGCTCCGAGTATGGAGTTGGGCATGCCCAGTCGGAATGCTTTGAGCGAGCGCGTGAGCACATTGGCCACAAAGCCTAAAGCGATGGGCACGATAATCCACAGGAGCAAGAATGCTATGATGCTGGTCACCATGTTAGTCTCCGAACCGTTGACTGCCAAGAAGTCGTGTCCGTATCGATAGCAGGTGGCTGCAATGAGCAGACCCACGAGTATGCCGAAAGTCGACATCAACTCGTTGATAACGCCTGCACGCCATCCGCTAAAGAGTGCCCACAGAGCTACTATGATTATAAAGAGGTCTATCATTTTAAAGTATTAAGTATAAAGTATTAAGTATTACGTGCTTGCAAACTTCAAGTAATAAGTAATACAAATTCCTTCGGGAGGGAAGTATTAAGTATTACGTTCTTGCAAACTTCAAGTAATAAGTAATACAAATTCCTTCGGGAGGGGAGTATTAAGTATTACGTTCTTGCAAACTTCAAGTAATAAGTAGTACATTCTCCTTTGGGAGGGAAGTATTAAGTCTATCTTAAGAGCCTTTTCTGCCCGATCAGTTCATGATTACGAGCAGGTCGTTGGACTGATTGTAGGCCACGCTTCGATAGCGCAGGAGGGGTTGCCCCGCATCGCCACTCACCACGATGCCATCGCTTTGGAGGTCGTACACGCGGTGGCAACGGCTGCACGTGAGCTTTTCGCCGCTTAGGGTGAGTTCCTTTGTGATCATGGCATCGCCAGCATAGCAGTTGGGGCAAGCCAGATCGTAGGCAATGATGGGCATCTGTCCATTCATGTCGGGCGTAGAAGCGATACCTACTACAAATCCTGCCACACACTCGGGCTGACCATAATTGCGCACCACGTCGGTGATGGGCCATGAACTCGAACTGCCCGTGGGACCGGTGAAGAGGAAATGTGTGGTGCCAATGCGGATGGTGCAAAACATGCCCGGATTGGTCACTGCCGAGAGCAAAGGACCGCTTGCCGACACGGGGCGAAACTGCAAGAATGCCCTGATATGAGCGTAGCGATCGGTGGCCTTTTCGCCACAACTCACGCTGAAAAGCATGAGACTTACTGCGAGAGCTATCTGCACTGCTGCTCGAAATAATCGATTCATTGACCTTATGCCTTGATTTAGTAATTCAATAGGTGTCTGCACCGCTTCTCGTGACAATCGATTCGTAAGCCGAGCGAAGCGTTAGAACCTCTATCTTTTGTACAAGAAGTCGTTATTCCTTAATGCGGATGATGAGATTGGAGATGATAGCTGCCAAGCCACCCGTGGTAATGCCAGATGAGAAGATGCTACGCAACGTCTCGGGCAATTGACCGAGAATCTCGGGCACGAGTTCTACGCTCAGTCCGAGCGAGAAGCTGATAGCCATCACGAGAGTTGCCTTGCGATTGATGGTCTGCGAAGCAATGATGCGAATGCCTGCTGCGGCTACTGTGCCAAACATGAGCAGTGTGGCTCCACCCAGCACGGGTGAGGGCATGAGCGAGAACACGATACCCACGGCGGGGAAGATGCCCAGCACCACGAGCATAGCGGCTATGAAGTAGCCCACGTAGCGGCTTGCCACCCCTGTGAGCTGAATCATGCCATTGTTTTGGGCAAAGATGCTGTTGGGGAAGGATGAGAAGAGCAGACCAGCCAGCATGGAGTTGAATCCATCAGCGAGGATGCCTCCCTCTGCACGCTTCATAAAGGTGTCGCCCTCTACGGGTTCGCCCGATATGAGAGAGTTGGCGGTGATGTCGCCATAAGCTTCGATCGATGTGATGAGGTAGACCAATCCAAGGCCTATGATGGACGATATGTTGAATCGGAGTCCGTACTTGAATGGGTTGGGATAGTTGATGCCGCCGTAGCTCTGCACCGAACCGAAGTCGACCATGCCGAGTGCCCAAGCCAGGGCATAGCCCACCACGAGACCTATCACGATGGAGCCCATGCGCAGGTAGCGATTGTTGCTACGATTGAAGAAGACGATGAGCACCAATACGAGGGCTGCAATGCCCACATTCTCAAACGAGCCAAAGGTGCCCGCAGCCTTAGCTGCTTCGCCTCCACCGCATGCGGTGATGCCCACCTTGATGAGCGACATGCCGATGAGGGTCACCACGATGCCGCTCACCAGGGGCGTGATGACGCGGCGTGCATACTTTAGGATGCGGCTTACAAACATTTCGACGAACGATCCCGCTACGGTGGCGCCAAAGATGGTGGCGAGTCCGCCATCGAAGCCTGCCGAGATAATGGGACCGATAAATGAGAAACTCGTGCCTTGGATGCAAAGCAGTCCGCAACCTATGCCGCCAAGTCGGCGACACTGGATGAAGGTGGCCACCCCCGACACCATGAGCGACATCGAAACGAGGAAGCTAGTGGTCTCTGTATCGAGTTTCAGCGCACTTGCGATAATGAGCGGAGGCGTGACGATAGCCACGAAGATGGCCAATAGGTGTTGTGCAGCAGCAAAGAGCGTTTCGCGCAGGGGCGGACGGTCGTTGAGTCCGTAGATAAGTCCCGTCTTGCCTGCTGAGGTCGGTGTGCTCGCTGTCTCCTCCTTGAGAGTGGAATTATCTGTCGTAGCCATCTTCCTTAATCTTGATTTCGCAATTGTCAAGGCTCTCGATGATGGCAAGCGATTCCACGTGGATGCCCATACTGCGGAGTTCCTCTCCACCGTGCTGGAATGCCTTCTCGATGAGGAATCCCATGCCCACGAGTTCTGCGCCAGCTTGGTTCACCAAGTCGATGATACCCTTGGCAGCATTGCCGTTGGCCAGGAAGTCGTCGATGAAGAGCACCTTGTCGCCTGGGCAGAGATAGTCGCTGCTCACGCAGACGTCGTAGGAGCGCTGCTTGGTGAAGGAGAACACCTTCGTGGCGAGCATGCGTTCCATAGTGCTTGGAGTCTTCTTCTTGGCAAACACTACAGGGAGTTCGAGCAGATAGCCCACCATGATGGCAGGAGCGATACCGCTGGCTTCTACGGTAATGATTTTGTTGATGTCGGTGCTCGCAAAGCGACGCACAAACTCCACGGCCATGGACTTCATGAGGATGGGGTCCATCTGGTGGTTGATAAAGTTGTCTACTTTCAGTATGCCTCCTTCGAAGCATTTACCGTCGCGCAGGATACGTTCTTTTAGGGCTTTCATGATGGAAATATGCTGTTAATGTGCTTTATGCTAATGTAACCTTGTTTACCCGTTTACCAAGAATTCCGCCACGGGTTAACGTGAGGCTATTTAAGTTTCGGATTTAGTATAGGCGGGCTGAAAGCCCAATGAAATCCATAGCCCAAGGCAACGCCTTGGGTAGGAATTGAGCGGGAATGATACGCCCTGTAAGGGCAAAAGTAAGGACAATGTATTAATACTTTTGCCCTTTCAGGGCGTAACTACACTGCCAACAGGATACCCAGGGCGTTGCCCTGGGCTATGGATTCCATTGGGCTTTCAGCCCGCTCTTTCAAATCAGAAACTTCAGTGAGATTATCGCTTTACCTTCACCTCGATACCTTGGCGGCTGAGGTCCTTCACGGCTTTGTCAATAGCGTCGTAGTGTTCGGGAGCGATACCCAATTTGGGCAGATCGAGCACGGGCAGCGCATCGTCGGAGTGGAGTTGTTCTTCAGCTACGGGACCTACGATCATGCCCACACATGAGGTATTGTTGGTGATCGGGTCGATTAGTATGAATGCGCCCGTAGGCTTATTGTCCTTATAAGCATCGAAGAAGAGCTCTTTAGAGGTCACGATGACGGCTTGACCTATTTCGTTGAGTTCCAAGTGGTCTACGTCGCTCTTTTCAAGCGTGTTGACGTCGATCTTATAGTCGAAGTGGTCAATGCGGCAGCGCGTGGTGTTGGTGGTCTGCTTCAGATAGAACGATTTGTTCACGTCCATGGGCTGTTCGTCCATCCATACGAGGGTGGCTCGGAAGTGGCGTCCCACGTTGGGCACGTTGTCGGGATGCACGATCATCTCTCCGCGTGAGATGTCTATCTCGTCCTCAAGCTGCAGCGTTACACACTGTGGAGGGAATGCATAGTCGAGGTCGCCATCGTAGGTCACGATGCGCTTTACGTGGCTGCGTTTGCCCGAGGGCAGTGCCATCACCTCATCGCCCTTGCGCACCACGCCACTGGCAATCTTACCGCTAAATCCGCGGAAGTCGAGGTCGGGGCGGAGCACGTACTGCACGGGGTAGCGGAAGTCCTTCAGGTTGTGGTCGTTGCCCAGATGTACGGTCTCCAAGAATTCGAGCAAAGCCGGTCCGTCATACCATGGAGTGCGCTCGCTGCGTGTCACCACATTGTCGCCCTCAAGGGCAGAGAGAGGGATGCAGCGCACGTCGGGGATATCGAATGTATGGATAAACTCTTCGAAGTCGCTCACGATCTTGCGGAACACCTTTTCGTCGAAGTCGACGAGGTCCATCTTGTTGACTGCCAGCACCAAGTGCTTAATGCCCAGCAGAGAGCAGAGGAACGTATGGCGGCGAGTCTGCGTGATCACGCCCGTACGTGCATCTACCAGGATGATGGCCAGATTGGCGGTCGAACCACCCGTGATCATGTTGCGCGTATACTGTTCGTGTCCCGGACAGTCGGCGATGATAAACTTACGCTTGTTGGTAGAGAAATATCGGTAAGCCACGTCGATGGTGATACCCTGTTCGCGTTCGGCCTTAAGTCCGTCGCAGAGCAGTGCATAGTCTATTTGTCCTGCACCGGCGTTGCCCACGCGTTTAGAGTCGCGTTCGAGAGCCGAGAGTTGGTCTTCGTAGAGCTTTTTAGAGTCGAAGAGCAAGCGTCCGATAAGTGTAGACTTACCATCGTCCACCGATCCAGCGGTGAGCAAACGGAGGAGGTCCTTCTTTTCGTCTTGGTCGAGGTATTCTTCGATAGAGAGCTTGCGTCCGTCTACGATCATACTCTCTTCATTCGGATTATTCTTATTTGTTTTATTCTCAGTCATGAGTGATATTTTTCAGTGCCCTAAAGTGGCGTTTATGCTTTTGGGTGCAAAGTTAGTGCAAGGCGAGAGAAGAGCAAAGAGAAAACTTGTTTTTTCTTAGTTCTTCCGAGCCGCCATTTATCATATTGCAAAGGTACGCAGTAAGCGCTTTACAAACAAAAAGAGTGTACAAACTATTCACTTTTTCTGCTTTCCGATTTCCTCTTCGCGTGCGCGTGTTACAGGAAGTTTTCTGCTCAATATACCTCTCTGTCTACACACGAATAAGGAAACTCGTTGATAATCAATCACTACTATGATTCGTCCTCCTACACTCATCCGTCACTTTCCCCACACGCTCCTTTCGTTCAGACTTTCCCCCTCCTCAAGGAAAAATTAGGTATGGGAAGAAGAAAAATTAGGTATGGGAGGAAGAAAAATTAGGTATGGGAAGAGAATATCCGTCAAAGTGCAAGCAAAAATGCAAGCAAAGTGTAGGCAAATGAAGCGTACCTACACTACGCAACTCGCTAACAATCAATCGTTTCAAAACCATAAGTGCAAGTAAGGTAGAAAAAAGGAACAAAAACTCTCTGTACGTGCGCGCGCGAGGAGCCCTGCTCATACTTATTGCCATCAATAGCTTTGTGGGCGACGCGTCTCGCGTCGGCGCAGCCTGCAAACTTACTTCTTAATTTACAAGCATTGCCGACGCGAGACGCGTCGCTCACAGAACAGGCTGAATCCTGCCAGATTGTAATACTTAATACTTTATACTTAATACTTGCTCATTTCATCTTCCCCCTCTTACCACGCCCAGCAGGCGCTGAAGGCGCTGGAGCACCTTGGGCTTTTGAGCAGAGATGTCGGTGGCTTCGTAGTCAGAACGGGTGAGGTCGTAGAGTTGAGGCGTCTTGCGATAGCCCGTCTCAATCTTCGGACCCCACGATACCATCGGTCCGCCGTCGGAGGGAGAGATGTACTTATAGTGTTGTGTGCGAAGAGTCAGACTGCGATTGGCAGCCATGCTCACAGCATATTCGCGCGGCTCACGGCTTCTGCCCAACCATACGCTGAGCTGATCTTGACTGTCGGGCGCTTCGCCATTACGCGGCTGAGTGCCCACGAGCGATGAGAGCGAAGCAGGCACATCGATGAGCGAAGCAAGGGCATCCGTGCTCACACCGCTGCTTGCCCCGTCGGGCCAATATACGATGAAGGGCACTGCCGACCCCGCCTCGAAAGCACTGTATTTGCCACCTCGGAAGGGACCACCGGGCTTATGGTCGCCACAGAGTTCCTCGGCTTGGTCGCGGTAGCCATCATCGAGCACAGGACCATTGTCGCTCGTGATGATGAGCAAGGTGTTGCGATCAATGCCACGTTCGCGCAGGGCCGTGACGAGCTGACGCACACTCCAGTCAAACTGCAGGATGGTCTCGCCACGAAGTCCCATAGGACTCTTTCCGCGGAATCGCTCGTTCGGCATTCGCGGCACGTGGACGTCGTTGGTACAGAGGTACATGAAGAAGGGCGAGGAACGATGCGAATCGATGAAACTGATGGCATGACTCATGATGCTGTCGGCAATGTCTTCATCACGCCAAAGGGCACGGCCGCCTCCCTTCATATAGCCTATGCGCGATATACCATTGACAATGCTCATATCGTGTCCGTGGCTGGGCTGCAGCTTGGTCAAGAGTTCGGGATTGGAGCGCCCCGTCGGCTCACCCTCGAAGTTGTGCTGATAGCTCACGCTGATAGGAGCAGAGGGGTCGTAGTCGGCCACGCGCCCATTCTCTATATATACGCAGGGCACGCGATCGGCGGTGGCTGCCATGATATAATGGTAGTCGAATCCGAGGTCGCGTGGGGTCTCGTCGATCGTGCCATTCCAGTCTTGTTGAGCCGTACGGCTACCGAGCCCTAAGTGCCACTTACCGATGGCTGCTGTGGCATAGCCAGCGCGATGCATGAGGTCGGCCACGGTGGTCTGTTCGGGGCGGATAATCATGGATGCGTTGCCCGCCGCTACATCGGTGCCCGGACGACGGAATGGATATTCGCCCGTGAGCAGTCCATAGCGCGAGGGGGTGGAGGTCGATGCACAGGCGTGCATATTGGTGAGCCTTACGCCGTGAGCGGCAAGGCTATCGATAGTGGGCGTCTGCACGCGATGAGCGCCATAGCATGAGAGGTCGCCGTAGCCCAGATCGTCGGCCACGAGCACTATGATATTGGGCTTCTCTGCAGTCTGTGCCGCAGCCCATAGGGGCAGCAGGCTGAGCAGAGGAAGGTAGGATTTATGCATAGGATAGAGAGAGGGAAGAATGTTGACGAATAGAGGAGAGGGTAATAATCTGATAATAGCGAAAGGCATCTTTAGCTCTGAAGAGTAAATCTCAACAGTTCTGTGTGGGCGACGCGTCTCGCGTCGGCATCGCCCGCGGGCAATGAGTCTATTCAGAGCCTACCGGGGGCGACGCGTCTTCGCGTCGGCATGAACAAGAAAGGCATTATTCCTTCTTATTCACATTACTCAGTGTGCCGACGCGAGGACGCGTCGCCCCCAGTATTGGCTGAAATGTTTTCTGTGGTCGTTCTGTAATTGACGCGAGGACGTGGCAGCCCAAAATTACTGTTTATTTACCATACCCCAATTTGGAGAGCACCTCGTTGCTGATATCGATCGAGGGCGAGGCGAAGATGATGCCATTGTCGGAGGCACGATCGAGGATGAGCTGGAAGCCTTTGGCCGTGGCGATAGACTTCACGGCATTGTATATCTCGTCCTGAATAGGCTCGATGAGGCTTTGACGCTTCTTATAGAGCTCGCCCTCCGGACCGAAGTACTTCTTCTTGAGGTCTGCGGCTTCCTTTTCCTTATCGACAATAGCCTTTTCGCGCTCCTTCTTCTGCGCTTCGCTAAGGAACACGCTTTCGTTCTGATAGTTCTTATAGAGCGTCTGTGCCTTCTGATTGAGGGCTTCCACTTCGGCTTGCCATGACTTAGAAGTCTGGTTCAACTGTTCGTTGGCACGCTCATAGGCGGGAATATTGCTGAGGATATACTCCATGTCGACAAGTGCAAACTTCTGTGCATGTGCCACCATTGAGGCGCACATCACGAGGAGGAAGATCAATGCTTTTTTCATGACGTTGTATGTTTTTAAGTTGAAGAGTTTAATAGTTGAAAGTTAAGAAGGATGTAAAGAGAGAGGGAAGACTTGGGGATTAATACGCTCCTTAAATTTTTCCGAAAGGGACTTATGCTTTACCTTTTTTGATGCCGACGCGAGGACGCGTCGCCCCCAGTAGACTCTGAGTAGATTTCCTTGCAAGAATGTATTACTTATTACTTTTTACTTATTACTTTTCCCGAAGGGAATTTTTACTTTTCCCGAAGAGAACATCTTACCCTTGCATCGTTAATAAGCCGTGCACACTTCACAGGGTCGGCCTTGCGCTCGGCAGCGTAACACTCGGCAAGGAGGGCGAAGAAAGCATCGTCGCCCGTGAGCTGTGCGAGGTTGCGACAACCAGCTTCGATACTTACAGCCGTGCCACACTTCATGCTATTGGTGTCGACTAGAGAGAAGTGGTAGCGACCATCGATGCAGTCGTAGAGAATATTGGTGGACGAAAAGTCGCGATGGAGGAAGCCATCCTCGTGGAGATGGGCTGCAAAGCGAGCAAAACTTTCGATCACGCGGCGCTGCTCGTCGAGTGGCTGGCTGAGGAGGGTCTGCATGTTGTAACGATAGTCGGAGAGCAGGCTCACAAAGTAGGTGGCACGATGGAGCAAACCGCGGCGGTAACTCACAAAGGCTACCGACTCGGGGCTTTCAAAACCACGCTCACGCAGCAACAGCGGGCTGAGATAGGCAAGCTTGCCCTTCGACTTCTTATAAATCATCTGCTGCAACCGACGGCGGAAGGTAGGCTCGGCATAGCGCTTCACGCAGAGCGTGAGACCATGAGTGGAGAGTGTACGTATCACGTTGCGCCCAGCATGTAGCTCGTGCCCCTCGCGTTCGAAGTGATCGTCGAGGTGCACCATATAGTCACGTAGGGCTTCATATTTCGGATTGAGTATGATTTTCATGGATTCTTTCGTATATGCGCTCGGCCTGGGCTGAGTTCTATAGAAGGATTTAATTGCTAATATATACATGCAAAGGTAGTATACACAAGGTAGATTGCAAAGCAAAAGGGGAAAAATCTTACCTCAAACTTTATGAAATACGTTGATTGCTAAAATCTACCAATCGTGCAATTTATGGGGCAAACAGACCGATAGGGTCGCTATATGGACAAAAAAGCAGACTTTTCTCACCCCACGCATTACAAAAATGTTACAAAAGCGTTTGGATTACTTGAAACATTACATTATCTTTGCCCCGTGAAGCATTAGCCTGCACACATATGAACAACACCACCCTCATGAACGACTTAACAGAAAGCATAGAACGTTTGGCACGTGAGCTCCCGCCCATCACGCTCAAGGAAATGTCGGCAATTAGGCTCATGAATCGTACCGATCAAAAATACCTCACCAATGTGGACACACTCAAGCAACTACTCACTTTGGTGCGCGGTAGCTACTATGCACAAGAGATTGACGGACAGAGGGTGAGCCCCTATGCCACTACTTATTTCGATACGCCGCAGACGCACGCCATGTTTCGACAACACGAGACGGGGCGCAAGCCGCGACAAAAAGTGAGAGTGCGCACCTACGTGAACTCTAACCTCACCTTCCTCGAAATCAAGAAGAAAGACAACCACGGCACCACACGCAAGACGCGCATCCAGGTGTCCTCGCTCGACGACGTGGTGCGCAAGGGAGCTGGCACGGACTTCCTCCACGAGCAGACCGGACTTTGGCTCAGCGAAATCTGTCCCACCGTAGGCAATCAGTTCAGCCGCATCACCTTGGTCAACTTCGACAAGACGGAACGACTCACCATCGACTTCGACATTCGCTTCTACAACTACCTGACGGACGAACACTCCACGATGGATAATATCGTGGTGATAGAACTCAAGCGCGACGGACGTTGCCCCTCGCCCATTCTGCCCTTGCTGCGCAGACTGCGCATCAAGCCAGCTGGCTTTAGCAAGTATTGCATCGGAGCTTCGGTGACCGACCACGGACTGCGCATCAATCGATTCAAAAAACGACTTATCAAGATACGCAAAATTCAGCAAGTTCATGTCGTAAGCTGATACGATAATCACTCGACCGAGCATTCGTTTGCTCAATCCTTTTCCCCGAATATTCATCTACAAATCCCCATACTCGCAACGTGCCCTCGCCTCCAACGTTATGGCAGTTTCACTTGAAGCGACTGAGGCAAAGCCGTTCTCATAAAAAAAACTTTTCTACTCTCCATGCTCCAAGATCTCCTCTCTTTCTCATTCTCGGCTGCACTGGGCAGCACCATTCTTAGTCTCGTTGTCAATACACTCGTCACCTGGGCAGTAGTCCACTTCTTTTACTATCCCAAGGGACGCCGCCGCGACTACTATTTCACATTTATCCTCCTGAGCGTGAGTATCTATATGCTCATAGCCCTGCTCCTGCGCGACAACCACGACATGGGCATCGGTGCTGCATTGGGCCTCTTCGCTATCTTCGGCATTATCCGTTACCGCACAGAGCAGGTACCCATCCGTGAGATGACCTACCTATTCTTCCTCGTGGCACTGAGCGTGATCAATGGTAAGTGTGGAGGTACACTCAATCTCTTGGAGCAACTGAGCATCAACGCCATCTTCGTGGTGTGTGTGTGGATATGCGAGAACTTCCTCAATACCAACCACGAAGGCTGCAAATACGTGAAGTACGACAACATCGACCTTATCAAGCCCGAACGCTACGACGACCTTAAAGCCGACCTCGAAGAGCGTCTCGGACTGAAAATTACGCGTGTGGAAGTGGGAGCTGTTGACTTCCTGACGGACATGACCATGCTCCGCGTGTTCTACATCGATCCCGATCACCGCATCAAGAGCGTGGACCATATGACTAAGATTCCACGCGACAACGAATAACCCCCTCCTCCTTATACCCCCTTCGTCATGAAAAAAGCTATCATCCTCAGTCTTGCTGCCATCTGTGCACTCCCCGCACTGGCCGACGATTACGGCCTGTGGACAAGTTTGGCAGTACAAAAGAGCCTCAACAAGCAGTTCTCCGTAGATGCAGGAGTTGACCTCCGTGCCGAAAACAAACTGCGCGACTTGACTCGCTATGGGTTCGAAGTAGGACTCAACTATCGTCCATTGCGCTACCTCGGCCTCAGCGCTGGCTACAACTTCATACGCGACTACAACCTCGAAGAGGCTGAAGCCAAATACAAGACTGATGGCTCACTGAGAGGCTACAACGTAGACGAGGCTTTCTGGCGAAGCAAACACAGAGCCACGTTCGACGTGACGGGATCGCTACCCATTCACGCTGGACATACACGCATCACGCTTTCCGCTCGCGAACGCTATCAGTATACCCACTTCGTGAGCACAGACATTACGCAGTATAAATATCGTACACCCATGGGCGAGGGCTCCGACCTCACTGGAGCTTATGCCTACGCAGGACAATACTTCTCGAGCCTCAAATCCGAGACAGACACAAAGAAGGCCAAAGACCGCCATTACCTGCGCTCGCGATTCGGGTTGGAACTATCGTGGAAGCACTGCGACTGGTCGCCCTACGTCACCTACGAATTCAGCAATTCGCTCACAGAGCAAATGCATCTCGACAAGCAACGCCTCACCATTGGCACAGAATGGAAGGTTAGCAAGCAGCATAGACTCGACTTTGCCTACGTCTACAACAATGGAGCTGACGACGACGACACTTCCGACTCTCACATCCTAAGCATTGGCTACAAATTTAAGTTTTGAGAAAAAATAAGTTCTGAGAAGATTTAAGTTTTGAGAAAAAATAAGTTCTGAGAATAAACACATCTTATAATAATACCCTCACATGAAAGCACTTGTATCACTCCTCATGCTTGCAGCAAGTGCATGCACCATGCAAGCACAGAGCTACGACTTCCTCACACTCAAGAAAGCTGGCGGCTCCGAAACGTCTCTCGGCATTGACCATCTGAAGATTACCTTTGCCGACGGACAGCTGATTGCCTCCAACGGCACACAATCGTTTAGCGCTCCCATTAGCGAAATGCAAAGTATGTTCTTCGCTGCTGAAGCCACAGGCATAGCTCAGGCTACAGCAACTGATGCTTCTCAAGTATCAATCGTCAATGGTACGCTCCGTGCTACGCAACACGCTCAAGTATATAGCCTCGATGGCCGACAGATGCCCACCGCAGGATTGCAGCCTGGCACATATCTCGTGAAGGCTGGTGGTAAAACGTTTAAAGTGATCGCACGATGAAGAAGTTTTACTCCCTACTTGCTGCCACGCTGCTCTGCACAGCAGCCAGCGCGCAGACCATGAAGGTCTATCGTGGTCACGTCATCACCGCTGTTCCCGCCGCTACTGCTGCCGACATGACCTTCACCCCTGAAGGCCAACTCAGCGTGATGGGCAATCTATTTACCACTACCGAAATCGATTCAATCACCTTCGACCGCTCCTCTGTCAAGGCCAATACCCTTAGTGTGGCATATGCACAGGGCAACACGTGGGTGACCGTATCGGCCGACATGGCTCCCCACGTGGCTATCTCGCTCAAGGGCGACCACGTGAGTGTAGTGGCGGATCAAGACGTAAGCGAAGAGTATACTTACGACCTCGCAGGCACCTCGACCAACGGCTCGTTCTATATGGATGGTCAGTTCAAGTCCACCCTTCAGCTCCGTGCGCTCAACTTGACTAATCCCGACAGTGCTGCCATCTGCATTGACAATGGTAAGCGCATCAAGGTGAAACTCACCGATGGCGCAAGCACACTTGCCGACGGCACTGCCAATCCTCGCAAGGCCTGCTTCTTCATCAATGGCCATGCAGAGTTCTCGGGCAATGCAAGCCTCACACTCAGCGGTAACGCCAAGCATGCCTATGCCTCCGACGAGTATACGCTCATCCAGATGGACGAAGGCCAAGGCATCACCATCAACCACGCTGCCAACGACGGCCTGCACGTAGATCAGTACTTCCAGATGGACAGTGGAAACCTCAACATCAGCGGCACTGCAGGCGACTGCATTGACGTAAGTGCTACGAAAGACGTTGCCGACGAGCACAACGGCGAAGTGATCATCAATGGCGGCTCCATCTCGCTCGCTGTATCTGCCAACGACGTGAAGGGTATCAAGAGCGAGAAGAACACCACCATCAACGGCGGCACCATCCAAGCCAACGTATCGGGCAATGGTTCGAAAGGTATCAGCGTAGGAGGTGACCTCCTCATTACGCAGACAGAAGGCGCCACGACAAGCATCGATATGACCGTATCGGGCACCACTTATAAGTTTACCAACCCCACCACAGGACTTGCCGACAGCAGCAAGTGTCGCGGCATCAAGGTGGCTGGTAACTACACCCTCGCAGGCGGTACCATCCACATGAACGTGACCGGTGCTAAAGCCAAAGGTATCTCGTGCGACGGCACTTATACCAAAACGGGCGGTATCACCAACGTAGTGCCTGAATAAGTGAACCGATCATTCACACGCTCCCACTCTTTATAAATACGTCATAAGCGGGAGGCAAACACTTATCAAGGGTGTTTGTCTCCCGCTTACGTTTCTCTATTTGTCTCCCGCTTACGTTTCTCTGTTTGTCTCCCGCTTACGTTTCTCTGTTTGTCTCCCGCTCATGTTTCCTTTAAAAGAACTTCATGTTATCGTCCTCCGACCGAAGCTCATGCGTCCTCCGACCGAAGTTCATGCGTTCTCCGACCGATGAACGAAAGTTTAAAGACATCAATCGCCGACTTGAACAAGCACGCCTCAAGCGCCAAGAAGCTTTCGAGCGAAGAGATGGCAAAGCTCTGCTAACCTACTTCAAATACATAAAAATAGACTCACACCTTATGAGCTTCCATGAGAAGCACGTGGATGTGAGTCTTTTTTTACGTTTCGCACTACTTTCGTAGTCGTAAGTTATCAGATTATGATGTTGCCAAGAGTCTATTCTCAATCAGGCAATAAAAATCTGTTAGAGGATTACTTGTTTACGCTACCAGCGAGCTCTGAGCCAGCCTTAAACTTTACAACCTTCTTAGCGGGGATTAGAGTCTTCTCCTTCTTAGCAGGGTTGAAAGCTTCACGAGCGGCACGTTCGTTTACAGAGAATGTACCAAAACCAGGAATGCTTACCTTATCACCACCCTGAAGAGCAGTAGAGATAGCTTTGAGAGCGGCTTCGAGAGCCTTCTTTGAATCTGCCTTGCTCAAGCCTTCGGCTGCAATGGCGTTTACGAGTTCTGTCTTGTTCATAAATAGAGAGTAATTAAATGATTATCGATTTAGGGGACCGACTATCGCTTTGAGGGGATGACGAAACAGACCTCAGAGGCTGTCCGTTACACATCTCGCACGTGAACTTTCGCTTAAATGCATATATACGCACGTGACGAAGTGCGCCATATCTCCCTTGCTATGGGCATCGTCGGCACTTATTCATGGGCAAAAATAGTGTATGATACGTGAAGTTGCAAGTATTTTGGGATTTTTTTCGTTCTATGACTGCAAAAAAACGCTTTTCATGCGCTCAATAACGCTTTGGCAACATTTATTTTGCTCATTTATGACATATAAGGCCATATCCTTTGCATGGTGAATTTACTAAGGTGCAGAGCATTTCATGCCTAATAGAGAACTTTATGCGTCTGAGGCTGAGAGCGATAAGCCGATTCCGTTACTAAACAGTACGCTTCGACGAACGCTGCAATATGATTACTGACCCGCAACACGATTGTTGAGGATATGTGGAACAAGACGTTTCGACGAACGCTGCTATATGATTACTACTTTCGAGGAAGTAGCTTTTTTGCCATCAGCAGTAGCAATCATGAGGTAGTATACGCCAGCCCCAACGCGCTGACCTGTGTTTTGCTGCGTAAGGTCCCATTGCCAACTACCTCCTACAGCGTTGCCTCTTGCTACGAGTTGGCCGCCAGTGGTCATCACCTTCACTTCTGCGCCTTGGGGCAGTCCGTTGACCGTGAGCGCTCCACTATATTCAGGGCGTACCGGGTTGGGATATACCTTGATATTGCTCTTATTGAGCACTGTGGTAGGTTCGGTCACATTGGTGCGATAACTGCACAGGCCTTCGTCGGTAGCTATGTAGAGAACGCCCGTTGTGTCGTCGATTTTCAGATCGAAGATATTGTTGGAAAGCAGTGGGGTATTGTCTATCGTGAAGTGACTAATAATCTCTGTACCATCGGGGCTTACCAAGTAAAGTCCACCCCCCATTGTTCCGATCCATTTGCGGTTGCCGCCATCCACGGCTATGGCAGAAGCAGTCACGCCCGTAAGCAGATAGTCTGCATAATTGGTGCCATCGTTACGAGGCACCTTAGGCTGGTTTACCGTAAAGATAGATGAAGTAAACATTGTTTCGGGGTCTTCGATCTCAAATACGCCCTCAGAACATACGAACCAAATATGCTGATCCTTATCCTCTACAATGGCATAAACGCCCGTAAGGGAGCAAGAAGTTCCATCTTCGTTGACTGCAGTATTGCGGAACTTACTGCGGTCGTCACGCTGATTGCTTATCGTTCCATTGTAGTCTAAGCAGAAAAAGCCACTCGACTGGTCATTCGTGCTGTAGCGTACGTTGCCCCAAATCCAACCGCGCGAGTCGAACATGAGTTTCTCTGCATAGTTTTGTTCTTTTGTGTCCTCGGTAAAGATGCGCTGCCAGGTGCCATCCGTCTTTTTCACCACGAGGATGGTATCTGCGTAGTTATTAGTCATCCAGAGGTTACCTTCTGCGTCGTAAGTACAGTCACCTATGAGCATATATCTATTGCGTGCATCATACCTTACGGTCTTGGGATATTGCAGGGGACTATTGTCGTAGTTGTAAAGCTGGGTAAATTTACCATCGTTGTATTCAAACAATCCATTGGCATAGCTCGACACCATGATGTGACCAGCATTAAGAGGATCAAAGGCTACGTGGCTTAAGTTTTTGTAAGCAGCATTTGTGCCACAACCATCCCAACTTTGCTCACGAATGATGAGATCTTCATCCATGTCCGTCCAGTTAGATCCGTCATAGCGTCCGAAGAAGCCCTCTTGGCGGCTTCCCATAGCTACTCGGCCTCCGCATACGTATAGGTTGCCGTTGTTGATTTCTACGGAGAAACTTCCGTTATGTCGTGGTCCAAAACCGCCTATCGTACCATCGGGCTGCGTCAACGTGGCCTGTCCCTTAGGAGCATTGTATGCTTTCAATCCTTCGTAGCCACACGCCGTCAGAAGTTGTCCGTTGCTCAAGCTCGCTACAGCGTAAGGAGCATCGTTCATGCTCAGATCACTGTAATCTGATTCGGGGTTGTCACTATGATATACGAGCACATGGCCAGGAAGAGCGAACTGTAGCACCTTTCCGTTGACCGACGCCATATTCATAATCCAATCTGTAATATGATGAATGCTCGTCGTACCGTCTGCTTCCGCCACGAGGCGGTTCAAGCCCGCCATGCTTCGTTCATTCCATGTGCCCTGCGTAGTGAGCAGATAGATGCTACCATCAGGACTTGCCACAACGCGGCTTGCCGAGAGATTCGATGCCTCCACCTTCCAGTTGGAAAGGCTGTATAGATTGTCTGAGAGTTGTGCACTGTAGAGTGCTCCCGACTTCGAGGCATAAATGCGCTTCCCGGATACGACAGCATCGCTCACCCCACTTCCGATGGCATAGTTACCCTGCACCTCGTGACGAGCCACATTGACGAGCACAATGCCATGATCCGTAGAGAGCGTTGCCCAATCGCCGCTTACATTAAGGCGAGTCACTTGCAACTGATAATCCGTGAAGTCCTTCACCTGCGGAATGTTTACTACGCTGAATTCTCCTGTGTTAGCGTTGCCATCTTTAGGATAGATGAGATCAATATTATTGTCATCGTAAAGCGTTACGAGGCATTTCTGCGTTTCGCTCCAACCGATGTATTGCACGTTTTGTCCCGAAAGCGGACACGAGATGCGATCTATCGTAAAGGTAGCTTGGGTTTCTGCATCGTAAGCAAGCAGATGTCCGTTGAACACGGCGTAAACGTTGTTACCGCTCGCCACCACTTGGGTAGCGTTTTGGTACGACAGGTAGTACTCCCATTGCGACTGTGCCGCAGCGGGAAGCATAAGAAAGATTAGGAGGAGGATGAACAGCGTCTTTTTCATAATTACGTGAATCATAAGGTGCTGTAAAACAGAATAGCAGGAATCACTGCTCCTGCTATCTGATTTCAAAGGAATGGGTTATTTGCTTTGTAAGAACTCTACCAGGTGTGCCACGGCACGTGCACGATGAGAAATTTTATTTTTCACCTCCGTGCCGAGTTCGGCAAAGGTGCGGCCTGTATCTTCGGGTATAAACACGGGATCGTAGCCGAAGCCCTCGGTGCCACGCTTCTCTGTAGCGATCTGACCACGCACCACGCCTTCAAACACGTGTTCTTCGCCATCAAGTATCAGCGCAATCGCTGTACGGAATTGCGCCGTGCGATCCGCCTTATCCTTAAGTTCGGATAGGAGTTTTTGTGTATTAGCCTCAGGATCGTGGCGGTCTGGGTAAGCGTAGCGAGCGGTATGCACGCCGGGTCGCCCATCGAGAGCCGTCACTTCCAGCCCCGTATCGTCGGCAAAGCAATCGTAGCCATACTTCTCTTTCACCCATCGAGCTTTGATGAGCGCATTCCCCTCGAGCGTATCGGCAGTCTCGGGAATATCGTCGTGGCAGTCAATGTCAGCAAGCGAGAGTATCTGCAGTTTGCCAGCAAAGATGGCCCTTATCTCGGAGAGTTTGTGAGCATTATTGGTAGCAAATACCAATGATGGAGGGGTATCGGTATGGAGTGTTGTCATGCGTGGATTCAGTAGAGAGTTATAGAGTTAGGCATTGTTGGTGGAATCATCCTTCTTATTGGCTTTCACCTTGATGCGGTCGAAGCCTTCGCCAAAGACACCGATTACTTTCGACTGCGATACAAAAGCGTTGGGGTCGATGCTCTGAATAATGCGGAAGATGTTGGTGCTTTCTCGCTTTTTGGCCAGGACAACGAGCACCTTGCGTTCCTGCTTGGTGTACCATCCCTGTCCGTCGAGCACAGTCACGCCGCGGTGAGTAGCACTGATGGCTGCGGCAATGTCGTCGTACTGACGTGAGAAGATAAGGAACTGTACAGACTGTCGGCCTCGATCCACCACGTAGTCGATCATCAAGTTGAGGATGATGAGTGTGCAGTAGCCGTAGAGGAGTTTGTCTACGTCGCCATCGGGCAGGAAGAATGCCGTAGTGATGATTATCACGTCGCAGAGCATCATCATCTGTCCCAGTGTGACGTCCTTATACTTATTAATAATAGAGGCGATGATATCCGTACCGCCAGTAGAACCATTATGGAGGAACACAAAGCCTACGCCGATGCCTTCCAATGCTGCACCCAGTATGCACGACATGAAAGCATTGCCCTGCACCACTTGTGGCAGGTGGCTATTGGGGTTGAGATCGGGGAACATATCGGGGCGCGTTTGCCCCAGATGTAGCATAATCTCCTGTACCACGCCGAGCAAGAAGGAGAGCATAAACACGGCGTAAATGGTCTTGAGACAGAAGCGCCACCCCAGCACCTTCACGGCAGCGATAAGCAGGAGAATGTTTACCGCGAAGAAGGTATACTGCACGGGGAACCCTGTGGCATAGAATATCACGGCACCGGCACCAGCGAGGCCACCGGTGGTGATTTCATAGGGTAGCTGGAAGCAGGTGAATCCGACTGCATACATCACCAGTCCGAGGGTGATAACGATGTAGTCGCGAATGTCCTGTCCGATAGAGGTCTTGAACATTTTTGCCATTTGTGTAGTATGTGCTAAGTTAGGGGGCTAATGCCCTCTTACTTGATGACAATATTGACGATGCGTCCGGGCACCACGATTACCTTGACCACCTGCTTACCCTCGAGATACTTCTGAGCTTGCTCTGAAGCGAGAGCTGTCTCTTGGATAGTATCCTTTGAGGCATCGGCGGGGAAGTCGAGCGTGAAGCGCGTCTTGCCGTTGAATGAGATAGAGAGCGTCTGAGAGTCTTCTTTCAGATACTGCTCGTCGTACTTAGGCCAAGGAGCGTCGCATACGGTTGTCTGGTTGTCCAGCGTATGCCACAATTCTTCGGCAATGTGGGGAGCGAATGGAGCGAGCAGTACTACCACCTGCTGGAGCACCTCGCGGCTTGTGCACTTCTGCTGAGCCAGTTCGCCCACAGCGATCATGAAGGCGGGAATAGAAGTATTGTAAGAGAACACTTCAATATCCTCGCTCACCTTCTTGATGAGTTTGTGAAGCGTCTTGAGGTTGTCCTTCGAGGGAGCATCGTCGGTCACTGCCCAATCGCCGTTTTTCGGGTAGAAGAGGTTCCACACCTTGCGCAGGAAGCGGAAGCATCCGTCAATGCCGTTAGAGTCCCAGGGCTTGCTCTGATTGATCGGACCGAGGAACATTTCGTAGAGGCGAAGCGTATCGGCGCCATACTTCTCGACGATCATGTCGGGGTTGACCACGTTGTACATCGATTTCGACATCTTCTCGATGGCCCATCCGCATACGTACTTGCCATTTTCGAGAATGAACTCTGCTGTGTTGTACTCCGGACGCCACTGCTTGAAGGCTTCTACATCGAGCACATCGTTCTGCACAATGTTTACGTCGACGTGGATAGGAGTCGTATCATACTGATCCTTCAGCCCGAGGCTAACGAAGGTGTTGGTATCCTTAATACGGTATACGAAGTTGGAACGTCCCTGAATCATGCCCTGGTTGACGAGTTTCTGGAAGGGTTCGTCCTTGCATGAAATGCCCAAGTCGAAGAGGAACTTATCCCAGAATCGGCTGTAGATGAGGTGGCCCGTAGCGTGTTCCGAACCTCCGATGTAGAGGTCGACGTTTTGCCAGTACTCGTCGGCATTCTTGCCTACGAGTGCCGTGTCGTTGTTGGGGTCCATGTAGCGCAGATAGTAAGCTGAAGAACCTGCGAAGCCCGGCATCGTAGAGAGTTCGAGAGGGAACACCTTGACGTTGTCAATGCGAGCATTATCCGTCACGCAGTTGTTTTCCGTATCCCAAGCCCAGCGAGTAGCATTTCCGAGGGGAGGTTCGCCTGTCTCGGTAGGAAGGAACTTCGTCACTTCGGGGAGCTCGAGAGGCAAACATTCGGCGGGCACCATCTGGGGCATACCGTCCTTATAATATACGGGGAAAGGTTCTCCCCAATAGCGTTGACGTGAGAAGATGGCATCGCGCAAGCGGAAGTTCACCTTGACGCGACCGAGATGATTCTCTGTTACGAATTTTTTAGTAGCTGCGATAGCCTCCTTCACGCTCAGTCCGTTGAGCGAGAAGCCATTGAGCGTCTGTTTGCCCTCAGCGGGAGAGTTCATCACGGTGCCTTCTTTGGCATCGAAACTCTCTTCGCTCACGTCGGCACCCTCGATGAGGGGAATGATGGGCAAGTTGAAGTGACGAGCAAAGGCATAGTCGCGTGAGTCGTGAGCAGGCACTGCCATGATGGCGCCCGTGCCATAGCCAGCGAGCACATAGTCGCTCACCCATACGGGGATTTCGTCGCCCGTGAAAGGATTGATGGCATAAGCACCGGTGAATACACCCGTCACGCGGCGATCGGAAATGCGCTCACGCTCGGTGCGCTTCTTCGTAGCATCGAGATAAGCGTCTACTTCCGCCTTCTGAGCTTCAGTAGTGAGTTGCTGTACGAGTTCGCTTTCGGGAGCGAGCACCATGAAGGTTACGCCAAAGATGGTATCGGCACGAGTGGTGAAGATGGTAAACTTCACATCGCTGTCTTTTACGGAGAATTCCATTTCCGTACCCTCGCTGCGGCCGATCCAGTTGCGCTGCGTTTCCTTCAGCGAGTCGGTCCAATCGATTTTGTCGAGGCCATCGAGCAAACGCTGTGCATAAGCTGATACGCGGAGGCACCATTGCTTCATCTTCTTCTGCACTACGGGATAGCCGCCACGTTCGCTCACACCGTCTACCACCTCATCGTTGGCCAGCACGGTGCCGAGTTTCGGACACCAGTTGACCATAGTCTCGCCCAGATAAGCGATACGATAGTTCATGAGCACCTGTTGTTTCTCTACATCGCTCATCTGCTTCCACTCCTCTGCTGTGAAGTGGAGTTCTTCGCTTTGTGCGAGCGATTCAGTGCCTTCGGTACCTTTCTCCTCGAAATGCTTTACGAGTTCAGAGATGGGGAGAGCCTTCTCACACTTCTTGCAGTAGAAGTGAGAGAACATCTGCTGGAATGCCCACTGCGTCCAGTGATAATACTTTGGATCGCAGGTGCGCACTTCGCGGTCCCAATCAAACGAGAAGCCAATCTTGTCGAGCTGTTCACGATAGCGCTTGATATTGGCTTCGGTGGTCACAGCGGGATGTTGTCCGGTCTGGATAGCATATTGCTCTGCGGGAAGTCCGTAGGCATCGTATCCCATAGGGTTGAGCACGTTGTAGCCGCATGAGCGCTTATAGCGTGCATAGATATCGGAGGCAATATAGCCCAGGGGGTGACCCACATGTAGGCCAGCGCCAGAGGGATAGGGGAACATGTTGAGCACGTAGAACTTCTTCTTGTTCTCGTCGATCTCTACATGGTATGTCTTCTCGGTGGCCCAGGTCTTCTGCCACTTCTGTTCGATTTCTCTGAAGTTGTATTCCATTATTAAGTGTTTGTTTCGATTGTAGTGCAAAGATAGTGCAAACCGAGCGCAATACAAAACGAAAGTCGAAGACTTTTGTTTTTATTGCCGAGGTGTAGCCTATCTTGCGTGGAGCGAAAGATAGTGCAAACCGAGCGCAATGCAAAACGAAAGTCAAAGACTTTTGTTTTTATTTCCGAGCCGCAGCCTATCTTGCGTGGAGCGAAAGATAGTGCAAACCGAGCGCAATACAAAACGAAAGTCAAAGACTTTTGTTTTTATTGCCGAGCCGCAGCCTCCCCATTCGCTCTGTGGGCGACGCGTCTCGCGTCGGCAGTGCCAGCGGGCAAGCAACTTTTCAGCCAATACTGGGGGCGACGCGTCCCCGCGTCGGCGCAAGAGGAAATGCCCACAATACTAAAGTAGGTAGGGGCTTTCTTGCTCATGCCGACGCGAGGACGCGTCGCCCCCGGTATTGGTTGAGTAGACTTCTTGTTCGCTGGTGCTGCCGACGCGAGACGCGTCGCCCACAGAGCGAATGAGAAGTTGTCTCTCCTTTTTGCTTTATCCTCTCTTTGCAGTGAGTTCGATGATCTTCACCACGAGCTGCGAAGCCTTCTCCATTGAGGGGATGGGGAGAAACTCGTGAGGGCCGTGGAAGTTGAGACCGCCGGCGAAGATGTTAGGGCAGGGCAGTCCCATGAATGAGAGCTGAGCACCGTCCGTACCGCCACGGATGGCACGCACCTTAGAGGGTATGCCGCATTCCTTCATGGCATCGAGCACGATGTCGACCACGTGGGGCACGGGTTCTATCTTCTCGCGCATATTATAATACTGGTCGGCGATGGTAGCCTTGACGGTGCCCTCGCCATAGCGAAGGTTTATCCACTGGGCAGCCTTCTCTACGAGCTGCTTACGCTGTTCGAAGCGTGCACGATCGTGGTCACGAATGATGTATGAGAGTGAGGCCTTCTCTACGTTGCCTTCAATGCCGAGCAGGTGGAAGAATCCTTCGTACTCCACGGTCTGTTCGGGCGTTTCGGTCACGGGCAGGAGCGAAGCCAGTTCGGTTGCCACGCGGGCAGCGTTGATCATCTTGCCTTTGGCATAACCCGGGTGTACGCTCACGCCGCGCACTTCTATCTTGGTGCTTGCCGCGTTGAAGTTTTCGTATTCGAGTTCGCCCAGTTCGCCACCATCCATGGTGTAGCCCCACTGGCAGCCAAACTTCTCTACGTCGAACTTATGTGCGCCGAGGCCGATCTCTTCGTCGGGGTTGAAGCCTACGCGCACCTTGCCGTGCTTGATTTCGGGATGAGCCAAGAGGTACTCCATGGCCTGTACGATCTCGGCAATACCAGCCTTATCGTCGGCGCCGAGCAGCGTATGTCCATCAGTCACGATGAGGTCTTCGCCCACGTGGTCGAGAAGTTCGGGAAACTTCTTAGGCGAGGTCACGATGCCAGCCTCAGCGTCGAGCACGATGTCGGAGCCATCATAGCTTTTCACAATGCGCGGGTGGATATTGGCTCCCGAGCAGTCGGGGCTGGTGTCCATATGCGAGATAAATCCGATGGTAGGCACGTTGTCGTGGCCTGCGGTGGCGGGAAGGGTGGCATATACGTAGCCATTCTCATCCATCTCCACCTCAGTGAGTCCCATCTGAGAGAGTTCGTCGCGCAGGTATTCTGCGAGCTTAAGTTGCTTTGCCGTACTTGGCGTGGTGGTAGCATCTTCGGCGCTCTGCGTGTCGAATGCTACGTATTTGAGAAATCTGTCTACTATGGTCATAAGCGCTTCGCTTAGTTTAGAAGTTTATATTAGTTTTAAGTTTTGAGGTTATAAGGTTATAATGTTGCCATCAGATTGCTTTTTACCACAAGAGGTGACTTTATAACCTTATAACCTTAAAACTCCAGACTAACTGAGTCCCACAATCTCCCCGTCCACATAGTCGATGTGGTTGGCCTGAGGGTCTTTAGGAAGACCAGGCATACGGAGGATGTCGCCGGCAATGGCTACAATCATCTCGGCACCGGCATTGAGCACTACGTCTTTAATCAGAATATTGAAGCCCGACACGGCACCATACTGCTTAGCATCGGCAGAGAAGGAGAACTGCGTCTTGGCAATGCACACGGGGAAGTGAGCCATGCCGTGCTCTTCTGCCAACTTAATGCGCTTGAGGGCAGGCTTGGCGAAAGTCACGCTCGCTGCGCCATAGATGGTCTTTGCCACCTTTTCGATCTTTGTGCGGATGGGATCGTCGTCGGCATAAGTCAGGTGGAGCGGCTTCTGTGAGGGATGACGCTCGATGGTATCTACCACGAGTTGTGCCATGTCCTTACCGCCCTGTCCGCCCTCGGCGTAAGTGCGATTGATGGCGAAGGGCACGCCGAGTTCTGCCTCGCAGTGGTGCTTGAGGAGTTCCATCTCGCTGTCGGTATCGTCCGCGAAGCGGTTGAACACCACTACTACGCTCTGTCCGAAGCCCTGCAGATTCTTCACGTGGCGGTCGAGGTTGGCCAAGCCCTTGCGAAGTCCCTCTTCGTTGGGTTCCTTGATGTGGTCGAGCTCTACGCCGCCGTGCATCTTCAGTCCCTGTGCAGTGGCTACGATGACAGTCAAGTCGGGTTGGAGTCCGCTCTTGCGGCAGAGGATGTTGTAGAACTTCTCTGCACCCAGATCGGCACCAAATCCAGCCTCCGTGATGGTATAGTCAGCATGCGAGAGTGCCATACGGGTTGCCACGAGAGAGTTGCATCCATGAGCGATGTTGGCGAAGGGGCCTCCGTGAACGATGGCGGGTGTATTTTCTGTGGTCTGCACCAGATTGGGCTTGATAGCGTCCTTGAGCAATACCATGATAGCACCTGCCACGCCGAGATCCTTCACTGTGAAGGGTTTACCCTCATAGGTATAGCCCAAGAGGATGTTTTCGATACGGCGGCGGAGGTCGGCCTCATCGCTTGCCAAGCAGAGGATGGCCATCAGCTCTGAGGCTGGTGTGATGTCGAATCCAGCCTGCTGCGTGATGCCATTGGTGGCAGGGCCAAGGCCCGTCACGATAGAGCGGAGCGAACGATCGTTGACGTCGAGCACACGGCGCCACAGGATTTCGCGCAGTCCGAAGCCTTCCTTCTGGTGTTGATAAAGATAGTTATCGAGCAGTGCGGCTATCATGTTGTGAGCCGAGGTGATCGCATGAAAGTCGCCCGTGAAGTGGAGGTTGATACGCTCCATCGGGAGCACCTGAGCATAACCGCCACCTGCAGCACCGCCCTTCATGCCGAAGCAGGGGCCGAGCGAGGGTTCGCGCAGAGCCACACAAGCCTTTTTGCCAATGGCATTAAGGCCAAGGGCGAGACCGATGCTTACGGTGGTCTTACCTATACCAGCGCGTGTAGCGGTAATGGCTGTCACGAGAATGAGTTTACCCTGCTTCTTCTCGTCGATGAGCGAAAGGGGGAGCTTGGCTATGTGCTTGCCATAATGCTCAATGTTTTCGGGGTCAATACCCATTTGGGTGGCTACCTCATCAATGCGCTTCAGCTCTGTGCTGTGTGCAATTTCGATATCTGTCTTCATTGTGGTAAATTATGGGTTGGATGGATAAGTCGAATCTTGTTGTTAAGAAAGGTTTTGTGTTTCTCCCCACAAAATTACTTTATTCTGCTGAGAATGCCAAACTTTGTCTTTGCTTTCTTCTCGTCTCCTCGCGCGCGTGCGCATCAGCGTGTTTTAGGGTGTAATGCCATCACTCTGCCATTGTTAGGGCTTATGTTGTTGATAATCAGAATGTTGTGAGTGTCACTGTCTGCCACCTTGCTCTCATTCTTCCTGCACCATGGGATAATTTTCCCTGCATCGTAGGATAATTTTTCCTGCATCGTAGGATAATTTTTCCTGCACCGTAGGATAATTTTTCTTGTACCGTAGGATAATTTTCTCGGTCAAAGAGGGGAGATTTCCCGATAGGGAAGAGGGATAAAAAGGGGAGGGTGGGGCTCGTCATGCCTCTCTTATGGAAAATCGGCTGAGTGCAAGCAAAAGTGTAGGCAAAGTGTAGGCAAGTCTGGGTTGGTTGCACTTTTGAAACGTTTGATTATAAACGGATTACATGCATATTGTGGGGGATGCAGACTTTTGGGAAGGAAAAAACGAATGATGCGCGCGCGTGCGTAAGGGCAAGAAATGAGGCCCTCATCCGTTCTGTGGGCGACGCGGCTCGCGTCGGCGTCACATAAATTCATTAGATTCTGTGATTTGCGCTTCGCGCTTACTTTGAACATTAATGCTCATTAATCAGACATTAATATTTCACTGAAGTTTTCTCTAAAGAAAGTCGTGTCTTTATCCCGTAGGCATGAGATTGGAAACGTTCATCTTAGTTTCGGATTTAGAATGGGCGGGCTGAAAGCCCAATGAATTCCATAGCCCAAGGCAACGCCTTGGGTAG
>ERZ808270.15-NODE-15-length-116289-cov-5.886694_pt1 | contig 116289 bp, 142 predicted proteins | sample MGYA00521082_ERZ808270 | MGnify/ENA primary metagenome ERZ808270 (study PRJEB31516, sample SAMN03275594) | gut metagenome | biome: mammalia-associated habitat; material: feces | host: Papio cynocephalus | place: Kenya | collected 2012-07-27 ... | reverse complement strand
CTCATTCCTTTTTAACGGCTTGTACAGTTACTTCTCAAATTGTTGCGCAAGTTGCTTCTAGTCAGTATGGTGGCCAATCATTTACTCTGTCTCACCTAGCTCCTTTTGTAGGAGAAAGCCGCAAAAGGATTTGGAGACAAGTTGAAAAAGAAGTTGAAGATAATAATATTGTTCTTATGGCGGGTCAAATGTCGAGGATAGTTGAAGCAAGAGTCCGTAAGGAGATTGAAGCTGGGTGCCAGACAATTCAGTATCAATTAATTACTCTTCAATCAACTAATGGACAAGCACCTTTTGTAACGATTTTCTTATACCTGCATGAAGTCCCAGAAGGACAGTTACGTGAAGATTTAGCTACAATTATTGAAGTTATGTTTAAACAAAGAATCCTTGGAGTAAAAGATCGTACAGGAGCTTATGTCACTCCAGCGTTCCCTAAGTTAATTTATGTTTTGCAAGAAGATAATATTAATCCTGGGACTCCTTATTATTATTTAACAAAACTTGCGGCGCAATGCACAGCAAAACGTATGGTTCCAGATTATATCTCTGAAAAAATTATGCTTAATTTAAAAGGAGATTGTTATCCTTGTATGGGTTGTCGTAGCTTTTTAACACCAGACCGTTTTACTGATAAAAGCGTTGGTAATATTGCCCATGCACTTAATTATAACCCTACTAAACATAAATATTATGGTCGTTTTAATCAAGGTGTTGTGACTATTAATTTGGTTGATGCTGCTTGTTCATCTGGTAAAGATGAAACTAAGTTTTGGCAAATTATGAATGAGCGTCTTGAATTGTGCCATCGTGCACTTCAATGCCGCCATGAACGACTTAAAGGTACTCCTAGCGATGTTGCTCCGATCCTTTGGCAAGATGGCGCATTAGCACGATTAAAACCTGGTGAAACGATTGATAAATTATTGTATGATGGATATTCAACAATTTCACTTGGATATGCAGGTTTAGCTGAAGCGGTTTACTATATGAAAGGTATTTCTCACACGTCTGAAGAAGGTAAAAAGTTTGGCTTAAAAATCATGCAGTTGCTTAATGATAAATGCAGCGAATGGAAGAAAGCTGAAAATATTGATTATTCTGTCTATGGAACTCCGCTTGAATCTACCACATATAAGTTTGCTAAATGCTTACAAAAGCGTTTTGGTATTATTCCAAATGTAACAGACCATAATTATATTACCAACTCTTATCACATTAATGTACGTGAACAAATTGATGCTTTTGATAAACTTACTAAAGAAGCTGAGTTCCAAAAACTTAGTCCCGGTGGTGCTATTAGTTATGTTGAGGTACCAAATATGCAAAATAATATCCCTGCGGTTCTTGCTATCCTTAAACATATTTATAACACTATTCTTTATGCTGAGTTAAATACTAAATCTGACTTATGTGAAGTTTGTGGTTATGACGGAGAGATTAAGATTGTCCAAGATGAGAGTGGCAAGTTGGTCTGGGAATGTCCAAAGTGTCACAATAGAGACCAGTCTAAAATGCACGTTACGAGAAGGACTTGCGGCTATATAGGTACGCAATTTTGGAACCAAGGGCGTACTCAAGAAATTAAAGATAGGGTCCTTCATGTTTCCGTTGGGAAGTTTAAAATAGAGAACTTAAATAATAAGAAGTAATTGTCTTATGAATTATTGTCAAATTATAAAAGCCGATACCGCTAATGGTATCGGTTTTCGTTTATCCTTATTTGTGTCTGGTTGCCGCAATCATTGTCAAGGTTGCTTTCAACCTCAAACTTGGGACTTTAATTACGGTCAACCTTTTACTCAGAAAGTGGCTGATGAGCTTTTGGATGAGTTAAACAAGCCGTTTTATGATGGCGTTACAATTTTGGGTGGGGAGGTCTTTGAACCGGAAAACCAGCCGATTGTACTGCAATTTTTACGCCAAATTAAGGCAAAATTCCCGCAAAAAACTATATGGTTATATTCTGGTTATGTCTATGAAAAACAACTTAAAATTGGCGGTTCACGTTATTTACCAGGTATTACTAATGTCATTTTAAGTCTTGCGGATATTTTAGTAGATGGACCATTTATTCTTTCTAAATTAGATGTTACTTTAAACTATCGAGGTTCATCAAATCAACGTATTATAGATTTAAAGCAGAGTCAGAAATTTGGAAGAACAATTTTATCGCCGCTTAATTAATAATTTACGCACCCTAAATAGGGTGCTTTTCTTTTGGAAGAATTGATTTTTTACTTTTTAAGCGTTATACTATGATTAGTATTAATTGGAGGCCGCGTATGGATACATATAAATTAGGCAATAAAGTAAATTGTATCATTAGAGCTGTAACCGCAGGACAACTGGGACAAATGCAAATGACTTATGATAATCAACCATATACTGAATTACATGATATCGGTGCTTCATTATCTTTTGCGGTGAAAAATATAGATTCTAAAGATGATAATTTATCGTCACTATTACACTATAATAATAATTCTATCAATATGGTTTATCTATCTGATTGCCCTATAACAGCTAAGATTTTAGATTTAGTATACCCTAAATCAGAGCTTAAATTATATAGTACGTCTGTAAATGTTGATTCTTATGAAGATGGTATTCTTTATTTACCAGAAAATCCAAATTATATTTTATATCAAGTGTTTGTATATGATGTTTCAGGTAAATTAGTTGTCGCATTGGACTCAGTGACAAAAGGAGTTTTAGAGAGCGCTGCGATTAAGGCAAACCATAATTATAAAGTTTTTTATTCTTATGAAACTCGTTATGGAGTTTCATTAGATAAATCTTTATCTTCTGCTTACGTTTCATTAGATTTAACTTCTGAAGGCAATGTAAATGATAGTACTTCTTCTTTCTGTATTCACATTGCAAGAGCCTCAATTAGCGCCGCGAAAAGTATTGCATTGCGGAGTAATGGTATTAATACGATAGATTTAAATTGCACGGTTATTAAATCAGATGATGCTGATCAAAATTATATTACCATGAGGTAATAGAAAGGAAATTTAAAAATGATGGATAATGTAGATTTAGATTTAGCTCTTAAGAAAATTAGTTCTATGCCTAATTTTATTGAGGCAATTGTCGCTTTAAAAGAGTTAGAACCAGAGTATAAGAAAACAGATTTTTATAAGTCATATAAAATTCCACTTATGGAATTAATGCATAATGCAAAATTTTGGTATACAACTGATTTCTCTCAAATTCAAATTCAGTTACAAAATCTTATTGACGGTTTAGATTTATCACAGGTTAATAATATTATTAATCAAATTGGTGATACCTTTGAAAAAGAAAATGGTGACATATTAAAAGCTGCGCAGACTTATAAAGATTTATTAGGTAAGTAAAAGAGCGGGTTTAAACTATTAAACCCACTTGGAGGTAAAGTTGATGGCAAACAACAACAATTTAAATAATAAAGCGGAGTTACAAATTAAGATTACAGATGAGTTGAGACAAGCGTCTGTAACTACTCGTCAACTTTATGAGAAAGTTAACTCTAAAAATGGCTTTAAAGGTAAACGTGGAACTACTGCTAAAGCTACAATTGAAGGCAACTTACAAACAGTTGATCGATTATTGCAGCAGGAGTCTCTTTCAAAGACAGACTTTTTAGCATTCCAAAAGACTCTAAAAGAAGCTGCAAAATTGATTGCAGAATTTTCTGTTCATATTACTTCATTAAGCAAAGAAGCAAAAAAGCTACAGGATTCTTTAAATAAAGAAAGAGAGAAATTAGATAAGGCATCTGATAATCTTGTTGCTGCGAAAGATACGCGTTCACAAACAATCCAAGCGATTAAAGATAATTTTAATTATGAAGGTTATAAAGTTAAAAAAGACGGCTCACTTTATAAAACTCCTATAAGTACTGAAAAAATTCTTGAATATCGCAGTAAAGGAAAAGAAGATTCTTTACTCTTTAAATCTAAACTCAATCCTTTAGAGATGCCAGTCGATTTTAATAATACTGGGCAATCTGATTTATTTGACAACTATTTAAAAGCAGATGAGCGAGTTAAATCTTTAACTGAAAAGCTGCACGGTCTTGAAAAGGCTGTTAATTCTTTAACTCAAAAATTTCAAGATACAATTACTAAAGATAAGGAAAGTGCCTCTTCTACTTCTAAAAATGATATTGATTTAATTTCAGCCTCTCAACAAAATACTATTGATATTAGTCAATTGACTGGTTCTACTTTGGGAGAAGCACAGGATCTTCAAGCTCAACAAGATTTAAAATCTATTAGTATTGAACCGCTTAAAAAACAACAAACGGCTTTATCTAAGGCGTTCAAAGCATTCACTATTTATGCTGCGGCAATTAAGTTAGCTAAAAGTGCTTTACAAGAAGCGACTCGTACTGTTGTTGAGTTAGACAAATCATTAACTGAGCAAGCAATGGTTACTGGTATGTCTAGACAAGAAGTCTATAGCTTGCTAAGCTCTTATCAAAACTTGGCTCAATCAATTGGTGCTACTACTAAAGAAGTCGCAGAGGCTTCTTCTGAATTTATTAAACAAGGTAAATCCATTTCAGAAGCTTTAACCTTAAGTAAGGCGGCAGTTAGCGCCGCGAAAGTCGCAGGAGTTTCAGTCTCTGCTTCCATTAATTACTTAACAACGGCTTTAAATGGTTTTAAATTGTCTGCAGATGATGCTATGTCTGTTTCAGATAAATTCGCAGCTATTGCGGCCGCATCTGCGTCAGACTACGATGAAATTGCAACTGCGTTAAGTAAAGTTGCCTCTCAGGCAAAATTGGCTGGAATGTCAATTGATTATACTACTGCTTTGTTAACAACTGGTCTTGAAGTTACTCGAGAAGCACCAGAAACAATGGGTACTGCTTTAAAGACGATTATCGCTCGTATGCGTGAAATTTCAGATTACGGCGAGACTCTTGAGGACGGTACCGATTTGAATAATGTTGAAACGCAATTAAAGTATATTGGCATTGCTTTAACGGACGATAAAGGCGAATTGCGTTCTACAGAAGATGTTTTAGATGAGTTAGGTAAGAAATGGCAAGATTTAAATAGTAATCAACAGGCAGCTATTGCAAAGGCTCTTGCCGGTACTCGTCAGCAGTCCCGTTTAATTGCTATGATGGACAATTATGAGAGAGTTCAAGAATTAAATGAAATCTCTCAAAGAAGTTCCGGAGCAACCGCGGCACAATTGTCTAAGTATATGGAAGGATTCGAGGCCGCGATTAATAATATTAAAGTTGCATGGGAAAAATTGGTTGAGACCTTTGTTAATTCTAATTTTGTTGCAACTCTTATTAATGGTGGTGCCTCGATTTTAAATACTCTTAATAATATTGCTTCCAATCCTGTCATGAAATGACTTGTTTATGGCGGAATTGCAGAATCTTTAATGGCGATTATTGCTAAGAAGCAATTGGAGAATGAGATTGTTAAAGCTCAAGAAGAAATTGAAAATCAGAAGTTAATTGAACAGGGTGAATTATTTAAGAAGCAACAAGAAGAAATCGCTTTAGAAGAAGAGAAAAAAGATTTAGCTGAATATCAAGAAAAACAAAAGGCAGTTGAAGTTGCTCAAAATGAGTTAATAAATGCACAAAAACAAGAAGAACTTGCTATCTCAAATGCAGAGATTGCTAAAAACAATTTGAAGACTAAAATTTTAGAAAGACAATTAAATTTGCAAAAAGCTATCCAGCTTAATGAGTTAGCAGCGAGTCAAAGAAAAGCCGGAGATGAAGCTTCAGCTGAAACAAATGAAAAAAATGCATCCGAATATGAGAATAAAATTAAAGAGACAGACATTGTAAATTTAACAAATAAAGCGACTAAAGCAGAAAACGATCTTACTACAGCAAAAACGGCAGTTGCAAAGGCTCAAACAAAATTAAATGAGGCTATTGAAGAATGCAATACTCTTGAGAACAAAGCTCAACAGAGCGTTTCTGCTAGACTTGCTACTAATCAAGAATATCAAAATAATGAAAAATCTTTAGCTATCTTAAAGAGTAAAAATAATGGCTTGCTTACTCTTGGGATTCAAAAGATGGCACTTGAAAGCTCGATAAAATCAGTTTTAAACCTTATCACTTCTGCACTAAATGTTACTACTAAATTATTAACAAAAACAAAGAAGAAAGAAAATGTAGAAACTGTTAAAAGTGCGGTGGCTACTACCGCAGATACAACAGCTAAAACCGCGAATACTGTCGCGACTGGTGCCTTAACTGTTGCAGTTGGTGGATTAAAAACCGCGTGGCATAAAATGACAATAGCCATGAGCTCAAATCCAGTTGGAGCTGCGATATTAGCTTTTACTGCTGCGGCTGCGGTAATAGCCAGTGTAACGGTGGCGGTTATTAAACTTCTTCCAAATTTAAAGAATGTTGCTAAAACAGTTGGTACTTTAACAAATGAAATTTATGAGTTAAATAAGGCTAATACTTCAATTTCTAATGCACTCTCTGCCTATGAAGATTTTGATGAATTACTTATTAAGACGAATGATGATGCAAAGTCATTAAATGAAACATTGTCACAAGTTAAAGATTCTTTAACAGAAAGTCAACAAAAACTCTATGCTTCTGCACAATCTGATTCAGAACGAGTCCGTTTATTAAAGCAGTTTCAAACTGAAAATTCAAAGCAAATTGAAGAGGATTGGGAAAAAGCCCAGGCCGCGATTAATAGTTTGTCAGATACAGATAAAAAACGTGCTTTGGGGGATTTATCCGTTTTAAGTGATTCCGACCTTGAAAATGCTACTACAATTCAAAATGCTATTTATGCTTTAGGTAACTATCAGTTATATCAAGCAATTGATAAGAATGTAGATCTACTTGGAGATGCTAAAGACGCGGTAGAAACACTTGGTACTTCTATTATTAGTAATTTATCTGCTGATAAGCTTAATAATTTAGAACAAAATGGCGGTATTGAAAATTTAGTAAAGAACTTAACTAATTATAAAGAACAAATTAAAGGCTTAGCTGATTCTTCTACTTCTCTTGTTGACCAAGTGAAGTATTATAAAGAAATTTCTGAAGGATTACAAACTGATTCTGAACAGTTAAAAGTTTTCCAAGAGCAATATAGTCAGTATCAAGTTTTCTCACAAATGAATGACGACGTTCTTAACTTAATTGATTCAATGGGTATATCTTCTAGTACTCTTAACTCTCTTTATACCGCTTATAAGAGTTTAAAAGATGAAAATGGTGATTTATTAATTTCTAAAGAAGATTATCAATCTCGTTTCCCTAAAATGCTCGAAATCTTTAAAGAAACTCAAGATGTCACAGAGACTATTAAAGCGGTTTTCGGTGATATCGTAGATGAAGCAGATAGCGAAGTTTGAGACCGCTTTGTAAATATTTTTGATAAATTAACTGTAAATATTCTTACTATTGGTCAAAATATAGACTCATTTAATAACAAAGTATCTTCTTTCTATGAAAAGGCTGCTAGCTGGTCAACTATGTCTGAGTCTGATAAATCTACTTTTATAAATGACAATGCAGAATTATTTAAAGGGTCAGACGGAGCGCAACTACTTAATGCCTTTGAAACTGGTGATTATCAAAGAATTGAAGCGGCGCTTAAATCTAATGAATCTTTACAAAAGTTACAAAAAGAAAGACTCCAAGAAGTCGAAACCGCGCTTGCTGTAGAAGAAGCGCGAAGTGAGGATTCTCGTAACGAAGCTTATATTAAAGAGCTGAAAGCCTTAAAGAAACATCTTGAAAATGTTGATGAACTTTACGAAGTTTCTTTGGCAACTAGATTAGAACAGGAACAGAATCAATTAAGCGAATTTAAATCTTATTTACAAGAAGAAGAAAATGAGATTACGAAATCGCTTAATAAACGTAAAGATGCTTATAATAAGTACTTTGAGGCGATTAAAGATTCCTCTTCCGATGAGGAATATGAAGAGAACGCTACCAAATATATTACTAATTTAACTAAACTCGGTTCTTCAACTGATGCCTCTTCTCAATCACAGAGAGCAGAGTTAGAAAATAAGCTACAAGATTTAGAGAAAGAGCACTTGGAAGATTTGCGAGAGCGTGCTCAAGATGCTATAATTTCTAATATAGAAGATGAAATTGATCAAATTAGCGATAAGTTTGATGATTTATTAGACAATAATCGACAAATGCTGTTACTTATGAGCGGTCAATTAGATAATCAAACCAGTGGCTTCTTTAGCAATTTATTATCTTCTAAGGTTTATAATGGCGCTACTGCAAATGAGGTACAAGATTATTTAACTGATTTGCAGTCTTTATATGGTAGCAAATTAAATGGTGTAGATTTATCTGACGTTAAAGTTGAGCAGAATGGAAGTTCATTAGTATTAAATGTAAATGGTCAGACATATAATCTAGATAGTACGAGTCAACAATCTTTATATGAAACCATTATGACAGCCCTAAGGCAATTGGGTATTAAATAGTATGGAGGCAGAAATCGAAACTTATGGCATACACTAAATTAAATGCGAATAATCCGCAAACATATTATAGAAATCTTTTAAAATCTAGTTTAGACGATTTCTGCCGCTTTTATTGGAAAGATGAAGACGCTTTTGAAAAATTCGGCGCCTTCATTATCGCCAATAAACGTGGAGACTTAAAATTCCATAGTGGACCTTCAATCACTAATACTTATAGTGAACCGCAATTTGGGAGCTATGGAGATTTATTAGGAGTTGATTATTCTACTTATTCAATATCTTTTACTGTTGCATTATATTATATCACTGAAGACGAATGGCGGCAGTTCTTAAATTGAATGAATCCTACAACTGTATCGTGATTAAAATTAGGTTTTGAATCAAAATGAAAATACCAATGTAAAATTAATAAGATTGCAGAAGGATCTCGTTATATTTTAAAACCGCAAAGCGAAAATAATCCCGCTTATTATTATGCTGAAACTACTCTTACTTTTGATTTAGTTGGTGAGCCATTGGCTTATACTTCACAAGCTTATGAGTTTTCAGACTATGGTATTAATACTATTGAACAAAAGAATGTTTATGTAGTTTCTGACTTAGATTATCCTTTGGATATTAGAGTAAAGTTAAATTTATCAAAGATTTTTAAACTTGCCACAGAGGCAAAAATATCTGATCTTAATAGCTTAGTATTAAGTAGTAAAACAATTGCTATAGATACTGGCGAAGAAAAAAACTTATTCACTATATCTTTGAGTAATCTCTCTTGAACAAATGAAGAAAGTGTAACTGATTTATTTCTCAATATTAGATATTTATCTGACAGCGGTTTATTGTTATACGGTTTTGGCAGCGACGCTACCAAATTATTATCTTTACAAGAATCAGTGTCAACAGGCGAACGTATTGTAAATTATATGCAAGTAAATAAAATGTTATGACCAGGTCGTTTTAGTTCCGCAAATTTAACCCCAGCTCCTTATAAAATTATTTTTAACCTTGCGACAGGAGCTAAAGATGATTATATATTAGTTGGAGGTTCTCCGTCTGTCGGCTCAGTTTTAATTACTGGTCATGGTTTGACAAATGTAATATAAAATAAAGGAGGAATTAATTAATATGGATTTAGCGAAAAATATTAACACTTTCTCCTTTTCTACTGGAGAAAATGACGCCGCGACTATTGAAGATTTAAATAAGACAATACAATCAATGCAGCGCACATTAGAAAAAGTCGAATTAGATTATCGGGTATATGATATTTATAATATTCAATCTCAAATAACTTCAGCTAGTGATTTTGATATTAAAGTTAATAGCCTAATTAATAACTCTGCGACTATAATTAATTGTCCAACTTCCATTATTAAAAATTTTAATGGACAACAACAAACTTTTTTACGCGGCGATATTATTTATAAAAACAATAGTGGTGATCTAAATATTATTCGGTCAGAAAGCGGTGGCTGATATAAACCTCATTTTAATTCAGATACTTCTACACTTACTTTTGAGTTTTCTAACACCGATACTGAGCCAGTTGAAATTAAAACAGACGTCGGCGCCGAATCCCAAGTCTATGGTTATATGGGGCAAGTTGCTAACAATCAAGCCTATTATCAATTTACTTTTAATAAAGTCTTATTGAACGGCGCAGAGAATCCTGATGATTATGTTGAACCAATAGTTAAAACATATATTATGCATTCAGCTCAATCAGACTCTGAAACTTCTGGCTGAGAAGAGATTATTATTGACAGACCGTTAATGAAAATTACTAACAACCCAAATAATAACATTCAATTGGATTTATGGCTAAATACTACTAATATGGCATTTGACAATATTCTTTATGCTATTAAATAAAAGAGGTCTATTATTATGAAAAATTATTCTATAATTGACGATGGTAGTAATAGTACACTAATTAACGACTTAAGAATTAGAGTCAGAACTTTATTAGAATGACGACTATATTATTTTCCTAAAGCAATGACTTTAGATATTAATTCTCAATCAATTGTAGATAGCACAAAGCCATGAGAAAGCCTTGCTTTTAGACAAAAAATTATCTTGAATGAAAAGCTTAATTATAATAATATAGAACTTCCAGTCGGGACTCAAATTATTAATAATTTTCGTCCAAGTACCAATGGCGCCGATTGCAGTGCCAATCCAAGTCGAACCGATTTTACTCATTATTTAGTAATTGAACCGCCAGTCGGTACTATTTATGTACAAAATTTTAGACAAAATTCAGACGGTACAATTGATTTTATCTGAAGTGCAGTTTTGGATAAGAATAACAATTTAACAAGTTCAGAAAATGAGTTCGTATTTTTAAGCGGAGAATTACCGCGATATTGTAATTTAAGGACAGAATTAATCTTAAAAGAATCTAATATTAATATTGCTGTAGGTAAAATTCTATTAGATTCTTCTTCATCAAAGAGACTTTTTAATCCTAAAAGCGGCGATTACTGGCCTCCAGTTGTGCCGCAATTAATTACAAGATATAATAATGGTACACAAGAAGATTTTGTAACTGATTATACAATTAACTTTAATAACGAAGATCTAACAGGATCTTCATCAGAATCATTGTCGTCTTCTGTCTCCTTTAATACTCAAGTTGCTGATTTTTTGGGGCATTTTGGAGCCGGGGACATACTTATCAACATTATATAGGAGCATAATATTAATATGGCATATTTTAAATTGGATTTGCTAACCTTTGCAGAGTCTGCTTCAGATATTAATCGAGATGTAAATTTTAATTGCGCGCATTATTTATTATCTCCTATTAGTGAGTTCGACAACAATAAGACTTGTGGTTCATTTTGTTATACTTATGATGAAAGTTTATCTTTACATCAAAATGCGCAAAAAGAATTGAGCTTTAAATTCAATGAAAATATTTTTTATCATGATGAGTGGATTAAAAATCCTTATTTAAAAACTTTAGTAGTTGGCGCACAATTATTATTAACAGATAAAGATAATAACCAATATTTATTCATTATCAAGTCAATTAAATCTGAATTTAAATCTTTAAATACAATTTATACCGTTACTTGTCAAGATAGCTTTTCTTACCAAACTTCTAGGCAAAATAGCGGCTATTCAATTACAAATGACTCAGAATCTGACGATTTTATTGGTGCAAAAAGTCTTGATTGGTGAGCTAAGAAAATTTGTAAGGAATGCAAAGTAGTTTATCACTATTTACCTTTACAACAAGGTCTTTATCTAGATAAAAATAAGCATAATCAAACCTTCACCTCTGAAGATGCTTTAATTAAAAAGGATGTTTTAAAGGTCATCAAACCACTTTACTCTTCTGCCATATATCCAGAGTTATTTACTACTTTCCCGTTTTCAACGTCTAGTGCTTCCGCGGCTTCAGCATTGATTAGTGCGGCAGAAACTGTTGGTATGCAGATAGAGACTTATGAACAAGTATTTGAAGACACAAGAACTCATTTAACTTATATTTCTCGTTACTTTTGATTCAAGCCACTAAAAGATAATATTAATGGTATTAGTGGTTATATATATAATCCAAGAAAAGATATCCAGGATTTTAATTTATCTTTTAATGGGGAAAATTTAACTTCTATATTAAATGTAGAAGGAAAGACTAATAGCAATGACGAATTAATTTCTTTATTACCGGAATTGACTCCATTTTTTGCTAATGTTTTTTCTTCTAATTATTGGAAGAAAAGTCAATATTATAAAGGATTCTATTCTCAATTATGTCATGGTTATACTTTTGTAATTAATCAAACAAATTTAAATGACTATTTTAATGGTACTTTTTCCATGACAGATGATAATACAAGCAAGATTTTTTGACTTAAAAAGCAAGCTTTTAAAAATGTTTTAGAAGACTTAGTTAGCTTATATGATATGGTTAGTTTTTCGCAAAGCGGCTCTATTTTTAGTACAATTACTTTGTCTAATAATCAAAAGAGTACATCTACTTGGAGTAATTGACAAATTGTTATTAACGAAGAAGGAACACCTGCTAAAGTAATTACCGATAAAAGTAACTTTTATCGTGCGGATGAATCTTTACCAGTACAAGTGCTTTGAGGGAATAGCTCTGCAGAAATCGGTATTTATGTTCCTAATGTATTAGAGTTTGATACTATTATTGACTGTCAAATTTATCTTTATCTATATAGAGAAGCCACACAAGAAGATATAGCATTTGCCAGAATTGCAGATAATTGTCCATGATTAGAAAATAAAATTATGGCTTTTGATTACTTTAAAAATAAAGGTATTATTAGTAAGTCTCAATTAATTAATCTTAAAGATACCATTACAAATGAGCTTCGTAAAATTAACAGTTCTTTACTTTTATATTCTAGTGAATATTATAGTGCTATTCATAAAAAAACTAAGATTCTTGCGGATTTACTAAGTAAACTTGATAGTCTTGGTGCTGCAGCTGAAAGTGATTTTATTACTCCATATGCTACAACAGGCTCTTTAAGCTCCACAATAGATAACCATAGTTATTTTGACGCCGCGTACAAGCTTTTATTTAGAACAAACTCTAGTTTAGAATCTTCTCAAAAGGATTCGCTTGCAGATTACGATGATTTAATTACTCAATATAATACTTTATATTTTAATTCTAAGCAGAGATTTTTAAAGAATTTATATAACTTCCGCAAATATTTCGACAGTCCTAATACACGTTTTGCAGGCCGCTCTATCCGTATTCTTAATATAAATTTAGACCGCGCTAATTTGATTGATACAGCAGGCATTACTAATTGGATCGGATTCAGTTCTTCTAATACTAGCACATTAACGGCAGCAACGAAACAAAATATAATGCTTGATGAATCTGAGTCTCCTAATTTTGTCATGTATAAAAAGACGGAAAATGAAGATGGGAGCGACAAATACGAAAAGTTAACAATTGTAGATAAAAAGAATGTATCTCAATTTTACCAATTATCTGACCTCCAAAAGGGACTTAAACAAATCACTTGGTCGAATGGCCGCAATTTAACTTACCAAAAAGGTGCTACTTATTGAGCTTATATTAAAGATAATAAATATGATAAATGATACACTAAAGATACTGAAGGCGTGACTGCTCATCAAGTGTTGCCTATAGCATATTGTAATAGTGCCCAAGATTATGGTATTGGCGATGCATGAAATGTAATGCATAAAAATGACATTTATCAAAGAGATAAAGTTAATACTTATTCTTCTGTTAATGAGTTTTCTAACATAACAGACCTTAAAACCAGAATAACTAATTTATATTCGCCTCGTTTGTTCGGCAATTATAGTCATTTAACTAATCGAATGAAAAGTTTAATGGATAAGGATGGTGTCCTAACATGAGAGAAAATGACGCAAGAAGATGTTGTTAATTCTTATGTATGAAATTTACCTATTACAAATTTATACTATCATACTACAGATAATAGCGGCTATAAACAATTGCCATGATTAACAATTGATAACTATGACTCTTATTATAAATATACCTCAAATAGCGCCGCGACTACTGGTAGTTTGGTAGGAGCTGGAGTACTTGGCGTTGGTGCACTTGCATTTTGAGCGGCAACGGCGGTTATTCCAGTTGCGGGAGTCATTGTTGCTAGTACTTATCTTATAGGCGCAGCAGTTTTAGGATGTGTTTCTAATTTTTATGGTCAACAAACATTAAATTTAACAGGAACAAATAAACAAACTTTAGATTGTTATCAATCTATTGCTACAGATACTTATAATCCATCCGTTCAAGGAAATATATATTGTATTACTGATAAAGATAAAAAAGATGAGGTTTTAGCGGCATGTCAAAAGTATGACACCGTAAAAGATAAGTATCAAGATATCTTAAAGTACCTTGTACCTGGCTATACTACGTTTAAAAAAGAAAATAGTGCCGCATGAGGTAAAATTGGTAACGCGGTTCTTAATTCTCGTGATAATATTTATTTTAAAGATAAATGAATGAGATTGGTTGATTTGAACAATGAAAAAATTAATTCACAAGATAAATATTATCTTATTACTCTTGCATATACAAATGCAGACAGCTACCCAAGAGAAACAGATGAGCAATTGGTTCATAAAGGAAATGTTTTATCAAATACCTGCTCTTTCTCTGATATACCGATTTATTTCAGTCAGATTCTTGATTATCCACTTATGAGCGCGGCTATACAAGTTGAATTTAACCCTTCGTTCATAAAAAAATATAATGGGGATGGTTTTAAAATTCTTAAACATGATTATTATGATATTCAAGAATATAATTATCAACAAGGTGGTGGTGAACGCGTTCCGGTTTATGTTGGCGAATGCGAATTAACAGGCATTGATTCTTCAACACAAAAGAAGGTTAATTTATATCTCGATGAAGACGGTAATTTAAGCCAAGATGCATCTCAAGGATATCATCGCCAAAAGCAAATTTTCTTAATTTGTAGAGAAGAAGACTATCGGCAAATTCTAGATTTAGAAAAATTTAAACCTGGTCTTGATGTATATAATCGTGAAACTAATGAAAAAATTGACTATACTAAAGTTGGTGATGGTGCACTTGTTGGTTTATACCAATTGTCAGAAGTCCCAGATAATACTTCTTCAACGGCCGCCTGAGATGAGAGCCAGCAAACTTCTTATTGGACTAAAACTGATAATGATAAATTTGAACAAGTTTATACTGCGCAACAAATCTTAAATGGTCAAGCCGGTTTTACTGCGTATGTCTTTAATAATTATAGTTATAATACTAAGCAATTCTTTGAAGGGGATAATTCAACTTTAGAGTTCTCTGTACCTGCAACTTATTATTCTACTACTATTGAAAAGAACGCAGATGGTGCCATTACTTCAATTAGTAATCAACAGCAATTAGCAAATAACAATATTACTTTGGTTTTAACTTACGATAAAGATAAACAACAATATTGCTTGTCAGAAAAGAATAATCCCGATAATAAACAAATTATTATTCCGGGGAAGCCGCTTTCTGGGGTCTATAATGAGTTTACTTTAACTCGAACGATTAACAATATTACCTATACTTCGGCTTTTAATTGTAATATTACTGTTGAAGGGAATTCAGATGAAATCCCTTATATGACAAATGGGGAATTGTGGTATCAATATCATTCCGCTTATGATGAAGATGATTCTGCGGCAGAAACTAAAGAATATTTAAGGCCACTCTTTGAATATGCAGCAGCTATTGAGACTCAATTAGAATCTTATTGAACTTCCGCATACGGCGCCTCAAAATACTGTGAATACTTTTTACCTGAGCATTGACAACCTTGAAGTGATAAAGAAAAGAACTATTTTTCGCCGCAAATTTTAATTCTTAACTCACAAGGTTTAACTTTAAGTGAAATATATGTCCCAAAGATTAGAATGTTATCTGTAAACGGTAATAGTAATTTGTCTTCTTACCAAATGACTTATTATAGTAATTTACAAGATTTTTATGATTCTATTGCAGGAGGAGACTATTCTGGTAAGTTGATTAACGATGATGAAAATAGTATTACTGATAGTTGCAAACGAGCAGTTACTACTAATATAGCTTATAATGAACAAAAAGAGTTTTTTGACAATATATTAGGCGATGGATATTTTAACAATCATTTCATTTTTGTTAAGAATGGTAATGCGTCTTATTATTCAGCAGTTTCTGGCGGTTGCACTTGACAGAATCTAATTTCAACTTTACTTCCAGCTGAGGCTCAAATTTATAGTGATTTTAATGGCATTTATCCTATGTTATTAAAGGTCTTTTTAACTCAATATAAGAATAATAGCCTTTATCTTTATAAACAAGGTTTATGTGAACATGACGCCTTATGACAATATCTTTACAACACTTATCCGGGTATTATGTTAGAAGGCACTTATTCAAACGAAGATGCAACTACATCAGAAGAGTTATATGCTTTTGCAGATAATTATTTTAAACAATATTGTCAACCAGAAAGAAATTATGACGTTTCTGTTATTGATGTACTGAACTTAAAAGGTTATGATATTTCTAAACCATTACTACAAATTGGAAACGCAATTCAACTTGACCCAAATGATTATGAACAAGACCCAGATAACAGTATCTATGATGGCTTGAAACAATATTTGTTTATTTCAGACATATCATATACACTTAGAAAGGATAATGATATTAAATTAACTGTTAATGATATTAAATACGAAGATAAATTAATTAAGTCTTTAGCTAAGTTAATTAAATAATTAAAAAGAAGGAGAAAGCTTAATGCCTTCTCCTTCTATTATTAGCGAGGTATTAATCTTATGATATTTTATGACCATATTAAAGGTTGCGGCAGTTCAGCAAGTGACTCAAATGGACAGTGAACTTGACTTCAGTTTAGAAATGCTTCAGATTGGTGAAGTAATCCAAACCATTTAAGCGGTCTAATTAATAGTCCTCATTTAATTTTGCGTCATGGTAATAATAATACAGATCCAATTAGTTATGGAGATGCCTTAATAAAAGGAAGTGCGGAAGCAATTGATGTTGGTCGCATAATTACGAGTAGTATGCCAGGGCAGGTAATAAATCAACCTTTAGAATTTCAAACAGCAATTGATATTAAAAACTTTCTTAGTATGTCTAGCGATTCAGAAAAAACCTTTATTAACAGTGATGATTTTAAAGGCATTCGATTTTTTAATGACCTAGATAATAATAGTAATCTTAATTTCTATTTATATAATTTCCCAAATGTTGGTTTAAAAATAGTTAGTCAGGCCTCTACGAAATCAAATATTTCTAATTGGTTAATTCTTAGCCAATCAACTATTACTCTTTGTACTTCTACTCATATTACAGGAGAACTTGCAGTTGACAAACAAGTAAATGCATTATATTTTAATGCGACTTCAGATAGACGGGCTAAAACCAATTTAAAAGCCGCAGATTCCGCAACTGCTTTAGAAATTGTTAATAAATTGCCAATTTATACTTTCAATTATAAAAGTAATATGGATGAGATCTCTATTGGTGTTTTGGCTCAAGACGCGGCACTTTTTGACGGAGCGTTAAGCGAAAATTTTTCAATGGTAACTAATCGTGAAGCTACCGGAAAAGATGGAGATTATATGCAGATTAAGGAGTCTAAAATGGTTTATGTGCTTTGGGCGGCAGTCCAGCAACAACAAAAACAGATTAAACATTTAGAAGCTCGTATAGAACAATTAGAAAAATAGCAAATAAAAAGCTCTTACTTTATGTAAGAGCTTTTAAAAATTAGGATTAAAAGTACCAAAGGCTATTTTATAATTAGGAGAATGCATTTTAACCGCATACCGTCCAATTAGAATAGCTTCTGCTACATCGTCACCAACGGTAATGTTATATCCCTCTTTTACCTTTGCGACTGAGAGTAGTTTTTCTTCGCGGCGATTTTTACCTGCGGTACCACAATATTTTCTTCAGACATTTGGTGAAACTATTTCATAAGGGATATTTTTCTCTTTGCAAAGAACGGTAATAATACCAATTAATTGCGCAAGTACTTTAAAGGTTAAGATTCCTTTCTGCTCGTATTGAATGTCTTCAAAACAAATAAAATCTGGCTCTCATAATTTTAATACAATGTCTCGTATTAATTTAGTAATAGAAACCAATCTAACGTCTAGTGTGCCTGTGAAAGTATAAAGAGAGTAATAAACCAACTTACCACTATCAAAAACGGATAAACCAAAGTGTTCTGTAGCTTGGTCAAAAGCGATAACACGAAAAATTCCGGGTTCTTTAGGTGGTACTCCTTTAGCATCATAAACTATTTCATGGTTGCACTTAGGACACTCAAAGCTAACATGTTTAACTGCGGCAATTGAGGTAGTAAATTCGTGACCATGCGGACATCGCACTAGAATTTTACTATCCATATTTTTATAACCGCTATCATCTACTAGAACAAATCCCTTAGATTGGATAAGTTCTTTACGTTGGTCTTTACTTAACATTATCTAATAAGCCCCTTCTACTTAATTCAGTGTTAACAAGTTCTAATTCTAACATTAAATTAGGATTCAATTCCATATGCAATAAATTAACTTCTATTTCATCTTTTAATGTCAATAAGCTTTCATTACTAAAGCTAGAAGCATTCTTTTGAAAGGTGGAATAAAATTTATTATAAAAATCTTGATTATTTTCCATAAGAAAATCTCCTTAATCTTATTATAAGCTATAGGCTTACTAAAATCGAATTTGATTTTTAATATCAATTATTGTATACTAAAAATATAAGGAAATTACGGCTTTGGTAATTTTTCCGGGAGAATAATCATGTCCGAGAAAAAAGAGCAATTATATTCACAACAACATTTAACTTCTGATTTAAATGACCGAATGACTGTGGATAATTCTATGAAAGTTTCAGATTTAGAAAGAGGTCAAAAAGATCTGGGTCGAAATTTAGATATACTTCGGCAGGATAGTCAAAACAATATAAAAGATTTAAAGAATAATACTCAAAGAGGATTTGACAAATTGTCCTCACAAATTGAAGAATTAAACAACAATTTCAAAGAAACTCAAAAAGTAGAGCAAGACCATATTAATAAGCTTGATTTAATGATTAATAAACAAGAAATTAGATTAAAGAAAGTTGAGGATGCGGTTTTGGAACTCCATGATGTTAATGGAAAACTTCGCTCTATTGAAAGCCGTTTAGACAATACTGAGAAAGAAGTCGGGCAAATTCATAACAGTATTGCCGATTATAAAAAGCACCATTATCAATCAAAAATATCTATTATTATCGCAATAATCTCCGCTATTGGTGCAATTATCGCCGCTACAGTTAATTGTCTTATAAAATAAAAATAAAGGAGAGTGAAATTATGTTTTTATCTAGTGTTGAAAATGCCAATCAGATTGCGTCTCTTATCTATACAATTGTAAGCTTAGCTATTTTAATTATTCCGTCAATTGTCAGCGCAGTTATATTTATTATTAAAGCTGTTAAAAATAAAGATTGGAGACAAATTATGAACGTTGCAGACGCTGCAATGAAAGAAGTCGAAGAGTATGCTAAAGCTCATCCTAATATGACTAGTGATGAAAAATTAGACATGGCTTTAAACGCAGTGCAAAAATCTCTTTCAAGTATGAACATCACTTTTGATGATGCGACCAAAGAAAAAACCAAAAATTATATTAATCAAACCATTAAATGGTTTAATGATATGAAGAAGTAATAAACAACAAACAAATAAGCCTCTCTGAAAATTATCAGAGAGGCTTTTATTTGATTTATTTAGAAAAGGCTACTGGTCGTCTTAGTATTTACCCAATTGTTTGGGTTAACTATAGGGTCTAGTATAAAAAATACTTTTTTCAACAGAGTAACATCTACATAAGCATCATGCGCGCCTTCGGTGTTAATACCAAGTAATTCACTTACTTTTGTTAATTTCCAGCCGCGACCTAGCGATTTTAAATTAAAGAGATTTTGTTGTTTAGCTTTTGTAACATCCATTTTACAATCTAATTGCGGTAAGCCTTTTTCTCTATCAAAGATATTAATATTTTGTAAATCTCTATAAAGTTTGCATCTGTGGTTTAGAAGTGGCAAATCAAATATATTACCGTTGTATGTAAGAAAGGCATCACATTGATTGCCTACAATCCAAGTAATAAAATCTGGCAACACCTCCCATTCTTTTCTACAATTAACTAAGTCTTCTTTATAAATATGATTAATCTCACTTACATCTGCAGGAATAGGACGTGAGACCTTAATTAATTCATTAAATTTATCTATTACTTCTCCACGTTCGTTTATGATTACTGCTGCAATTTGTAGTGGAGCGTCTATATTCCAGCAAACTCCAGTTGTTTCTGTGTCTAATATACAAATTCTTTTATATTTTTTATATTCCATATATAAATTCTCTTTCTAGAAGAGGTCAAGGAATTGTATCATCTGGTAACATATTCCCATCTCCCCATTTTAATAAACTAAATTCTTTTAATTGATAAGTTTGTCGTAATAAATCTCTGAATTCCGCATTCCACAATCGAGGACGGGACAAAATCGCTTGTACTCCCGCTACAGAGAAACCACCTTTTTGGTATCTTCTACATAGATATTCAATCCAAGAAATATGTAAATATTTATAAGTGAACCAAGATAACTCTTTGTACATTTGTGGGGATACCAATAAACTTTTTGCCATCTCGTATGTATTGGGTGACCTAATTTCAATATCTATGCGGCGCTTCTTAGCTTCAATAATAACATCACACAAGTTTTTAAAACAATTCCATTGCAGTTTAGATTCCTTAAATGGTATTTCATATGTGAAACCAACGGCGCCAATTTTAGTATGAGGCCACTGCTTTTTACATTGTTCGATAAATGAGAAGACTTCTTGATGACGACTAATTGGTATATCTGTCCAGGTCATCATACTACCTGGAACGAATTTTAATTTAAAAAAATCTTCTCTGATAGTTTGGTCAGCTAATAATTTTGCCAGCCAAATTGGTTCTAAAAAGCTAATATTTTTCACGTTTTCTAGCTCAACTAGAGCCTTATGTAGACTTTCCGAATTAGAGAACCACATGTTGCTATCTGAAATAATAGAATATTTATTTGTATAAGCGTTCTCACTATTCTGCCGCATACGTAGTGGTTGCCGCTCTTCGTCAAATAACGTAATATAATCACTACGTTCTATCTTGGTGCTCTTTTGATTTGGATATAATAAATAGTCTGGTCGACAACTTAAAATAGTTGCGGTCATGCGGAATTTTGGGAAGCCAATAAAACCTTTTCCATACCATTTCACTTTTGGATTCGTAAAGAATCTTACTGGAGGATTTGGTGTATTAACAAAATTTTTAATAATGAAGATATATCTATATTCATCTATATTCTTTAAATCATAATCAACAGACGTGACAAAGACTACTTTATAATTTGATTGTTTATAGAAACTAGAAATTCTCATTGCATCTGCATTTTGTTTGTCTGTCTTGTCCGCGGCATAATACCAGTCTAAATCCCAAATTGCGATAACTAGATTTTCATAACTAACTGGAGGCTTTGAGGAAGCAAATAAAAGTTCTCATTTTTTCTGTCCTCTAGCCGTTTCTTTAAACTTTTTTGTTTCCACTAATTAATTGCCCTCCTCTGTAGAAGACGCCGCTAAATTTGTAGAAGCGTCTTGCTTCTCTTCCAAACTAATAAGGTTTCCATTTGCGTCTAAATTAATCTTTTCAATACATTTACGTTTTAAATTTTTATAGACTTTTGGTACAAAAGTTGGTCCTCTTTTAACTCCTGTGACTAAAAGATGAGTACCTTTTTCAAAGAATCCTTTTTGATTTGTTAAATCTGCATTATAAGTCGCAAATAAATCCTTATATAATTTAAGATTAACAACGCCACTTGGACATTGTAATACGACTAGACCTTTTGTTTTATTGTGGTCAATAACAGTTCCCGCAATCGTGAACAAATGTAATTTTGGAATCTGTTTATCACGAATATGGAAGTAACCATCAATTTGACCTTCAATAATTGAATTGATATCATCAATAGAACTTCCAATTACTTCTTGTAATTGTGGGATAACCTTTGTAAGAGGATGTCCATTAAAATAGAAATTTAAACTATCCAATTCCCAATCTAGCTCATTACCAGAGCAATATTTATTCCATTCATTATCATATAACTTCTGATTAAGTTTATTGACTAATTCTAACTGATGACTTTTAATGTAAGTAGAAAGTTTGTTCATCTTCGCTTTATAAAATTTATCCCAAGCACTGCTATCCATAACTCTGTGTTCTTCATTATCAACAAATAAAGTCTGACCAATAACGCCGCTATCTTTAATAATCTGCTTCCAAGTTTCTAATTTATCTTCTGGTACACTTAAATTATCACCAAAATACCATAACTTTTGTGAGTCTCGATGTCGTCTTAATTCTTTTGTCAACTTATATAGTTCCATTTGATAATTGTATTCTAACGGTAATAAGCCTAAGTCAATTAAAGAGTTAGCATTCTGCATCGTCACTCGCTTCTTTTGGTCACAAGTAGACGAAATAAATTCTTGAAGAACTGCTTTTGTATCTTTATGCTCAATTTTATTAAAAGCTCCACTCTTAATAAGATTTATAATTTTATCTTTTGTAATTGTTTTTGAAGACTTTTTATTTAAGAAATCTTGTAAAGAAACGAACGGACGATTTATCATAATATCATTAATTACCGGGTCTGTTACTCTTGTAATACCTTTTAAACCATATAAGATTGAACCATCTTTAACATCTGGAGTAAAACCCAAACGAGACTCATTAATATCCGGCAACTCAATTTTACAACTATTTCTAAATCCATCAAGTGCAGACGCAATTTTAGAATAGTTCATTTTATTCTGAATCTTTTTGCCTTCGACTTCTTCTGTATCAACAATATCATCTTCTACTAAGTTATAAAAATCTGATTGATTAATTGCGCTTGCATCAACACTTAAACATGCTGTATTCCAATAAATAATTGGATAATGATAAGCTAAGTTCATTTCCTGAATAGCGATTAAGCTGTAACCGCTTGTGTGAATTGCGCTAAAAGAATAACCTAATGACATGCTAATTTGAACGTCCCAAATATAGTCCAAGAGACATTTACGAGTGCCGCATTCTTCTCCTTTTTTATAGAAGAGCGCTTTAACACCTTCAATATCTCTAAAATTCTTCTTTGCAACTGTCTTACGTAATTTATTAGCTTCTTTCATATCAAAGTTAGAAATATGTGAGTCCATAACCAGTTGCATAATAACTTCCTGTGTATCTGCAATGCCACAACGGTCTTTTAAATACTTTTCGACAATTTTAATTTCATCAGTATTTAAACCTCGTTCATTCATTTCATCATACCAAAGTTGAGGACAAGATTTAAATTTCGCATATTTAGCCAGCGGTAATTCCCCGCCGTCTTGTGCCATTAATCTCATAACTGCATTTGTAATCGCAAGTTCTTGAAGACTATGCGGATGAACCAAAGAAATACCTTGGATACCCATATTTGTATCAAATTGGAACAAACTACGGATAGAACCATTTGCGACCATATCCCACATTTCTTTACTATTATAATCTAGGACTTCTGGAGACAAATACTTATCATATGTTTCTTTTAAACTACCTTGCCACTGAATTGTTCCATCTTCCAACATATAATTTAAACATTGATGAATACGGTCAAGTGCAGAAACAGTCAATGCATCATATTTGACTAGACCGCAATATTCTTGATCATGTAAGTCATACGCGGTAACCAATTGACCATTATTGGTTTTCATAAAACTACCATTATCAGTTAAAGGACTATTTAAGCACAAAATACCAGAAGCATGAACACCAAGATGAGTAATTAAACCTTCAATATTTTGTGAAACCTCCCATAACATCTGATTTTGATTCATTAAATCGACAAAAGCTTTAATAGGCTTTCTATCGCCGCCATTGCCGTAATAACAATCATGTAAGCTCCAATCAAAGCCTCTTTCATTTGGAATAAGTGAAGTTAAATAAGTCACAATATTATCATCAACATTTAGACCTCTCGCCGCGGTTTTAATTGCTCCTTTTGTACCTTCTGTACCAAAAGTACAAACATTAACAACATCGCCGCCGATACTTCTAAAATATTTCTGCAATTCAGAAAAAACTTTTGCTCGTTTGTCTGATTCGGTATCGAAATCAATATCTGGTAAGTCAGGTCTTGAAGGATGCATAAATCTCCAAACATATGGCAAGTTCATTTCAATTGGATTCATCTGAGTAATACCGATTAAATAGTTAATTAAGACGACACCTGCAGAACCTCTTGCTGGCCCTACAATTGAGCCTGCGTCATCCCAAATAATCTGGATCATTTTTGCCATACTAATAAAATAATCTGACATGTGTTGGTCAATTTCTCTACCAACGCTTCTAATTGTCCAAAATTCTTCTTGAAGTCGCGCATAATACTTATCTAAATCCCAACTATTTTTATAATGCTTTATGAAACCATGTGCGACTAATTCTGCCAAGTATCTATCTGCTGGGTCATTTGAATGGATATAATAATAAAAATCCGGATATTTATCTTCTTTAACATTATAAAAGACTTCCAAATCTTTTTTATATTCTTCCAAATGTTCATACTGAACTTTTGCAATAACTTTCTTCTGCTCAAGTTCATAATAAGAACACATATCATTAATCTTATTAGTATTAGAAACCATCTCATTAAACTGTTCATCAGTTATATAAGGCATATAACCGCGAATTTCATCTGCACTCATCATATAAGCATACTGATAAAATTCATCAACATCTCTATTTTTACTACTTCTACTATTAAGGAATGCCGCGTGAACTTCTCTTAAGCTTGCTTTTAAATAATGAGCATCGGTTGTAAAGATAAATGGATACTTTCCCCAATAATGTTCTAACATATAACGGTTATACTTATTCTGATCGCAATTTTCACCACCGCCATTTGGTTGCAGTTCAATAAAGAAATTACCTTTACCAAATAAACCTTCCATTGCCTCTAAATGATGATTTAAGCTTACAATTTCTTGTTCCTTAGATTCTTCTTGTCCGGCTGCCGCGTAATTTAAAATATTCATAACTTTACGAGCTGGTACTCCTGCAAGACAAGCGGTTGAACAAATAACGTGATTACCTTTAATATAAGTTAATAAATCAGTTGAGTAGGTTGGAGTTCTTGCCATAATGCCATTACTCCAACCCCTCTTCCAAGCTTCAGAAGAAATTTGTCTAATTTGATGGAATCCTTCTGCATCTTTTGCGATTAGAATATAATGATAGAAATGTCTATCTTTCGCGTTTTCTTTACAAGTATCATTCTCGCTAAGATAGATTTCATTACCTAATGCTACTTTAAAATGTAACTGAGACGCGGCTTCTGCATAACCAGGAAATTCTTTATCTGGAAACGCTTTTGTCCATTCTTTATTTAACTTTGCCTGATAAGCTTTTAAAAACTTAACTGCGCCGCTAACTGTATCATGGTCAGTAAATGCTAATCCAGACATCCCTAGCTCCCAAGCATAATCAAGCATTGCTTCTGGTTTATTGATTGAGTCAATAACGTGTAAGTTAGAAAACATTGTATGATTATGAGCCGAAAAATAATTTGTGTTATAATTTGCCATTGTACTTCTTTCAATCACCTTTCTTTTATTTCTTATAATTATATTATAATCGTTTTCTTCCCTTTAGTCAACACTTTTTTACGTTTCTTATATTATTTTTTGTTAAAGATGTCATCGGCATGATCATATAGATCACTAATAAAATCTAAGACTTGTGATTTAGTATAATTTAAGTATAAATTATCAATAACAAATTTAAAATCATTAACTGTTTGATTGTCCATTTCACAAAATAATTTACTCATATTGTTTTGAGTAGTAATATTGCACCAAACGGTATTTTTATTATTAGACATAAATAAATAAAGCTCCTTTTACAAAAGGTCATCCCAATTTATTGATGAAGGTACTTCTTCTTGTGTTGTTGCCTCTATCACTTCTGGGGTTGGTTCTCCTTTTTCTAAGACTTCTATTTCGTTGATTTTAATCTGAATAGTTTTATGACCATTCCATTCATTAATTTGCGGTTCTCCAATAAGAGTAATAGTGCCGCCTTTTTTCGCGCCTAGTTCATGGGCTAACTGCGTATTTCTAAAAGCAATAAAATCAACACCACCATAAGAAAGTTTCACTGTATCTTGATTTTTACCCATAACTCGATAAGACCCCATTCCATAAGGAAAAGTAAAGGCAAATTTTGGTTCCGGAATAGAATTACCATAGATTTTATCTGCTTCTGCAAATTGAGTAAGCATCTCTAAATCAATTGCACTTTCACCTTCTTTATCACCCCTGAACCAATAATCTACAAGAGTAATATCGTTGGTAAATATGCTAGAATCTAATGCTTTATTACTATAATCACGTAACTTTTGTACATTATCTGGATTAATAAAGATGCCAAATGCATTTGCGTGTCCCGCACTATAAGTCAATAGATTACTATTTTGGCAGAAAGACATCAAATCCGGCAGCCCAAAGAAAGAACCATTGCGGCCGCTCCCTCCGTAAATGTGTTGTCCTTCAAAGGTGGTTTCACGTAAGACGAGGCAAGGTCTATTAAATTCTTTGACTAATTCCATTGCAATTAAACCAGTAAAATTAGGATTAATTTTTGCGGATAACTTACTATCTAAGGTGGCAATAATAAGATTACTATCATCCCAATGATATGTTTTTATCAATGAAACTATCATTTCAAAACCTTTTTTCTTTGCGGCATCTTGCCGACTCTTAGCATTTGCGGCGATCCGAGCCGCATAATGCCATAAGTTCTCTCGGCGTTGAACTCCGCGCCATTCGCTTTCAAAGATTTCATTGCTTTCATTGGTGACCATAGCTCTAAAAACTAGTTCTTTCTCTTCTTGTGAACCGCTACGAATAACTCCATTAATAACAGGTGCAATATAGAATGCAACATCAATTTTACTAAGCCAATTGGGGTCTTTAATACCACGTTCTTGCTTAATAATCAGTTCCTTAAGGAAATTATTCTTTATATGAGACAAACCATAATAAGCAATATAATTATTACCTAATGTTGTCATATTCATAGCATCCGCAATAATTCCAACTGCAGTTAAATCAAGATAATCGTCTGCTATTTTATCTGTAGAAAAATACTTCTCATCCATTAAAGAAATAAACATATAAACGATACCAACGCCGCTTAGATACTTATTAGTAAAGAGTGGACTAAATTGATTATTAACCAAAATTGCACCAGTATCTTGGTAATTTTCAACTTCATGATGGTCAAGGATGATAACTGTTTTTCCTTTTGCTATAAGTTCTTTTTGTTGATTGTAGTCATTTGAACCCGCGTCCGGAATGAATACCAATTCATCTGAATCGTCGACGAAGCTTGGTACTATTCCATGGTCTTTTCCTTCATGTAATTTCCAATGGATAACCGCGGAAGGAAATCTCCTATTTAAATAGGAAATTAATACCGCACTTGAAGTGAAACCATCTGTATCTGGGTCTGGTTGAACATAAACATGAATGTCTTTCTTCTTTGTTAGCATTTGATAAGCAGTTTCTACAGCTTCTTCTACATTGTTCAGGAGTTTTGGATTATCTTTATCTGTCTTACGTGGCATATTAACAAAAGAAAAGATATTTTCTGCCGCGATTCCTAAGCTTTTAAGATAATCACCAACATAATCATGGCTTCCTTTTTGAATACAATTTGTTTTTAAACGTATGTTTTTCATAAAATAATTATTGGACTCCTTTGCAATTTGCTAAAATTTGTTCAAAGGCTTCTTTCCCTTCGTCAATTGGACTTGATTTATAAGGGAGGATAAAATTGTAGTCCATTAAATAATAAGTATTAAAATATGGAGATAAAATTTTTGCCTTTTCACGATATTTCTTTTCAACTTCTTTTAATTGATTATAATCTTCATAATCACTATCATATGCCAAAATAACATTTCTTACTTGTAAATCCTGTAATTCATTAATGTGTTGACGTGTAATATTTTGTCCTAAGGTTGCAAGAGCTATATTATTGTCTGCACCATAAATTGTACCATATTTCAATACACTTTTTTCACCTTCAAAAATAATTGCCATTTGTTTCCTTGCAATATTTAAATGATTTTCATAGATGCCATAGAACACAGTGCCAGTTGGATGATTGTATAAAGTATGATTCCAATAAAATGGACGATACTTGCCTTTTTGAATATCTTTTGGATTTAAGAATCTTGCTCGAATACCAATTAATTCTCCTTTAATATTAAAGTTCGGAATGATAATAGCATTTTTATCTGGACTATATTTAATATTAAATTTCTGTAGTTCTTCAATACCAATTCCTTCTTCTATCCATGGAAGAAGACCAAGATAATTAAAGCTGAAATGCCGCAAAACTTCCTTATCATAAACCTTTAACTCAATTGGTTGCGAATTGCTCGCTTCATTACAACTATTATTAATTTGAATCGACCGAAGCATATCTTGATTCTGCTCATATTCTTCTTTACTAAAGTATACATTATTATTTAATAATTCATCATCAATTTGTAAGCCACACAACTTAATCGCATCAAAATGACTGATTTCTTGTCCACGTAATGCGTACATCTTGCGCAATAAGTCAAATATATCAAAGTTAGAATTACATTCTGTATAACAATGAAACATCTTACTATCTTTATAATAATAAAGTTTAGGACTGCCACCTTCTAGATTGTGACAACAAGTAGGGAAAACAATATAATCTGCGGTTTCTTCTTTTGGCTCAACATTAAACTGGAGGAGTAACGATTTAATCTGTTCGTCTGTTAATTGCTCTCTTAATTCTTTAAAATTTATTGTCATAATTAATTACGCCTCCGTTTTTTTGTTATCATCGTTATTACCATCATCATTATTCTGCTTTTCTTCTTCAATCTTATCTCCTGTTACATTCATTAAATGCAGACATAAAAAATCTTCTTTTGTAATCGGAAAAGTATATTTATCAATCTCTAATTCATCATGCTGTAAAGCATTATAACTTGAACTTGTTGCAAATAAATCAACCGCTCGACAAGTGCCATAATCAAAATAACGAAAAATTTTAATTCCAGTTAAAGGGCCCCTTCGATTCTTATAAATATCAATGACCTGATTCGGACCTTTTTCTAATACTTTTACAGACCATTTGCCAATATTTCGTTTCTTAACTTCGTTCCAAATGGCTTCAATCTTTTGACGTTCGTCGTCTCTAAGTTTGATGCCAATTAAACCGCAATCTACTTTATCTGCAATTGCCTTAGAACCTCTTAATAAGTTCTGATTTCTTGTACCAACAGTTTGGCCTCCGCGGTTCCAACCGTCATTTAACTGTGTACTAGACATTAAAAAAATATTATGCTCTGCTGCGATTTCTTTTAAAGTATTAGACATCATCATTAATGCAACATCTTCTCGAACACCTTCAGTAAATTCTCTGGTCAAAGACGGAGACGTGAAAATATAATCATAAAAGATGTACTGGACTTTATCTTGAACAATATACTTAAGTAAAGTAGCTTTTACTAATTCAATGCTTGGATCGGCAATTCTAATTACAATAAAGTTAGATTTATACTTCTCAGTAATCTGACAAGCTAATTCAATTTTCTTTTCTTCTTCTGGAGTAAAATCATGAAGCAAGATTTTATTCTCATCAACCCCGCTGACATATGCCAGCATCATAGATTCGATTTCATCAAATTGCTGTTCAGTTGTAATATAAAGAATTTTTTGATAACTATCACCGTCTTCTGACCCTCGAACCTCAAGACGATTATCTGAGGTTAATCGTGGCATACTCATTGCACAAGCATTACTAACTAAGAATCTAGTTTTTCCTTCGCCAGATGGAGCGCTAAAAACATAAAACTTACCAGGTCTAGCGCCTCTGACCGCCGCGTTAACAATATCTCCATCAATTGGGAATCCTACTTCTGGGTGCTCTTTTAAATCTTTTAGCAACTGTCTCATTGCACCACCAATAAGATGCGGGCCGCCTTCTGCATTTTCAATATTAGCGCTTTCAATTCCTACTAAAATTTCTCTATAGTAACTAATAATATCACTACGTGGCATTTCAATAAGTTTCTTTAACTGTTTATCAGTGTCAGTAGCTATAACTTCAGTATTATAAAATCTAGAAGTATCAATGCCTTTGCATTCAAGAGACCTCAAGATTGAAAATTTCTTAACAATGTCATAATAATGATTAAATTGAGCTAAATCAGTTGACAAATTATAAGAACCTTTTAAAATTTCTAAGCCTTGATTCCGCACAAAACCTTGATACTGTGTTTCTCTAAAGGCTATACGACGCTCAATATCGGCAGGAGTAATCTTCATGACTCCTTCGTTTGCTAAATTATAGATTTCGATAAAAATTAATTTTAATGTATTGGTATAAAAATCGTCTTCTTTTAAAGGATATTTTTCATTTTGTATTAATAATGGATTTTTCATAAGACAGCTCAGTACATAAAGCACCGAACTCTTATCAAATAGCCTATTCAATTTTTCTTCTGTAGTTCTCGACATGACTAATACCCCTTTCTATTCATCTTCATCTTCATCTTCAAATACAATCGTCTCTGGATTTTTATGTCGCGTGATTGTTTTAATTGGCTTTAACCAACTAATTTTAATTTCGCGACGATTCTCCATTTCGTCTGCAACTCTTTGAGCCTCCGTCTTTTGTGATTCGTACTGTCGCTTCAATTGCGCGAAATAACGACCACTTTCTTCTCTAACGTTTAAGACCTTGCTAATGCCGTAAATTGTATTCCATTTCTCTACGCGACTTTGATTCGGCATTTTTACTTCGTCTATATAAACAAGACATTGACAAATTTCTTTAAAAGACATGCCATCTTTTAAAACTAATTTTTGAATCTGTTTTTGTATCATAGGGGTGACTTCTGAAATATTAAACAAATCCTTAATAATATTTTGCAATGTATTGTACATTTTATCGTCATTGTTATTATTTATCACTATTGACATTATTATTGACCCCTTTTCTTTTTTTCTTTATTAAGAAATCTTCTCAATAATATAATATAATTTTGCTACACCCTCTTTGTCTTTTTCATAAGTTAAAGTACTTAACTTTTGATTTGGGAATAAAGACTGAATATAATTATATAAATTACTATCAACTTGAGTATTAGAATCACTCATCATCTTAATATAACCGATAATACTTGCTTTATAGTTAGCAAATGTCGCCGCGTCAATATTTAAAACCGCTTTACGGTCAGCTTCTCTAATTAACTGTGGCATATTAATTCGTTTATCTTCTGGTAAATCTTCACCAGCATAGACATAAAGACCAAGACCATGTCTTGCACATGCCTTAACAAAAGCTCTCTGCAAAGCCCTATTAACATCAGTCATAGTTACCATATCTGCAGAAACTGACAACATTTTATTATTCATTACAGGAAAGATTTCGTCTTGTTCATTCCCATTAATAACAACACCGACTTTAACAAAACAAGTATGGTCATCTGTAAAATAAGGAATTTCTTCAGTATATTTTTGCCTAGTTGTAATAGTCGTAGACTCATCAATTTTTACTACTTTTTCTACTTCACAATCAATAGAACGCGTATAAATCTTATATTCTGCATCTGGATAAAGTTTCTTGAGTTCGGCCCAAGCATCCGCCCAACTAAGGTAACTTAGATTCATCTTCTTACTTATTTTAGAACTAACGTCTACAGCATAAAGTTTTGCAAAAGAGCTATCATTACTATTATTATTATTGTTCTTATCCATAATTTGTCCTTTCTATAATTACAAGAAGACCCCTACAATATTATTACTATCGTAGGGGTTTTTACTCTATTGATTGATTGATTGATTATTGATTGATTAATTAATTAAATGAGACTTGATTGTTTATTGGATGGACGTGCAGGAGCGGTTGCCACGGCCTCAGTTGAAACTGGAGCATCGATAACAGAAGAAATTCTTTTCTCTTCCATTTTATCGTTATGCTTCTGCTGTCTTTCCACTTGTTTCTCCTTATAAGCGGCAACTAAACGCTTAACAGTCTCAGGAGAATAATAGCCAGGGTCATCTTTAGAAAGAGCATTTCCTCCGCCAGAAACGTAGAAATAACGCTTATGATTTATTCTCTGTTCTGTTTGAGAACTACCGAATGCAACTTTTTTCATAGTCTCATAAGTTTCAATAGTCTGGAATGAACGAAGGTTTCCTTGAATTGTTGCGGTATCACCAATATTATATGTCTTAATACCTTCAAGAATCGCATTATCGTCTGCAGGGATATCTAAAGAGAAACAATAAAGATTGTCTTCTTTATAATTTGCCTGTCCAAATTTAAAATAATAACCAAGGAACTCATTAGTCTTTTTACTTCTTTTCTCTTCAATTGAAGATAAGACAACACCACCTAAAGTAAAAGTAGCTTCATCAACTTTATTGCTACCGCTAATAAATTTCCCCATCAATTTAGTAAAAGAGATTTCTGTATCTTCTCTTCCAAACATAAACTGCTCACTTAACTGACCAATAATCTCAACTTTACGATTAAGGAAATTCTTTTCAATCTGCTGATATTGAGAATAAAGCTTATTCGGCTGATTCTTACTAGTAATTTCACTAGCTTTAAAAGTGACAGTAAACAGATTTTCTTTTCCATCGATAACAGACTTTACGGTAACGATAGTCGTAACTTCATTATGAGCGCTGAAGTTATTCATTCTTTCTGTACTTGATGCTCCGACAATAGTACCAACCATTCTAAATTTATTTAAATTGAGTAAACCCATAATAATTTATTTCCTTTCTTGAATTTTATATAATCTACCTTGATTTGTTAATTGATATGTTTTATAAGATTTAATTAATTTGGTTCCTTTATTGTTTATAAATTCTCTATCAATTGTTCCAACATATTCGACTAAAGAATTAGATGCAAGCGAATTAATAACAGAATAAACACCCTTCATTTCGAGTGCTTCACCCAACTCTTTTCCAACTCAAACTTTGTCATGAGACTGGAGAAATTGAATCATTTTGATTCCATTTGGAGTCAATACAATTTCGTCATCCGGACTACGATTTTTAATTTTTGCTACAGTTGATTTCATACCTTTAATTTTCTCCTACTATAATAGTATAATAGATTTTCTTGATTTTGTCAAGCTAAATCGCCGCTTTTAGGTTAATTCTATTCGTTATAGTAATTCCCGCCGCAGTTTTACCTTTAACAGAAAGTTTGTCTAAGTCAATCTCCAACGTTCCGCCGCGATTTAATCCAACGTAGAAACAGTTTCTATCTGTAACATTGATAATCCATTTAGTTTGTTTGTAAATTGTCTGCCCCTTATTACCACGATTATCCACGTCTAAATCCTTTGTAGAAACAATTTTCCCTTTGCTCTTGCCATCTGATTCTTGACTAATCATAACTAAGTTATCACTATTCGCGGCGACACAGGCTGAAGTAATAATATCAAAACCGCTCTTAACGCCAACTGTCATCTTATTAGCTATAGTCAATTTTTTAATACTTAGTTTTAATAAAGCGCCGCTTCCGTTTGTAAGTATTAAGAAATCTTCATCCGTACAAGCTCCTGCAAAAATTAACTCATCATCTGTATGAAGCTTCATTAATTTTTCTGGTTTTTTCCCAACTTTCCATTTATACTCAGAAGCTAAAGTTACTTTAATATTGCCCTTTTTAGTCACCATAACGATTTTATTACCACAACTTTTTACAAATGCTCCAATCGGATTATTAATTACTGTTGGACCAATTTCTGCTTGAGCGTTAAATGGAATAATTTCTTTTACTCCATAAGCTAAGTTAACCGCGCATAACTCATCAATATTGTTATAAGTCTCTAAAATTCTTCCATCTTTGTAGGTGTAAAAGATTCTCTTAATGGCATTGATTGGAATTTCAGTTGCCATTTTAGTACTATTGGCATCGGCATGTATGTAGTTTGGGTTGATACCATAAGTAATTTCTGTGAGACGTTTATCTTCACCCAGAATAGATTTAATTTCTTCCAAATCTTTTTTAATAATTTCATACCGAGATTCCTCATTATCAATGCGATCTTTTAATTGTGCCAAAGTTGACTCATAATTTTTTTCTGAATCATTTAATTCTTTCACATCAAGTCGGCTTAACTTACTTAACTTCATATCCAAAACTGCATTTGCTTGTTCATCATTAAGAGTAAATTCCTTTTTAAGAGATGAGAAAGCGGCATTACGTGATTCTGCGTTACGAATAATTGCAATTAACTTATCAATATCACTAATACATTTCTGCAAGCCAAGTACAACAGTTAATTTATGATTAGTTTTATCATAATTATTCTGTGCAATTTTCTTAATAATATTACTACGATAATTAACATATTCTTCAACCATTTGTCTTAAATTAAGACAAACAATCTGATTATCCTTAATAACAACATTATTAACTTTAACGCTTGATGCCAATTGCGTTTTAGTAAGTAAGATATTTAAACACGCGGCGATATTTGCTTTAGGAGACAAAGTAATAGTGATATCAAAGAAATTATCTTTAGTCTTCTTAATATCAATATTTTCAAAATCTTTTCCATTGCTTTCAAGATTATCAACAACATATTTCTTAAGCGGCGCTTTAACCCCATCATTAATTTCAACTCCATAAGGCAAATCATGAAAGATTATCTTTGTATTTTTGCCGCTCTTGACAATATCATAATGCGGTTCCATTTTTAAAACACCGCTACCTGTTTTATAAATGGAGATTAAATCTTCACCATTTACAATTTTCCCACCTGTTGGAAAATCTGGCCCTTTAATGAAGCGCATCAAATCTTCAACCGTACAAGTATCTTTATGAGTTAAATAATATTCAATTGCGTTCTTTACTTCTGTGAAATTATGAGAAACAATTGAAGAACTTAAACTGACACCAATTCCACTGTTATTCCCACACAATAGCCATGGAAATTTACCTGGCAAGGTGACAGGCTCCTCCATTGATTCATCATAATTTGGTACGAAATCAACGCAATCTTTATCAATGTCTTCAAGCATTAAATCACCAATCTTTGATAATTTAGCATTGGTATATCTCGCTGCGGCTGGTCCCATACCTAACAAATTACCGCAATTACCTTGCATTTCCACAAGTGGATAACGCAACTTCCAACCCTGAGCCAATCTAACTAAAGCACCGTATGTCGCAGCATCACCATGCGGTGAGAGCTTTAATACTTCACCAACAGTTGCCATGCTTTTCTTAGGTTCTTTATCGGAAGTCAATTTAGTAATATAAAAAGTATATAGAATTTTACGATGAATCGGTTTTAAATTATCTTCTACAAGAGGAATTGCTCTTGCACGATTAACTGCGTTAGCATAGTTAAGGAAATCATCTTTGCTTCTAGTATTTAAGTCAATTGTTTTAATATTTATATTAGTAATAGTTTCGTTATTTTTATCTTTTTTATCCACTATAATAAGCTCCCTTCTTATGTTTACTAATGACGGCACAAATTAGTGCCGCTATCCGTATACACTATTTAGAACTAGTGGAAGCCGCGGCACTTTCAGCAGCTTTATTCTTTCTAGCTGTTTCTGCTTCAATTACATACTGCTTTTCAATGCTAATTGGGTCACCATTTTCATCTGTTACGATATGACCGCTCTCATCTCTAAAGTTAACACAACGTTCAAGACGTGCAAGACGCTGATTAAACATATTCAGAATATTGCCAAGCTCTTTCGCCGCAATATTAGAGAAATCCAGTTCTCCCCAAGTATGAATCTTATCGTCAACGGTAGTAGTTTTTTCGTTTTCGTTTTCCATAAATTGTTTTTACCTTTATTTAACCTTTCTATATTAATATTATAATCGTTTTGGGCCGTTTAGTCAAGAAGATTTTTCGTTTAAACGGATTTCTTATCTGTCTTCTTTTTCTTCTTAGGCTCTGCCGGTTTTGCTGGTTCTATTTCTTCCAAATGGTCAGAAGAAATCTTTTCTTGGTCTTCACCATAAATTGCAAAACCTTCTGTTTTTGTATCAGCAATGATAATTGGATTACTGACATATGTATTACCATGCGCGGCCGCGTCAATAGCTACTGCAATACGTTCTTCTGGAGTGAAATTGCTGTCACCTGTAGTTTTTAAACTACCAAGTGCCAAGTCATCGCCGCTTCCAATAGCCGTATAATCTTCAATTTCTTCAACGCAACCATCTCCCATAATAAGATAAAGATTCCCTCCAAGAGCAAGCAAGAATTGGCTTTCGATCCCGTCTCCCTTAGTAAAGACCTCTTCATCATAGCAACTGTAACTGATTAGATTATTCCAAATGGCAGGGACAACAGTCTGTACTACAGTGGCATAATCAATTTCATTTGCCATAATACTGCGTAAAGGGACAATATCAGTTGCTACTCTAGTGAAACAAATATCTCTCATGCGGCCCACACCGCCCATAAGACAATTGTCAGCCCCTTCTACTTTCCAAATTTTAAAATTATTAACACTTTTAAGAGTATGCTTCCCCGCACCCATAGTCACCTGCGAATCACATCCCATATAAATTCTGTCTTTATCTTTAATTGCAATACAAACACTCATAGTAATTTATTTCCTTTCTATTAAAGTAAATCATCTCCATCTGTTACTACACCGTCTCCGTCATAAAAATCTTCGCTATTAGAAAGCTTATTATTTAAGATGAAATTATGACGTGCATTAGGAGAAGACCCCATTAAAGTATTATAGAGGTCAATTGTTGACTGAAAATCTTCAGTAGTAAGTCTAATTAATCGCCGCTTTTGTGGATTCAAAGTAGTCTCATAAAGTTCATCTGGCGACATTTCACCAAGACCTTTAATGTGCAAAGCAGTAAAACCAGTATGAGTTCTAAACCACTTTTGCGCTTCTTTTTCATCATAAAAGTATAGTATATTACGACGACTATCTTTTACTTTATAAATAGGTGAAGCAACTGTATAAACTTTACCTTGTTTAACAAGTTCAGGCAAATGATAGAGGAAAAGCGTCGCTAGGAGTAATTCAATATGATTGCCATCTGGATCACTATCGGTTAAAATAATAACACGATTATAACGTAAGTTTTTAATATTAAAATTATCGCCAATACCACACCCTAAACAAGTAAGAATATCTTTAATAATTGGTGACTTAGTTACGTCTGCCAAATCTTTAGTGCAAGTATTTAAGATTTTTCCTCTAAGTGGCATTACTGCCATAGAAGATGTCTTTGTTTCGCATGCACCACCAGCCGCAGAATCCCCTTCACAGAAGAAAATTTCTGCATCAGTAAAATCAGAAGCATCATTTAACTTTTCTGGCATATCTCTTAAACTATTTAAATTTTTTCCGCCATGAAGAATTCTTTCCTGTGCTTCTCGTTTTCTCTGCGCGGCATCTTCTGCTTTTTGTTCGGTTTCAATTTTGCTCAAAATACTTTTTAAAGTCTTCTTATCAAAGTCGAATTGGCTAACTGCCTTAGAAGCAAGCGTTCTTGCCTCAGGCGAGTTTAAAGTTAATTTTGTTTGTTCTGCAAACTGCAACCTAAAGTCTGCTCGCATAATCATAACAAGAACAAGACCTCGACGAACCATATCTCCGCCAAATTTCTTATCATCATTAGTGGTTTCTTTATATAATTTGTTAATAAGATTAGTATAAGCACTCTTAAATCCAGTTAGATAGGTTCCACCATTAGGAGTCTCGCCGCCATTTGCATAGCAGTATTCTCGTTCACTCCCGCCATCTGTATAACACAAGCCAAATTCAAAATGAGCATGCGCGCCGCTTTCGTTTGTTACATCGCACTTTTGGAAAAATGCCTCTGTAACACATTTAGAAGCGTCATTGCCCAACTTAATTTTCAATAAATCACGGATACCATCTTTATATATAAATTTCTTATACAAACAATCATTAACTCTTAAAATAAAAGTAATATTATTATTCAAAAGAGCATAAGTTTGCATTTTCTTTGCAATAAGGTCTTTATCCCATTTTAAATCTTTAAAAATTAAGTTATCTGGAATAAAAGAAATTTCAGTACCGTGTTCATTTTCTTTGTTAACAACCACAGTTGGACCGCTTTGATTATCTTTATCATCAAAATGTATAGAGCAAGTGCCTTCTGAACGATGAGAAGTTACAACAAAATCAGACGATAAATAATGAATACATTTAAGTCCAAGTCCATGTAATCCTAATGAGGATTTATAACCTTCTTGACCTTCAAATTTACCACCACCATGTAAATTACAAGTTGCTTCCACTAAGGCATCTTTACCTTCTTTATTAATACCAAATGGGATACCTCGTCCAAAGTCTGTAATAATTAGACGATTTTCTTTTTCAAGGATATTAACTTCAATTACAGTACCATATCCAGCAACTGCTTCGTCAATTGAATTAGCAATACCTTCAATGAATAACTGATGCAAACCATTGATGTCATTACCACCAATATACATACCTAATGACTGGCGTACACTTTCACGAGGAGATAACGTTTTTATACTATTTTTGTCATACTTCTTTGTTACCATTAAATTAATCCTTTCTATATAAGAATTTTGACGTATTTTTACGTTTAATTTTCTATATATTATAATTATACTATAAAATACCCGCTTAGTCAAGGAAATTTTGCGTTTTGGCGAAAATTTTAAATTTGTTATTTTTTCGCGGCAGAAATTCAGTTATTGACATCTGAATCATTTACACTAGTATCAACGTCCTTATCTATAACAGATGAAAAGACTCTAGTAAATTTTAACTCTTTTACATAGCAGCGTCTATCAGCATAACTAATATTACCATTGATACAAGTAATAATACGATAATCTTTTAAAGAGCTAAAAGAGTTTTTGATATTCTTCGCGCTTCCATCTTCAAGAGCCTTATATAACACTTGTTTATATGTTGAATAATCATTATCTTCGTTACCGCCTTCTTTTTTAATTGGTAGAGGAAAACCATTAGAACCAAATAAACGTTCTTGTTTTTGTTCCGCGTCAACGTATAATCTTTTATAGACTTGATTTGAACTATCTATCTCTACAACTGAACCTGTTCATGATAAATTACTATTATCATTTTCACTTTCATTTGTAGAGATACTAATGATTAATGTATCAACTAGACCATGTTTAATTGATTTTTCTTTTGCCATGATGAAGATAAAATACAAGAGGAATAAGATGAGATAAATTAACCTTCTTGTCCACTTGTTCCTGTTTCCTTTCTTTGTCCTTCCCTTGGAAAATTATAAGAGATTTTGACTCTCTTGTCAAGAGATTTCCCCGATAAAATGAAATAATAGCGCGTTTATTCCGCTCACAAGTTCATTATCTTTTTTAAGTATAAGAACGCGGCATTATATAGTCAAAAATAAAAAGGATAGCCATTTTGGCTATCCTAAGACTCATGTATAATACCTTATGCGCTAGGTAAGAGATTATTAATGATTTACTAAGAAATGATGGATATGTTGATTATTTTGCAAGACCGTAAACAGTATACTGTCTAACTTCGACAACTTCTCTGTCGACCTTATCCTGCTTAATATCAAGAACTGGAAGATCATCCGGATTGGCAAGAACTCCAGCCTCAACCTTCTTAGCCTTCTTCATAAGACCGTTGATGATAATTCCAGGAATACCAAGTTCCTTAGCAGTAAGCATAGAGCCTCTGTTCTTTTCAAGAGCGTCGATTGCGGCAAGTTCCTTTTCAGTATAAGCCAACACAGTGGCAGCAGTAGATTTCTTTTCAGACATAGTAATTTAGTTCCTTTCTGTAATGAACGTTTTTCACGAGGTGCTCATTACCATTAACTTTGTTTAGTTAATTAATTTATTTTATTTTATTTACCCTCAAAAAGCACAACGATAATAACTGATAGATAAAGAAAAACAAATGAATCATCTAAGCGCATAATTAAATAATTATTTGTTTTTCTTTTCTATCTATATATATTATAAATAAGTTAATTGGTTTTGTCAAGAGAATCTTGCGTTTTATTGAAAGTTTTTTGTGGAAACTGAATTTTAGCAGTGAAGCCGTTTTCATCAGTAAAAATAATATGGCTTTCATCTAATTCGATTATCTGCGCTTTGGCTGGTAATCCTCTTAAGAGTCGCCGCAATTCTTTAATTTCCATAGCTTCCGTCTCCTTTCAAAATTTCTTAAAACTTATTTACATATATAGTATAATAAATTTTCCCGGTTTGCGCAAGTAATTATTGCGTTTTTTCGGAAGATTTTTTCCTTAGCAATAAATTCAGTATGACGCCTAGAACCATTGCTAAAGATACGCCAGTGAAGCTCTGCGAAAATAAGAATACTCCGCTTACTCCAACTGTAAGAACAACTGAGACAATAATCAAATTTTTATTGTCTTCTAAATTAACTTTATTATTCATTAAAGTTTTTAAACCACTTGCGGCGATATAACCATATAATATCATAGCACAGCCACCAAAAACCGCACTTGGGATAGAAGAAATAAAAGCAGTTACTGGCGCAATAAATCCCATAACGCCCATAACAATTGCGGCAATTAGTGTAACAAATATAGAACCAACTCGGCTAAATCCGATTGCGGCGACACTCTCGCCATAACTGGTATTTGGTAAACCGCCAATAATTGTACCGATTGCGCTAGCAACACCATCTCCGACCAAAGTACGATGAAGTCCAGGGTCTTGTGTTAAATCGGTTCCCAAAATATTAGATAAAGTTTTGTGGTCTGAATAATGTTCAAGTGCTGCGCAAATAGAAACTGGCAAAAAGAGCAAAATAATACTTGGTAATTGACTCCAATGGAATGGACTATTTGCCCATTGCATAAAAGCAAAATCTTTAGGATTAAACCACGTAATATTTTTAAAAGAAGCTAAAATAGAGAAATCATAAGCGCCACTTAATTCAAGTATAAGTGCCACCAAATAACCACACATAAGTCCAATAAGAAAGGCAATTGTTTTAATAAATCCTTTACCATAATGAGAAATAATTGCGGTTATAAGCATAGTAAAGACGGCAACTAGAACCGCAATCCATGAATTAGTGTGAGAGTTTAAACCAACATAAGTAGGAATAAAAGTGGCTAGGTTTAAACCAATAACCATAGTAACAGGACCGACAATAACCGGCGGAAAGATTTTATCAAAGAGTTTGCGCCCACCAAATTTAATTAATAGTGCAAATGCAATATAAACCACAGCAATAATAATACCGCCAATTGCAACCGCAATGTAATTATTGCCGCCTAATGCTAAAGCACCTGTAACCGCGCTTACAGTAGCACCACAAGAACTAATAAACATAGGAGATTTAAATCCGGTAAACACTTCATAAACTATTGTGCCGACTGCAGCACCGATAAGACAAGTTGAAATAGGAGTACCACAGATATTGGCAATTAAAACCGTCGCAACAAAAACGGCTAATAACATCTGCAATGGATAAATAATCCATTGGTACCATTTAGTCGGTTTATACCGAACATCTAAGGAGTTAGTCTTTGTTATTTTCATCTTTAGACAACTCCTCAATACGCTCTTCAGAGATAAGTGAATTATGTCTTATCCATTTTTTTATTTGTTCAATTGCATCTTCTATTGAACTAACTATTGTACCGCCACTTTCTTTAATAACCCCAGTAACATATAAATTCTGATAACTATATTGCTGTTCACCTAATTCCGCAGCACCACCAGAATCTTTTGCTGTACTATGAGTTAAATAACATTGGCGATTATCTGTACAAATACCAACAATTAAGCCGCCTTGGTCCTCAATAATTTTAGACATCCGACCAATTTCGCAAGCTGAACCGGCAGGAATAACATCTCCATCTAAACAAACAATCAGAATATTAGTATGGTCTAGACGAGCGTTATCCGCGCGAGCAATTTGCCTTGCCCCTGCAAACTTTTTCTTTCCTTCTGTGCCATTGATATCAGTATTTTCGATTGGACTATATAAAGAAATCCCTGGGAATGCAATACGAATTCTATTAGCCCACTCTTTATTTCGCAGAACGTCTCCATAATAGAAGATAGAACCCGCCAAATAAATGTGAATGGAACTGTAGGTTAAAAATAAAGAACGTTCCATAACTAATTAATACTTCTCCTTTGGTGTTTTAACATCGCAATGAGAGGATTTGGCTTTGGCGAGTAAATTATCGGCAGAATAAACATAGCCGCAATCTTTTATTGCATCAACAGCTATAACTTTATCTTTACTATTGTATTGAAGTGTATTTGTTGGCGCCGCTTCAGCTTGTTTTCTTCTTAATTCAACAAGCATCATAAGAGCATAAGAAGCTAAATCTTTTAAAGTATCTTCCTTACTCTCAAAATAATTTTTTGAACCTCTAACGAGATTAGTTAAACGGTCTAATTTATTGTAAAGCGGCACTAGACCAGATGTCTCTCCAAGTTCATCAAATAATTTAGAAAAACTATTGCCGTAATTTTCGTTTTTCTTAGTGTGCAAATCTGCAATTTCTAATGCAGCTTTGCGAAATTCTTCATCTGTGTTGAACATTATAATTGTTCTCCTTTCTATTATTATCATTTTATAGTATAAGCATTCAAGACTGCTTTGTCAACAAAAAGCGAGTTTTATTAAAATTCACCTGCTCCATCATAATCTGGTCTTAAACGGACAATACATGGATGCCGCAAAGAGTTTTGACTGTTAACAGACATAGCTTTTACTTCTGCGAAGAGAGCGCCTCTCTTAATCATTTCTTGCGCGTCATTAGAAGCCAGCCATTCTCTGTCATCATCTGTTAAACCACTTGTGACAGAAACCTCAGTACCATTAAAGTTAACAACAACTCCATTTTTCCAACCCATATAATAAGGTTTAGTAACCGCTTGACCATCTATCTTATACTGCCAAGTACCTTCATCCAGACCATTATATTCTTTAGTTGGTTCAAGTGTTTTAATAACCTTTAAATCCATATGGGGTAAAGTTTGTTTTAATTTTAAAGTTTTCCACGCAGTTCTAGTTCCGGGCAAATAAGGATTATTCTTTAATTGAAGGACAAGGCCTTCCCCACCACTATTAATAATTGAATCTGCTATTTCGGCAAAAGATTTACCTTCTACATTACAAGAATTATAAACCTCTGGTAAAAAGAACGATTTTGAATTAAAATTCTTCAACTCGTTCAATCTGTTAATATAGCTTTCTGTAGAGTAATCTTTTCCGTTTACCATTAAGCAATCAAACAAATGCACTTCAACTGGAGTTTCTTTTTGTCTTTCAATTGCCTTTTGTGGTAGACATCTTAAAATAGTACCAATAGTATTAGCTGTCTGATTTGGCGCCGCGAGACAAAGTTCACCAAGTAAGACAGTATTATCCGGCCAAGTATCCATTTCCGCAGTTAAAATTGGTAATTTTTCAGTATAATTGCCGTATTCACCTGTAACTTTTGATAAAGAACGAGAACGGATATAATTATTCCCTTTTGAATAATGAATAAAACAACCCCAATCTCCATCAAATTTTCTCGTGGCAATATAATTTTTACTTAAATCGCCAGCGATAATCGATAATCTCTTTTGACAAGCAGAAGTAGTCTTTGGTTCTGGATTATCATAATACTTCATCGGCGACATAATTCTAAAATCATTAATTTCCATATTATAAAAACCTTTCTAACTAATAATATTATACTAGTTTTGAAAGGTTTTGTCAAGCTAAAATTACGATTTTTTATGTAAATGAATGAATACAACTGCTTCATCAGATGGAGCAGCAGTAGTTTTTATTTGGAAATTACCAGTACTTTCACTTGACCAATAAAGAGGTGCAACGGAATATTCATCACGTTTATTACTTGTACTATAAGTATGACTTAAACATCCATCTTTGGGAAGGTTAAAACGGATGAAATTTGCGCCGCTTAAAGAATTAGTATCATTGACATTTCTAGCTCTATAGGTAATACCGAAATTATATTGTTTATCATTGGTACTATTCATCATGCTAAGAGATTGATAATATTCAGAATTATTATTGACTGTTTCTTCTTTAACAAACAGAGCTGGGCCTTGCAAATTAATAAAATCAGAAGAAATATCTAATCATTGATAATAGAAGTTACCTTCTTGATTTTGGTTTAAACCAGACTGGTCAACTGCTGTATAGCAATAATTAGCAGAACAAGAGGTCGCATTACATCTTGTTGACACACTATAATCTGTTATATCTGGAATATAATCTGCTACAATAGAACAAGTAACATTAAAAGGTTTAAAAGTATTTGCACAATATGTTTTGCAACTAAAATAGTCGTCCTTCTCTTGAGTAAAACCGCTTTGACTACGATTATTATTAGTAGTATCGGTTAAATTCATTTGTTTAATATTATTTTCTAGTCATTTTGAGGTATTTAAACTAGCTAATCCAGTATTCTTTTGGAATTTAACAGGGATAAGAGAACTTAAAGTTTTATCATTTACAGAAGAATCAATATTATAATAATTCCAATCTGTATATTGATTTCTAATAGTTACTTGTACATCTTGTTGGTTTTCATATGCGGGATTAATTGCGCTTTTTGTGCGTGTAAACGCAGGTCCATCACTATTTAAAATAGTATCTATACTAGAATCATTAGAATATAACCAAGCATAATAATATGGTAAATTTGGCGCAAAATAATTCGTAATAGCAAGAGGTCCTCAATTTCCCTTTACATCACTGATTGTTGCATAATTATAATAATCTTCAGCATTTGAGTGGCTTTCATTAATAACTGGTATAGTACTTAAATTATTATTTTTAATAATTGAAAAGCTAATCGCACCAGAAGTCACAGTTGTTATAGAAGAATTATCAATAGTAGAGGTGCTATCTTGGTTATAAGAAAAGGCAGGGAATTGGTAATCGCCAGAAGTAGAAGACTCGAATTTTAGACTCTTTTTATTAGTGAAATCAATTTTCCATTTAGTTTCTTTACGACCTACAACTATCTTATCAATAATATAATTATTACCAAATCAAGATGGCGCATTAAAAATTATTTTCCCATCGTATTTTACGCAATTACTAGAGAATGTTAATTTATCAATTTCATTCCCATTAAAATTATTAACGAATAATTTTCTATTCCTTTTAAGAGCGAACCAGTCGTCAGTAACATTGGCAAAATTAAGATTCTCCTTTAATGCGCCAACTGGATTTTTCCTATAATTCCCATCTAATTGACTAGCTAGAGCTTGTTTACCAAAAAATCTATTAGTCATAATAGAAGCCTCATAATAAAATGCGGTGTTAGCTGTATAATATCCGATATTCGTAATATATTTTAATTCTTCTATTGGGCTTAGTCCATAAGTAGAAAATGGCAAAATATAGTTATTTGGTTGAGTGGGTGTATATTCATTATAGCCATAATCATTATCCGGTTCAGGAAAAGAGTCCACAATTGTAGTGTTTTGAATTGGATAGAAAACTGCATCTTTAATTAAGATATTCTTTTCTCTAAATGCAGTATTAATTGGCATTAATAACGCTGTATGATTGTCATCTATAGAGGGAACCTCTGTATTGGTTTGTCGATAAAAATAGTAGTATTCGCCATTGCAATTGGTTTTCATAATAGGGTAAATATCAGTAGAAGGATTTTCTTCATTCCAGTGATTAAAGAAAATAAATTTATTAAATGGCAGAATCTCACAGCTAAAATTTTGTCTATTCCAAATACGAATAGCACCTTTTAAGTCTTCGTGATTATTATTTTCATCGTATGGAATATAAATTTTACATGTTTGAGTGCTTTTATCAAAGCCGCTGCCAGAGAAACTGTCACCACTGTTTACTTGTTGTCAATAATATCGAATTTCTTCATCTTCACTTGTTCCATTATCAACAACACAGGATAAACAGATTAAAGCTTGACTTGAAAAAGTCAAAGATGTCTGAGCATCTGCGGGCATATAGACGTCGCTATTATAGCTGCCCATTTGATACTCTGAAGGAATAGTATTAGTTAATGTACCGACATTTTTCTTGATACTATCAATTGTATATTTAGTTGCCATAGTAAGACCCTCCTAAAAGAATACTTTATTAAAGGCGGAAGTAAAGAGACTCCAACTAATTGTTAACAGATGATTTTTAGCACGAGTGATTGCAACATAGGCAATATTTTTGGATTCTTCATCTGAAATTGGAAAATCAATAACCAATACGTCATCATATTCTAGACCTTTAGCCCCATGAATAGTAGATACGTTAGTGTAGCTTAAATTATCAATTATGGCATTTTTCTGTTTATTAGTACGACACAATATCATCGGTTGATAAACTTCTAAAAAACTATGCACCAAATCTTGATAGTCTTTCTCTAGACAACCATTTAGTTTCGCCGCTTCATCATGAGAGCCTTGCCAGGCTATGTCGCCATAACCATCGACATTAATAACTAAGCCACCTGCGCCTCTCACGCAAGCAACAGGATTTTTATAAGTTGGTAAATAATTAAACCGTTGAGTGATAGAATATAATTGACGCCGATTTTTATGGTTTTCATCAAAAATCGGCGCATTCTTATAAAACCCGACTGCATAATTAATAATTTCTTGATAACTACGGTAATTGTACCGCAATTTATAGAATTTAAAGCCACGTTCTATTTTTGTAAAAGCCTCAGAAGAAGCTCCTCTAAAACCATAAATAGCTTGCCAAGTGTCGCCAATATAAAATTTTTTACGATAGTTAATAATACGATTAAAAATTTCGATTTGACAAGGGTCTGAATCTTGAAATTCATCTACAAAAAGTGCGTCAACATCATTAATAGTTTCATGGTATTGGTCTAATAAATCTCTTAGATAACGTGGGAAATCAGTTAAATCATAAAGATGATTCTGATTTTTATATAGAATATACCTGTCATTAAGCCGCCCAAGCATCATACGATATCTTTCATCATATGCAATTGCACTTTGTTTTAAATTGCCCATAACATAATTATAAACAATTGAAATATTAATATTTTTATATTTATGAGTACGTTCATAATCTTTACAAATGTAAGATAAAATCTGTTTGACGTCATCTTCATAAAGTATAATGGGCGTAAATTCGTATTTTTGAGCTAAAGTCAGAATGCGGCGGTAACACCAACTATGAATAGTTGAAATATCTACGTCTTTAACTCCCATCTCTGCAAGTCTAGCTTGTAATTCCTGTACTGCTGCATTCGTAAACGTAACTGCATAAATTCTGTCATTAACATTTTCGTAACGGTAATTAGCAATTGCCACAGCTAAAGTGGCAGTTTTACCACTGCCAGCTGGCGCTGAAATAGCTACTTTGTCTTCTGGAGCGTAAACCGCCGCTTGTTGAGATTCATCTAACATTTGTAAATTTTTGATGTAAACATCTGTTAATTGAGTGTATTGTTTAAAAGCTAATGAATTTTTATTTATCATATTTTTTTAAAATTTCCTTATCATATTTTTCTTTTATTTTTTTAAAATCATATTGTTCACTAAAACTGCCAGCATTAATATAATCAGTTAAGAAATCGGCAGTTGCACGACAATTAATTAAAGCTAATGAACTTTCTTTATTTTCATGCAAATTATAAATTAATTTATCAATTATAGGGTCATTATGTCCAAAAATCTGTCTAATTTTTTCTAAGAATACGTCCTTATAAGATTGCGCTTTTTCTATATCTTGAAAATTAAAAACTTTATCAAATTTATATTTTTTCGCCGTATTTCCAATCAAAATATAATCGTCTTGCGGTTTCAAAACATCAAGAAGCTTTTGACTATCGAATAAAGTTCTCACGCAGCATTCCTCTCAAGTGTGTTCTAACTTAGTAGACATTAAATATTGCATGTACATTGGTAGAGAAAAACAAATATCACGTATTTCTTTTGGTAAGTATTCATAAATAGCAGTTGCGGCTGGAACATGTTGCTCATCAAGCGGCATTAAAACAAGTATTTTCATAATTATTCAAGCGTCTCCTTAGTTTCTGGATTTCGCATTCTAGCTTTAACCGCGAATAAATCCGCGACATTATTCCATTTATTGGTGCTATGAGCTTTGACTTTAATAACTTCAAATTGCATAAATTTGGAAGATACTCTGATATACGCGGCAAGAATCGATAACCATAAATCCTGATTTTTAACTTCGCGTTTGTCTGCGGTTTTCCAACCGTTTGACCTCCAATTAAACAACCATCTTTGATTAATAGCATTTGCAATATAGGCGCTATCTGTATGAATTGAAATCTGTGCATTCCTTGTTTCAATATGTTCCGCCGTATTAAGCGCACTAAGGAAAGCAGTTAGTTCCATGCGATTATTAGTTGTATCAGATTCATAGCCCATCTGAGAATCAATTAATCGGTTATCTTCAACACAAATAGACGCCCAACCACCCATTTTAGTGGCGCTTGAATACGCACCATCAGTATAAAAATCAATTTTTCTAACGAGCATTTAAAGTTTCTATCCTTTCTGATTGCAATTTCTGATTATTTAATAACTCAAAATTGTAGCAATCTTTTTCGTATGGCAGTTGAATAGACAAATAAAATTTAGGAAATTTTAATTCATAATTTGTCAGTTGCTTTGACATATGTCTACTTAAATTTAAATAAGGAATAAAATCACGTGGGCAATCCAAATGATACTCACGATTTTTCTTACGAGCTGTAGTAATAGTATTAAATTCGACAAAACAATTTAAAATTACTGACACTACACTTTCAAAATCCGCAGAGATGTTTTCATCATTACCCGTGCTAGATGACTGGAATAAAAAGTTGAATAATGTAGGTTTTTGCGCCGCGTCCTTAGGTAAATGTCCGGTAACAGCCGTAATAGAATTAGTAATCTCTACTCTGTAATCCATTAAGGTTTTATTACTATCAAATTCGCCTAAATCAATCCAAACATGGGTTACTTTACTAGTTAATTCATCTGGTAATATTTTTTTAATTTGTAACCTGTTAAAATCAATATAATACATTATTTATTGTTGTCCTTTCTTAAGCTATTGCTTCGCTTAACTTTTGTTGCTCTATCTTTTTAAGAAAAGTAAAGATAGAAACTTCCCCTCAAACGTCATTAAATGCGTTGTGAGCGTTGTGAATATAGTAGCCGCTTTCCGCTGCTATGTCCTCTTCCTTCAAATGAATGTTGCGTTGTAAAATACGTTGAGCGTTTTTATAAGTGCAGTATCCATCAATAGGTTTTTTATTGCCACTTTTGTCAACATAATTAGATAGATTAATGTCATTTTCAAGCAATATCATGCGGTCGTTTTTTAAACCATGACTAATGACTTCGAGTTGGTCTAAAGCAACATTGCTAAGCATTTCATCCTCAATAAAATTTTTGACATCATGAAGTGGTACTCCATTATCTCGTAAAAAATTAGTAGTTAACCCTGTATATTCTGAAAAAGGATAGCAAACTTTATCATCTGGAGTGCGATATTGATTGCCGCTTGTCCGCAATTGGTAGGTTGAGCCACTTTTGTCTTCATCTATCTTTTGAAAAAGTAACCCCGCAAATTGAACTAGTCTGCGATTATCGAATTCTAAATCAAAAAATAGTAAATAAGTATGGTGTTCGTTGTAACAGTATATTATCATAGTTTTAATTCCTATCTTTAATAGTATAACAGATGTGACTAGAAAAGTCAAATAGAATTTTACAAAAATCGCTTCTAACGGGTAATAGTATTATAATTATAAATGAGAGGACTTATAATACATGAACCATAAAAGACCATTAATTTCAATTATTATTCCAGAATATAATCAAAAGCCAGAATTACTTATACGTTGTTTAAAATCTGTTTTTGAAACGCAAGAACATATTGACGCCACCACTGATTGTGAAGTAATACTTATTAAAGATAGCCTAGAAGACGACCTTACTTATATACAAGAAACATTTCCAACTGTAAAAATAATTCAAACAAAAGGACATACAGGTCCTGGTCTCGCGCGACAAGCCGGTTTAGATAAAGCTACATGTGAATGAATTTATTTTATGGATAGTGATGATACCTTTTTCTCAGTATTATCACTTTGGTATATGTTTAATCAAATTCAACTTCATCCAGATGCCCAATTAATTACTTTTTCCCATTATGAAGAGTGTCGACATAAAATAAAAGGTTATTGTATGATTAGCCTTTATTGTTGCCTTTTCCGCCGCACAATAATTGACAAATATCAAATTCACTTTTTAGGAAATATGAATTTATATGAAGATATGGCTTTTGTAAGCAGTTACACTTATGCAGTTGGATTTAATAATATTGTTACCGCAGAAGAATTTCCGATATATTATTATCGAGATTGTGATACTTCTATTACGAAAAGCGGTCGCACTCCTTCGCAAGTGGTTAGTTGAGATGTTAAAGCAACTATGTATATTTTACAGGTACTACAAAGAGCAAATAAGGTATATATTACTCTCTTTTTTTATTGAATGTTTCGTATAGTTAATGATATGGGAGGCTTATCTTGTTATAGAGATTTTGTGTTTAAGAATAAACATGAACTGACAGCGCAAACGGTCTCTAATTATAATAGTCTAATGGAAATCTGTTCTCAATATATTGAAAACCCCACTTGGCGACCAGCTGTTCAAAATATCGCTTCTCTTTTTGGCGCAGTTGGTGAGTATTTTATGTCGAATAATTGTCGACATTTAAAAGAGCTAGTTAACACTAAATTAACCACTCACTAAATTGATTTTTTTGTACATAATCGTTATACTATGAAAAGTACTTGGAGGTAATTGTCATAATGGATAATAACAGCAATAATAATTACCGTAATTTTCATAAAGATATTACCGCCGAAGCTTTAAAACGGTTAAAACAAGAATTACGTGATTCAATTGATAAAATAGATTTAAAGATAGATGAAGAAAATCGCTGAAATATAGAAGGTTCAGATTATATTCAAGTTGATTCAAATTTAAATAATGGTATTACAACATTTAAGATTCAAGTAAAATTAGATAAATTACAAAAAGATATAAGTGATTATTGCGCAGAACAGATGATTACTTATAAACTTAAACAAGAAGATTTACAGTTCTACCAGACAGTACCTTATAATTCTTTTGCTAGAAAATACTGCCAAATTCAATTAATTGGTAATGCTAATGAAGAGAATAATGGTTTATATTCTTATACGCGAGATGACTTTACAACATCGTCAAATTTTCCACGTTATGAGTACAATATGATAAAAGTAGTTAATGGTCAACAAAATCTTTATAAAATTTTTGTTGAAAAAGGTGCAGATGATGGAATGATTAAATTTACTACTTCAAAAGTAGAAAATATTGTCACACAACTAACATCCGCTATAGTAACATCTAACGGTAGCCAAAAATATACAGTGCCTTCCACTTGAAGAGATGACTACCCATACGAAGAAGATTAATAAAAAGAGGTAATTATAACAATGGCAAACAAAGAAATTAAAGAACTCCATGCATTAATTGATGGAATTGACTATCCTGCTGGAGTCGAAGCAGCGCGTAGAGATAGTAGAGGCCAAATTATCAATGAGGCCTATTTGGCGGGAGTATATAATCAAACTACTAATAAAATTGATAACAATGTTTTCGTTACTAATGTCAACAATTACAAATATCTGAAAATTCTTGGTGCAGAAACGGATGAAGACGGTAGAATTCCATCATTCACCCTTGTAAAAAATTTAATTAATACAAAAATTTCCGCCGGCGCAGAATACTTAGGCACAACGGATAAATATGAAGGTGCTTCTACTAAATGGTCTATAAAGCAGCCTGATAGTAATGGCGATTGAGGACGTTATAATGGCACTAGTAATGGCGACCTGCATAAAGGAGATATTTTAGTTTGGAATGGAACAGATTATGATATACTCCATACTTCATCAGATGCTAATACCTACTATGGTGTTCAAGTTAATGGTAATGTTGCTTTAGCTGCTAATGGCCTTGGTTATCTTAATTTGATTAATGGTAAAAAAATTAACGTTACAAATACCGATGGTACTGTATCTATTAACCATGATACATATTCCGCACAAAACGTTTCTAGTTTTGATTATGTTAAATCCCTCATTTCGGATGACTATGGTCATGTAACTAGTGCGACTGGCGGCACTGCAGGAGTTATTAGTTCTGATAATACTATTATTATAACCACAGACTCTTCTGGTAATGTGTCATTAGGCGTTAACGTAGCAGAATTGCCTGGCCAAATAACCGCGTCTGAACCGCTTGTAGCTACCCAAAATAGCGCGACTAAAGTTTATAACATTAGTCTTAACACAGGTACGGGACTTGCTCTTTCTCAAGATAAGAAGCTTGAAGTTTCATTAACAAGTGAAACGACTGGGACTGGATGAGTTATTGGTAGTATTAGTGCTAGCAATAACAAAATTAGTGCCATTAAAGCAAAACCAATTGGTAGCATTAACGGTTATGAACCAGATGCTGACGGCAAATTTGTAGTTAATGCAGGAAGTAATATTACTTTTGATGATGCAGATGGTCATCTTGTTATTAATAGCTCTGGCGGAACAATTGAAAATGCAGATACTCAAGCTTCTGGTCGTACCTACATTGCTGAAATTACTTCTAAGACTGAGGGGAATATAACCACAAGTACCTATAAATCTCACGCTTTCTTCTCTAACTTTAAATCAACTTCTGATTATTCTACTGCATCTATTGATAGTTCTGATGTAGTATTCTTAACCGTAAAAGCCTAGGAGTAATTATTATTTATGGCTACAATAGAAACAAAAGAACTAAAAATGACCGTTGGCGGGGTGGAATACCCCGTCGGCGTGGAGTTAGCTAAACGTGATGGCAAAGGAAGAATAATCGCCGATACTTATTTACCATTAAGCGGCGGTACAATTAGCGGTAATTTAGAAGTCACGGGGAATATAACTAAAAATGGTACAAAGGTAGCTTATGTTAGTGACCTTGCTAATCAAACAATCTCAGCTAATGGTACTACCACTTTTAATTCTAATGCCGCAATAAATATCACTAATGCAGATAGTAGTATTACAGTAACTGGAGATAATACAAATAATAAACTTACTATTAAGGCGAATTTCCCAACTAATTATGTTACTACCGATACTGCACAGACAATTACAGGAAATAAGAATTTTAAAGGCAATCTTCAACAAAATGGATTAGACGTAGTTACTAACGGTAATGAAGAAACAACAGATTATGCTAAGGCGGAATTTTTACCTTTCTGAAGAGGAGACGGCACACTTGGTGGAATTCGGCAAAAAGATATTCGTCCAGACTATGCAAAAAAGAGTTACGGCTTAGCATCCTATAACGGATTTGGCGATACTGAAGTAACTTATTTGCAAATAGTTGGGGATTCTTCTTCTAAATTCAATGCTTGAACAGGAGAGAATGCATGAGGGCATTATTTAACTTTTAATCACGGAAATGGAGAATCTTATTATAGTGCTACTTTAGCCCTTCCTTTTTTTGACGGCCAGGGGTTAAAATACCGGGTAATTAATGAAGGGAATGTGCATTCTTGGCATACTATTTTAAGCGACGAAAACTTCACCGATTTTTTCACTAATACTATCACAGTCAAACAAACCGCTACTTCAACAGATAGTAGTGGCACTAATACTTTCCAGTTCTATGCTAATGGCACGGCAATTGGAAATGCTATTTCCATTAAAAACGGAGCAAAAGGTGACAAAGGAGATACTGGTGAAAAAGGCGAAAAAGGAGAGACTGGTGCTAATGGTGCTGCCGCAGGATTTGCTCAACCTTTGGCAGACGCAGAAACTTTAACTCCCGGTACAGATGCCTTTGTAGACATTAACGCTGACGGCCCAAATACTAGTAAGATTTTTACTTTTCACTTTGGTATCCCAAAGGGTGAAAAGGGTGACAAAGGTGATAAAGGTGACAAAGGTAATGACGGTTATACTCCTTATATAGATGATAAAAGCGGTAATTGGATTGTCAACAATCAAAATACCGGCATACATGCAAAAGGTGATAAAGGTGATAAAGGCGACAATGGCACTAACGGTACTAACGGCGCTGCCGCAGGATTCGGCACTATTAGCGCAACCGGAGTAACTTTAAACCCAGGTACTGATGCTACTGCATCTGTAGTTCCGTCTGGTAGTAATACTAGCAAAAATCTTGCATTTACCTTTGGTATTCCAAGAGGAGACAAAGGAGATAAAGGTGAAAAAGGAGATAAAGGTGAAAAAGGAGATAAAGGTGAAAAAGGAGATACGGGTTCAATTAGCTTTCCAGAATCATGAGTATTTTTACCTTCATCAATTAATATTTATGTAACTATTAATACGGGCCTTATTTTTAGTTTTACTCTTGATATAAATCAACTCTACATTTTAAACAAAGTTAATTCTGGTTCGGAGATAAAGAGTCATTTACTTAGCTTACTTTCTAATTGTCCATCATGAACGAACGCGAGTCCGAATTTCACCGCGAATCCGATTCCAGTGATTGAGGCTTTAGCAAATCTGGGTCTTAAATGCACAATATCCGCCCAAACGGTACAAGGTTATGCTCCAGTGGGGACAATAATGATGGATAAAAGTGCCGGAATATACCAATTAACCACACCATCTTTAGTCTCTTTTGACCCATTAGCAAGTGAAATAATCCTATTTGCTCAAGCGGAAGCCTCTGTCAATTCTACTGCCCTTAATATGAGTATCCCAAAAATAATAGAAATGCCTATCAGTAGTATCTTGTGCTTCTATTTAGATTTAACTGACAAGGGTATATTTGCATTAAGAGACTATATTAATAATGCTTGGTAGTCATCTTTTAAAAGGAGCAATTAATTTATGAGTAAAATTATTATAGGGAAAATTAATTCTAAAGTGGGTTTCCATTTTAAAGATTCTAAGACAAATGCGGTTACAAATGCTGCCCTTTGGCAACCAACTGCTCAACCTCTTCAATTGGTTGGTGCTATCCATATACGTGGTAATGAAATTGATAATTATGGTTGTTGCGCAGTAAAAAATTGTAATGGTATCCCAGAAACTGTTACTTTAAGTAATATTTCACCACGAAATAATCTCTCTGCTATTACTTCTGTCAACTTTACTTTAACCGCAGGACAAATGTCTGATTGATATATCTTAAGACGTTCACAGACTGGTAGTGTTATTTCTACTCCAAGTTATATTATTGCAGACAGCGATATTAAAGGTCGAAGCGGCTATATTGATGCCGTTAACGCTAGCTTTGCTTATACTGCAACGCCCAGTACTAATAAAGGTATTACAACATATGTAACAACAAACAAGCTCTTAGTCGCTAGCTTCTGGAATAATTATACTTTGCCAAAACCGCTAGCTTCTATTGGCTGTGGTAAACTTGATACAAATGTAATCCGAGATTTTGCAATACCTTCTAACAACTTTACTGACTCTTGGGCTTGGCCTGCTGGCAGTAAAGACGTTAACCATGGCACTGTCGCCGCAATTGATGATGATTTTTCTAATCTTGATAGCAGCACTAAATGGCTCTCTGTTAGAACCACTTCAAAACAGGGCGGAGGCGCCGCGGGGCTCTCTAAATACTATGATAGTCTTAAATGCTTCATTTTACCTTTACTCGGCACTACTGGCAGAAGCAGAGGTGCCGATGCAACGTGCCCATTTACTTATGCACTTGATAGTGACCCCTCAAAAAGTTATCCGCTATATTGAGGCATGAATACGTTAGAATCCTCTAAAAATGGTTACTTCTCAACTTCCACTTGGTCAACACAGTATCGTATTTTTTATAAAACTCCAGCAGTTGTTTCCGCAACAGGACCTTGTTGCGCATTATTGATTGAAGATTCTGCGAACACATGGACATTTTCTGCAGTAATTTAAGGTGAAACATATGAAAAAAGATAAAATATTGTTAATATTAAAGCGTATCTTATTCTACTTTTTATCTTTTACTTGAGGTTCTATCACTTCGATTATTGGTCTTTTACTTTTTACCATTCCTCTTTGTACAACGCATAAAATTCATTGCTGGCACGGCCGCTTATACGGCGTTATGCCCAAATGCTTTGGCGGCGGTTATGGCTTTGAAATGGGTTGCTTTTGATTTGTTGCTTATAATTGCGATGAATATGATAATAAGCAATCTACTTTCATGGGTCATGAAGCCGGTCATGGAATCCAAAATATTATTTTCGGTCCATTCCAACTGGTTTTAGTACAAATTCCTTCTATGATTCGCTATTGATATCGTGAAATTAAGTACGATAGAAAAAATAAAAGGCCTCCAACTGCTTATGACGACATTTGATTTGAAGGATGGGCAACTGCTTTAGGTAAAAAATATATCTTAACAGATAGACTTTAAAATAATACAACCACCAAAAAAGCTTCCCTTTTATGGGAAGCTTTTCTTTTTTTTAACTGGCACGCCCTAAAGGACTCGAACCCTTACCGCTAGTTTTGGACGCTAGCGCTTGACGGTTTTGAAGACCGCTGTGCTACCTTTACACCAAGGGCGCAAAAAGCGGCAAAATGCCGCTAAATAAGGTTACTATGGTGATGGTGATTGTTATCATTGCTGTTGTTGTTGTTATCTTCATCATCTTTACTATCTTTATCGCTGCTAAGGGTTTTTGCTAGTAACACTATTAACATTACTAGAATTGCTATCACTAAAATTGATATTATCATTTTTATTTTCTACGTTATCTAACGTCCTTTCTAAAAAACAAGGTTTTGGTCTATTAATTCGTCTCATCTTATTTCTCTTGCGAGTGGAGGTGGCTTTACGCTTTGTCCTACTATTGCGCCGTTTATATTCCTTTTTAAGCGCTTCTGTTTTTGCGGTTGTATGCGGGTGGTCTTGTTTGCGCTGATATGGTACTCAATCTAAATTAAAACCGTTTGGAGCCATAGTGTCTAAAGTTTTAATCCAATATTTTTCACGCGCGTTTAAGTCCGCCGGATTACACCATTCAAGCACTTTTCATTCAAAGCTTCTAGCACCATACATATTAAATTCAAACTGCAACAGTCAGTTCTCATGCTTGCCGCTTTTAAGCGCAGAAAAATGTTGCTTACGTCTGCGGTAAACGTTACCCGACTGACCAACATAACTCTTCTTTGTTCTTTTGTTTGTAATAATATAAATACCAGAATAAGGATACTTATGTCTTACATACTTAGTATTGTCACGCGTACCGTATGAATCTTGTTGCATCATAGTTGATAAAGCCTCCTAATAGGTGAAAGACGGAGAATTACTATTGTAACTCTCCGTTTGCTTGCTTGCTTAGATAAGACTGCGGTTTAAAGTAACGTAATAATAATCAGGTCTAACTACCTCGCCCTGCTTATTAACTTTTCCCTGCTTAAACTTTTTATTATGTCCAACGCAAGTGGGGTCTTGAATAGCTTCATTAATAAGACGGTCGGCATCACCTTCGCTCTCCAACTGATAGACTTCTTTAATTTTGGTGACGTAAACATAATCAACATCATCTGGGTCAGACTTCATACCAATAGTCATTTCGCAGAGACCTTCTTCAGCATGTTTCTTGTAGTAGTCATTAATTTCATCTAATTTCATTTGTAATAATGTCCTTTCTAGAGTCTTTTACTTTTATTTATTTCTCTATATTAATATTATAGTAAATTTAGCCCGCTTTGGCAAGTAAAACTTGCGTAAAATGTAATTATTTTCCGCTTGAACCAAATCCACCTTCACCACGTTCAGACTGGAATTTTTCGCATAAGCGGTTCCATTCTCCACTATCTGCTACGGTTTCGTCTTTCAGTGACAGTTTAGGCAATAAAATTCCTTGAGCAATTGCCTTATTAAATGGATAATAAATCTTGCCAGCTTCGTATCCTTTCTTGCCGTCGCAATTAAAAACCATATCATAATTAGTATAATTAGCAAGAATTATCATGAGTTCGCCACGATAAGAGCTGTCAATAACACCCGCATGCAAATTCATCTGTAAATTACCAGTAGAACTTCGCTCCCAGAAGCTAAGCCAATAGTCATCTGGAATAATGCACTTTAATCCGGTATGGAAAATATGCTTTTCTCCTGGGTGTAAGACAAAAGCACCTTGAAAGTTTTCTTCTGGAAGTGCGTATAAATCATATCCAACACTATTTTTTTCTTGAGTTGGGATTTTAGCGCGTGGATCGGACGCAAACCAATAAATTTTCTTTTGTTTCATAAGTAAATTTCCTTTCTTTTTAACCCTATGATAAATTATAAAGGGTCTGATAAACCATTGAAATATATCTAGACCCAAGATGAGCGCGATGACGAAATTCAATAAAGACCGAATCTTTCTTACGTGTGAAGAAATAATAATTACCACCATAAGTACTAGCATCTGCAATTGCTTTAGTTTGATGAAACTCACCGCTATTATCAAAATTACCAATATTACGAATATCCATATTACTAAAATAGTAGTAATTAGCATTGCGGTTATTACCGCCAGACTTTTTATAATTCCTAGTAAACACCCCAGACCGTTGTTTATCTTCTGGAGTCTGATTCTGCCCTTGGATAAAAACTTCGCCGCGTTCATTATGGTAGAGCGCCATGGCGGCGGAATAATACTCCGCTCAAGTATTCTCACGGGCTAATCAATTAGGGATTTTACCCTTAAGAGTGTTGCGTAGTCAAGTACCGTAGCCATCACCTTTTGGTACTCTGACCGCAACAGGCTCGCCATCAATATTTAAAACAGCACCTCTTACTTGTCTTGGATAATGCGCAATATAAAAGCAAATGGCGAAACAAACACCATACACCAGAGCTTCTTGAACCGCGACGGAATTTGTATTAGTTGTGGACTGACTAACCGCCGCATTAACTACTCGTTCTAAAGCATTCCCTGTTCATTTGAAATCGCAATTTGAAAAATCATAAGTCATGCGGTAATCAAAGACACGTTTAGAAACAAGATATTTCTTAAGGTCATCTGTAAAATCTTTACGTGTCTTAAAAGTGTTTTTCTTACTGTAGTGCCGTGTTAAACGCTTAATAAGAGAATCTTGCTGCGTTTTAAAAGACACTCGGATATAAGGAGAATTGCTACAAGATAACATAATAGAATTATTATTAATTATGTTTTGTATATCAAGGGCTTCAATATTCGCATTAACTACTGCTTCAATTGCTTGCAAATCTAAAGAATCGTCGCTTCCACCGTGTGCAAATGCTAGAGCAATTGCTTTAGTAATTTGTTGCCGTGCGTATTCATCAATTAGGAGCCGAATGAATTGTTCTATATTGTCTTCCATTTGAGCATTCGGTCTAGATAGATGAATAAGCTGTGACATAGCACTATCTGCGTCGCCATCAATTACTTGATGACCTAATTGAAAGCGGTTTTCCTTTGTGCCAATGAAGTTACTTAAGCCACTTTTCGTAGAAACTACTTTAGTGATTTGTATTAGCTTTTGCCCTCATTGAGAGTAAACCGGCTGATAGAAAAATGCGGCTTTACCACCTTGGTCCTTATTAAGGATTTTGCGGCCCGCATTTTGATAATAATAAATAGTAGAAATTTCTGCTACGTCTAAAATATTCTTGCGGTCACTACGTCTCAAATTATTAGTAGTAAAGCCTTCACTTTCAAGCATTTGGTATATGCCACCAAACTGATTTGATACATCATCATACGTATGGTAAATTAACTTCTGGAAGCCGCAGTCTCGTATCTTCTTATCCTCTTCGGATAAAGAAGCCGCGGTCGTTTCAGAGCCAATTCTTCACATATTTCCTTTAGCAATTGCGCCTTCATGACTATAAACATTGACACCGCAAGCCGCGGCCGCATGACCAGAAGCACGGTTATACTGATTTGTAACAGAAGAATCTGCAGTTTGACCAATATAGAAGGTATTATCATCTGCAAACTCCATTACATAGATTTGCCCTTGTGTTTTTGCCATAATTTTATTTATTACCCTTAATACTATTAATTATATCATTATAAGTTTCAAGAGGCAAATTATCGGTAATATCAATTGGCTTATAACCCGTCCATTCTACACAAACATTACGATGATACTTGGTAATAGGATTAGCATCATTATTATGAACATGACCATAATAGACAAAATCTGCTTCAGATAACAGCGCGGCGCTAACCCAATCTAGACTATGACAAAAAAGGATATTGCCTTTAAACATATGTTCGTGAAAGAAGGCGGCGTCAAAATCCGCTTTACTAACATATTGGTAACGCTTATTATCATGATTACCAAGAATTAAAATAATATGACCATTAAGCCTATTGCGCCACTTAGTGACATCGACGATGCTTCCAAAACAAAAATCGCCGCAATGAATAACAATATCATCGGGACCAACGACTGAGTTCCAGCGCCGCACCATCTCTTCATCCATCTGTTCAACAGTTTTAAAGGGACGGTTACAGTACTTAATAATATTTTTGTGATTAAAATGAGTGTCACTAATTACAAAAATGCGGGTCGATACGTTTTCCATTTCTAAAATAAGGTGTCCTTTCTAAATTACTTTGTAGGTCATCATTATTATTAAGCCAAATTTTATCTGCATTTCCATGTCCATCCCATTCAAGATAGGCATAAATTTGTGCGCCTGGTTTGCACAAGATGCGGTTCGTGCATCCATCGTACAGTTTCCCGCCGCGTAAGAAACAACATTTAGCATTAATATAAGAGTCTGGAGTAAGAAATAAATCAATAAAGGGTTTCTTATATTTTAAACAGCATAACAAATTCTCCAATTCTCTACGAGTGATACTCATTTGATAATTTATCCTTTCTTCTATAATATTATAATCTATTTTACACGTTTTGACAAGTATTATTTTCGAGAAAATAAAAAGAGAGCTGCTGTAGCTCTCTTATTAAGGACACACTTATTCTCGATACATAGCAGGGAACATCTGACGCGGACTCTCACACGCATAGAGGCTTGACTTACTTAGGATTCAACCACGAGTCTCATCAGCCTTCCTATCACAATATATGAAACAATCTGTCAGAATAAGTGTGCCTATTATTATTATCAATAATAATGTTTAAAAAAGCAAATTAACTAATCTGCGGCGGTCGTAGTAGTCGTGGTGGCAGCTTCGGCAGTATCTACATTAGTACTATCATCAATAACGGCATTATCGCCATCTGGGTGATACTCTTCATCATAGGTATCGACAAAATCTTTATCAAGCAAATAATTAATAGCTTCTTCATCTCCCATGGCACGAGCGACTGCAAGCCGCTTTCCGTAAACATTATCAAATTTTTCATCCTTTGGGTGTTTAATAGACCAACCCGGATAATACTGTCCTTTAATTTTCAAGGTGACATTGAGAATTTCATCAACCATTTTGAAAGTGGCCTTCTGCAAGATAGTGGGCTTTTTATAAACAATATATTCTTTCTTATAACCTAGTGGTCGATAAACCCAGTATTCTTTTACGTCATTAAGAGTCTCTTCGTAGTAGTACTTGACAATAGTACCAATCCTTCCCATACCGACATAGGCAAGCTTGCCACGATAATCAGTTTTAATGTTTGACATAATAATAAATAATAAATTAAATATTTAATTTCCTTTCTTTTACATAACTCGACCCAACCCGACCTAGCTAACCATTACTGATAATTAATAATATCCCAATTACTTACCTCCAGTTTTTAAAGGAAGAGGGTTATATGGAATTTCTTCTATTTCATCCAAATCGGTTGATTTAATTTTCTCATATGCAGGGATACTTGGCTCTGCGTTTGCGATATGTGCTTCAAAAATAGGATAGAAAAACTGAGTCGCTTCTTCGTAAGTATTTTTACCAATTTTAATAGGACGGTCTGGTTTTTGGTTATTACAAATGTCTATCAATTCATCAAAAGTAATACCAGAAATGTGATAGTCGTCAACTACTTCATCAAAATCGACTTTTTCAAACGGAACAGTAATAGTGGTCATTACTGTTCCAGTAATATTTAAATAACTTTTGCGCTTAACGTGTTTGTTTTCCATTACATTTTTTCTCCTTTTTATAATATAATATCGAGCGGCATAATTCATCCCATAAAGAACGATACGGCTCAAATCCATAACGCTCATTAATATGCTGATAAGCCCAATTAATGATTGCCGCGGCACTTGCTCTATCAGTAATAGTGTAGCGCCGCCAAATTTTTTGTTCTTCTAGATTATACCAAGAAAGCGAAGAACATTTTTGATGAATAATAATATTTTGTTTCGCAGTAAAATCTTGTTTAAAAGCTTCAAAAAGCTCTTTTGTAGGAGTTCGTGCGTTCAATTCATCAATTACTTTTTGTGGGTTGATATTATAATTAATGGTATGAAAAAAATAATTAATTGCCTCGTTATCCGTCATAATTTGCTCCCTTAGAGTAACAATACAGCAATAACACTAACGATAATAGCGGAGAGAATTAAGAATATAGATGTTCCAAACATAGTGAAAGCAATCATTCGAGAAGAAGATTCGCACTCGTCTCTAAGCTCTTCTAGTGAAGAAGTAGTGGCGTCGGACGCTGGTGCTGATGTTGATAAATCTTTTTTCATATTGATTTTCCTTTCTTTTTATCTTACATAAATATTATAGCAGGTCTCCTCCGCTTTGTCAACAGAATTTTGCATTATTCTGCATCAATTTTCACTATAGTATCAGTACGGCGTAACTCAAAATCTACAGATGCTTGATAATGACTTTGAAAAATTCCATATTTAGGTCTTGCTAAAGAACCAAGATAAGCGATTTTACCAACGTGGCTAAAACCAAAGCACTTAGGGGGCAAATGCGGCACAATGTCACGGCAATTGATAAAGGTTGTAAAGTTAGCCCACCGCTTCATTAAAACGGATGGTACTTCTCTACTTCCAAAAATTCTAGGAGGTTCAAAACCAAAGCCAATCAGGTTATTCCCATCATCAAGGTCTTCACGATGAAACCAGCAATATTCATGGCAAAGCGCAGCTAATGCGGCGCCATGACTATAACCACAAATGATAATACGAGTTACTGCGGTTTTATCCGAAATAAGCGTGCCAATAGTATCTTCTACCTCTTTCCATGCGGCAAGAAAACCGCCATGGATTTTATATTCAATAGGCATATCTTTATACGGCTTGCGCTTAAAACTGAAGTTCCGCACCCAATCGATTTTCTCTTGAGAACCTTGGAAGAAGATAAAAAGAGTTTTGCGAATAAGGGTGGTTTTATAATTGACATGGTCGCCAACACTCTTCCAGTCCCATGGGTCTTGACAAATTTCAAAAAGCTGACTAGTGGTGACATAAGGGGTGGTTTGTGCAATAGCATCTAGGTAACGAGATAAATGATAAATAGACATAATATTTTCTCCTTTTTTATCTTACATAAATATTATATCATAGTTCCGCCGCTTTGTCCAATGATTTTTTCATTAAAATGAAAAAGTTACTAGCTAGCGGCTAGTAACTTAAAGGTGTATTAATTTTCGCCGTCCTTCTTTACAGTAATTTCCCACTTTACGTCGCAAATTCCGTAAAGGGTATTGTTAATCGCGGCGTCAAATTTCTCTGTAATATATTGAGTAAACTGCTGAGTTAAATACTCTGGAGTAATTGAATACCGCAAAACATCGAACTCTGCTTTAGTAATATCTTCATCTATTTTCTTTTCAAATGAACGGGGTAAAGAATTATAATTCCAATAAGATGAAATCATTCCAATATCAGATGAATACAAATAACTAAAGTCTATTGTGGCACTGACAAGTTCATATTCAATACGATACCAGGTGTTTTCTTTAGAATAGGTGCATAAATAACCTTTATAGGTTATGTAACTAGAGTACTCTTTAGAAGAATACCACTTATTACGATACTCGATAATCTTTTCACTACGATAACGGAAAGAATAGTCTACATTTAATTGTTTATGTTCAGGAACATAATCATACCATCCAGTTGGATAAGGCGATTCCGCATCTTTACCATCTGTGCCATTAAGACCATTTACTCCTGGCTCTCCTTTAGTCCCTTGGTCACCCTTGTCTCCCTTTTCACCTTGGATACCTTGGATACCTTGGTCTCCCTTTTCTCCTTTTAGAGTACCATTCATAGCCATCGATATTGTAGTCAAACCGCAAACGCCGCCGATAGTCCCAAGAATAGAAAAACAAATTAATGCACTCACGCTTAAAGCTTTCAAAAATTTCATACTTAATTATTTAATACCTTTCTTTTATTATGGCGGGCAGTGAAGGATTTGAACCTTCGCCAGATAATCATCTGCTAATAGTTTTCAAGACTATTCTCTTCAACCGCTTGAGTAACTGCCCAAATAAGTGGTTTTTCTACCTTGACTCGAACAAGGAACCTGTCGATTATAAGTCGAATGCTCTAACCAGTTAAACTATAGAAAGAAGATAGGCGGGATTGAATCCGTGTCCGCCGCACGGCATGAAAATTGATAGTACTCATTATAAGGAGAAGTTAGATATTCCACAAGAGGGTTATCTAGAGCGGAGTATCATCCTTAGTTGGAACCGCAACCCTCGTATCCTGATAAGATACGAGTGGAAAACTCTAATCTCTTCTTACTATTTAATTATTTAGCACGGTGAAATTTCGTGCTAGAAGGGTACAATTTATTCTCTATCCTTATAATGAAATACCACCATTATCACTATTTTTATGTGGCTTATCTTAGCCATCAACTCCCACCTAATAACGATTAAGTGAGAAGTGATGACTAAGATAAAATAAGATAAAATAACAATTAGTTATAAAATTATGGCTGGAGCAACTGGATTCGGACCAGTGCATAGTGGATTCAAAGTCCACTGCCTTACCGCTTGGCTATGCTCCAATATCAAGGCGGGATTTGTTCAAGCCCCGCCGAGCTTGTTGTGACAGCCTTTTATCACCGGACAGATGCAACTTTATCGGTGACCTTCCCCAACTTCTCCTCACGTCCGCACATTTATTTAACGCGGTGTATGCTTCAAAGTCCGCATGGGCGATTAGGTTGGGTCTGTTAGTCATTATCTCCTCAATGAGGAACCCTTGTGAAGGGAGAGCTTGCCGCGAATTCTAGGATTCGCGCGTCACGATACCTCAGATATAAACGTGTAACTACTTCATTAGAATTTAAAGACCTAATAGCCAATTAAAGATATCATGAAAATCATCATATTCTTTATTAAATGCATTATTACTAATAGAATAGTGATAACTTCCCCATTTCTTTGTGAATCCTTCAAGAGCATCAAAGTACTCATGTCTAGCCTTATTAAGCTTTACCTGTGCTTCTTCGTAAATCTTGTTAAATTCATCAATTGCCTGTTGATACTTATTACGTGCCTCGTCGACCTTTGTAGCATCTGCCTTGCGGTTTTTTGCACGTTCTAGTTCAGCTTTATGAGTTTTCTCCCATTCAGCTTCATCAGCTTTTAATTCATCCATTGAATTATAAGTCTTTTTTGTCTTTTTGCTTGTATACAGCACGTCTTCTTCATTTTCGTTCATCGTAATTTAACCTCCAATGTTAAATTTCGTCTTTAGAGTCCTACTCTAAAGAATCTTAAAATATACCTCAAACGTATCGTCTTGTCTTGTCTTACACGTTTTATCCTGGGTCGGTTAGGCGGGACTCGAACCCGCTTTTTGCCACCGTCACGCTATCGCGCTACTAACCGAAATATGGTGCCGACTGTATGACTTGCACATACCACCTTCTACTTACAGGGTAGTTGCTCTACTCGATGAGCTAAGCCGGCAATAATAAATTAACTAAATTAAACTAAATGGTGCCGGTTGTATGACTTGCACACACCACCTACTGTATACGAGACAGTTGCTCTACTTGATGAGCTAAACCGGCAACAAATACTTATGCCTTATCAAATCTTAAATCACTCCGCCTCAGAAGGTAAACCTTCTTATGTGATTCTTTTACGCGCCGCGGAACACTCTACGTGAAGCAGTTTAATTTTTCACTCTAAGGTAGTCGTTTGAACTCTTAAGATAACTTTGCAAACGGAATCTTAAGTTCGCATTGGCATAATTATGTTTCGTCCCGTCCCTTCCCTTCTTTTAAGCTTACAATAATATTATAGTTAATTTTCGCCGCTTTGTCAACAGATTTTTTCGTTAAAACGAATAAAAAGGAAGAACAACAAGAGGTTCATCAATCTTAGTGTTAAGTCTTTCCATTTGGCTAAGGAGTCTTTTAACGGTGTTTATTTGTCCTATGGTATAAGTATCAGCAATATTATCTTTTTCTTGCATGATGTCTTCAAGCTCTTCTTTCAAATTACAAATAACTTTTTCAATATTGTTAAATTCTTTATCACTATCTGCAATGTATTGGCGTTCACGAGTTTCATGAATTTCCTGTTTAATATCAGCGATTTTCTTGTTATAATAATTTACTTGTACTTGTACTCCCTCATCATAATCACCCATTATGTCAAACATAGGCTGTTTGAAATCATCAAAATCAACATAATGAAGTCTTTCCATATAATAGAATCCGTCTTCAAGAAAGTTTTTACTCTCACAAGGCTTCATCAGCTGTGGATGAGAATTAACATACTTCTGCGATACCAGATAATGATGGTCAATCTTATCATCTCTAACAATCAGATGATACCAACCATCTAATTCTTTCTTAAATACAGGAATTTTGGCTTCGATTGAACTCTCTGGATGAATCATATTATTCATACTAAAGTCAAAGTAAGTCCCCCATGAAGTAGTAAGCTCGCTACGTCCGCAACAATAATTATCGTCTAAATCTGAATTCATTTTTGTAAGATACCACTTATTTCCATCTTCACTTTTCTTTAGAACCTTATAACTATCATATCCTATTTCAAGACTCATAAGAATAATTCTCCTTTTTATTTTACATTAATATTATAGCAGAGATGCGGCGTTTTGTCAACAGTTTTTTGCGTTAAAAACGACTAATTGCTGTAACAACACCAACTGCCGCGACACTCACAATACCGGCTACAATTATTAAAATCATATATTAACTCCTTTAAATCTATAAATCAATCAATTAAATGGTGCGAGATGCCGGACTTGAACCGGCATGGATGTTTAGTCCGAGGGATTTTAAATCCCTTGTGTCTACCAATTTCACCAATCTCGCAAATGGTCGAGAATATAGGATTTGAACCTATGGTCTCTTGCTCCCAAAGCAAGCGTGCTACCAAGCTACACTAATTCTCGATAAGAAGCACTCATAAGGTGCCGCGAATCTACTTCGGCAATAAAATCTAATAAATAAATAGAAGCGCCGCTTTAACGTAATAATTAGTATTAGTATTTGTTCTCCTTTTTTATCTTACAATAATATTATAGTCTAATTTCTGCGCTTTGTCAACGATAATTTTCGATAAATGGTGGTACTGACTAGATTCGGACTAGTGGTCTTTCGATTATCAGTCGAATGCTCTAACCTGCTGAGCTACAGCACCAATTGGTGGGTCTAATTGGGCTCGAACCAATAACCTGTCGATTATAAGTCGACCGCTCTTACCGATTGAGCTATAGAACCACATAGGCGCTTTTAGCCTCGCGCCAAGAGGAATTAATAATTATTATAGATTAGCCGAGTAAGGAAGGCTATTGATGTAGCGCTCCATAAGGTCATAATCTGGTTGGCCTTCAGAAGTAACGGGAAGGGAAATAAAGGATTCTTTCATACGAGATATTCCCCAAGCTCTGCCAAAACTATATTTATGCCCTTCCATTTTAATTAGCGTACATAAAAATAGGGCAATGCTTGGCGAAAAATCACGATTTTTTAATTGAAACATAGCGACATGACAATTAGCGCAATATGCTTCAGGCTGATAAAAAGCAGATCCAATAGAACCATCAGTAGCAATAGTTATTGTATTACCCGGATAAGTAGGTTTTTCGGAACAATACAAGACTACTCCGTTATTAGATTCCGTAGACCCAATATAAGGGACGACACCTGGTTTTTGTCTCGCTTCTCGTGCAGTAATGCCGTTACATTTTGTTATTTCAAATAAATCAGTATACTTGAAAACTTTCCATTCACTCACGGGAGGCAATTCAACCTTTTCATTACTTTTAGCTTTACCTGTCATTTGCTGAGGTAATTCAATGGTTTCAACCCAAGAAGGAATTTCTTCCGGAGCTGGAATTTCTAAAAACCGTAATGTTCGATTCGCTTGACGTCCATAATTGAATCGGAATTTATTAGCCTCAATACACATTTTATAATACAACATTTGACGAACTGAAAGTTTAATCTTTGGTTTTAAAGTAGCGACATGATAAGATGTGAAAAAAGGTTTAGTCTGTATAAAAGTGGACAAAACACTACCACTTAAAGCTACTGTCATTAGTCCTGCAGGAAAAGGTTCTTCCCCTACAGGATTCTCGATTTTAGCAGCAATTCCATTATTTTTTTCACTTCTATTAATTAAAACATAAGAAGATTTTTCATTAATAATACAAGCATTTAACGCTAAATTCTGAGAATTATAAACCTCAAATAAGTCTTGAACTTGAATTAGTTTCATACTTTACTCCTCATAATACTCTGGATGCATAAATTTATCATATTGTCTTAAAACTTTAATAAAATCTTTTTCGGTCAAATGACTATAATCAGTCTTCATATAAGCTTCAACAATCCACTCATTTTTATTAGTAGGTACAAATAACGCGGAATAGTTGGTTTTTTCTTCATGATTATAAAAAGCTTTTAACATCGCATTTTTAATACCATTCCAACATCCACGCACGTCTTGTCTACCTTGATTTTTAACAGTTTCGAAACCATCGTCTGATATATCTCCTGTAAAAGATTTTTGAGACCCTTGAGGAACGCCAGCTTTAAACAACATAATTACAGTATTAACCCCAACTGGATAAAATAATTTGTCTGGCATAGAGAAAGTAGCGAGCAATGTGTGATGATTCAAAATAGCTTGTTTATATTCAGCTAATTCTTTATTATCTTTAATACCGACTGATTTAGGCACAATAGCAACGCCCAAACCACCAGGTGCGAGCTGGTCTAATCCGCGTTTAATAAAACCAATTTCTGGGTATCCTGCCTGAGAATATGGAGGGTTAATAATCATTTTAGTAGGTTTAAGTTCTTTAATTTTACTAAGGATATTTTCGTCATAAGAATCTCCGTTCCAAAGAGTCACATTACTACCGCGCATAATAAAATTAGCTAATGCGATAGCACACATACGTGGGTTATATTCAACTCCGATAATTTTATTTTTTGCTTTCGAGTGTTTATCTGCAGCTAAAAGCAATCCACCGGTGCCGCAACAGGTATCCATAATAACATCATCATCATTAATCTGAAGCAACTCACTCATAAAATCAGCGATATGATGAGGAGTTAAAACAATACCCAAAGAAGACTGGTCAGCGCCCGAACGACTAGTAAATTCATTATAGAAGTCACCCATAACATCATACTGCGGGTAATGTTCCGCAATTTTAACAATAGAACCCTCAATAATTTCAGTTAAAAACTGCAAAGCAATATAAGTTTTTCCTTGGAACTCAATAGTTTTCTTAAAGTTATCATTAGTCTCGATAAAAGAAAAGACAGAATAAATGGGCTCATAAGTGGTTTTTAATCCCTTATAACTGTACAGAGAACGCTTTAAAGTACTCATAAAACTATCAACAAATGAACCAGCGTCATCTGACATTCTATAAGAATTTTTAAAGGACTTCCAATTTAAAGCAATAATAATACCGGCAATTAAAGATGCCTTGTCCTGGTCACTCAATTTAACCGCGCTATATAAGTAATCATGAATGGATGAAGCGATAGAGCGAGTTAACCCTTGGATTCCAACTAAACGCTTCTGCTCAACAGATAATTCGGCTTTGTGATAATCTTCCTGAGAAAGCTCTAACTCTGCGCCGTGTTCAAGACTAGGATGCAAAGTATTCAATAACTTATAATCACCTTGAATTTCATCATATTTCTGAATCCAATAACGCTCACGCAAATCAATTAAACGCTCATCACTCGGCAATTCCTGCTGAATTTCAAAACTCAATAAATCGATATTACCATTTAATTCTTCATTAAAGTAGCGTTGTAATTTAACGCAATGATGGGTACCATTCAACAACTGTTCCTTATGTTCAGCCCAACGAGAATCAAAGGTTGCCTTGCCTTCACCCTTGCCGCCAGTCTGCCCAATATAAACTACTTTATCCTTGTAAGAGCCAGCCTTTGCAACAATACGATAAATACCTTTCATTGAACCCGGTTCTTCTGCATATGTTGCGTTATCCATCCAATGCAAGATAGCATCAAGTTTATTCTGGATATCTGCTTTGACCTTGAAAAGCATATTAATTGCTTTTTGACTAATTTCTTTATCTTCAACCGCGGTAGTGAAAACGTTAATATCTTCACCTTTACCTGGAAGACGATACTGCTTCGGAGAACTATTATCTGCAATCAAGCAATTTTCTTTTGCAAGATTACTCAGAGTAGCCGGAGCTATCTTTTCACCGACTTTCTCACTGAGTGATTTTGCAGTGAATCGTTCGACGGTAAAATTACTTTTAATTAAATCTAAAACGTGCTGTCCTTTTTTAGTCATAAGAGACTCCTTTTATTTACGCCTAAGAAATTTTTATTTCTTATTTTTATTTACATATATATTATAGTCAATTTCCTCGGCTAAGTCAAGACTTTTTTTCATTTTTTAATTGGCAACCTTGTCTACAAGGTCATGGTGGAGCAGAACCACCGAAATTAGCATTTTTCAGTGCTATGCTCTGCCTACTGGACTATCAGACTATGGCGTGCCTTAAAGGAGTTGAACCTCTATTAACAATTTTGGAGATTGCTGTGCTACCATTGCACCAAAGACACAAATAACAAGAACTAATTATAAACAAACCTAGAGGGCTAATGATTCCGCGCGTACCTCTATCTACGATAACCTCGAAGGTCCGGTTGTGTTAAATTACACCAAGACATGTTCATAATTAGTTCATAAGCTAATAACCAAGGCTTTGCTTAACTTTTACATCTACCAACTGTTTCAGTACCCTAAAGTCAATTGTCGGCATATGCATCTGTTTCAGAATAATTTCCCAATTATCTGCCCAGAACTCATGAAAGACCACGTTCAGAAGTTCGTACAAATGTCTAGCGTTTAAAACCGCCTCGCCGTACTTCTCACAAAGTTTATGGTATTCTTTAGAGATATGCTCAATAGTCAAATACTTAGCAATAATGCCTTTTTCAGTTGAGTGTTCACTCTCACCTGCTTTAATTTGTTTATTGAGCTGATGAGTGTCCTTCTTGCGTTCGACAAAGTCTTCAGTTAGCATTTTCGCCCATTTTACCTCTCCAAATCTGTTGACAAAGGCGTAATTCTTAATTACAATACCTTCGCCAAGCCCACTAGTACAGAGGAATTTACCGGTCTCTTGCAACTTACTTTTAATGTCATCTACAGAAGGGTGGTCTAGTTTAGCTAAAAGAGGAATTACGTTTAATTCGGGACAATACTTCTTCAGAAGTTGCGCATATCCTTCATAAGGAAGATAAATTCCAGTCTTAGCGTCTAGAACATCAAAGACATAGAATTTTTCCCACGAATCGACGGAATAAGTCTTTAAAGTATGCGGCACAAGCCACTCACCATAGATAATATAATTGGGATAGTCCCGCAAAAGCCGCAGGACGTGATTATATTCTACTTTATGGGCTTCATCCATAAAAGTAGCTGCGAATTTTGCATTATCTGCATCTGGTGTGACTTCTCTGTTTCTTGAGCCAAAACCGAGAGTACCATCGTTCTTTAAAAAGACCTGAGAATTAGTCCCGTCAATTTTATAGAAGAGGTAAACAGTGCCATCTAGGATTCCTTCTACTTCAAGATTACCGATTTTTTCGATATGTTGATATTTTTTGAATTCCATATGATAAGCTTGTTCTCCTTTCTATTTATTAGTTATCGTCTCGTCCCTACTTTTGCTAAAGAGCGATAAAGGAGTTGCACCTTTTGCGGCACTAAATTAGCCATCGCCCATAAATGGTGGACTTGGCGAGAATCGAACTCGCGACCTCTTCGTTGCGAACGAAGCATTCTTCCAACTGAACTACAAGCCCATGGTAGCGGAGGAGGGACTCGAACCCCCATCAACGTGGTTATGAGCCACGACTGGAACCCTTCCAGGCACTCCGCGATATAAATAAGTGGTGGACTTGGCGAGAATCGAACTCGCGACCTTCTGCTTGCAAAGCAGATGCTCTCCCAATTGAGCTACAAGCCCATAATATAGGTAGCGATGCCGCTACCTAGTAATAAAGAAAGAAAGAAAGAAATAATTAATTAGCTAGTTATGACCGACCCACCCACAATGTTAAAGAAGTTAAGCAAACAAATTTTGTTTTCTTTTTTCTTTTAACAATAATATTATAGTCGTTTTTCTTTGTTTTGTCAACGATATTTTCCGTCTTTTGGCAAAACATTCCGTTCTCATCAAGATTTTCTTCTCTAATATAGTGATAGTCAATATCTTTAGTCTGACAATACTGAATTTCAAATTTTCTCGCGCTTAAGGCGCCATTAAAGCGCGGAGAATCTTTCAAAATGCCGGTCAAAAAAGCAATATAATCTACTCTATTCTTGATAGAGTCCATTTCATTCGCAATTGGAGAAGACCAACTATGAGAATAGCTCCATCCGGATTCATATTCGTTGCCGCGGAAACCATAATCATAAGTAACTACATCTCCTTCATCATTGATACCCAACTGAGAATTATCAGCAGTTTCACCAAGAATGTCATCTAATTTGCATTTGGCTTCGCTATAAGCTTTCAAAATACGAATATTGTCTTCCATAACTTCACCTTCGGCTCTAGTAACATGATTAGAGTCTTTTTTCGCTGCGGCAATTAATTCTTTTAGCTTAGCTTCGCAAGCGTCCTCACTCATATCAGGTTTATCGTAACTAAGCCAATTTTTAATGTCTTCGCCATCTCCCCAGAGTTTAAACGCCAAGTTACAAATGTCCTTCTGCATATTATAATAATAAGTATAATAAGCATTATAGCCATTTTCAATTTCATCACAATCAATATAACATTCGCGCTCAGATAAGATGTTGTTGACATTCTCCATAATTTCAACATACTGTCCATAAGCATAGATAGCCGCTAACGGATACCTGTCTCCATAAATCCGATAAGCAAGAATTTCATTCTTAGACTGAACAAAACCTCCAGCCCCCATGTTAATTTTTACTACATAAGACTTATCAAGGGGCAAATTCCAATCGGAGAAGTATGTTTTAACTAAATCCTCTGGTAAAACAAAAGCCATACGGGACGACCCATGTCCCAAATAATACTCGCCACACGAATATTTACCTTCGCATCGAAAATTTTCTGCATCTTCCTTTAAAATGCGCCAAAAATCCTTAAGGAAGTTATACTCTTCTTGTACGGAGAGAACTTTTATTTCAATCATTTTATTTCCCCCTTTCTTATCTTACATAAATATTATAGCATAGTCTCTCCGCTAAGTCAAACTAATTTTGCGTTTTGTCGTATTTTATAGGCGTCAATGGTTCATTTGTCTTTAATACGTAAATATTTACCTTCCCAGAAGCATTTGTTGAACCATCAAGCGCAATAAATTTATCGCATTCAAAAGTTTCGCAAAGACTAATAAAATCTTCGCAAGTATGTAGCGAAGACCGCATAATATTTGCTTCATACGCTTCTTTAAGTGTTTCTGTTGCAAAATGTCCTATAATCAATTTTCTACCATCTGCAGGATAATCCTTAGCCTTAATACATTCTGGAGTATTAGCCCAAACAGAAGTTTCTGGAGTAATATAAAGACCGCCTTTATGTGCAAACCATCCATGCACCAGAATATAATCCTTGTTCTGGAAACCCCATTCAAGATTATAAAAATATTCTGCCAGCATCATAGAAATATTAGACGGCATCAGATGAACTAAATCACAGAAAAAACTAAGACTATAGCTCATATCAAGAGCTATTTTCGCGGCGCTTTCTTTAACTAATGGTACATTAACTTTATCCATATGACAAAAAGACATCATGGTCTGAATAACACCATTACACAATCCATCTGATTCGCGGTGATACTGAGTAGGATTTTCCATTAGTTCTTGAAACCGCAATTCATGATTACCGCACACTGCTAAAAGCTTATGAGCATGAATGTTTTCAACCATCCATTTGAGAACTTCAAATGACTGAACACCACGGTCAAATGCGTCTCCAAGACTAACTAAATAGCTATTCTTATCTTTTGGGTTGTAGCCGCTCTTCTTTAATGCTCTTTGAAGTGCATCATATTCTCCATGAACATCTGAGAAGATATAATAGGTAAGAGAAGTCGCGGCATCAAATGAGTTTTCGTTCTTATTCTTATTCACTTATTTTCTCCTTTCTTTCTTTATCTTACTCTAATATTATTATAGTATGTATTTTACGTTTAGTCAAGAGATTTTTTAAAGAAAGGAAGAGAAAAGATGATGAAATAGTTTACTTGTCACTTGTCACTTGTTTCCTTTTCTTTTCCCCTTGTCCCTGACAAAAGTATAATGATTTTAGTCGCGCTTGTCAAGGAATTTCTGCGATAAAACGAAAGAATTTTTCGTCTATCGTCTAATTGGTCGCTGCGTAAAATCATATCCGTAAATAAAAAGACACCTATTAAGGTGTCTATACAAAATGCTAAAAGGCTCCATCTCCAAACTCGATTGTATACTTGTTGCGTCCGCATTTCTTTATTTTATTATTGGCTTTGCCATCAAATGCATAATTAACAGACCAATGCGCAAAATTAGCTTGTAGTTCAGCTAATGATAGCCAACTCTTAAATTCATAAGGTGTTTCAACTGTATATAATACGTTCTTGTTGCTTACGTCACTTGAAAAAGCACGCGACTCAATATATAAATCTACAAAGAGATTCTTAAGCCGTTCCAATTCTTGATTAAAATTTTTTTCTTTTTCTTCTGGTGACCGCGTTTTGGGGCGCGGCACCTTTAATTTTGGCTTATTTTTATAGGAAATTTCACGTTTAAATTCAGGGTCTGATAAATTATTCATAGAGCGTCTCCTTTATTTAATTTTTAGTCCGCCATCTCTTTCAATTGCAGACCGAATTGTATCCAAGTATTCAGGATGAGTATGGGCAACGAATGAAATTAAATACTGAATACTATCTAATATGCTTTCATTATAGTATTCTGGATTGTTGTCGGTTTCGTGTAAAAGTGTTACTTGTAAATGAATCAAGGAGACAACTGCTCCTGCTATCATAGCCGCGCTCAACTCTTTTTCATCCGCTTTGAAGTCTGGAATTAAATCGTGAACAATTTTTTCAACTTGGTTTTTAGTCTCATTCCAATCAGAATCCGCGTCCTTTACCATTTGGTCAAAGTAAGTTAAATCTGTCGCAAATACTGACCTTCTAAAATGGGCAGAGTCCATTAAATATTTTTTTCTTTTATCTGTTATTTTCAAAAGCCATTTAAGTATTTTGATTTTAATTTTGCTTGATTTTACAATAAAAATTCTCGTTTCTTCATAAGGTCTGATAAACTGACCAGCCCCTACATCTTTATATGTAATTTTCATCTGCATATGTGTAAAGAGCGGAGTTGGTTCTATCTTAATTGACAAAAAAGCATTGAACCAAGTAAGTACCTTCATAGCGTTGTCGCCGCATCGAATAAAAACTTGTGAAACATTATGAATTGGCGCTAAGAAAGTTAAGTAGCGTTTATCACCTTCTGTACTACCTTTTTTATCTTCTTGCGCGTCATGCTGCATATTTTTTTCACTTAAACCGCAGAATTTAATTGCTAAGTCATCTGTAATTATATCAAGGGCGATAAGACGCTCTTTAGTAAATTGAGTTTGTTTTTTCTCACTAAGCGGCATAGAAATAACAGCGCCACCATTTTCCTTTTCATCTTGCTCTAGTACTTGAATCTCACCGCTGTCTATCATTTTTTGCGCATGCCGCGTCAAATACCACACAAGCAATCCTAACAGAATTAAGGTAAGTAATACCGCCGCGATTGTAATAATCGCCATGTCACCACCAGAAAAAATCGCCTCACCTAAGGTCTTCAAATTATTAGTTATTAGTTCCCTCATCATCGTTATTGTTCCTTTCTTCGGGTAAAAATCCCCAAATGTCTGCAAAAAGTATTTCGCGAAAACCTGGGGCAAGCGCCAACTTATTAAGTATATAACGAGAAGAGGCGCTTTCTCCATTAGTTCATTTGAAACCGCGCATGGTTGTCCGCATTAAATCCATTCCGAATAAAATATCATTAAAAGTGCGGTAAAGTTCTTCCGCACGTATATTGCCTAAGTCCATCCGCACTTGCCTAATTGAATGACAAAAGCCATTTTTATGCCGTAAGCAATTGCAACAGAAATAGGTAATTATCTGCAACGAGCGATTCATCTGGGCATAAGAGTAGTTTTCGCGCCGCCACTTTGTAATAATACCAGTAAAGATTTCTTCTGCCATTGGAAAGAAGAAATTGGTGTGTCCATCAATTGTTATACGGTCAGGTCTTCACATAGCATTATCTTGAGTAACATAAGTTGACATAGTGCGGTTACTAAGCGGCACTAATTCGCGCAACTCCTCTCGCAACTTAGCCTTGGTAAGAGGTACTTTTGTGCCGCGGCTTCATGAAATTTTGCTCGGCATTACAGTATTAGAAAAGTCAACCGCGTACCACCGCACCAATTGCGCCAACTCAAATCAAGTAGTATTAGAGTAATTTTTAGCGCTTTCTTCTACTAGCGGCACGCACAGTAGTAAGGAAGAAGACCGCGACACAAGTAAATTAGTCATTTTTCACCGCCTTTCGTAATAGTCGTCCACCAGAAAAGGATAACTATTTTATTACTTTACAATTTTATTATAGCATATGTAATACGTTAAGTCAAGAAGAACAGGAGATAAATAAGAAATTTAAGTAATTATCAAAATGGCGTACTAACAGGAAAATGTGTTGTAAATGCACCTCGATATACATATATATAGAGAATATATAAAATTACGTTAGTTAAGTAAATTGATAGTGTCTACCAATAAATTTCTTATAACGTAAAAGAAGACGATGCGGAACGTCAGGTTTGACGCCGCAACGTAGAAATGTGTTGTAAGTGCACCTCGATATACATATATATAGAAAATAAAAAATTTTTTAAATTTATTTTTGGAAAATTTTTTCTAAATTTTTTTCTAGAACTTTTGGAAAATTTTTCTTTTTTCGTTTGATTGATTGATTGATTTTCTCTATTTTTGCCTATCAACTAAGAGACGCATGGCAATGCGGCTCGTGTTGTGGAGGCAGGTTCCCCACGGAGTGGGGGAACCGACAGGAGGGGGAGTGAACTTAGGCGAAAGCGAGAAAGCGCATGGCAATGCGCGCGCAGCTTTTGACTAAGTGAAGGAAGCGCTGAAAGCGCGCTGTCGTGTCGTAATAACGCGACGGTGATGGTCACGGTAATAAAAAATAAAAATAAAATTTCAACGTCTCCTCCCCCGTTTGGTAGGAGCGTCGCGCGTTTTAAGACGCGCTCCTACCACGGTGGTCGCCGCACTAAAAAACCAGAGCAGCAGCAGCAGCAGTAGCAACTGTAAGCCTCTCTGGTAAACTGATTAATTATTGACGGTACCGGCACCCGACGAGCGCGCGTGAACTTTTGCACGACGTGCTTTTTCATCATCTCAGGCTTGTGCTTCGGCGAAAGGGTCGTAGGAAGGTTCGATACCCTTGATGGCACTCTTGAATTCTCAAGTGAAAGTCAAATTTGCTGCCTCGGCAACTAAAAGAAAACCGTTTTTGGTTTCTAAAAGGTCGAGGTTAGCGGCGTCAAAAGCGGCTTTCAAGTCCGTGTAAAGAGCGGCGAGACCATTGGAACGCAATTTATTCCGAGTACTTTGGGAGATAACGGTCTGACCGTTACGAGAGGTACTGACCGGGAGTGATTTCCCGCTCACCTCATTGTGAAGAAAATTGATAAAATTCGGCAAGACATTAGTAGACATTTGTTTAATTTTTCCTTTCCGATACGGGAATTTAGTCCCGCATCCAGCATTTTAAGCTATCGTGAACATCGTGATAAGCGAGATAATTTTCCGATTGACGTTCGAGTTGACGTACTCGCTCTCTGGTAAGCTTCATTAGAGAACCAACTTCATCTAAGGTAAGACCTTCAAGGGAGCGGAAGTTATCTGCGCTTAAAGTGGGGTACTTTTCTTTCCAGAATTTGCTTTTTGGCGCGCCCAATCCGAACCGCAACCGCAGGACTACTTCGCCACGTGGGTCAACATCTCCAAGCTCAGTTAACGCGCGGTCAATTGCGCGCTGCTTAAGTCCTTGGTCAGCCGCAGCTTCTGGTGATTCGTTTTCATCTGCTAAGGTATCAAGTAGGGTAATAGCTTTTTCATCGTCATGCTTGGAAGCGCCGCTACTGGAAATTACTTCTTCTAAACTATCTGGATTAGAGCGCCAGATGCGATACTGATGAATGCGGTCGACGTTAACGCGCAATTCTTGCGCCAATTCAGCATCAGTAGGCTCTCTATGTAACCGGTCTGAAAGCAGTTGATACGCAGTGTTAAAGGTGCTTAACTCACTGATAACTGAAACCGGCAATCGAATTGGACGTCCGCAATCGTTAATCGCCTTGGCAATTGCTTGCTTAATCCAATAGACGGCGAAAGTCGAGAAACGATACGCAGTTCCATCTTCCTTGGTTTTAAAGGGGTCAAAGCGGTCAACGGCGGTCATAAGACCTAGGTTGCCTTCTTGGATAATATCCATAAGTGATAAGGAGTAAGTATAGTAGCGCTTTGCAATGGAGACTACCAAACGCAAATTTGAATTAATAAGCTGTTCTCGCGCCGCATTCCGTTCGTCTTCATCTGGAGAAGTGCGCATTTCTTTGGCGAGTTCTAGTTCTTCAGTAGCGCTAAGAAGTGGATGGTTGCGCAAAGTAAGCAGATAATCTCGCAAAACAATAGAATCATTAGTATAATTTACCATTAATCTGTTTCCTTTCTAATTATAACTTACAATTATATTATAATCAAATTTGCTCGACTTGTCAAGTGTTATTTTCGAAATTTGACAATAAAGTTACTTGGTAATGAAAACCTTTTGCAAGAAGCTCCGCGATAGAAAGCTCTGATGCCACGCTAGGACGTACATAAGTATCTTGTATTACCTTAGAGTAAATTACCCAACGACAGTGGCGACCACGTAAGATGAGATGAGGCTCATTTTCTTCTAGCACTTGCTCTACCACATCTGTTAAATTATATGGCTCACAGTGAATAGTAGTAATTTTCATGTGGTTTTACCTCTTTTATACTAATATTATAGCAGATTTACGCGGCTTTGTCAAGAAAATTACGCGTTTTGTCATATTTCGCGCCGCATTTGTGCGCCTGCCCCTTCTTTTACCACAAAAAAGCCTCGGGAAGAGAAAATCCCGAGGCAAAAGGAGGTAATATGTGGTACTAATTAACAATATTTAGGAGGGTCGGAATTTATTGCCAGACCGAACGACGTGATGCCGCTGTTCTGGGGTAGTCCTTCCCTGAGAAGAATTCAATCGCAATGTAGGGAGGAGAACACCGCAATTAAACTCTTCTTAGGGACGGCGAGACGACCTTTGAGGGTCGCTCGCCTCATGGCGCTTTGCAGAACGTTATTAGCGTTTACTGCTTAGCACAATAGTGCCCTACCGCTATTACTCACCCTCAACCGTAGCCAGCTTATAAAGGACAACTTTCTTAGTGGACGGCACAATAAGGACCATCTTATTAAGAGAGCGGGTTAAATTGCCCTTCTGAACCAAGCTATTGAAGCAAGTAGGAGCGATTTTAGAAGTCTCATGACCTTTATTAACGTCAGCAAGACAGAACTCCTTGTTCTGGTCTTCTGGGGAGCGGCTCTCGTTGAATTCGCGCAGGGCTGCTAAAGTTGCCTTGTCCTTTTTGGAGTAAGTGCATCCAGATTTTTCATCAAGAGTAGCAATTGTATAAGCAACTACCTTACGCTTAGTAAAAGTCGGTACTTCAGCTTTCTCATCTAATTTAACAATAAAGCCAGCTGCAGCTGCGCTTACCAAATGAGCAGGGAAGACAGAGAAGTTATCGGCGCAAGCCTTTTTAATATCATCATAAGTGAAAGTATGCCCATCAGCGCCCAAAGTCTTGGCGGCTTCAATAACCGCCTTAGTAGCATCAGTCAACTCATCAAACGTCTTTTTAGCAGTATTTTTCATAATTTAATTTACCTTTATTTAACCTTTCTATATTAATATTATAGTCTATTTTGTCCGTCTTGTCAACGACTTTTTGCGTTTTTGGTACCGCTACTCCGTTAATCCGCTTGGCAGCTTATGCTCGCCGCTTGCATCGATAGCAAGTACATCTGCCACAAGCGCATCTCTCATGCGTGACCGCAATGTCCTGCCCTTATAGAGCGCATTATAATCGTGCCGCGTTACACTATATCCATCGGGGAAAGTAAATCGCGCCAAAGTACGAGTGCCTTCGACGTCATACTTAGAGAAGATAATTGCCTTAGTAATGAATTCTTTTTTAGTCATTTGTTTTCCTCCTTTTTTATCTTACACTAATATTATAGCAGATGCGCGGCGCTTCGTCAAGCAGTTTTTGCGTTTAATTATCGTTTATTTCTTCAACGCGCATAATGCCCCATCCAATATCGTAAAGAGTAACGCCGCGCTCCTTATCTACCCAACAGCGCAATCGAGTGTAGCCTCCATTAGAAATTTCATTCTTCATCCATTCAAGGCAATCTCGAGCAGTATCGGCGCAAAATAATTCTTCATCTGTGTAATCGTTAACTACACGATAAGCAACATTTTTACCAGCAATAGGGGTCATTTTCTAATTCTTCCTCCTCCTGTGCGGCGTCTGCCACAAGCTTTTTAGCTTTTTCCAGCTGTGCTTCTCTACGTTTATTAAGTAGTTCTTCTGCTTCTTCTAAAGTGACAATTGCAAAACGGTCAGTGCCCAGATTAACGTCATCATAAGGATACTCATAAATAATGTCATAAGTATCAAAGCCATTATTATGAATCAGAACATCATAACCGGCTTTAATGAAACCTTTTGCAAGTCTGGTGACATTGTCAAATCCAACAACGGTAATAATGTCTTTTCCATTCATTAGCCCTTCCATGTGTCTTCTCCTTTTTCTTTTGCATTGATATTATAGCAGGTTTCAACGATTAAATGCGTTCTTTTTTGCCGACATCCGCGACCATAAGCGCGAAAATGAAGAGTGCAACATCATGCGAGGTGCGGCAAAGAAATGGGCTAACAACGTATTCTCCATCATAGTCATTGAAATCGCTGCTCTCACCTGCTCTGATATTAAAGGTATAATCGTAGCCGTTTTCATCAAAACCTTCAGTATAACCAGTACGGTCAATTGTACATTTGTCAATTTCTACCCAAGCATCTTCGGTTCCGGTATAGCGGACATACAGCTCATTTAATTCATTTTCAATTGCGTTTAAATAAGACGCGGATATCATCACAAGTTCCGGTTTAGTATTTTCTTTCATCTGTTATTACTTCTCCTTTGGCGCTCGTATCGGGAATTGCACCCGCTTCACCACTAGGACGAGCATAGCGCGGCGAAAAATTTCGCCGCTTATAAATTGAGGCTTCGTTTGATAACTGGTTAAAGCCAAGGTGGTCATTCACCCAAGAATGTTCCAGATAAAGGGGTAGGCAGTTTTGCTCGCATACCACTTAACGGTGGTGGTTCGATTTCATGCCTGGGAATGTTAGATTTCACCGCGGTAGTTTAACGACGTGCCGAGGTCAAGTTAGTCGCCGCTAGCTAATTAACTAGCATTTCAAAGTGAACTGCATAGGTATCTCCATTAGGCAACCTGCGGATATCACAACGGTAGCCATTAGATGCCAAAGTATCGACAATGTTAAGCATAAGCTTTTTACCATGAACGATTAGCGGAATCGCGCTCTTGTAATTTTCTTTCATCTGTTGTTTTTTCCTTCTTTTATCTTACAAGAATATTATAGCAGGTTTCTTGCGTTTTGTCAACAGCTATTTTCGTTTTGCGGCGCAATTTTACGATAGGTCGCCGCTACCATTCAACACAAATGAAGTATTCAGAGTCATCGCCCTTAATAAATTCGCGGCGCAAGTCCGCATAAGATTCCACACTGCTAAGGAAGAGAATAAAAGCCGAAGCGGTTATAATTTCGCCGCCAGAAAAATGCAAATCATTATCACAGAGGAATTGACCTTTTTCTTCGTTCTCTTTCACTTGCATAGAAGCCATGGTAATGAGTTCTGCGATAGATTCTGAATTAAGTTTACATAATTCTCCATTGCGGTTTGAACCGACCCAGTCATATAGAAAGTCAAATTCGCTCCAGCCACTGCCCTGTGCAAGAGTATAGCAATGGCGAGTTGCGGCTTCACGCCTAATAATTGAGAACTCCATAAGGTATGTCCTCCCTTTTCTTATCTTACAAGAATATTATAGCATGTCTTTTGCGCTTTGTCAATAGTTATTTTCGTTTAAGCGCAGGAATCTTCTGTAGTGATATTAATGTAATACTTACCGCCAAATGGCAAACAACTTCTAATACTGACTAGGCTAATGTAGAGCTCTTCTGCGAGCCACTGTACAGAATAGGAAGAACCATCTAAACAACTTATCATATCAATATCGCAAGCACCGTCAGTTACCAACTGAATGAATAGTTTATCAATAAGTCCATTGAGAGTAGCTTCGTCAAGTAGGATATCGCATCCGGGATTCTGAAGCTTAGTTAATGCGCGAAACTCATAGACAGAACCGCGTCCCTGAATGATAGTAGTTTCACGTCCTTCATCTGTGACACCGATAATATAATAGGATAATTGCTTTGCCATTTATTTTCTCCTTCTTTTATCTTACAATAATATTATAAGCGTTTTAGCCGGCTTTGTCAACAGAATTTTGCGTTAAAACGGAACTCTTACAGCTGCGGCGTCACCTCTTATAATTTATAAAGGATATAAAAATCATAGCAAAAATACCGCGTTTTGTCAAGCAAAAACTACGTTTTTAAACAACTTTTGTAGCTGCTTTTAAGTTGATTTTACTGCTGCTTTTCCAACTTATAAGAAGGAAAAGGAAATGACATGGCGCATATATTTTGCTTAGGACGGCATCGCATTGCAGCTGCGCTTTAATAGTTTAACGTGCTAAAGTGCCAACTTATTTTTTACTTTAATGGACTAAAGTACGGCAGGCGCAGACTTTAGTGCAGTAACACATTAGCGCATTAAAGTAAGCAGGCGCACAGTTTAATGCATTAATAAACTAAAGTAAGCGCACATGAAAAAAGCCACGCTTTACGTGGCTAAAGGACTTAGGCGTCCTTTTTGGTGGGTTCTTCGGTGGGTTCTTCGGTGGGTTCTTCGGTACTATCACTAGGAATCATGTAAGTTTTGGTCTTCTTAACAACTACGACTTCAACAAGCTTTTCTTCCCCGTGTTCAATAATGCCGTCCGGATTCTTTTCAGTTTTCATGAGACGAGTGATGCTTCCGGTAGATTTCAGATTAAGACCAAGAGCCTTATTGATTTCGGCAAAGGTGAAAGCTTCACCCTTATGAGCATTAAGGAAGTCCATAATTTTTTTAGCATTGTCGTTCATCTTAACAGTTTTCTGATTTGCCATATTAAATTTACCTCTGGCGGTATCTAAGACCGCCCCTTTCCTTTTTATCTTCCCTTACCTTTCCTTATCGTCTCTAATATTATATCACGTCTCTTCCGATAAGTCAAGGACTTTTTGAGTTATTTTATTAGACATTTGTCTTGCCTCTTTCTTATCGTCTCTAATATTATATCACGTCTCTTCCGCCTTGTCAAGACTTTTTTAATAGACATCTGTCTAATTACCAGTCGCATTCAATAAAGTATTCCGGAGCTTCATCAAGTAAAAGTTCCATGTACATTTGTACATTTTTCATACGGCATGCAAAACTAAGCGGGTCATTAGCCTGGTCAAGCGGTGAAATATCATTCATAGCATGATACATAAGTTCTTCTTTATCATAATAAGTTTTAGCATAAATAAAAGCCTGTTCAATTAGCTTAAGTACGTCCGCGTAGGAAAGCTTAATATCCTTACCATAGCGCTCTTCACCTACCCAGCTTGAAAGAAAGCGGAACGCCGTGCGTCCCCGTCCTTCAAAAAGAATTGCCTCTTCGCCGTTTTTGCGGCACCAAACACGATAGTCAAGCCCCATAATTTTGTCCCCCTTGATTTTTACAAGAATATTATATCACGTCTCTTCCGATAAGTCAAGGACTTTTTGAGTTATTTTATTTGACGTTTGTCAAGTCCTATTTGTCCCTTCCCTTATCGTCTCTAATATTATAGCATAGACGTCGCGATAAGTCAAGGAAATTCTCGATATTTTTTATTAGACATTTGTCTATCGAAGAACTGTCCTTTTTTATCATCTCTAATATTTTATCATGTTTCCCCCGTTCAGTCAAGACAAAATTAAAAAATTTTTAAAGTTGTTACTTTAATACATAAAAGTGTAGCTGCTTTTGCGCCAACTTTAGTTAACTAAAGTAAAATGGAGGTCGTAGGAAATGTAGCTGCTGCCGCTTCCAACTTAAAAAGAGGAGTTGAAGTTGGTAAGGGAAACGCGCCTATCTATTTCAACTCAAAAAGAAAAGTTGAAGTTGGCACGATTTTGCTGCTGCTTATAAAATGGCTTTAGTAAACTAAAGTGCCGCGTTTGTCAGGTTTTTTCGGGGATAACATTTGCTGCTGCTGCTTATAAGTTGGCTTTAGCGGATTAAAGTGCCAACTTAGGGTTCACTTTAGCGGATTAAAGTGCCAACTTAGGGTTCACTTTAGCGGATTAAAGTGCAACAGGCGCATGCTTTAGCGGATTAAAGTGGTATAACCAACCTCAACTTGTAGAATAAAGTTGAAGTTGGAAACACCAGGCGCACGCTTTAATACATTAGTACATTAACGCACTAAAGTGAAGCAGGCGCATGCTTTAGCACTTTAACGTGTAAAAGTAAAGGTACGGCACTTTAACTAGAAAAAGCGGATTATTAGTCCGCTTTAAAATAAATTCCTTTTATGTTAATAATATTATTATTCTTTAATTATACGTGTAACTTAGCAATTCCCCCGTAAAAGTTACAAATGTATTTTAAAATTGTTAATTCAATTTCACTATCATTAAGCGCCATGTGTGCCTCTTTAAAATCATAATCTCTTACAATATAACAATAAACGCTTTCCGCCGTAATTTTTGCTTTTCCATCTTTTCTTAGAAGTTTATTATGATTAATCCTTTGATTTATATTTCCATAGTATTGTGCATATAAATTATATAAATGGTCGGTAGCGATTGTTTGTATCGTAAGTTCCATAATATCATGAAAGCTTTTTAGCACATAAGGAATTTCAAAGTAATTACAATTGAATTTTAATACTTTTTCGTCAAAACTAGAATTATAAGCAAAAATTCCTTTTATATTATATTTAAGATAATCATGTTTTAAAATTGAATATGCTTCAATAAAAGATATTTTTTCTAAAGGTTGTTTAGAATCTAATAAATAATCTTCATAAATAGCCCTTTTATTTTCATAATAAGCGGTATCCATGAGCGGTTTATTATCGTAAATTTCTTTAATAAGAAAGTCTCTTTTCTTTAGTATTTTAAAACCACTTGAAACGTCAACAATAACATAGCCTAAATTATAACAATATAGTTTGTTAAGTGAAATGGTTTCAGTATCTAAAACTATAATATTCATTATTACCTCTTTATAATTTGTGGGGCTATAAAAGCCCCACTTATTTTATTTATTTATTATTTTTAATGTTATCGTCTACAAGCATGTACGTTTTAACTTTACGTGTAACTAGGACTTGTACTTCTTTTTCAATGCCGTGTTCGATAATACCGGTTGGATTTTTTTCACTCTTAAGAAGCCTAGTAATAGAGCCGCTACTCTTAAACTCAATGTTTAAGGCTTTTCCTATTTCTTGCAAAGTGAAAGCTTTTCCCTTATTTTCAGTAAGGAAGTTTAAGACTTTTTCAGCGGTCGGATTTAATTTTTTTTTCATTTTTCATTGTGATTTTACCCCCCTTTATAATTATTGTTTCGTATCGTCTTATATTTCTTAATTTATTATGGTGGTATCATATTTTCCCCCTTTTAAATGAATACTTCTTTAAGCTGAAATTCAATATCGCTAGAAGTACGCTTAAGGCACAACTCTTTATAAGTATCATAAGCCCTATATTTACTTTCAGTCTTTAACATAATGTGAAAATTTTTTGAAAGTGTCTTGTTTCTACCTAAAATGTAATAATATTTCATAATTTAAAGCCCCCTTTATTCAAGTGCTAGGTGTGGCTATCCACCTAGCACGTTTGTGTTCATCACACTATTAATATTTTTTGTTCGACTCAATCGCAATCAACTCACCCTTAAGACGTTCAATATTAAAGAAACATTGATTGAAATAGTTTTCCGTTTTGGCGTGTCTCATTCTCATTTTCCATAGTTGAATTTCATCTAGTAGTTGCATTTGTTCCTTGTTATACATTTTTATTTACCCCCTTTATATAACTTGTAACATGATTCCGTTTCTTGCACTTTGGATTTTAATACGTCCGCTAGGTGTAAAAAGTAAGTCTTGATAATCGATAACGAACACATAACCCGGCGTTCCGTTTTTGTCTACTTGCTCACTTCCGGTTACTAGTATAATTTTATCCGTTGGTTTTAGGTGTTTACAAGGACGGATGATACTAGAAGCGGTATGAGTACTAGCGTACTTAATTTCATAAGGCACGCCGTGAATAACTATATCCGGTTCATGTGCTTGACTTTTTCCATTAGGTTTACTAGTTAAGCCGTTCATATAGTATAAGGTTTTAAGCGCGACTTCTACTAAAGTACCTTTATTTAAGCCCCCGCTAGGCGTTGTATCTATATCATACTCAAAGATATGATTATAAAACTTAGCAAAAAAAGTAGTCTTTTCAATCAATAAATAAACCCCTTTATCATATGAATGTAAAGTTCTTAAGCGATTAAGTAGTTCTTGATTAAATGCTACTTTCATTTTGTACCCCCTTTCGTTGGCGTTAATATTCTCTCATATCCGAAAACTGAATGCAAGAGTTTTTAAAAATATTTTTGTGGGGGTATCGCGTGACACTATTTTTTTGACGATTATACCCCTAGGGGGGTACTTTCATTTTCTAAAGTGAATTTTGTTTTTCCTCCAGGCCTCCTTGGTAAAAAGATCGCTTGTGTCATTTTTGCTTGTGTCATTTTTCTTGTGCCATTTTTGAAATTCTTATTCTTCTCTCTTATACTTTAAAAGATGAAATACTTCTCGTCATCTATTTCTATTCCTAAAAAGGAGGTGTTCTGTGTTTTACACCAAATACAAAAATAAATGACTTCCAATGGCAATCCCAAGCACCGATGATATTCACATTACAGACAAAAGTAACCCTGCGGCCTATGATTCTAATCTTACAGTAGATAGTACCGACTCCAACTATTGGTCTACCTTATACCCAGTTCGAGCAGACATCGACCCATGTGGACTTCAAACTCCATATTACACCTATGCGCAACCCGGTTTAAACTTTTCAGGTAGTGGTCGTGATACATCTCAAGATAAAATAACGCCGCTTTATGTATATCCACAAGAAAGTGATTACAAATTAGCTAACTTTACCAGTTCTACTACTAACTCAAAGAAAATTATTTCTAAAGAAACTTCTCAATCCTTCTACACAGCTTTCTCCAATTATACCAATTCCACCGTTGTCGCAAGTCCCGCCGCGGAAACAAACCCAACCTTAAACCTTGGCTTAATCCCTGGGGCTGGAGGAGGAGCCACCAGTTGGCAAGATCAAACCATTTATGGTAGCTTATATAAAGGTTCTGCCTACTCTACAGTTGAAGCTGGAGCATCTGATTTATGCGGCGTTATGGGCATTTATGAGTCCCCGAACAGCACCTATGCACCTAATGGTAGTTTAATGAGCGGAGTCTCCAATCCGCTATCAGTTCAAATTACTAATTGGCCTTCTGATGCATATGTGCCGCATGCTGTTTTAATTAAAAGTGTGACCTTCTCTTATCAACCAGTTGCATATATTTATACGAATAGTTCGCCGCATGGTTATAAAAATATGCCGCTCAAATTTACTGATGGCAACTGATATAAAACAGTTACCGCCTCATCAACTTCACTTGGAACCGCCGGCACCAGCTTCAGTTTTAGTGTAAGCCGCATTAATACTTCTCTTAATGACTACATAACGAGTAGCACTTCAGTTACTGGTACTCTTAATGTTTCCTTACCTGTTGGTAGCGATTCAGTCACCTTTAATCTTACTAAAGGTGGTGGATGACAGTTGTATGATGGCGGAATAGCGGTTAACATTTATTTACGTATCTTTAACATTCAAGTAAGCTATCAGTATAGCGCTGAAGTTACTTACACCACTTCTCAAACCAATGTTACTGTAAATAAGCAGGCTATTACGGCTTTCCAACTTTATCCGTACATTCACCAAATTACCCCTTGAACTGTTTGGCGTAGCGATTATACTAAATTAGCCTGTAATTATGGTAGCGGTTATTCTCTCTGGAAAAGGACCACTGAACAGGCGATTGTTACACAAGCTAAAGTTTCTTCTAACGCGTCTGCAATTCCTGGTGTAAAAATGTGAATTCCAACAGTTTATAGTGGTGGAACCGCAGGTGAAAGCGGCACAACAATCGCACCATCACCTTCCTCTCCTTATTACTCTACGGTACCATCGGATTCTCTTATATTTATTTCTTCTTATACTCCGCACTCGTTAGGCTACGTGACTTATGGGGTAACAGATAGAACATCTTATGCTTCTTATATTAATAGTAACTCCAGTAATTATGCTAAAATGGGCTATTACCAGCGTCTTACAGATTATGATTCTATGGATGAAGAAGATTTTATGCAAGAGTATATTGAACCTGATTTTTATGTAGGCTCTACATCAGAAACACTTAATTTTTACCCTTATATTAATGATTCTACTAAAGTATGAGAAAATAATAGCTCTTATTTAATCGGTTCCATGAAGTTACCTACAGTTTATTATCCATATAGATATGATTTAGTTCAAAATCGAAATGATAATTCAATCTGGGCTCGTGGAACTATTCAAGTAAAGTATACTATAGCAAACGGTGATAGTACAGTGCGGGCAAACTTAACTACAGTTAAACCTAGTTCTACCGCTACTCTTATTAGTGGTTGAGCTCCTTCAAATACTAAAACGGTAACCCCTAAAGTTGATTACTATCAGCAAAAATTAAGTCTTTCTGGTTTTTATTCAACTGCCGGAACAAGCGGTTACACAGAGTCTTATTCTACAACGGCAACGCTAACCGCGCAATTATATAATAATTCCACTGATGGCTATATGTATCCTTATAGTCAGGCCTATGGAACGACATTCTCTCAAACTGTTAACGTTAGCTATACTAAGCATATCCCCGCATATTACGTCGCCGCCTTCTATGATAGCGAAAATTGTTCTTCTTTATCTATTAAGTTCACTACCGATAGCGGCAACTATCTTAATGGTAGTTATAAGAGCATGAACAAAAGTAGTAGTTATAGTAATTGCTATGTTATTAGTAACAGTACTTTTAACGTAGTTAAAGGTTCTTCTATTAGCTCTGTAACTGCAAGCGCGACTGCAAGTAGTTCCTCTGCTAACGGCTATTATTACCGCAATAAAGCTTATTATCGTTACGTTATTAGTTATAATATAAATAATGGAACAGATAAGCCTCTTACTACTAGTGGTTACTCTTGATACCCTTACTCTCTTGATACCTTTGATTTTACGTCGGCAGTTAAAGGAATTAGCGGAGTCAATTCCTCTATGTCCAAAACTCAAGCTCTTAATCTTGGTGTTAAAATGGAGTTTACCGAAATTGCGGCGCCGACTATCATGTCTCGTACTGATGCTGGCAATTGGAAACGTTATTTAACTGTTAAGAATCCTAATCCAATTACTTTTGGTGTATATTATACTAGTAATAAAAATAAATCCTACAGTTCTATTAACTCAAGTTCTACATGAACTGGATGCGGCAACTTAGGACCAGAAGCAACTAGTAGCACATTAACCATTAACGACCAAGGTGGTTATGAGGATAAATGAATCACCGTAGGTACTCAATGTGGCAGTTATGGCTTAAGTGGTTCTGCAAAATGATATCATTGCCGTACAATTACAGAAGACCCTACCACTTCAACTTCTACAGTGGCTACCTTCTGGGTTTCACGTTAGTTTAATTAAAAAGAAAGGAAAATAATTTATGAAAGCATTAGTTTATATTCCAGATATGACTTCTATTAGTCTTTATAGCACAAGCGATTTTGAACGGCTAGTTAAGTCAGGTTTACTTAAGCCATCTGAATTTGCAATCATTCCAACTGACCTCTACACCAGCCAAGTGGTTGACAATTATTGCGAAGAGAAACAGACTGTTTTTGCTCTTGATGGAACAACAGACGAAGCATCTGGTTTCCCAAAAGTTAAAATTGATCGCGTAATTGACCATAAGGCCGCGGCAGCCGCTTCTACTATTAATGAAGCTACAGTTACAGATGAGCAAGCCGCCGCAATAACCGCCGACGTTGTTAATGACGCCGCGGACAATAATAAGTAAATCGTATTGTACTAGGTAATACCCATTATTCTGGGTATTACCTTTTATAAAAGGAGGTATTTTAATTATCATGAAAAGAAAAATACGTAATAAAGAAAATACTCTTCTTCCTCGCTCTCTTACCAGATATCCATTCACATTTGAACATATTATCCAGACATTGGTATGAACCTTAACTGGTTCCGTTATTGCGGCGACAATCTGCCTGTTTCTGAACGCCTCGGTTTACATTACTACCGTGGTCTTTATCGCCGCGTCCGTAATTTTATACCCCATAGTTTATCATTTTACATATTCTTCTGTTTTTTCAATTGCATTGCGGCTCGATAAGCATTACCGCACTCATGAAAAAATTACTACCATGTTACATTTTCAAAATCAAAATGGACCTATTATTGATGCGCAACGAAAAGATACACAACGAACACTTAATAATTTAACCTCTACTCTGCCACAGAAGCCGCGTATGAAAATTAACCCACTTAGTCTTCTTCTTTTAGCATCTGCAACTGCTTTTTGCGCAGGAGGTTGCGCTTATAATACTTCGCAAAGAGCCGCGGCGACTCAACCGCCCTCTATCATCATTAAAGAGGACAAAGACGAGCCTAATCCAGATTTTGTCGAAAAGATTAATGATATTGTCTCCAATTCGAACCCAGAAAATCCAAAAGCAACTGAAGATGAAATTAATAAAGCCCTTGACGATGAAAACACCAATGAAGAAATTGGTAGCTCTCTTCAGCAAACTGCTACAGACGCGGCGCTTCAAAAGTTGGGAGAAGCCATTAAGAATAATGATAAAGAGGCAATTAGCGCCGCAATTGAAGATTTAAAGAAAGAACTGCAAAACTTAAGTGGTGAAGAACTTGCCAATAAGCTTCAACAAATTGCGGATGAAATTCGCAAAGCCCTTAAAGAATCTCCAATGAAAGAAGACGACTTAACTCGTAAAGCCCTTGAGAATTTAGCTGATACTTTTGAAGAACTTGCAAAAGATGCGCGTGAAGACGAGAACAAAGACGAGGATAGCCATCAAAAAGCTAACGATGCTCTTGATAAAGCCTCTGATGAACTTCAAAAATCAGCAGATGAAGAAGAGGCGAATAAAACCGTAGCAGAAGAAGCAAAAGAGGAGCTTAAAAACCAAGGTAGTGAAAACCAAGGTAGTGAAAACCAAGGTAGTGAAAACCAAGGTGGTGAAAACCAAGGTGAGGGCGGTGCCGCTAAAACAGGTGAAATTTATGGTTCTTCACAAGGTAGTACCTCTGGTAGCGGTAGCGGTGCCGGAGCTGGAAATGGTGACACTATTTATCGCGGTAAAGACCATGTTTATACTAAAGATGGCGGCGAACAAGAATATGGAGACATTATAGATGAATCTCATAACTCTGCTATTGAAGACGATAGAAAGACTAATGATAATAATGGCACTACAGATGACGATGATTTTTCAGATTTATTAGACAAATATTATGATTATTTGTATGATGGCACACAAAAGCCCTAGAGGAAGAACCTCTAGGGCTTTTATTTTATCTTGTTTTTGTTTTTAATTCTTCAATCTCTTTTTCCAATTGATGAATTTTTGCAATACATAAATAGATAAGTTTATTTTCATTAATGGCTAAGTAACCGCTATTTTCATTTGTTGTCACAAAGCATTCTTTTAAACTATCTGGTGCCACATCTTGTAATTCTTGTGCGATTAAACCTACTTGATGGACATCTGGGGAATTTTTAAAATTGAATTCGCGTGTTTTTAATTCATCAAATGTTTTTATTAATGGTAATTCATCTGCGTCTTTAATATTCTCCTTCAATCTTCTATCAGACGTTGCGTAGAAAGAACTCGCTTGGCATAAATTTGATAAAGTTAAATTTTTCGCAACCGGAGAATCAGTTTGCTTAACAATAATACCTCCACCAGTGTTAGAAACAACTCCTGTAACAATTACACTTGTTGAGGTACTTTGAATTGCAACCCCATTAGGGCCAGTTGGACCAACAGGACCAGTAGGACCAGTTGGGCCAGTAGGGCCAGTAGGACCTATCCCGCCGGGGGTTCCACCAGGGCCAGTAGGGCCAGTGGGACCAACAGGGCCAACAGGGCCAGTGGGGCCGGTTCCGCCATTATAACCATTTCGTGAAACGCTATAAGCTAATGCACCATTACTAAAAGTAATTTTTGTCCATAAATATTGACCAGGATTCGTTGCAGGAACAGTTGTAGACCAAGTACTTGTTGGTATACTAGTGCCAGAAGTGCTAACTTGGTAAGTAATAGAACTAGTCGTAACGTTAGTACCATTAATACCATTATCACCTTTGTCACCTTTATCACCTTTATCACCTTTGGCATGGACACCAGTATTTTGTCCATTAATATATCAGTTACCAGTTGTCTTATCAATATATGGAGTGTAACCATTAGCACCATTAGTACCATTAGTGCCATTAGTACCATTTGCTCCTTGTCTTGCAACTGTGTAGGCAACATTATTATCAGTAAAAGTAATTTTTGTCCATAAATAAGCACCTTGTCCTGCTGCTACAATAGTAGATGACCAAGAACCTGTTGGTGCCACCGTATTAGAGCTTCCTGCTTGATAAGAAATTGAAGAAACTTTTACTGAAGTTCCATTAGAACCGCCTGGACCAGTCGGACCGGTGGGGCCAGTAGGTCCCACCGATGTTGGTATGTCAAGAATCGTACCATTTAAATTAATATGTTGAACTAAATCTGCCATGATATTTTGCTCCTATTTATTTTAACTATCATCTCTAGATGCATGACGATGTCCTGGATCGTTTACAGTTGTTGTAATGGTCGGAGTACTTACTGTACCACTAGCTGTTGTTCCGCCTATAGAAACATTTGCTTTGCCGCTGCTAGTAGCTGTATCTGTATAACCAAGACTTACGCTTCCGCCTGCAGCCGCGCCGCTCACAGAGATATTTGCTTTGCCGCTACCGCTGGTTACAGAGCCAATTCCACAACTTAAGGATGCCGCGCCGAACTCTGTATATGTGTCACCTTGTCTATGACCCCAATTGGAATTAAGATTATTTAACGTTACTGTGCCGCCTTGAGTTGCACCATTTGTTACTGTAATTCCGGTTGCGCTATTGCCAGTACTTGCGGTTTCAGTCGAAATACTAACTGAACCTGCAGGAGTATAAGTATGAGTATGACCTGGGTCAGTAATAGTAATTTTAGGAGCACTAACTGAGCCGCCTGCAGTAGTATTATTAATTGAAATACCAGTTTTCGCAGCATCCACAGTAACACCTCCATCAACAAGAGATAATAACCAACCTACTCCAATAGTAGTTCACTTGTCTCCGTTGCGGACTCCCATTTGTGGATCGTAAACAGTTGTGCTGACGGAACCACCGGCTGTTGTTCCATTAATTGACAAACCAGTTTTAGAAGAAGTTGTAGCGGTTGCTGTATAACCAATAGAAGAAGCTGCTACGGATAGATTACCAGAAGTCCCTGTCGTAGCAGATTCAGTTGTCTTAATGATTAAAGTTTTTGAATCTTTATCATAGGAAACTGTGGTTCTTTGATATGTATGAGAATGATTACCACCTGTACTTGTAATAGAAGTTGCTTTATCATAGGTGTGCGTATGTCCATTATCTGTTACGCCATGACTGTGTGAATTACCAGTAAAAGTTGAAGTAGCGCCGCTTGATGTAATATAATAATAACTTGTTGAACCCGTTGCTGGAGCAGTAACTTGGACAGTACCATTATTTATGTGAGCTGAATGTGCATGTCCGTTATCTCCTATACCGTGTCCATGCGCCGTTCCTGTAAAAGTCGGTGCACTTGCTGAAGCAGTAATTCCAGTGCCGGAGCTGCCTGTTTTTAAATCTTTTGTGCCAGTGAAGCTCCCTCCTGTAACTTTTGTATAAGAATGACTATGGCTTTTGTCAGTAATGTTGTGTGAATGAGAATTTCCATTAAATGAAGCAGAACCAGTAGTCTTAATATAATAGTAGTCTGTTACTCCATCCGCGGCTTTACTAACACTGACACCTTTTGTGCCGAAATCAACGGTATGAGTATGGCCGCTATCTGAAGCTGAATGGTTATGTGAAGTACCAGTGAATGAAGCTGAAGTAGTTTTAGAATAAGTATGAGTATGACCGCTATCTGAAGCTGAATGATTGTGCGACTTACCCGTAAAGGTTATTTCAGAAGAAGAAGCAGAAACAGTAATACCAGTAGAAGCAACAGAAGTTCTTGTCCCAATAGAAGCGACTGGTTGACCTATTCTATATATTTCGCCAGCAGAGATATGTCCGTCAGCCCCAATCTCAACAACACAACTACCAGTTTGATTTTGTACTTGGAGTTTATTAGACGAATCATCTGAGAACCGCAAAATTAAATCTAAATTATCTGAACCAGTTTCTCTAGCGAATAAATCAATGCCATCTGATTGTCCAGTCCAATGAAGTCCACCATAATCATATGGGTAGTCGGTAAAGTCTTGTTGGAAATGTCCGGCATCATTCCAATTGATATTTGCCGTTGGATTAAAATAAAAACCATTTTGAACACCCAAATCAGATAGAGTTGGTCACGTATTATTAATAGTAATTTGATTGGTGGACTTATCACCAGTTACCGAAATATGGCTACCTCCAGCGATATTAACTGCAGCATTAGCATCAAATGCAGCGCTACCGGCTTTAATGGTTTGATTATTATCACTGCCAGGAATACCAAGTCCAGTAATATCCGCTTTGGCAATATTAGATGCTCCATTGATGTGTCCTTGAGCATCATATTTTATTTTATAAAGTCCAATTGTCGGCTGAGCTGTAATCGAGTTAAAATGATTAAATGTCGTACCATCTAAGGTCAAACCTGTACCAGCAGAATATGTAGTATTTGAATCTGCAAGGAATGGTAATTCATTAACGTTAGTAACACCATCACCAATTTTGGCTCTATATATATCATTATAATAAATAAATTCACCTTTTTGCGGTACAAATTTTTTATTACCAGCTTCTTGTCATTTGGCTGTAGTATCAGATTTCAATCGCACACGCATGTTAATTGTACTCATGAACCGTTAACCTCCATTTATTGAGTAGAGTAGATATTTACAATCTATGCTAAGTTATCTTTAATATTATAAAAGATAATTATTCAAGAAACAAAAATCGCCAAATAAAAACCTCTATAATTTATATAGAGGCTCTTGTTTATTACTTACGTTTATTAAAACCAAATTCTTGGCATCCATAGAAATTAATTCAATAATGTTCTTTATCATCCAATGTGTCATCTGAAGGTACTTCTTCTAATAAAGTCCATGTAAAATCACTTGGATTATAATGATACTTATATAATTCTTCATTACCAGAAATGTCTGCTCCAATCATCTTTTTGGCATGCTGATATCAACGGTCTTTAATATTCTGGGCTTGGCCTACATAGCAGCGTGTTGGGTTGCCTATTAAGGTAAGTTTATAAATGCCGCGTTTTTCATCTCAACCATTCTTTTTTAATTGTTGCTGAAATTTGGGCAACCATATCTTTTTCCATTCAATTGTAGCGATATCTTTTTCTATGGTTGGATAATTCTTTTTAATTTCTTGGAATATCTGAATTAATTTCTTTTCGTCTTCAATAAGATTAAAAATAATTCCATTTTCCTGTGCATCTTCTGGTGGTATGTTATTAGCAATTGCTAAACGATGTTGTTCTTTAATACTATTTAATTCACGCTTTAAAAGACCAACTTTAGTTTGCCCATCTGTTAATTGCTTTTTTAACATTTCTAATTCTTCAGTTAAAAGCTTCTTATCGTTTTCAATGGCTTCTTTTTCATCTTGACTTTTTTGAATTTTTGTCAGAAGTTCTTTATGTTGATTGTCAAAATCAATTTGACATTGTTCACGGGTCTCATCTAATTTCGCTTTGAACTTATTATATGAATCTTCATATTCTTGTTTTTTAGCTTCGTATTGTGGTTTTAGAGCAGCAAGTTCTTGATTTAGATGCTTATATTCAATTCCATCAAGCTGAGCTTCTTGAAGCTCTTTAATCGTTTGTTGTTTTTCTTTATCTTCTTGCTCAAGTTTTTCTTTTAATACATTTACCGCAGTGAGTTCGCATTTTGTCGTATTTAATGTAGAGTTTAATTTAATTTTTTCGACTTTTAATCTTTCAGTCTCTTGATTCTTTTGTAATAATTGTTGTTGAATTTCTTTTGTTTTTCCTTTTAGTTTTCTAATGATTAATCCTAAAACAACACAGATAATAGAGATGATAACAGAGAGAATAATTATAATAATTGTTTGGGTCATGTTCACTTGTTTTCTTTTTCCCTTCTTCCCTAAGAAAAGTATACAAGATTTTGACGAACTTGTCAACGAATTTCTGCGATAAAATGCAACTATTTTCGTTTCTCGTCAAATTGTGCTAATAAGGATTCAATTTCCGCGGCTTCAATATCATCGTTAGTTAACGTAAATAGTTCTTGTTTCTGCTCTTGTTCCTGTTGTCATTTAATTTCTTGTAAAGTATTAGATAAATTTAGTATGATATTTAAATTTGCGGTTTTCATCGTTACATCATGACTTTTATCATTAGTATCCATTTGTAGTTAACCTCCAATAAAGTAGTGCTATTATTATTTTATGGTAACGACAATAGAAAACCAAAAAAGCGTATAGTAAATATTTACTATACGCTAAATCTTAAATTTTAAATTTTAATCTTAGATTAAATCAGTTGCACTACCGCAGTAGATTACATCAATTTGGCTATCACTACCTTGATTTGCTGTAAAGATGGCAGTACCCGTTGCGTCTCTTAAAACACCGTTTCCAATAGAAGGAGCATTAGGAGTTTTAGTAGAAGAAGTGACGACGACATCAACAACATGACCTTTAGCATCTCTTTTTACTTGGAAGCCAGAAATAACGGAAGCTCCCCAAGAAGCAGTACCACCAGAAGCTGTACAGCTAATCGTGGCAGAAGCATCTGCAGTTGGAGAATAGTGATTATCGACACTGGTAACTTTAGTATCACTATTATACCACGGGACTGAAACTGCTAAATTGCCTTTCGCATCAGTTTCAACTGCATAGAACTGATTGGGGTTTCCGCCTTTTACGGCAGTAGCAGTGCTTGCAGTTTCATCTAATAAGGCGGCTTTATAATTAGTAGTACCACCAGTAATTCCTGCAGTACCGCTCATTCTCAAACCTACACCGGAACTGTGGTTATGAGAAGTGTTGGTGTCAGTATTAGTATCCGTCCACGGAACTGAAACTGCGAGTTTACCATTCTTATCCAATTCAACTGGATATAATTTACCACCAACGGCATTTGCATTTTTGATATAACTGTTTAAATTAGCTTTATAGGTTACAACACCACTGAGAGAATTACCTTTTCCGTCTAAGAGCAAACCGTCTCCTACATCATGTGAGTGAGCGGAATTCGCATCATCTCTTCAGCCTGGATTGCCATCGGCATCAGTTTTCCATACTTTATTTGCATAACCATTGCCGGCATCGACATAGCCATTACTATCTTTAGTATTTCTTTGTCAAGTGTTCTTATTAATTTCACCATGGACTAAGCTCCAAGTAGCGGCGGTGGAACCGGTTTTAACACTCTCACAAATAAGTAAATCGCCAACATGATAACTGCCAAATGCGGCACCAACTCAGCAGAAATCGCCTTTAGAATCCGGACTTAACGCGGCAAGTTCATCTGCATTTTTAACTTGACCTAAGTATTGAGATTGTCCGACGATACGTTGATCAACATAAGACTTGACGGCGCCAGAAGTAATATAGTTACCAGAGTTGGAAACTTCAGTATCTAATCCTTTATTGGCGACCAAATTCAGACCAACGTCAGCAGCTGTTAAACTGTCTTTAAAAGCTAATGCTTGAAGACCAGTAATTGCAACTGGTGTTACAGTTCCACCATTTATTGAGTATTTAATAGTGCCATCGCCATCACCAGATTCAATTGTAATAGAACCAATTTTACTGTTAGCTGTTGTTTGTGCGGCTGCGGCGGCATTCTTAGCTTCAGCAACACCATTTTGAATCCCATGAAGAGTTAGTACATTAGACTGGTCGGATGTAGCTCCCGTTAAAGCAGTCTGTACGCCTGAGGCGGCACCGGCTAAGTCGAAGTGCCCCTCATCGTATGCGGCGGCAGTACCTAATGTAAGTGATGTATTGCCTGCTTGATTAGCAGTAAATGCTGTTTCTTTACCGTTTAAACTAATAGTTAATTTACCGTTATTAACAGTAGGAAGATGACCTACAATATAATTGTCTAAGCCTGAGATTTCTGTTGCGTCATAAGTAGGCTTAGTCTCGGCCTTTGCCCAATCATAAACATCTGCAGCGTAAGCCCAAATATAAGGACATTCATTAAAAGCGACTCCTTTACCATCTGTTCCAGCTAAACCCGATTTAAGCAAGGTAGTTGGATGCCCTTCTATAGTAATTCCCGGATTAACAACTGCAAGTTCACCTTGTAATAATTTAGGATTTTTTGCTGACCAATTTTCAAGTGTATCGTATTTGGTCAGGATACGTGCGGAAATTTTTCCCATAAATATACCTCTTATTAATAAAAACCAAAGTTTTTAATAAAATAGATAAGTAGGTAGACAGGCGATTGTCCGCCTATCTACCTAAAACTATCAACTGATTAAAGCTTAGAATCTCCGCCGTCTAAAACGAATTCTTGTTCACCTTGAATAATTTTATCAGTCGAAACTGCCTTGATAGATAAAGTTCCGTCTGTGCTTTGACTTAAAGAAGAATCATCAACTTTATTAACCTTAGCAAGCTTTGCTTTTAAAGTTTCCTCAAGCATTGCTTCGGTAATACCATCAGCTAAGGTTGCGGCGCCATCAGTAACATTGAATGCTTGTCCTTTGATAGAAACAGATTCAATCTTCTTTGCTAAGGCGTCTGGAAGACCAGTAACTTGACTTTGAGCAATTGCGCCAACGCTTAAAACATTATTTTTATTGACGATAGTTGTTCCATCGGCAGAGAGTAATTTTGCTTCAATTGCAGCATCTGCGGCTTTTCTGTCAGTGACTTCTTTTGTGATACGAGCGAACAAACTACCCGTAGCATCGGCAGGGTCTTCTGCAGAACCAACTTTTTCTTCAAGCGTTGTGACTTTATCTGAAATAGGGCTGATCTTTTTTTCTAAACCACTTAAGTCTAAAGAACCAAGGACTTCCCACTTACCTGTCTTTGCCTCTTCACCAGTTTCTTGAATTTCTGCGTAAACGTATTCATCATGGGTATCAGAAACATGGTAAACATCACCTTCCTTGGGGTCTTTAATACTATCTAAGTCCGCTTTGGTTGCGACAGTTCCTTTGAAATGGAAGACACCAGTAATGTTACCAGTAAGAGTACCAATTTGTTCAACAATGGAAGCAATAGAATCTTTATTCTCTTTTTCCGCGGCTTTTGCACGAGTAACTTCTTCAGTAATGGCGGAGGTGTTTGCTGCTTCGGCGGTCTTTGCACGAGTCACTTCTCCTTCTAATGCGGCTTTTGAAGCAATATCAGTTAAAGCGATAATACCATTATCATCCTGAGCAATTGCATTTTCGCCATTAACAGAGACTTTGACAGCTGGCTTACTTTCAAGTGTAGAAATTCTAGAGACCAAAGCATCCCAGCCAGAGATTTTAATTTCTTTCTTTTCTTTAGCTGCGCCATCTTTATCTGTAAAGGTATAAGCGATTGTACCAGCAGTATCGCCTGTTTCAAAGAGATAGGAACCGAAATTCTTATTCTTTAAATTTTTAATCCACTGCGGGACATCTGCAGCGTTAGCCCATAAATCGGCGGCTTCAGAGAATTTTTTAACGCCATCACCAACTTTAACAACAGTAACATCAACACCATCTGCTTGGACTCCAGGATAGCAAATAGCAATTTCACCCTTCAATAAGACAGGGTCATTTGCGGTCCAATTTGCTAAGCTGTCATACCTAAGTTTAATACGAGTTTTAATCGTAGTAACTTTCTTTTCATCTGCCATAATTAATTTACCTCTTTAATTAATTGTCAACGGAGCTTTCTCCGTCAAGGACTAATGTTGTTAGCCCATCTTTTAAATAGTCAACTGGAATCTTTTTTAATGATAATTTGTGATTATCATCAACTGTAAATACCGTATCGTCTACAGTGCGAATAAGAGAATTCTTATCAAGATACTGTTTAAGGGAGTCGTCGAGGTCATCTAATGAGACTTTATCTTTGGAGGCTAATTTCCCTAAATTTTCTAGATACTCAACGATTTGGTTTAAAGTTTCGGATTCTTGAGTTTGATTCTCTTGTAATTGAGTGATTTTTTCATCTTGCTCTTTAAATTTTGCAGTAACCACGAAATTAGCAATAGCGTTTTTTGAATTTTCGTCCAACACTTTATCGACTGCGTGAGAAGGCGTCTTAATAGAATTGTTTCAAGAAGGAGTGGTCGACGTAGAAACATAGCCCGTATTGTCATAAGTGGCAGTTCTGCTTGAAAGTACTTTTGTCATATAACCTCCAAGCCTCCATATAAAATTATAAAATAAAAGGAGAAGAAAATCAATTCTTCTCCTAATAAAATTTATTATTTACCTTGTTTTCAATTAAGGGCTTTAGAATAAAGCATGTCAATAGTAAGTTTATCTTCTTTAATACGTGGAATAATAGTTTTAGCTCATTCTTTTTCTTGCGGTGACAATTCATGTCGTTTAAATTGGAGATAAATTACTTCCATTTGTTGCGGTGAAATCTTATCTTCTTTGACCATTTTTACAAAGGAAGAAATCATAGAATAAATTATATCATTATTTTTCATTGGTAATATCCTCCGCTTGATCCCCTGTTGAGGATTGAACATAATGGATAATAATTTTAGCATAGAGGTTATTATAAAAAGCTGAGTTTTTAAAGCTATCAATGCTTTGTTGCGCGGCTTCGTTTGGTTGAGAATTTTGTGTAATAAAATCTGGCGAATATAACATTTTTATGCCTGGAGTCCAAGCAAAAGTTGAATTAGGAGATAATGTATTAAGGAAAATGTCGGTATAGGGTGAAGAATAAAAAATTATCCAAATACCAGATACTTTGAGTAAAGAACAGTTAAAAGAGGTGTATGGAAGAGATGTATTCTTTGCTATCGAATTATCAACAAGCACTTGTATTCCTAAAATGTTTTGTATATTTTTTTCTAAAAAATTAATTCAATCTTCACTAGTGGATTCTTTTTCTTTAAAAGGATTAATTGTGCCTTCGTCAGAATTACTATTTCATTGTCAGAAATTACGATAGCTTATCATATTAGTAAACTCTAAGTTCTGAGAATCTGGGTCTGTTATTCCTCAATTACCAGTATAAAATTCTTTAACTGCAATATTTGATTTTGTTGCGGCAAAAGAGCTTTTTAAAGCGGTGGCAACTGCGCAGTTCGCAATGGGATTTTGTGATTCTTCGTTTAGTTCTAAATCTACAGGAATATTTTTTGGATAAACCGCGACTCCTCCACCTCAATGGCGCGCAGTGGAATTAGAAGTTTCAGGCCCTCTATCATAGAGAGAAGATTCTTCATTGGCAGTAGTAGCGGCATTGCTACTTATGATAACATTATTAATTTTTAATGACATTCTTCCACCTTCACACGTCCTTTAGCACCAATTGTAGTAATACTATCTACTGAACCATCTTCAGAGTAAGTAATTTTTTTGATACAATAAGTATAATTTCCTGCGGGCATTTTTTTACTAATGGTGGGTGTAAAATTTAATAATACTGTATTATCTTCAATATTAGTAAAGTCAAATTTTGCTACTGGCTTTGAAGTGTTATCTTCGCTGAAGAATTGGAACAATAAATGGTCTGTAGGGTCAAAATAGTTGTGATCTTCTTTGGTATCTCCTAAACCTAGTTCTTCATTTAATGTTGATGTCCATGTAATTTGAAAGGCATCTCCTTCATACCAACAGAGAGTACCATTCTCATCTAAGCGAGGACTATCTTGCGCCGAAATTATTTGATGTGTAATCATATGTATATTGCCTCCATCAACAATTATTTTTAATTCATCCTTATTATTATCAATGAGAACTGTGTAAAAGTCAACTTTAACTAAAATGGATTTTTATTAAAAATATGGTTATAATCTAATGTAGAAGAAAGGAAATAAATTATTATGACAACAAATACTAATAACGAAGTAAAATTTCCAATAGGTAAATGCGAATCTTGTGGACATAGCGGAGTCGAAATTATGATCTCTAATAACCCTCTTATCTTTGCTCATGTATGCTTTGAATGTATTAAATCCAAATTAAATTATAGGAATTTATCTCATGCAGATTTTTTCTGCCGCACTTTTAATCTTATTTTTAATCCAGAATTGTGGATTACTTTGTCTCAGCAATTTGGTGATAATGTATTTAAGCAATATACTAAGGCGATTCTTGAAGATACAACTTTGCAACCTAATTTATATTATCATTCTTCAACTCAAGATTTGTGGAGTAAAGCTAATAAAGAATGAGAAAAATGCCGTTCCTTTACTGAGATTTTACAAAAATTAAAGCCTATTAAAGAGTCTTATACAATTCGAGGCCAACTAAAATGGGGCGATCAGTATAGTTTTCAAGATTTAATCCGTTTAGATTCTATTTATACTCGTACTTTAAAAGCCAATAATATTACTAATCCTATGCAAAAAGAAGCAGTTAAAACGCTTTGTAAGCTTCAATTGCAACTGGATGATTGTATTAAAGCAGGTGATAGTAAAGGTATTCGTGATTATTCTTCTGCTTGGGGTACTTTTGCTAAGCAGGCAGACCTTGAGAATATGATTGCGGAAACAAAAACTTCCGATATTACAACCGTTGCAGAGGTTGGTGATTATCTTGAAAAAACTGGTTTTGTACCTTCATATGATGTTTCTGTAAGTCGTGATGAAGTTGACCAGGCGATTAATGATATCCAGCAGTCACTTCGTAAAACTATTCTTGAATCTACTTCAATTCAGCCGCTTTTGGAGAGCCTTATTAAGAAGCAACAAGAGTCTTTGGAAGACCAAAAGACTAAACAAGCCACTTCAGATGTTAGCTTGCAAGATTTGATGAATTTTACCCCAGACCAAACTGCAGAAGTAGAAACAGAGGCAGATTCTGACGTTCAAGATTTAGACTTTTCTTCGGAAAGCATTAATGATAAACTTTTACAGCAACCTATTAAAGTTAGCCATAAAGAAACTGCTGAATTAACTACAATGCCGATAAAGGGAGATAAATCATAATATGTTATTAAATAATGATGATGAACTTGATTTAGATCCAGAAATACAAGAGTATATTGATTTTATGGATAGCGATGAACAAGACAACACTGGGTTTTTAACTAAAGCTTTAATTGACGAGCATCGTGAAGGTTGGGAGCGTATTTGGAATTATTGATTATGTTACCCTGATTATTTTGTTGATATGATAACTCCGAAGGAATCTCATTTTAGGCTTTTCTTTTTCCAACGTATTATTATGAGATGTATGTCGCGTGGTGTTAATTCTTTTATGACGTTTTCTCGTGGTACTTCTAAATCGTTCTTAGCCGATTTAGACCGTTATCTCACTTGTATGTTCGTTCCAAGACACAATACGACTATTACTGCAGGCACGAATAAGCAGGCGGCAGAAATTGCTAAGCAGAAAATTGTTGATGATTTATGGACAAAATTCCCTTTGTTAGCAAATGAGATGCAAAAGCGTACAATTGCCGGAAAGCGGCTTGATGCTTACAAAATGGGTAATGACTATGTGGAATTTAATTTTAAAAATGGCTCTTCTCTTGGCTTAGGAAATGTTAGAGGTTTACGTAAGGAATCTATTATTCTTGAAGAGGTTATTGAACAAGATGCTACTAAAGTTAATGAGGTTTATATTCCGTTATTAAATAGACCAAGAACTATGGCAAATGGTTTAATTAATCCGCATGAGCCGCAATCTCAACAAATATATATTACAACTGCAGGTTATCAAAATTCTTTCTCTTATCAAAAAATGATAGAAATTTTATGCCGTGCTTTCTTAGAGCCTACTAAGTATTATTGTCTAAGCGGTACTTATCGTATTCCACTTTACTTAGGACTTACATCTAAGAAAATCGTTGAAGATGCTATTAACTCACCGTCATTTACCAAGGAATCTTTTGAACGTGAATATGAATCAAGATGATCAGACGCTCCTGTTGGTGCAGCTTTTACTTCAAATAATATCGCGGCGCTACGACAAGTTAAAGTTATTGAACTAAAAGACCATTTGACAGAGAAACAAAAAGAAGCCGAATGTTTTTACGTTATTTGTGCAGATATGGCTAAGGATGGAAGCGCTGAAACTGCGGTCGGTGTTGCTAAAGTGACTCCAAAAGAGCATATGTTTACTTATAAATTTGTTAACTTATTTACCGTTGCTTCGACTGATTATTTAGATGTTGCTAATGCTTTTAAACGAGCCGCGGTGGCATATAACGCTAAACTTCTTATTTACGATGCAAATGGTGTTGGTGCAGGTATTCGTGACTGGCTAAATAAAGAAACTCAGGATAAAACAACTGGTGAACTTTTAGGTGGTTTAGGTATAATTAACCCGCCAGATTCTACTAAAGGAGATTTGATTTCTTATTCTAAATCTCGCACAATTTGTTATGAGATAAAATCTGGTGGTTCAGTGGGTGAGCATATTCATTGGTTTTTCTTCTCTCGTATGAGTACTAATGTTATTACCTTCCCTATTAAATTCAATGAAGCACTAGACCTCTATTCTAAAAATAAAAGTTTTAATGAAATGTCGGTTCGTAAACGTGAACAATATATGCTGCCATTCCGTACTATGGATAAAATGGAAGAAGAATTAAAAAATCTTGATATTATGCCTAGTAGCGATAATATGAATGACCGTTTAAAAATTGCGCGGCGTAATACTGCGATTCAAAAGGACTTTTTCTCAATGGCAGAATATCTTATTTATGGTACTAACCAAGTATTTGAACTTGATTATTATAAACGACATTATAAGAGTAATAAGAAACGTGTTATTGCAATTTTTGAATAAATAGGAGGTTCCATTTAAATGTCTAATAAAAAGAAGAAGATGAATGCGGCAATTGAAAACCAAGAACCGCGGACGCCAACAAATAGTGAATTTAGTGTCCGTAAAATTAAAAATAAGAAAAGCATTTGGGATACTATGTATTCAGATGAAGCTTCTAGAAAGAGACTATCAGACAGAACTCCAGATGTCGGTAGTAGTTTACCGACTACTGCAGAAGGAGTTCGTTCAGCTCTAGAAGATGCTTTATCTAATCCAAAAGACGCAGCGAAAGCTTCTAAGAAGCTATATGCTATTAATACACTTTATTCTTCTATTATTAATTATCTTTCTAATATGTATATGTGGCGTTATAAAGTAACTCCACATAGGTCTTATACAAAAAGCAAGGTAAAGAGTAGTAAAGTTATTAGTGAGCAAGATTTCCAACAAGATTATCGCTTAATGCTTGAAGCAGTTGACGGTTTAAGTGTGGAAACAAAGTTTCCTAGTCTTTTGTCTCAATTGTTTATTGAAGGTGCAGTTTATTTTACAACTGTTTATGATGAAGAACAAGTACTTATTGATACTTTATTATTACCAAATGATAGATGCCGAAAAGTAGGTGAAACACAATATGGTACTAATATTATTCAATTTGATATGCAGTACTTTGATAGTCTTGGTCTTACAAATGAAGAATTAAAAGATTATCTTGCCACCTTCCCCTCTGAAATTCAAAAAGGTTATAAAAAATATAAAAAGGAAAGCTCTTTAAGATGAGTCTTGCTTGATCCAACTTATTCATCTTGTCTTATGATGAACGAGTATGGCGTGCCAACCCTTTATTATCTTTATAGCTCTATTTTAAATTATGAAAAGTATCAAGACAATGAGCTTGAAAGAAATGAAAATTTATTAAAATATATTGTTGTGCAGAAAATGCCTATTTATCAAGATAAGTTAATCTTTGAAATGGATGAAGTTGCGTCATTACATAAATCAATGCGTAAAATTGTTGACAAAGGTGATAAAGCCCGTTTATTAACAACTTATGGTGATGTTGATGTAAAACGTATTGCTGAAGACGAATCAACTCAATCTGATATTCTTAGTAAGGCGCTTAATTCGATTTACAGTAATGGCGGTTTTAATCCAACATTTTTTACAGGAGACAGTGTTACTGCGCTTCAAATGGCTTTAATTAGAGACCAAGGCTTCGTATGGCATTTTGTGCAACAGTTGACAAATTTCTATAATTTGGTTTTGAATAATTATTTAAAACTAAAATATTATGAAGCCGATTTTGAAATTTTAAGAATTTCTTCGTATAGTTATAAAGATGATATTGAGGTATTCAGAAACAACGCAACTCTTGGTGTTGGTAAACTGGATTACTTAGTAGCATCAGGCACTAAACAAAGAAATGTACAAGATACATTAGATTTAGAAGGCTATTTACACTTAGACCAAATTCGTCCCATGCAAACGTCTTATACTCAAACTGCTTCTGATAGACAAACAGGAAGTAATAAGGATGAAGATAAGACTGCAAGTAATGATGAAGAAGTTAAAGAAGAATCTGGAATTGAGCCATCAGAGACTTCAGAAAAATAGTGTGTTAGTTTAATAAAACTAATTATCGAGTAAATGTCAATGGATAGTGCGCCGCGGAGCTAAAAAGAAAATGAGAAAACCAAAGGTAAACACAAATTGGCCTGTGAAAATGTTAGATTTCACAAATGGCCAAACATCAAATGAAAAATTCTCTCGCGGAAAACTTGCTGTTTTCTATAAAGGAGAAACAGCCGATCATCGTTATTTTTCAGATTCTTTTGCAGAAAAACTTGTTCAAAGTCTTCCTTATACCCCTGTTGTAAGCTATTATGACGAGGAAAAGAAAGATTTTAAGGGACATAGTTCCCAACAAGCGATTTATGGTATTGTAGACCCCTGTGTTGAACCGAGATTTGAAGTAACTGAGGACGGCAAAGAGTGGTGTATCTGCGATGTGGTATTATATACCGAACGTGCTGATGAAACTGGTGCGATTGCAAAACAGATTGTTGGTCATAAGCAATCTCTTGAATTAGCAGATGCCAAGTATGTTGTAAATTATGATGAAAAGCGCCATTTCAAGAATATTGAATTTACAGACGGTAAATTTGTTGGAATTAGCGTTTTAGGTAAAGACCAAGAACCTGCATTCACTGGTTCTCAATTTTTCGCGGCAAATGATGAATTTGAACAAAAAATGAAAATTCTTCGTGATTATTGCTTAAATGAAAAACAGCGACAAAATCTTGGTCAAAAAGAGCAGGAAACAGGAGATAAAGTAATGAAAATTAATTCTTATATTGATTTTATGAAATTATCTTGGGGTGAAATCTCTGCTAAAGTTGGTGAGACCATAGCTAAAGAATATGGCAACGAAGCTTATACTGTTATAGAAGATATGGATAATGAATTTGCTTATGTGCAATTCTTTTCTTATATTGATGGGAGTAATAGTACCTATCGTATTGCTTATTCAGTAGCAGACAATGGTTTAGTTACTTTAGGTGCGGTGTCTAAAGTACATAGAACTTGGGAAGTAATCGATGAAACGGGACAAGAGCAGAAACCGGTGGTCGAGTCGGAACCTGCCGTTATCGATTCCATGGCTGATACAGAAGCGGCCGAATCTGAGTCTAATAGTGAGGTAGAGGTAAAGGCAGAAGCCAAGCCAGAAGTTGAAGTAGAAGCGATGAAGTCACAGTCTACTGCAGAAACTTCTATGGAAGTGGCGACAGCAGATGCTGACCTTGCTAATGAAGCTTCTGATATTACTGACACGGCTAGCACCAATGATACTAATGTAGATGAAGAGACGACTGTAGCAAGTAATAATGCGGCCGCGACTCCTACATTAGAGAAAGAAGCTAATTTTAAAGAAGGAGACGAGGTAAGTGAACAGCAGCTTAATGAAGATGAAAATGTCAAAGAAAGTTCAAGTGCCTCCTCATTTACTGAGAGTGAAAGAGAGCAATTTGAAGCCCTTAAACACCAAGAAAAAGTAAGCTTGTTAGAGTCTTATAAAGATAAAATCAGTGAAGACGATTTTAATGCTTTCTCTTCTAAAGTAGATTCTTACGACTCTAAAGAAGCTCTTGAAGTTGAGATTTTGCGCGCAGCATTAGCGCATAAGAAGGAAGAAAAAGTTGCTCGTAGAGCATTTATTTATGCTTGTGGCAACTCAAATGATAATAATGCTAAAAATGACAATAGCGAATCTTGAATTAGTCGAGCACTTCACTTAAACTAATTCAAGAGGCCTATTGGTCTAAAAATAATAACGAGGTAAAATTACAATGGCTACTATTTATGATTTATTGCCAGTATTCCATCAGATCGAACCTAATAACCTTAAGGGTTTGCAACCTGGCTTTGTCGTTTCTCAGATGAATGTTGTTAAAGATGATTCTATTATCAAAAAGGTTAATAACGTTCGTTATGTTGAAAATGGTATGTTAGGTCAGATTACTAAGGGCGGAATTAAAGCCGCTGATGGAACTGAAAAGGTTCTGTTTGTTGTTTACAATGAACCTATTGTCACTATTGGTCATAATGTTTATAATTATGCAACTGATATTGATAATGAAGATGTTCGTCTTGTTCAGCTCATTCCTGGAGATGAATGGACCACCGATATTAAGCCAGATGAGACTGCTTATGCTGCAGAAATCGCCGCAGGCCGTATTGCCGAAGTCAAGGGTGATGAAGGCGATTATAGCCGTGATGACTTCTTCAAGACAACTGAATTAGCCGATGGTACTGAAGCTCATCACTATGTTTTCTTGGGCTAATTATAAATAATGAAGAGGTACAGAACAATGAATGAATTAATTAAACATATCGCTGAAGCTATGCAGGGACGTGCAACTGCGAACTTCTCTTCATCTGATGTTAACAGAGCTGCTGTCAATGAAATGTTAAAGGCTTTGAATATCCCAGAGAATGCAACTGGACGTGAAATCCGTGCTCATAAGGATGAAGCTTTTGCTTTAATTGAAGAGGCAGTTGATGAAATCTTACCGCAATCTTTGCAAGACATTTTTGGACGTTTTGCTGAAGTTCGTACTTTCCCAAGAGATGCTGAAGTCGTTTTTGATATTGAGAAAGTCGGCCGCAATCGTGCCAAGCTTGTTATTAGCAGAGGCGCAAGGGGAGGCATCTATCGTACTGCTCGTTTAGCCAACAAGGAGTTCGGTGTTTCCACTCGTACTTATACTGCAGCTTGCTATGTTGAGCTTGAAGACCTCTTGTTAGGAAGAGTTTCTTTAGGTGAAATGTATAATGATATCCTTGAGGGATTCCAAGAAGAGCTTATGAGAGAAGTCTTTAATGCTCTTTCTGCAGGTGCTCCGCTCTCTGGTTATGAACGTATTAATGGTGGCAATGCAGCTAACGTTACTACAACTTTAGCTAATCTCAGTGGTGCAATTGATAAGGTTATTCCTTATGTCAAAGCCTATGGTATGCCGACAATCTTCGGTTCTTATTCCGCTTTGTCTGCTATCTATAATCCTCTTGCTGGGACTGTCGCCGCTGGTTATCCGAATAGTCAAGATTCTATGGATGTTCGTGAACAGGGCTTTGTTCAGGTTTACAAGGGAGTTAAATTAGTTGAGTTACCGAATTATCTTGTCAGTTTAAAGAATGATGAGTGGTTCTATGACCCATCTTATGTCTTCGTCATTCCGGGAGATATTAAGCCAGTTAAGATTGCTCTTCGTGGCGAAGCTTATTTGAAGCAGAATGAATCCGCAGTTGGAACTCAGAAGTGGGAAATGAATAAGATGATGGGTGTTGGTATTGCTATGGCCAACAACTTCGCTGTCATCAAGGTTTCCGATATCTCTGAGAAGTTCTCTTCTGCTAATGCTTCCGATTTCTATCTCGATAAGTAGTTTAAGGTAATCTTCTGCGGTAGACATCCACATGTCTACCGCGGATTATTATTATTTATATAAATATTCAAAAATATTTATTAGTTTTTTAAACAGAAAGGAAAATTTTCATCATGACGATTGAAAACGCTAATCCAGCAAATCATATGTTTACTATTATTAAATCAACTCCAGATAATGTTTTATTTTCATTATCGCCAGTTGACAATCCCTCCATTAAGAGAGAAATTTATTTAACTGAACGTCATCCAAAGCAGGCAGTGCCAGAAGCCTTTGCACTTGATGTTTTTTATGATACAGGAGTTTTTTCTTTATACAAGAGTGGCAAGATCACTTTCGACAGAAATGACGAAATTAAGAAAATTGCTATTGACAGTGGTACTTATTTTGAAACAGATTATGATAAATTTGTTCCAGCATCTGCGACTAAAGAACAGGATATTGAAAAAGTTCTAAAAGCAGGACGTAGGTCAGATATTGTTAACGCAATTAAAACTTATGGTAAAGAAGAAGTTACCGGCGTTGCTATGTCTCATCGTGGAGAGCTTACAGACGCTGTTATCCATATGCTGGAAAATAAAGATTTATTAGGAATTTCATTCACGATTGAGAACGTCGACTAATTTGTCGACGTTTCTTTAATATTTGGTAGATGGAGGAAACCGCTATGTCAGAAGAAATAACAACACCAGAAGCTACTCGTTTTTATTGAGACGATGTCTTATATAAACCAATGGCCGCGACTATCCGAGGCTCTTATTATGGGGTTATTACTCAGGATAATTTAGATGAAGAACTTTTTTATATAGCAAAACGTGCGGTTAATACTTTTAAGTTTCCTCGTATAAAATTAGATTATACTGTTTTTTATGCGGTGCGTAGTGATGAAGATGATAATGCTTTGGAAGAAGTAAATGAAGATGCCGAAGATGCCGTCCCGCATGCATATTTTACTAATAATATTACTGATAAAGAAATTGAAGTTTTATTAGCATGAATGAAAGTATATTGAATAGAGAATCTTTTATCTAATGCAGATGATTTTGAAAATATATATACAGATTCCACTATCAAGACCTTCTCTAGAGCGAATTTAATTCAACAGAATACAACTAGGTATAAACAATTTTTAGAGCAGGCTCATGAAATTGAAACCCGCTATAGTAGAGTTACTGCTTTAGGTGCGGCGACAATGGGGTCTATTAATAGCGATGATGATGATGAAAGTGAGGCTTAATTAGTTATGTCACTTGCATCTAAATTACATAATCGTCAGGTTGCTTTTGAAAAAGCGGAAAAGACAATTAACTCATCTTTTATTGCTGAAGGGTATCCTTCAATTAAAATTATTTCTGAAGACGGTAATACCTCAATTCAAGCCGCGGTTGTTAATCGTCAAGAATCAGATGAAGCTTATATTTTAACTCCTTATAATAAACCATTGGAAATTGGAAGTGTTTGAAGCGCTAAGGGACTTTCTTGATTGGTAGCAGAAGAAATTGTTATTATTAAGAATGTAAATTGGCGCAAATACTATTGTTATCTTTGTAATGCTGAATTAAAAGGACACAAAGTATTCTTCTATGGTACTAAGAAAACCCGCATTAATGTGAATTTAAAGCAAAATACTTTTCTTCTCTCTTCAAATAGCCCAGTTTTAGTGTGTGGTAGCTCTTGAGCTGTTGATGATAAATTTATAATAAAAGGTCGCGCTTGACGAGTAGTTGAATATGATAATATTTCTGAAAGTGGCATTTGCTATTACACCTTAAAAGAAACAACAATTAGTAAAGGTAATAATATAGAATTAGTTAAAAAGAACAATATCTTTGATAATATTGATGGTGCAGAAGATGCTAATTTAAAAGAAACCGGAGACTTAGAACCAGATACTCCTATCTATATAAGACCAGGAGTTGCTTTTGTTCTTGAAGGGGTTAATTATACTGTTTCATCGTCCAGAGATGTACAATTGGTATCTAGAACCGCGCGTACTTTTACTTTTAAATTAAATGCAGGAGTTAGTAGCGTTACTATTACTGTTGATGGTAATAAACAATATACTTATACTTCTATAAAGCGAAAGGAGCTTGTATAGTCTATGAAACAATTAACAACTATTAAAAATGCCGTTAATGAGATAGCGGAACGCTTATTACAAGACCATATACTTATTAAATTAATTGTTGATGATACCTCTGACCTGTCAACTGAATTAGATGAAGAATCTTATGCAGAAACCTATTCTATGGAGAATATGTTAAAGAATAATTATATTTGTCTATATCCAATTGTAGAGGCAGATGGCATTAAAGATACAACGAGAAATACTTTTTTAGTAATTAAATTGTCTTTAATATCTTTTAGTGGTGTTAGCGAACATCAAATTAATGGTACCGGTAATATTTACATAACTACGAATAAAGCCCATTATTTATTAGACGGCGGTCAAAATCGAACTTTAGAAATTTGTGATCGCATTTGTAGAGATTTAGACGGAGCAAAAATAACTTCTTCTAAGACTATTAACATTGATTCTATTAGTGATATAGTTGTAGGGGAAGACCGTGCTGGATATAGTATTTCTTATGACGTTACTGACCAAATGAATAATGTTGGTGAGAAAGCGAGCATCTAATAATGCCTTGAAAAGATAATTTTGATTTATTTCAATTATTCATTACCAAGACTGTTCATGTATGAGAAGAAGATAGCGACAATGACGCTACTAAAGCTGCTTTTGATATTGTATTACCGACTATTAAGCAATTTTATGAACGTGAAGATATAAGTTTAACTTATAATTTTTGTACAATGTCAGAGTCAAAATTAGCTCAATTTAACCCAATTATTGCCGCGAAAAATGGTGACGTAAAACACTGCTCCTTTTTTAATTTATTAACCGGTCTTGTGTTTGATTTTGGTATGTTTAAAGAATACATGCATTTTGTAGGAATGTTGAGAAGCGGATTAAAATCTATTATTCCTTCAATTGTATTTGATAATAACAGTCATAGTATAACCGTCGGTAATCATATACCATTGAACACAGAAATTTGTGATTACCTTACATATCTTTTAAAATTATCATGTGGGGAGAAAATGGAAAAACCTCTGCAGATTCATTCAGAGGCGGAAAGACAATTCTATTTGGCTCAAAAAGAGAATGAGGATAAAATCGCAAAATTGCGGCAACAAAGCCAAAAGACTAAAGATGGTTTGTTAAAATCTTTTCTCTTTATAGAATATGTATTTCCATCTTATACTCACGATTATTTGTTAAATCAGACAATGGCTCAAATTCACTGGCTCCAAAATTACGCCGCTGGGGCAGTGTCTTATGAAGTTAATGCAAAAGCATTTGCGGCGGGAAATATGAAAAAAGGTAGTAAACTAGATTTTTTCATAAAATAATGAGGGTATAAAGACATGAATTATACAAAATTAAAGTCGACAACTGCCAGCTTTGATCAAATGATGAGAAGGTTTGGTGTTGTCACTGTTATGAATGCCAAAGTGTACGAACCTATTGAAGGCATGGAAGGTAAGACTGCAGAGGAAATCCTTGAAGCTTTAAAAGCAAAAACTGCCATTTGTACACTGGATACTTTAAAAACCGCTAATGTTACTGTTGACGGTCCAGATAAAACTATTTCTGGTGGACAATATTCTAATCCTTTAATTAAGTTCGGAAAGTCTGCGAGATTAGAGATTCAAGATGCTTTGGGCAACGCTGCGGCTTTGGATGCTTTATGCGGTGGATTAGTCCAAACTTCTTTGGAGAATAAAGGCGGAGTTATTAACGGTCTTCATTTTGGTGAAGATTTTGAAAGTCCAAAGACTATTGTTGGTGATAGCTTTTTCATTGACCAGAAGAGTGGACAACAGGTTCCAGTGAAAATTATCTTCTTCCAGTTCTTACCAGATTCTTTATTCAATTTAACTCAGGATGCAGATGGAGATGCTTCTGTGTTTGATATGAATGGAGACTTATTGACTACTAACATTAAAGTTCCTAATAATGAAGGAACCGGAGTTGTTCATGGTGTTTTCTATTCTATTCTTCCAGCTGATTCTACTTCAGTTTTCACTGAAAAGACGATAAAGGTTTTCGCGGATGATGAAGCTGTTAAAAAGGCTTATGCGTCTTTAGTAGCTGGTGAGAAAATCCAAGTTGGTGAAGAAGAAAAGACCATTAAAACTATTTCAAAAGACGGCACAACAGTCACTATTACTTACGAAGCCTAAATCAGGTCTTTCTAATTAGTTTATACTTATCATCATCATCGCCCCGCATAGACATTCTATGCGGGGTTTTTCTTGACAGAGTTTTCTAAGATTCTTATAATTAATAAGAAGGAGCTTTTATATATGACAAAAATTCTATATGTAATGAAGCGTTCTGGAGAACGAGTTTTATTTGATAAGAATAAAATTATTCATGCAATTCAAGGAGCTAATGACGATGTTACAATCGAAGCAGAAAAACTACCTTTAGAGGAAATTAATCGTATCGCAACATTAATTGAATTAAAGGCGAGCAATTTAGACCGAGATTTTACAGTAGAAGAAATTCAAGATTTAGTTGAAGAAGAATTAATGAAGACTAGTAAATTTAATCTTGCGCGAACCTATATTACTTATCGTTATCAGCATAATGAGAACCGCAAAGGTAAAATGTCTGATTTGGATCGCAAGATAGAAAGTTTAATTAATCTTAATAATGAAGACGTTAAGCAAGAGAATTCTAATAAAAATCCGACGATTTTATCTGTGCAAAGAGATTATATCGCTGGTGAGTGGAGTCGATATTACACCAATAAATACTTATTACCAGACGATATTAAAGAAGCGCATGAAAATGGTTTAATTCATTTCCATGACGCTGACTATTATGCTCAGCATATGCATAATTGCGATTTAATTAATTTGGAAGATATGTTACAAAATGGTACTTGTATTAGTGGAACTCATATTGATAAGCCTCATTCCTTTTTAACGGCTTGTACAGTTACTTCTCAAATTGTTGCGCAAGTTGGTTTTTGTCAGTATGGGGGGCCATCT
>ERZ808270.13-NODE-13-length-117558-cov-18.986588_pt1 | contig 117558 bp, 99 predicted proteins | sample MGYA00521082_ERZ808270 | MGnify/ENA primary metagenome ERZ808270 (study PRJEB31516, sample SAMN03275594) | gut metagenome | biome: mammalia-associated habitat; material: feces | host: Papio cynocephalus | place: Kenya | collected 2012-07-27 ... | reverse complement strand
ACCAGTACTAGGCATAAGGAGCTAAGTAGTCAACTAAATATAGGGAACTACACACCCTCATTTTTTTGCAGAAAAAGACACCATTCCCTCATCAATTCTTGTAGGAAGTCCCCTTCGAGGGACATAATGTTTCATCGCCGGAGACAAACATTTTCCTCGGCTGGGACAAAGAGTTTCAGTTAAGAGTATTTTCTGAAACTATTTAGATGGGATTTACTGACCTAGTCAAGTTACAATTTCCCCCACAAGAGGGAGAATGATATTTACTTCAAGAATACGAAATAAACGGCGGCAATCAAGCAAATGAATGCAGCGAAGTGGTTCCAATGTAAGCCTTGCCCCTGAAAAAGAACATTGGCAATGACGGCAAAGACTATGAGCGACACGCATTCTTGAATCACCTTCAGCTGAACCAGCGAGAAAGGACCGCCATTTCCCTCGAATCCGATGCGATTGGCGGGCACTTGGCAGCAATATTCGAAAAAGGCAATAGCCCAACTGAAGGCGATGACCCCGATGATCGGCCAATTGCTGCTTACCCCAGATTGCTGTAACTTAAGATGACCATACCATGCGAAAGTCATGAAAATGTTGCTCAATATCAAGAGCCCTATGGTATAAAATCCATTCATTTCTTTGTTGTATTTCGTTTATTCCTTATAATTAAAATGGTAAGATGTTTGATTCCACCCAAGTTTTTTCTTATTTTCTTAAGAACGACTTCAGCACACGGCTCTTGGTGTTCTTGGATATCTGTCGGATGGCCTTGTCGCGTATCTGGCGCACACGTTCACGCTTCAGTTGCATGTCTTCTGCTATCTCCGCCAAGGTCTCGTGTGCTACGCCTAGACCATAGAACTTACTGATTACCAATCGGTCTCTTTCTTCCAACTGGTCTACGCATTTTTGCAAATCGGCGAGCATCTCGGCGAAGGCAGCATTGTCGTCGGCTAACTTGGCATCTTTGTTCACCAAGATGTCGAGCAATGTATATTGATTGCCCACGCTCAGCGGTGCATCGATTGACACAGCCTTTCCTACACCCCTAGGAGCGAATTTCTTCTGGTCTTTGGGCACACGATACATTGCCGACTGCTTGTTGATGGCCTCTTGCATTGCCTTGCGTATGAATGGCGAAGCATAGGCCACAAACTTAGAGCCTCGGTTGGAGTCGAACTTCTTGGCTGCCATGAGCATGGCGAGCGTACCCTCGCTCACAAGGTCGTCGAAATCCACACCTTGCCCTTTGTATTGATTGGCTACCGACTTTACGTAGTTTACATTCTCGCTTACCAAACAGTTTATTTCTTTTTCTGTCATGATTCTCTTGTTTAATTATTGTTAGACAACCCTTTTTAGCTAGAGCCTCTCATTCCGTGCCCTTGCGGAAGCCACTGATGTTGCGATGGAATCGCATCAGTGACTTCTCTGTTGCAAAAGTACGGAGAATTTGTGGAAGTGCCAAATTTTTAAGCCATAATTTTAATGGCAAAGTGCTGCATAAGGGCAGGTTTCGCAGCGGTCTCGCTCATCGGTAGGACTGAACGGGATGCGCTTGTCGTAAATCTCATTGAGGATGTTTTTGAGATTCGCCCAGAAATCTTGCTCGTACTCTGCGACATCCTCTATCGTTTTGCGCCCCATCTTGAGCATTGGGGCATAGTCTTCCGCACCAGCTTTCTGGATGAAGAGTAGACCTGGCGACACGGGGTTGTTTGAAGGGTTCAGCTGGCGGCTGCGTCTTACGATGATGGAGTAGAGCATCGATTGGAGATAGTAGTCGCTGTGCTTTTTTGACACCTTGGAGTCTTGGCAGAATACTTCGCTCAGTTCGGCAGGATGTTGAGTTGGCGCATGTCCTGTCTTATAGTCGATAACTCTGATGCGCTCCATCAAGTTGTCCATACCTGGGTTCCCGTTGGCTGCCACAGCGTCTAGACGGTCTATCATTCCACCAATGCGCATCTTCTTCTCTCCATTTCTGGTTTGCACCTCAATGGTGGTCGTTACCTGCTGTTCCAAGCCCAAGATGTAAAATGGTGCGAGGCGGCGGTCGTTGCTGATGAGTTGTTGCAGGTAGTTGATGATGACCTCGCGATTGATGAGTTGCAGACCATTGTACTTAGGGCGGTAATCCTGTTTGTCTACCTTGAAAAGCTCCTCTCTAAAGGCTTGTTCCACAATGCGGTCTACCAGCAACTTGTCCTTCAGTGCATTGGCGAGGTCTCCCTGGGTGATGCAGAGGGAGTGCTTCAACTTGAGGTCGCCCTTGTAGTCGGGCTCCAGATCTTCGGGTGAAGCGAAATGCAGATAGAAGAGCTCAGCAGAACGATGGAAGATGTTTCCGAATACGCGGCTGTCAACTTCGTCCTCGTCTATTTCGTCGGGTTCCTTCAGTCCTTCCACATATTTATAATAGAATTGCTTGCGACACCTTAGGTAGGTGTTGATGAAGGTAGGGGATAAAAGTCCTATCCCTTCAAGAACGTCGAGATGTGTATCTTCCTTGACGATGCTGTCGAAGGTTGGGCGCTGAGGCTTCTGTCCCGCGATGAGGTTCTTCCGCTCGATGTGATGCTGACCTTCCACCATCATTTGGAGCATGAATCGGCTCATCTCGCCTGTCTGTCCTTCCTCTGTGGCATTGTTGTAAGCCAGGGTGATGTCATGGGTGCGCTGCATGAGTCGATAGAAGTAGTAGGCGAAGATGGCCACTTTATTATCGACTGTGGTCAGCCCATAGGCCTTGCGCAGCGTGTATGGGATGAAGGAGGAATCGTTAACGCCCTTCGGTAACTTACCTTCGTTGCACGACAACACCAGAAGGTGGTCGAAGTCGAGGTTTCTCGTCTCGAGCACGCCCATGATTTGGATACCCACCGCTGGTTCGCCATGAAATGGGATGCTCGTGGTGGTGATGAGTTGCTGGATGAGGCGCTCCAGAGTGATGATGTCCACCTGCAGGTCGCCCGTCTTGATGAGCGAGTGCAGACGGTTGAGTAGGGTGTAGGTGCGGAAGAGTGACTCGTGGAAGAGTGGGTCTTCTTGTTCCTTGGCGTTGGTATCGATGGTCTTCAGAATGTCGAGCAGGTACTGCAGTAGCTGCAGGTTGCTTTCGTTGGTGTCGGCTGCATCATCCAGGTTTCTGAAGAGGAGCGAGAGTCCATCGTCGTTGTCCAGGCTAAGATATTGGCGGGTTGGATAGAACTGCTTGTGCTCGCTTAATTTCTTCAACAGGTCGTTGTAACGTGCTGATATGTAGCGTGCATACGGATGGCGCAATGCAAGCAATACGTAATGCAGTCGATAAGCCTTGCTTGCTTTCGGATGTCCTATTCCTTGTAGGTGGATGAGCTGCTGTATCAAACTGTAGAATGGGGTTTGCTGTAGGGGATAGCCGATGGTAACATTGATCGGTCCTACATCTTTCGGAAGCGAGTGGATTACAGATTGCAACAGACTTTCGTCCGACAGTACGACCGCTACTTTTCTGCCTGCCTTGTATCGGTCGTTTTCCAGGAGCCAGTCGTGTACGTATCTCGCCTGGATATTTTCTGTTGGCGCCGAAATGTAGGTTATCTCCTTAGGCTTGCTGATGTTGTCGTAGAGGTCGGCTTGTGGGTAGTCGGCGAGCTCGTTGGGATAATATTTCAGATATTGTCTGATGTAGTGCCCAGCCTCGTGGCTATCGTCCATATAATATTTGTCGAAGTCCCAGTAGAAGGCTGCCTTTCCCTCTTTCTGTAGTCGGTCTAGCAGTTTCTGTTCCACCACCTGCATCATATTGAAACCCACGAAAAGGTATTTCTTGTGTTTGAACTGTATGTCTTTGTTGTTTACCACTTGTCGGTAGAGTGCTCCCTCGTAGGCAAGACCTTGCTCCATCAGGGTTTGGTTGTAGGCAGTGTAGATGTCATAGAAGTGAGCCCAAAGTTGGAGAAATCGTTTCTTCAGCTCAGAGTTGTGGTCGTCAGAGAAGTTGCTGAAGAACTTACGTATCATCTTCTTCTGCTCCTCCGTGAGATACGATACGTCGTCGAGCTCATGGATGTCGGTCAGATTGGAGAAAAGCTGCTTGGCATCGGCCATGTTCTTGTCTACATCGTCGAAATCAGCTACGAGCAATTGCCCCCAGCCGTAGAAATGGTCGAGGGTCTCGTCGATTCCGGTGCAAGCCACGAAAGTCTTGTGCAGGTCGCATACCAGCTTGATGGGGTCTGCTACCTTGAGTGTACTGTGGCGACGGAAGAGTTCGCTGATGGTGATGTATGAAGGAGTCCAGATAGGCTTGCCAGCCAACTTTGCGAGACTGTCATTGAGAAACAGGGCGGCTCGCTTGTTTGGGAAGACGACTGCCACGTCGCTCAAGTTGTTGCCATACTTTTGCAGGATGTCTGCGGCTACATATTCTAAGAATGATTTCATATATTCCAAGATGATTTCATTTGTTGTTATTATAGTTCTGAAAATAGGGAATGGATGGAATTCTCTTTGCGAAGATTATTCCACCTCCACAATCTTGTTGGGGTATACATACCAGAGATAGCCTTTCACGTTTTTGTGCCCCATGCTGCCGAGCAGTTCCATGTATTCTTTTACCTGGTTGTGATACTCAGGCTTAGGCTTGCCAAACTTGAAGTCGACCACGACGGTCTCCTTGTCGTTTTGCATAACTCGGTCTGGACGGTGCTCAGTGGCCACTCCGTTTTCAACCTTGAGGATAGAACATTCATTGAAAACTCTCCATCTATCAGAGAACCAGTTGCTTACCTTCGGTGACTCGAGACGCTTACGAATCATCGCCTCTACTTTGTCGCGAGAAATGTTCTCATCGTAGAGTACGCCATCCAGCTCAAGGTCCTTGAGTGCTCCCTCGATGTCGCTGCGCGTCTGAATGGTAGAGAAGAGGGCGTGCAGCACGGTACCCATCTTGATGTAGTACTTTTGTTGTTCTTCTTCCTCATCGCCTTCGATGAAGTCACGGCTCTTGATACTTTGTCTAAACTCTGGCATCGCCGCATTGACATGGATGTTGACCGTTATCGACTTAGAAGGTGTTTCGAAGATGTTCTGACTCACTTTCTTTTTCTTTTCGTCGCTAACTACTGGTTCTCCATAGCTAAAGGTGATGTCGACTTCGGTTGTTTTTTGGTCGATGCCTTCTAGCTGGCAAGGTATATGGCTTTTGCCCAGTACCTCTGCCACCTTGGGCAGTGCTTTCTCGATGATGCAGGAACGGCTGCCAGCGTAACCTCGCTTGCCAAAAACGTAGAGGTTGTGGCTTGCTCGGGTAAATGCTACATAAAGCAGGTTGAGATTGTCAACCATATTCTGGAGGTGCTCGCTATAATAGTCTGGTTCATAGACGCTTTGCAACATCATGCCAGCACTAAAGTCGATAGGCACCAATGGCAATTCATTGTAAGGTGCTTCCTGTGGCGTACACCAGATGGTTGTGTTTGATTTCTCCAACTGCCAGTCGCAGTAAGGCATGATGACCGTGTCGTATTCCAAGCCCTTGCTCTTGTGGACGGTGAGCATTCTGATGCCGTCTTCACTATCGCTATGTATGCTCTTCTTGTATAGTTCATTGTCCCATTCTTGCAGAAAGGCCTCGATGTCGCTGCTGTTGTCTACAAGGAAGGCGTTCAATTTGTCGTAGAAGGCGCATACGTATGCGCTCTGCTGCTTCATGTCTTCGATTTCGCCCATTTTCAGTTCATTGAATATTCGTTCCACGAGGTCGTAGAGCGGCATCTCCAAGAGTTGTTGGCGATTCTCGTTGAAGAAGTCTATCTTGCTCCCTGTACTATCTTCGGATGTTGTGCTTCCCTCTTCGGACAGGTATGTGTTGATGTACTTTTGCAGAGTCGCCTTGGTGATGGCGTCGTCGGGATGCAGCAGATGTCGCAGGGCAGCCACCAGTGTGTTGACGGCTTGCGAAGCGTCCAGTCGGAAGGCCTCATCGCTTACCATCTCGTAGTCGGAGTGGTTCATAAAGTATTCTGCGATGTTTTGTATTTGGCCGTTCGTACGTACCAAAATGGCGATACGATTGGTAGGCATTCCCTTTGCGGTCAGTTCGTTCACGGTGTCCAGACAGAGCTGCATCATTCGTTCGTTTTGGTCTTCGTTTTTTGGATTCTTGATGAGCTCCACCTTCACGTAGCCTTGCGTTGGCTTGCTGTCGGGTACTTTTTGCTCCACATCGGCGTAGGCGTTCTTCAGCTGCTGTGCCTCCTCGGGTGTGTTGTCCTTTAGGGCATCATACTCTAATCGGGCGGCTTCTACGAAAAAGGCGTTGTTGAAGCTTACCACATTGCGGTCGGAGCGGTAGTTGGTGTCGAGGGTCTTGATGTCGATGTCGTGGTGGATGCTCTCAAACTGCTGTTCGATGTTGTTGAGCAGTCGCCAGTCGCCCGAGCGCCAGCGGTAGATGCTTTGCTTCACGTCGCCGACGATGAGGTTGCCTGCGTCTTCGCGACTCATGGTTTCCTCGAGTAGCACCTTGAAGTTTTTCCACTGTATGGTGCTGGTGTCCTGAAATTCGTCTATCATCACGTGATCGAGTTGTGTGCCAATTTTCTCGAAGATGAACGGTGAGTCGTTGTCTTGTATCAGCGAGTGGAGCAGGGTCTGGGTGTCGCTAAGTAGGAATCGGTTGGCTTCGTCGTTTAGTTCCCTTACCTTCTTGTCGATGCTTCCGAGCAGTCGCAGCTGGTTGAGGTGCCTCATGGTTAGTTCGGCACTCTTATACATTTTGGCGAGTTTCGGACGGTTCTCCTCTGAGAAAACAAGTAGCTTATGTAGTGTGCCAGTCACGAGCTCGTAGATAGGTTGTTGCTCCTTGTTGTCACCCCTTACCCACGTCTTTGGGTCGGAGATATAATTGGGCAAGGACTTGGTAATTAGGTCTTTGTCGCTATATTTGCCCAGTCTCAGCTTGTTGAAGTAACTCCAAATGCCTTTGGTCGTGTTTGCGAGATCTTCGCTGGTGAATCCACCCTCATCCAGAGCATCGAAGAAAGTATTGGCAATCATATCAAACTGGTCGATGGCTTTTTTCTTGATTTCTTGCATCTTTGACTTGAAAGCCTCGAAAAATCCTTCTTGGCTCATCAGTGTGGAGAGTTCGTCGGCGTGGTCTTTGTAGTAATCTTTGAAGATGTTCTCGCCGAACTTCTTGATTTGTCCTATGACATTCCAATTTTTGTCGTCTTCTATGTTCTCCTTGATGTAGCCCATAATCCAGAAAAGCAGTTTGTCGGTGTTCTCCAAACTCTCAATGAGCTCGTCCACAGCTTGCTGTTCCACTTGCAAGTCGTTAAGGCCGATGCGAAGATTGGCGGTCAGGTCTAGCTCTCGAGCCAAGTTGCGCAGCACGCTTTGGAAGAAGGTGTCGATGGTCATCACGCGGAAATAGTTGTAGTTGTGGATGAGCAACTCGAGCGCCTTTCCTGCGTTTTTCTCTATCTGTGCGATGGAGAGATGTGGCAGCGCAGTGGAGATTTGTTGTAAGTACTGTACCGAGTCTGGCAGTTGGTGAGCGATGCCGTAGAGTTGACCGAGGATGCGGATTTTCATTTCCTCGGTCGCCTTGTTGGTGAAGGTTACGGCTAGGATGGTGCGATAAGCCAAAGGGTTGGCGATGACCATCGTCATGTATTCCCTGGCTAGGGTGAAGGTCTTTCCAGAACCTGCACTTGCCTTGTATACAGTGAGTTGTGATTTCATATCTTTGTTGTTTATGTTTCTTGCTTTGGATAAATGTAACTTTCTTGTTTTGCTTTTGCGTGATGGTTCCCGATGTCCTCTTTTTCTACCTGTTTCTGGTATGATGGTGTCCTCTGCCCTCTACCAGTTTCTGAAAAGTTCAAATCCGAATCGGAAACCTACTCCGTCGAATGTCAGGTTGCGGAAAGCGGCGAAAGCTCCTAAGGTCATCAGCCGTGTGGTGATGCCGTAGCCCCACTCGGTGTAGGGATGCAGCTTCTTTACAGTCAAGCCACTCATGTACACCCTTTCTTTTTCTATGAAACGCCCCACGAGCGGAAGCCATGCCGTTAGGAGCATAGGCGATTCGTATGTTAGGTTGGCGCGTACGTAGTAGTCGCTTGCGTTGTACCATTGCGATGACAACAGCTCAAAATCTCCCGACCAGTTGTCGTTCCAACCGCCTGGTATGTTGTCGTCCTTGAAGTTGGTGTAGTCCACGAAGTCCCAGTGTTCGCCTTTCCGTGTATAGAATCCTGTGCCAAAGCGTAAGGATAGTGATTGGCGGCGTGTGAGATAATGTATGGCTTGTGCGTCAAATTCTAGTCGTTCGTAGCTGATGTTGCTGCCGCAGAAGTTCTTCATTCCTTTCTCATAGTCTAGTTTGAGCACTGGACCTTGTTCTGCCTTAGGGCGCCATTCCAGTCCGATGGCTGGTGCTACAGACGTATATTTTGATGGATACCCGAAGGCTTTGTAGAATTCTGGCATCACAGCGATGCGGTTATGCGATACGATGCCCATCTCCAGAGCCCAGTGGGGAGTGAACCGCCAGTGGTTGAGGATGCGGAACCAATTGTCCTTGAATTCCGTGAGCTCGCGGTTGGTCTGGTCGATGATAGGGATTTCCCCTGGCGAGAATCCACCGATGCTATCATTCCGGTCTACTACTCCCAGCATGCGTCGGGCGATGCGGTTGGTGTTGATACGGTTTCCGTTACCCATCTCTGCCAGCAGGTATCCTTCGTGCTTGGCATTGTAGGTGAAAGTGAGTGGTACCTTGAAGTAGAAACGGTGCTGCCTCATGCTATAGCCTCCTCTGAACTGGATGGCAACTTGGAAGTTTGAGTCGAAGGCGTAACGCGATCGAAAGTCGAACTTATAGACTACGCCCTTTCTGTCGGAATATCCCATGTACAGGGGGTTGAATATGGGACTGAGGCGGAAGTAACCTTGTTGTCGCTTGCCGAATCCGTAGTTGATGCGATTCAGCAGGTTGTCGCCCACTACGTCCCAGAGCACATCTTTCACGATGTTTGTTTTCCTGATGCTGTCGCCTTGCAGTTTCGCCTTTCCCAAACTCGCCCAATATCTGTTATAAATGGCTTCCTCGTCGGGGTTGAGCTTGGTTGGACGGACCATCGCCATGAGGGCGGAGTCGGGCAGCGACTTAAGCGAGTCGTCGATTGCTTTCGTTAAGTCGTATACGGAGACGTACATGCCTGAGATCTTGTTGCCCATGAACTTGAAGTTGGCTCTCATGTCGCACTTGATGGGACCTAATGTCTTGAATCCTTCCTTGCCCATCACCACGGAGATGTAGAATCGAGTCATGTCGTATTCTCCCTCAAAGTCTGCCAGGCTTATCTGTCCTGTCTTGATGCTTACGATGGCACGTGTGGTTACGGTCTGGGTGTTCTTGATGCGTGGATAGGCGTATACTTGAGCCATGCCGAAGGGGAGGGCAGTGACCGAGTATTTGTAATATCGCCGGTTGGAACGGTGGAAAGGCGAGAGGATATTCTCTTGAAAGAGGGTTTCGCCATACACGTTAGGGGTGAGGTATCGTAAGGCTTGCGTCATTGTGTTGCTGCGATGAGGGATAGTGCTCAGGCTTAGTAAGCGGCGTACTGTAGGGTCGCCGTCTTTGCCTACGTTTATCTGGCTGTAGTATTCGCTGATGAATCGTCTTCCTGCCCCATGTGACACAGCATACATGGTAGGTACGAGCGCCAAGGTGGCGTTTCGCTTGTTGGTGCGCATCTGAAACTTGGTGTAGGCATAGGTCGTCTTGCTACCTCTGCCGGTGGTATCTATGGTCTGGGCATAGCCAAAGATAAGTCGCATCACCGAGTCGGTCAGTGCGTCTCTCGCTGATATTTTTCTTGCCGTTGCCACCTGGGGCAAGAGGCAGGAGAAGATGGTCATGGCTATGATGAATAGATACTTTCTCATTCGCTCAGTTATTATAATTCTCTCGTATTTGTGTTTAGATTGCTGTTTTCATCTAGATTGCTGTCCAAACAAAAAATCGGATGCGGACTTTTCTGTCCACATCCGATTGCAAAGTTACAGATTTATTATGTAAAGTCCAAATTTTTACAAGAGATATTTAGTTAAATGTTACTTTTCTCCCTTGCGGACTACATCTTTATCCTATTTATCCAAGATATTTCATCAGAATCTTTATTTTTCCTGATTCCCTCAGTTTGGTGATGCTTTTTTCCCTGATTTGTCTTACTCTTTCACGAGTGAGCCCCATCTTGTCGCCGATTTCTTCCAAACCCTTTTCTGACTCTCCAATTCCGTAGCAGGCGCAAACGATTTTTCGCTCCCTATCCTTGAGGCATTTCTTTAGAACTTCCATCAGCTCTTTCGCCATGCTCTCATGGTCCACCTGCTTGTCGGTTCGGCTGTCGTCGCCACTCGCCATCACATCGACCATCGAGTTGTCATCGTCGTCTCCGAAAGGTGCATCAATGCTTACATGGTGACCGCTTGCCATCATGCTCTGTGAAATTTTCTCCTCATCTACGCCTGTGCGATCCGACAATTCTTCTACGCTAGGGCGGCGCTGGTTCTCCTGCTCAAACTTGTTGATTTCCTGGTTTACCTTGTTGAGCGAGCCTACTTGGTTGAGTGGCAGGCGCACGATACGGCTCTGCTCGGCGATGGCCTGCAAGATGCTTTGGCGAATCCACCAAACTGCATAGGAGATAAACTTGAAACCTCGGGTCTCGTCAAACCGTTCTGCCGCTTTGATGAGGCCGATGTTGCCTTCGTCTATCAAGTCGGTGAGCGTGAGTCCTTGATGCTGGTATTGCTTGGCTACAGAAACCACAAATCGTAGATTGGCTTCCACAAGCCTGTTCTTGGCTCTTTCGCCGACTTTTCCTCCTTTGCGGATGGCTTGCGCCAGTTCTATTTCCTCATCGATTGAGATCATCGGCGCACGACCAATCTCTACCAGATACTTGTCGAGTGCCTCACTGTTACGATTCGTTATACTTTTCTGTATTTTAAGCTGTCTCATGATATAATCCTCTCTTTTAGTTACACTAATCTTTGCAAAAATAACGCAAATTTTGTACCATTGTTATTTTCGTTAACAATATTTAGCGTAAAAAGCTTGGATTTTCCAAATTTTATCTAATTCTCTCATTTTTAGAGAATTTATCGAAGGCATCTTTGTAACCATTGAACACATTGATGTCAACGTGTCCATGAATGCCTGCCACTCTGCCATCTGGGCATAATTGCCAATAAACGAGGTGGATGTCGGGCTTGTATTCGCCATATCGGGCTATCCATATCTGATAGTCTCTTTTCAGGTCGGGGGCTCTAGACAAGTATCGGTTCACGAACGATTGGCTCACGTAGAGTATAGGCTTTACGCCCGTCGCTCTTTCCACCAGTCGCAGCCATGTTCTTACCCTGGAAAAGAGTACGCCTGTGCCGCCCATGTTCTGGATTTGGCTTGGCATGGGCTCCAGGTCGAGCACGGGTGGAAAGTCGCCTTTGCGTATATGGCTGTGGCGCAAGAAAAAGTCGGCTTGCTGACCAGCAGGCGTTCGGGTGCTGAAGAAGTGGTAACTACCTACATGATAGCCATGTGCATGGGCATCGCTATAGTCTTTCTTATAGTAGGGATTGAGAAGCGATGCGCCTTCGGTACTCTTGATGTAGATGAATTGGATAGGGAAGTCTACGTCCCCCGATACGGTCTTGCGGCTGATGCTGCCTAGATGGGTAATGCGCAGTCGCTTCCAGTCGATGCTGTAGCGGTGCTTGACAACCTTGGTTACCGTTACCACCTTACGACGCCTGCGAATCTTGACCACTTTCTTTTGCTTCACAATTTTGTCCTCCTCATGTTGGTATTTGGAGATATCGATGCCGTAGATGCGGTCGGAGCTGTATATTAGCCGTTCGCCCTTGTAGCGATCGTCTTTCCATTCACCCACGCGGAGCGGTTTCTTCGGCGAGACGCTGAATCCCCATCCGTCACGTTTACCTTTTTTCCATCCGCCTTCATAGTAGGTGCCGTCGATGTCTTGCCAGATGCCGTGACCGTTAGGTCGCTGTAGGCTGTCTACTGTTCCCTTGTAATAGCCCAGTGAATCTGGGCGAAGGTCTAGGTCTATTTTCTGCATGTAAATGGGGGCGTATGCTCGTGCGAGTCCTGCCGCAGTGCGAGGTGCCAGGCCATAGATGCCACTTGGGGTGCTCTCGTTCTCCAGTTGGAAGAGGCGGCAGCCCTGTGTGTCTTTACCATCCATCTTGCGAATGTCGATGCAAGGTTCGCTTACCTGTTTTCCGGCATCGTTGCGGTAGAAGGCGCGGTATTCGATGCGGTGTACCAGTTTCATGTGTCCCTTCTTGACGTGTTTGAGTGAGTCGATGAGTTTCTTGGCGGAGTCACGCAACTTTTTTTCTTTCACCTCGTAGGCGCAGATGAGGTTGTAGCCCAGGTCGGCAGGACTATGGGAGTGGATATAGTAAGTGAGTTCGCTTTCTTTCCACTGAGAGTCCTTGTATAGACTGTCAAGCGAATCTACCCGTTGTTGGAAGATGCTGTCAGCGTTGGCGTTGAGATAATGGTTGCGCTCCAATTTGTCGTTATAGGTGGCGGCGAGCCTTCCGCTGCATGATGGAATGATGGCCCATCGGTTCATGAAATAAGCGTGGAGGCAGGTTGTGTCCTCGTCAAATCGGAGTATCGCCTTACCATCTTTTTGCAGTTCGTAGTGGCTGTAAGCCTCGATGCGTGCGTAGGCATCCTTCACCCGCTCGCCCGAAGGGTTGTAACTATAGTAAGTCCAGCAGCCAAGGGCTACCAGTATGAGAACAACAATGCAGAAGAGGGCTATGACACCCTTCTTCGTTTTGTCTTTTTCTATCATTTTTTCCTTATGTCCTTTCTCTATTATATTCTCTCTGTTTTATATTATATATTCTCTTTCCTTTTTCTCTAAATTCTTTTCTCTTTTTCATGCTAGCATCAACGCTTTTATGCTTGTGTCAGCGCTTTTCTTATTTTACAAGCTATCATTGTTTTCTCCGATGCTGATTTCCATGATTTCTTGAGTCTCATTGGTGATCTTGCAGTTTTCCGAGGTGCGTTCTCCCACAAGCCAGATGATTTCTCCATTCTTGTCGGTCAACACGTGCTGCTCTGCCTTTTGCAGGTAGTTTCGCTTGCGATCGGTCAGGTAGTCGCTCACCAGTTTGGTACCCTTCATTCCGAAGGGACGGAATCGGTCGCCTTGCTGAACGAGACGGTAGGTGAGGGGGAAGATAACCTTGTCGGCGTCGAGCGTGATGCGGTATGATGCCTTGCTTGGCTGGAAGTCGGCTGTTCGCGGATAGCGATGTATTCGAAGTTTGGTCTCGCCAGTGGTAGTTATCTCCTGGTTGAGGCAGCTTGTGTTGATGTGATAGTTGCCCTCTTCGGGAAATTTGTAGTCGCTTTCGTCTTGGATGATGGCCATGGCTTGGAGAGAGGTTATGAGCAATTCTTCTCGGTCGATGCCAACCATATATTCTTTGCTCTTCCATATCTTGCCGATACCTTGGGCGTTGCCCATGAATGCTGGCTCTCTAAGTGCCTGCCAAATTTGGTCGATTGCCTCGCCATGAAAGCCATATTGGCCTAGCTCATGATGGAGTAGAAACTCCGGACTGGCAGCGTTTTGAATCTTCTTGCGGTTGATTTTGACCACATTGCTTAGAGGGTGTATGGTAGATGGGGAGGAATAGCCTAATTTCTTGCCTTCTCTGCAGCCATCGTCTGCCAGCAGACTGTCGAGCATCGTTTTGGCTTGCCTTAGATAGTGGGCGCTTTGGGCGATGTTCTGTCTTGCGGCAGGATTGATGCTTTCGAGTAAAGGAATCACATGGTGGCGAATCTTGTTGCGCAAGGCATCGTCCTCCAGATTGGTGCTGTCTGTCACGTAGTCTTGGTGCTTCGTCTGTAGATATTGCAAGATTTCCTCTTTACTGAGGCAGAGCAGGGGACGGATGATATTGCCGCTCTTGGGGGCGATTGCGGCGAGCCCGTCCACACCAGAACCTCTCAGGAGGTTGAGCAGCAGGGTTTCCACGTTGTCGTCTCTGTGATGAGCTACGAGGATTCCCTCAGCATCCACATCCTTGGCAAGTTGGGCAAAGTAGCGGTAGCGCAGTTCGCGTGCAGCCATCTCTATGCTTTGCTTGTGCAGTTCGGCATAGCTCTGGGTATCGAAGTGGATGCGATGCAGGGGAATGTCCTCTCGCTCGCAGAAGTCTACGCAGAACTGTTCGTCTCGGTCTGATTCTTCGCCACGCAAGTGAAAGTTGCAGTGGGCGGCGCTAATGTCTCCGTGCAGTGCCTTCATCATGAGCACCAAGGCGATGCTGTCTGCACCGCCCGACAGAGCCACGATGTAATGGCCCTCGTGCTTCAACAGTCCTTGGTCATCGCAGAAACGGGCCACTTTCCTTAATATCAAGTCTTTCTCCATTTTTACTTCGAAAACTCTTTTAATTTTTGGAAACTTTTTGGTTCCTAAACTCCTTTTTATTTCGAAATCTCCTTCAAGAATTCCTCGGCCCTCTCCAGGTCATCGGGGGTGTCGATGCCTACGGTCTCCACGTCGGTGATTCCCACCTTTATTTTATATCCGTTCTGCAACCAGCGCAACTGCTCCAGGCTCTCGGCAATCTCCAGCGAGCTTTGTGGCAACTGGGTAATCTCTTTGAGCACTTCCTTGCGATAGGCGTAGATGCCCAAGTGCTTGAGGTAAGGGAAATGCAGCAACCACTCGCTGCGCTCCTTGCCACGAACATAAGGTATGACGCTGCGTGAGAAGTAGAGGGCGAAGCCCTGGTTGCTCACGGCTATCTTCGGACTGTTTGGGTTCTCTATGGCCTCCATGCTGGTGAATGCTTTACCGAGGGTGGCTATCTGCGTGGTAGGGTCGTCGAAGCAATGACAGATGGTGTCGAGCTGGCTCTTTGTCACGAATGGCTCGTCGCCCTGCACGTTGACGATGACATCCCAGTCGCCGCCAATCTTCTCGATGGCTTCCTCGATGCGGTCGGTACCGCTCTTGTGGTCGGTGCGAGTCATCACCGCCTTGCCGCCAAAGGCAAGCACGGCGTCGTAGATGCGCTTGTCGTCGGTAGCCACGTAAGCCTCCTCGAGCGACGAAGCCACTTTCTCATAAACATGTTGGATAACTGGTTTGCCTCCGAGCATAGCCAATGGTTTGCCTGGAAAACGCGTCGAGGCGTATCTTGCAGGAATGATTCCGATAAATTTCATAACTTTCTCTGTTTTAATCGTTTGTTTATGTTCGTTGCAGGGATGACCTCTTATACGAAAAAAAGTTGCACCTCTGCGGGACGCAAAAGTACAACTTTATTTTCTAATCTCCAAATATATCGTATAGATTTTTGATATCAGTGGAGATTTATCACGTTTTCCAGTCTTGGTAGACTTTACTCGTAACGTATAGCCTCAATAGGGTCGAGCTTGGCTGCCTTCTTGGCTGGATACCATCCGAAGAAGACACCGGTGAAGGTACAAACGGCGAAGCTCATGATGATGCTCCACGGCTCTATCTGCGTGGCGATGTGCAGGAAGGTGTTCAGACTGACCGACAGCCCCACGCCCAACAGTACGCCGATGATTCCACCAGTCACAGAGAGCAGAATTGCCTCAATCAAGAATTGGTTGAGGATGTCGATGCCACGGGCTCCCACACTCATGCGAAGACCTATCTCTCGGGTGCGCTCGGTCACGGATACATACATGATGTTCATAATTCCGATACCGCCCACTAGTAGGGAGATGCCTGCCACGGAACCCAAGAGAATGGTGATGGTCGACATGGTGGAGTTCATCATGCTCGAAATCTCCTCTTGCGAGCGGATGTTGAAGTCATCGTCATCTGCCTCGGTTGTATCGGTGGCATCCTTCAACTTATGGTTGCGACGAAGGATTTGCTCTATCTGGTCTTGCGCTGGCTGCGAAGCCTCTTCGGTGATTGCCGAGCAGACGATGCCGCCCAGATAGGTCTGTGCCAGGATTCGCTTCATCACGGTGGTGTAAGGAGCAAGTACGAGGTCGTCTTGGTCCATGCCCATGCTGTTGTAGCCCTTCTTCTGGAGTACCCCGATTACTCGGAAAGGGATACTGTTGAAGCGCACCACCTTGCCGATAGGGTCGCTGCCGTCGGGAAAGAGGTAGTCTACTACGGTCTGACCGAGTATACATACCTTTGAGGCAGTCTTGATGTCAGTGTCGGTGAACATCTCTCCGTCGGCCACCTTCAGTTGGCGGATGGTCAGGTAGTCTTGGTTCACACCGTAGATGGAACTCTGGGTGTTGTTGTTGCCATTAATCCATTGTCCGCTGCTGTTCACGGTAGGTGAGATGGCAGAGATGTAATTGCATTCGTCCTTGATGCTCTGGTAGTCGGTTTGTTTCAGGGTCTCCATTGAGGAGGCATCCTGTCTTACACCGCCACGCATGTCGGCGCCTGGCGAAATCATGATCATGTTGGAGCCCATCTCTGCGATGTTTGCCTTGATGCTCGCCTTGCTTCCCTGTCCGATGGCAAGCATCGTGATGACGGCGGCGATACCGATGATGATGCCGAGTGCCGTCAGGAAGGAGCGCATCTTGTTGGCGAAGATGGCGCGGATGGCTATCTTAAAAAGATTCTGATAATTCATCTTATTGTAATGTTTAATTTATTCGTCCGTGTTGGCTGGCAGTGCTGCCAGCCCCTCGGCTGCCGAGAGGATGTGCTCGTTGTAGCTGTCGCTGATGATGTGGCCGTCTCTTAGCTCGATGTTTCGGCTCGAATAGTTGGCGATGTCGGGATTGTGGGTCACGAAGATGATAGTTCTGCCCTGTGCGTAGAGTTTCTGGAAGAGCACCAAAATCTCGAAACTGGTTCGGGTGTCGAGGTTACCAGTCGCCTCGTCGGCAAGAATCACCGCAGGATTGTTTACAAGGGCTCGGGCGATGGCGACGCGCTGCATCTGTCCGCCCGACATCTGGTTGCTCTTGTGGTAGAGACGTTCGCCCAGTCCCACAGCCTTCAGGGCTTCTATGGCTCTCTGCTTGCGCGCCTCGGCGCTCACAGAAGGATTGTACATCAGTGGCAACTCCACGTTCTCCACGCTCGTGGTCTTCGGTAGGAGGTTGTAGTTCTGGAAGATGAAACCTATCTTGCGGTTGCGCAAGATGGCGCGGTCGTTGCGACTCATCTTGCGAACGCTCACGCCGTCGAGGTAGTATTCACCGCTCGATGGTGTGTCGAGGCAGCCCAGCTGGTTGAGCAAGGTACTCTTGCCGGAGCCCGACTTACCCATGATGGTGACAAACTCACCTTCGTATATCTTGAAACTCACCCCCTTGAGGGCGTGGACGGTCTCGTCGCCCACAAGGAAGTCGCGACGTACATTGTCGAGCTCTATCACGACCTTCTTGCCCTCGTTGTTTTGGGTATTGTTGTTTTCTGTCATTGTTTCTTTCTTAAATTATTTTTTTGGGGGAATTATTTCTTCTTTCCCTTAGGGCCTGGACCGCTGATGAGTCCTTGGCTTTGCTGCTGGTCTTCGTCCTGGTCAGGAATATTGACGATGATTTCGGTCACGATTTTTTGCCCTTGCTTCAAGCCCTTGGTAATCTCGGTGTGTACACCGTCGGTCTGACCGATGGTAACAGGGTGGGCGGTGAGCGTCTTGCCAGAGAGAGTCCATACCTTGTTCTTGCCTTTGCAGTCAACTATCTTCATGTCCTTGCCCACGGTTTCCTTGGTAGGAGTGAAGCGCAATGCCTTGTTTGGAACGGCGAGAATGCCAGAGCGCTCCTGGGTGTAGATGGTTACGTTGGCGGTGAGTCCAGGCTTCAACTTGAGGTCGGCGTTAGGGGCGGAGATGACAACCTCGTAGGTTACCACGTTGTTGGTGGTGGTTGCTTCCAATCGAACTTGTTTCACGGTGCCCTGGAATACGTCGTCTGGATAGGCATCAACAGTGAAGTTTACACGGTCACCCACCTTTACGCCTCCTATGTCTGCCTCGTCAACGTTGGCGATAACCTGCATGTTGGTCAGGTCTTTGGCGATGGTGAAGAGCTCTGGGGTGTTGAAGCTAGCGGCAACGGTCTGTCCTTCCTCCACACTCTTCGAGATAACGGTTCCGTCGATAGGTGAGGTGATGGTGGCATAACCGAGGTTGGTCTGTGCCTTCTGCACATTCTCCTTGGCGCTTGCCACTTGTTCCTTAGCCTGGCGATAGGTGAGGAGAGCGTTCTCGTAGTCGTCGGCGCTCACGAGCCCTTTTTTGTAGAGTGTCTGGTAGCGGCTCATGTTGGCACTCTGGTAGCTCAGGCTGCTTTGTGCGCTTGCCAGGTTAGCTTTGGCGGTATTGAGTTCACTCATCAGGTTGGTCTTATCAAGTTCGGCAATGACCTGTCCTTTCTTCACTTGCGAGTTGTAATCCACGTAGAGTTTGTTTACAATACCACTCACCTGGGTACCTACGGTTACAGAAGTTACAGCTTCGATAGTACCTGTGGCGGTTACGCTGTTCTGCAGGGTTTGCAGTGCTACTTTTTCTTCCTTAAAATTGATTTGCTCTTCGTCCTTTCCTCCGGAGAGTGCCCATGCGGCCACAGCCACCACGATAATGACGATGACGACAATCCAAATCTTGCTCAGTCTTAATTTCTTCATTTTATGATTTTCCTATTAAAGTTTGCAATATAATTAATGTATATGGTTTAGATTTTTCCGTTCTTGTAGAACTTCAGCATGTTGATGTTGAGGATGGTCAAATATTTGGCTTGTAATTCATTCTGCTTAGCCTTGAGCAGGTTGTCCTTGCCCGTGCGAAGCTCTACGATGTTCTTGAGTCCCAACTTAAACTGCTCGCTCAGCAGATCGTAGCTGGTCTGTGCACTCTCGCTGCTCACTTTGGCTGCCTTGAACTGGCTCTGGTTGGTGTTGGCCTGCAACCAGTAGTTCTCGATGGTAGAGTAGAGCTTGGTCTGTTCGTTCTTCAGGTCAAGCAAGATGCTCTGTCGCTGAATCTCAGCCTTATTGACCTGTGTCTTGGTTGAACGGTTGTCGAAGAGTGGGATGCTTACGCTGATGCCACCTCCGAGATTGAAGTTCTGCTTCAGTTGGCTGCCCCAAGCTGTTGTGTTCATGGAAGTAGAACTTGTGCTTACTCCGGCATTCGCCGAAATGGTAGGCAACTTGCCCGCCTTGGCTATATCCTTAGTGAGAGTGTTTTGTGCCAATTGATTCTTGTAACTCTGAAACTCTGGACGATTCTCCAGGGCACTCTCGTAGATGCCGCTCATAGCAGGTATAGTGGCGAGGGCCATCTCGTCGGTCGTGCTAGGTACGGCGACATCAAAAGGCTCGTCGCTCGTAATCTGTAGGAGTTCCTTGAGTTGTCGCTTGTAGTTCTTAACGTTGCTCTCAGCCTGTACGATGTCAAATTCGTCTTGGGCTCTCTGGGCTGTAAGTTGCGAGAGGTCTGCTTGGCTCATCTTGCCAATTTTGACCATTTCCTTGCCACGTTCCTCGTTCTGCTTGCTAGATTCGAAGCTCTCCTTGTTCACCTTGATGGCCTCGGTGCTGTAGAGTATCTGAACGTAGAGCTGGGCAATCTGTTCCTGAAGTTGCATCGCCTGTGTGGCCGAATCGATGGCGGCTGCCTCGGTGGCGAGTTTGTTGAGCTTTACTTGGTTGCGGTTCTTGTTGCCGTTCCAGATGGTGTAGTTGCCCATTACGCTGTAAGTGCCGTTGTAATACACTTTGTCGATGGAGGCTCTGGAGAAGCCATCGCTGCTGATTCCGCTTGCCACCCACGGCGTGTAATTGACGCTTTGGTTGGTGCTGGCACTGAGTGAAGGCAACAAGGCTGCTTTCGACTGCAAGTAGTCCTCCTGGGCGCTAGCTTTGGTGAGCTGCGTTTTTTGGATGGAGATGTTGTTGGCCAAGGCGTAGTCGATGCAGTCGCGGAGCGACCATTGCTTGGCGTTGCTCGACAACGGTGCTGCCAAGATTAGGCAGGCTACCATCGTTGATTTTAGTCTTACGTTCATACTCTTTTTTGTAATTTTAAATGTCATAGAATTTGCTTGAAAACAAATCTTTTCTGTTTTTGCCATGAATTATGATATTGCAAACTTTAATAGGGGACATCATACTAAAATTGTCTTCTTGCTTTATCTCGTTATTTCGAGATGCCATTTAGACGAATCCGATGCTCTAAAAGTTGCAAAAGTTTGCAATATAGATTTGATTTTCTTCTAATGGTTTATTCTGGCTTGTAGATTTTAACAATTGTTTTAATTCTATGTTTCGTTTTCTGCGTTTCTGTATAGATTTAGTCTGATAGGAAAATGTGTAATTCAAGTATTAGAATTTTTTACCCAAAATGATATTTGTGAAGGTTTTAGCAAGAATCTTGATGTCTAGCCACCAAGAGCGATGTTCAAGGTAGTAAAGATCCAATTCCAGTCTGCGCAACATTTTCTCCATCGTGTCTGTGTATCCATTATAGAGGGTTGCGTACGAGGTCACCCCAGGACGTATTTGATAGAGATAAGTAAACTTGGGTCATGCTCCATGATTTTGTCGATATAAAATTTGCGTTCTGGGCGAGGGCCGATGAAAGCCATGTCTCCACACAGTACGTTCCACAATTGAGGAAGTTCATCAAGGTGATGTTCGCGAAGGAACTTACCTACTTTCGTAAGACGCTTGTCTCCGTTCACTTCCAGCAAGATAGGTCCGTTTTTCTCTGCATCCACCTTCATGGAGCGAAACTTATAGATGAAGAAAGGCTTTCCTCCTTTTCCGATTCTTTCCTGCTTGTAGAACACTGGCAATCCGTCTTCCCATTTGATGGCTATTGCGATAAACAGCGACAATGGTGAGAAGACTATGAGGCTAATTAGTGCCAATACGGCATCGGTGGAGCGTTTTAAGGCACGCTCCACCATGTTCATGTTGTCCTTGTATGAATGTTGTTTTTCTTTCATCGTTAGCCTATTCTTTCGTCGTTAGCCTTTTTTGCTTCGATTTTGTTTATCTTTTGGGTTAGATTAATATGGAACAAAGTGTAAACGATAACATCGATACATAAGATAATGGTCATGTTGTTGCAGACCAATTCATATATGATTGCATTCGTGATAACCAATGTCGCTTGCAGCAACAAGATGGTTAAGAGGGCCTTGTGCTGACTCATGCCTATATGCATCAACTTGTGATGAATATGGCTTTTGTCTGGCTGGAATATGGGCTGGCCAATGCGGAGGCGATGGATGATAACGCGTACCACATCAAAGGTAGGCACGATGAGCAAGCTGTAAGCAATGATAACTCTACGTGGAGACATAGGCATCACTGCGGGATTAACCATGAGGGCTTTGACAAACAGTAATGCCAAGATGAATCCTAGGGTAAGGCTTCCTGCATCACCCATGAAGATCTTTGTGCCCTTCTCTGGATTTCCCCAAATGTTATAATATAAATAGGTGAGAAGTACTCCTATGAAACCTGAGATTACGATTTCATACACCACTAAGTTGTATGGGATAAAACAATACAGAAATCCTATAAATGCCATGATGGATAGGCTGGCGGAAAGTCCGTCAATGCCATCGATGAGGTTCATCGCATTATCGATGAATACGAACACGAAGACGGTGAGTGGTGCTCCCACCCAGAAAGGTATTTCTTCGATTCCGAAGAGTCCGTAAAAGTTGTTGATATACAATCCACAGACAGGTAATACACAAGCGGCTGCTATCTGTATGACAAATTTCAACTTGGCGTCTAAGCCTATCAAGTCATCTATGAATCCTATTGCATATATGACGATGAGACTCAAAACGAATCCCACACTCCACGAGCTAATTTCTATTTTTCCATTGGTAGCATTGCTGCTGAGTATATAGAGGGCTAGTAGGGCGGAAATCATCATGCTTGGCAAGAAGGAGATTCCCCGAGTCGAGGTATCAGAGTCTTGTGTACTTTTCTTCCAGATGGCACATTTCCTCCACAGATGGCACTTGTAATGATAGTTCCTATGATTGATATAATGTCTAGCATGTTTTATATATCGTAATTTTATCTTAGATTTTGTATTTATATACTATAATAACTCTTATAGTTGATAAATATTGCATAAGAAAACAAAAAATATGGGAAAATTACTTAGTAATCTAGTTAGGACATATTAAGGCGTAAACTCAAAGACTATCGTAAGGTCTTAGAGCTTGCGCCTTATTTCCTCTATGCAACAAAAAATTCCACCAGTACGTTTTGAATTGTCCTTTCAGGCCGTTTCAACCGTACAGGTGGAGTAATTTTATCTTTTTCGTTTATGATTATCATTGTCAAAGTTAGGATTGAAGCTTTTTTTCTTCTTTCCCTTAAAGAAACCAGAACCTTGGTTCTTGGCAGTTCTTGACTCTGATTTTGCGGTAGCAACAGCGTTGTGTCTGTTTTTGTTGCTAGGCATGTCGCCTTGTTGGTTCCCTCTATGTTGTTTCCTTTTTCCAAGGAACCTACCATTGTTGAGATATTGCTCCTCATCATAACAGCCAACATTGCCATAACCTTTTGGCGTAAAATGCCCAATATGCCTCTCGTTTCTAACTCCACGCCATTCATCTTTGCTAGTTCTATGTTTGGCTTTTGCTCCCTTTCCAACTCCAAGGTTGTCGTAAGTGGAACCTATTGCTTTATCGTCAAATCTAGCGTCGGGGTAGCGTCCCTTTCCTGATATTTTGCCTCTTTGCGGCTTGTCGTAGAGTTTGGCTATGAGATCTGCTCTACCAATCTTTCTTAATTCGCTCTCTATGGCTCTTCGTTCTTCAGGCTTGTACCAGAAGAAAAACATACGTTGGGCTAGTTTTTCCTTTTGAGTCTTAGCACTGAATACAGGTTCTAGTGTATACGGATCATAGCCTGTATACCAAGTTTCTGTAGAGATTGTCATAGGGGTAGGGGTGAAATCCTGTACTTGTTCCAAGTGGAAATCCAAATCCTTGGTGATCACAGCCAATTCCGCCATATCCTCTTCATGACAGCCTGGATGTGAACTGATGAAGTAAGGGATAATTTGCTGGTTGAGTCCTTCTTCCCTATTGATTTTGTCGAACATACGCTTAAATTCATAGAAAAGGTCGAACGTTGGCTTGCGCATGAATTTGAGCACTGTAGGACTTGTGTGTTCTGGCGCAACCTTCAGACGACCACTCACATGTTTGGTTATTAGTTCGCGAGCATATTGGCGGGATATCTCGTTGAGTTTCTCGTCCTTGTTCTTGTAGAGAATCAAGTCATAGCGCACACCACTACCTATAAAACTTTTCTTGATGCCAGGTAATGCGTCTACGGCGTGATAGATGTCGAGCAGTTTACTGTGGTCGACATTTAGGTTCGGGCATATCTGCGGATTGATACATGAGGGACGCTTGCATACAGCACATGCTTTGGTATTCTTGCCATGCATACCGTACATGTTGGCAGAAGGTCCCCCTAAGTCACTTAGATATCCTTTGAAGTCTGGCATTTGGATAATCTTTTTCACCTCTTTCAAGATACTTTCCTTGCTGCGACATACTACGAATTTGCCCTGATGGGCGGAGATGGTACAAAAGGAACAACCACCAAAGCACCCCCGGTGCAAATTGACGGAGAACTTAATCATCTCGTATGCGGGGATAGTCTTACCTTTATATTTTGGATGTGGAAGCCTGGTGTAGGGTAAGTCGAATGCTGCATCGAGTTCTTCTGTTGTCATCAATGGAAAAGGTGGGTTTACCACTACATACTTACCATCCACTTCCTGTATCATGCGCTGAGCATGCATTTTGTTGGCTTCTTCCTCCAGGTGTCGTACGTTTTCGGCTTGTCCTTTTTTGTTGTGAAGGCATTCCTCATGACTATGCAAGATGATATCATCATCCTTGTAGCCACCTGGTATCTCATCTTCTTTGCAGTAGAAAACCACCTGTGGCATCTCATGTATCTCCTTGAGTGACTTGCCTTGGGCAATGGCATGGGCGAGCTCTACAATCGAGCGCTCGCCCATGCCGTATAAGATAAGGTCGGCACCGGAATCGCAAAGAATGCACTTGCGCAGTTCATCCTTCCAATAGTCATAGTGACTGATGCGGCGCAGGGATGCCTCAATGCCCCCTAAAGCTACAGGTACATCGGGAAACAATTTCTTCAAAATTTGAGTGTAAACAATAGATGGGTAGTCGGGACGCATATCATGACGAGAGTCTGGACTGAATGCATCTTCGCTTCGCATGCGTCGGTTGGCCGTATAGCGGTTTACCATTGAGTCCATGGCTCCTGGTGATACACCGAAGAAAAGGCGTGGTCGTCCCAGCTTTTTGAAGTCTCGAAAGTCACCATGCCAGTCAGGCTGAGGTACGATAGCTACTTTGTAGCCATGAGCCTCCAGTACTCTGCCCAGAATGGCAGGTCCAAAAGCTGGATGGTCTACATAGGCATCGCCCGAAAAGAGGATGACATCTAGTTGGTCCCATCCTCTCAGTTCGCATTCCTTCTTGGTCGTAGGCAAAAAATCTGTTAACTTAAAATCCATTTAATAATATTTAATGTCTATTTATGTGAAGTTTAATATTCCGATAGAATGATGGATATTAATCATTCACTGCATCTGGCTCGGCGTTAGCTGATTCTTCTGCGTTCTTCTTATCTTTCCAGTCTACGTAAAGCAAAACGAGGTTGTGGAGACCGAAAGCTTTCATGTTTTGGTTATATATGACATCGAGGCAGAGGTCGAGTAATGCTTTGTCCTTGACATCTGAACTCTCGAGGAGAGAGCGCACGTTGAACTTCAACTTGTCAAGTACTTCCTCGTCAATAATACCATTGCTGTCTACGAGGTTACGGAGCAACTGATATTTGTCTATAGTCTCTAGATGCTGGTCACTCACTTCAATAGAGCGAGTGCCGGATTGATTTGATTGAATCTTATACATAATTAAAATCTCCTATATTTAATAAATATTCTTGTTTCTAATTCCTTACTTTATTCTTCTACATCTGTCATGTATTCCTCAGATAACTTTCTATTCTGTCAAGAACTTGAGGATTCCTGACATTAAACTGTTTCGAGTTTTCTCATCAAAAATACACTCAAACGGAAAGCCCATAACAAAGGTTCGATAATCTTTGCCTTTATATGCTACAGCGGCACTAGTACCTGTGGTGTATTGCATTGCAGTGAATGGCATGAGAGAATTCGAAGCTATCAAGGCACTATCAGCGATGACAGGCTTCAGAATTTCTGGGTGAGTGGCAGCATAATGCTTGGCACTTAATACGTTTTGATATTGGAAAACTAATCCTAGCCCTTGTACACTGGATGCTGTCGTGGCAATGCTGTCACGTAGACTGATTGTGGAGTCTTTTGGATTCACACTCTTAACGACAAACTTTGTGCCTGTCCGTTCGTAGTTCACTTTCAGTACTTTATTGAGAAATTCTTTTTCACTTTCAGCCTGCATGTCGCTACCTATGTAGGAACCACTAACCATAAAACGCCCTCCTTTTAGAGTATAGTCTTGGATGCGTTTTTGCAGGGTAGAGGAGAATGACTTGTAATACTGATGAGTATAACCATCGTATCTCTCCAACCCATTGATGAAATCTACTGCTTGGTAGGCTTCCATCTTAATCTTATTACATGTAATCGCTTCGCTCGAACAGCTTGCGATATTGTACTTGGCTGCGGAAGCGATGCAGCTGGCATGTTCTGAAACATAGTTGAATTCATTGCCATCGATAAAATGTCCTATCATTTCATTGCCACTATATCCCATTCCCGAAGTGCTCTCGTCGCCCATCTTTCTGCGGTCAAAAGAATGCTGCTTGCCGCACCAGCCAGCGTAGAGCCCATAGCTTACCCCTGGGTCCTTATCAAAGTCGAAGCCTTGTTCTTGTCCGTTGTCAATGACCTGTGGCGAAGCCAAACGATGGAAGTTGTTGACCACCAAGACTGTCTTTGTTGCTTTTGGTCGATAGAGTACACTAAGTGTCTCGGATGGAAAACTTTCTCCACCTGTATTTAGGGCTGTCACCTTGAAATGATATAGCTTATCAGGGGTGAGCCTTACAAGACAATTTGTTGTCTTTACCACAGTTCCATTGTCAAAGCCACCATTTCCTTCAGCCTTATATATGACATACGCCGTAGGTCGTGCCGTACTTTCCGTCTTATCAATCTGAGGCGACCATGAGAGCATGGCATTTCCGTTTTGTACAAGTTCTACACTGAAATTGCTAGGTGCCAATGGCTGTACCACATAGTTGCATCCATGATTGGAATTTACATATCTCAAAATCGTCTTATAGATAGAGCGGGCTATACAAAATTTACCCATGGGATCTTGTGCGATGCGCATATCGGGAAAATTCTGATGGGAGAGCATTTCGATAATTGCCGATGGAACCTCTGGTAGTCTTGTCTCTGAGTAATTTTTATCCCAAAGAAATCTCTTTCCAAACTCTCCGTATTGAGCAGAGAGGTCTGTTACGAGATTGTCACGCAATGCTTTGGCAAAATCTTTTGACGCTAATCTTGAAACTCCACAGTTAAGCATTCCATCATTAAAATCTGTTGTGCAAATGGAGAGTGCTCCCCACGTTGTCTTACCATCCTTGTTGTAGCCAGCATCGCTATGGAGTGCCAATGATAATTCAATAGGTACCTTTTTGCCTTGCATGCTCGGCATGTATACAGAGCCACCTCCCAACCAGTTGGTCATGAGCGAACGGGAGTTGATGTCATCGGCATAGTCGTTTTTCCCACATCTTCCTCCATAAACTTTGTAGGGCGCACCAGCCCACTGTGCATAATACCTTGCACCTTCCAGGCAACGAGGCAGTCCGCTAGGACTACTGCCGCGAGCTATGTTGCCCATGCCACCGCCAAACCTGACGGCATCAGTGGTCACAACACCTTTTGTAGAAGCTTGATTGGTACAAACCACTCGGTTAAACTCATTGCAACCTCTGTCAAAGTCGAAAGTGCCAAGGTATACCCATGTGCCACCACCCATTCGTTGGTTTACTGTGAATTCTGTTTTTTGCCCCTTGTGATAAACGGTATATTTGGCATCGCTTACACTCTTGGACAAAGTTTGGTAACTTACATAGACTGCATATTTGCCAGCCTCTTTGAACTTAGGTTGATAGCTCACGTAACTAAACTTGTTGTGCTTTTTAGTAGCCTTAGCTTGCCTTGCCGTTCCCATACGAAATGGATTCTCGCCATCTATGAGGAGAGCATGTTTGCTCGCAAAGCCCAAAGAGTCACAATCTTTCCATTTCTTTCCGTTTGAAATCTCTTGGTAGAAAATAGACTTGGTTGCATCATCGTTATCAATGATAACTTCTTGTTGCTGCCAGTCTCTTTCTCTTGGAGTAAAGACTATGGCACCTGCATTTTGAAGCATAGGGATAAGGTAAGGTACCACGATGGTCTGCGTAAAAAGATCCTCATTAGTGCAAAACAAATTCGGTCGTTGCCAAGTCCATACATTTCGGTCTGCATCATAATATCTGCCATGTGAAGCCCAGAGCGAGATATGTCGGTTTTGTAAACCTGACGTTATGAAGTAGGGGCGAGAGACATTAAACACCCATGGGTCGTCATCATATTCTATGCCAGCCCATGCATGGGAGTTACCATCTTCGTAAGTGTTGATTTGTTGAGCAGAATCCGGTTTGCTACTACCTTCAAATAAAGCTATAGAAGATAATAGCAAACTGCTGATTAAACAATATCTTATACCTCTAAATTGTTTCACTTTCAATTGATTTATTTCAGTCAATGTTGCCAATGGTGAACTTTTCTGGTTTTTTGCCCTTGAAGTCCTTAAAATAAAGTTTTATCTCATGCATGTCCTTCTCTACATCCCCCGAAGGAATAATAACCTTAGTACACTGAATGCAACGCTTCTGATAATCAAGTCCATAAAGATGGATTGGTAATCCAGCCTTGAGCGCGATAAAATAGAATCCCTTCTTCCAGTTGGGGTTCAAGGAACGAGTTCCCTCAGGCGTGATGCAAAGTCCAAAATTCGCTCGCTTCTTGGCCTCTTCGGCGAGAATGTCGGTCATGCTAGTATGTTTGCTCCTCCATACGGGTATACCCCCCATTTTGCGAAAAATAGGACCGAGGGGCCAAAAGAACCATTCCTTCTTCATGAGGAAGTTACATTTCATACCCTCGGCATGTGCAAAGAGTTGTCCTAGAATCAAGTCCCAATTGCTCGTATGGGGAGCCAAACAAATGATATACTTTTTGGGAAGTTCTTGAATTACTTTTTTAGAAAATCCCAATCGGTTATACAACATCCACTGACAAATTTCCTTAATCATTCTTTATTACTATATTAATAGGTGTAAAATCCCATCATGTTATGAAAGGTTGGAAATCTGATCGATAATCTCGTCCACCTGCTTGTTAAAGTCTTTAATCAAGTCCTTGTAATAAGCTTTGGTTGTGATGCCAGGTTCAGGATGAGAAACTCGACTGATAAAGTTTCCGTTTACCATAACGATAGAAGTTAGTATGCCGTCCACATCTTCCTGTGTTGGCTTGCCATTATACAAAGATGCTGCTACAGTCTCAGCGAATAGTTCGCTAGTGATGTAGTTGATAGTGCGCTTTAAATCTCTTTTGTTAGCCATAATAATAATCTCTAAATTAATAATCGGTTAAATTCAACGTCCAAAGTTAATCATTTTCTTTGAAAATCCACCATAAAAACAAAAAAAATATCGTAATTAACGCATTTTTAGCATTTTTCTTTCCGTATTTCATGGAAAAGCTTTAAATTTGCAGTGTTTTTGAAGTTTCAACTAATTAAAATACAAAAAGAAATTATGGAAAAAAGTGCATTGCAGATTGCAAGAGCTGCTTATCAGCCAAAGTTGCCAAAGGCTCTTCAAGGTCCAGTTAAGACCGTCGAGGGTGAAGCAACACAGTCAGTAGGTAACCAGGAAGAAATCAAGGCTCTCTTCCCTAACACATATGGTATGCCTGTTATTACTTTTGAGGCAGGTGAGGCTAAGGAACTTCCAGCTTTCAATGTTGGTGTCATCCTTTCAGGTGGTCAGGCTCCTGGTGGTCATAATGTCATCTCTGGTCTCTTCGACGGTGTGAAGTCACTTAATCCTGCTAATAAGCTCTATGGTTTTATTCTCGGTCCTGGTGGCTTGGTAGATCATAACTATATGGAAATTACTTCTGAGTTGATGGATGAGTATCGCAACACTGGTGGCTTTGACATCATCGGTTCTGGTCGTACAAAGCTTGAGAAGGAAGACCAGTTTGAGAAGGGTATTGAAATTCTTCGTGAGCTCGGCATCAAAGCACTAGTTATCATCGGTGGTGATGACTCTAATACAAATGCGTGTGTTCTTGCAGAGTACTATGCTGCAAAGAAATATGGAGTTCAAGTAATCGGTTGTCCTAAGACTATTGATGGTGATTTGAAGAACGACCAAATCGAGACTTCTTTCGGTTTCGACACAGCCTGCAAGACTTACTCCGAGCTCATCGGTAACATCGAGCGCGACTGCAACTCTGCACGCAAGTACTGGCACTTCATCAAGTTGATGGGTCGCTCAGCTTCCCATATCGCCCTTGAGTGCGCTCTCCAGACACAACCTAACATCTGCTTGGTTTCTGAGGAGGTAGAGGCGAAGAACATGTCACTTGACGACGTGGTAACTTATATCGCCAAGGTTGTAGCAGCTCGTGCTGCCGATGGTCATAACTTCGGCACAGTCCTTATTCCAGAGGGCTTGATTGAGTTCATCCCAGCCATCAAGAAACTTATCGCCGAACTAAATGAGGTTCTTACAGACCCTGCTACAGGCGAGAGCCGTGAGTTTGCCAATGCCGAGGAGCAGATTGCATTTGTCAAGGATGCCATCGCCAAGGATAACCTCGCCGTATTGGAGTCACTTCCAGAGGATGTAGCCCGCCAGCTCTGCCTCGACCGTGACCCTCACGGAAACGTACAGGTATCTCTCATCGAGACAGAGAAGTTGCTCTCTCGCATGGTTGCCAAGAAGTTGGCTCAATGGAAGAAGGAGGGCAAGTTCGTAGGTAAGTTCTCTGCACAGCATCACTTCTTCGGTTACGAGGGTCGTTGCGCAGCTCCATCCAACTACGATGCTGACTACTGCTACTCTCTCGGTTACAACGCTTCTCGCCTGATTGCCAACGGCAAGACTGGCTACATGTCTGTCATCAAGAATACAACTGCTCCAGCAGCTGAGTGGATTGCAGGTGGTGTGCCTATTACTATGATGATGAACATTGAACGTCGAAATGGTGCCAACAAGCCAGTTATCCGCAAGGCTCTTGTGGAGCTCGATGGTGCTCCGTTCAAGTATTTCGCTTCTAAGCGTGATGAGTGGGCTAAGGAGACAGCATACGTTTATCCTGGTCCTATCCAGTATTGGGGACCTTCTGAGGTTTGTGACCAGACCACAAAGACCCTCCAGTTGGAGCAGGCAAAGTAATTGTATTTTGATACAATAAATAGTTTTGAGGGATGGGTACATAAATAGCTTTTGTGTACCCTCCTTTTTTTATAAAAATCATATTTTATGGCAGCAAAACTAACGTCCCATAAGCGAACATCTGGTTCAAAGCGAAGTGCTATGAGAAGAAGTTCGGCAAGATGTCGCACTCATCGCAAGCAAACTAAACACGATGTTGTTTTTTGGGGGCGTTATCCTCGTTGGGCTTGGTGGATAGGCGGTGTTGCCATCATTTTTATATACATTTGGGTCTTCTATTATTTTTTTGTCGGTCCAACAGGTTTTCGTTGGCGTGCTCTTTATGGCGACCATGATTATCCTGAAGGGTATGAAATTCATGGCATAGATATTTCTCATTATCAAGGTTCAATAGATTGGGAACTTCTCAAAAATGCAATGATAGAAGGATGTCCTGTTCGTTTTGTCATCATCAAGAGTACAGAAGGGGCAAGCCGACTAGATGATAATTTTCGTGAAAATTTTAATCAGGCACGCGATTTTGGATTCATTCGTGGTGTCTATCATTTTTGGAGTAATAAATCTACTGCTCGCGAACAGGCTTATTTTTTTCTAGATAAGGTGCATCTTACTGACGGAGATTTGCCACCCGTGCTTGATATTGAGCACAAGCCTAATGATAAGAGTGTAGATGATTTTCAGCGTGATGTCTTGACATGGCTTCATATCGTGGAAGATCGTTATCATGTGAAGCCTATCATTTACACTTATTATAAGTTTAAGGAACAATATCTAAGTGCACCTGTGTTTGATGATTACCCTTATTGGATAGCCCATTATTATGTAGATAAAGTACAATATAAAGGTAAGTGGAAATTTTGGCAGCATACAGATGCAGGAATCTTGCCTGGAATAAAAGGGTATGTGGACTTTGATATTTACAATGGAAGTTATTATGATTTACGACAATTGTGTATTGGAAACAATAAGGAGCATACCTTTGAAGATGAGTGATCATCGCAAGAATTTACAGGTGGATGAGTAAAGTGTATCTTATAGCCAAATAGGTCTGAAAACAAACAATATACAAAATCGACTACAGAATAAGGGGGCTTTTTTCTTTATTCTGTAGTCGATTTGGCGTTTTATCACATATAATAGTGAAACTACTACCCAGTTTTTATGAGATAGGGTACAAACCCTTTGTTAGCGAGAATACAAATCATATGCGATTGTAGATATGCGAAAAAGGCAGTACCTTTGCACTCGTAATTCAAAAGTTACTTTTCGGATGTTGCCTCATCCCATGAGGCGTATTGTGTTATATAATAATATAGGAGATTAAAAGATGGAAAAATTAAGAGACTTTCAGGTACAGATTAAGTCAGTGGAAGTAGTAGTTTTCGCTCTTCTTGCCGGTACAATGGCAGCCAGCGCACAGCAGACCGTTCGCATCGGTGTGAAGAACGTATCTTTCGCTAAGAACCTGATGGAAAACTTGGCAGCGGAATATAATAAGAAGAATCTAGATGTAAAGGATGAGGTTGTAAACACGGTTGATGCAGATGCCAACGTAGTCATCGACCGCAACGACCTCGGGGCAGTAGGCAAGTTTGTCGTTCTTCCTATCGCCAACAGCGAGAATGCATTCCTTTCCAACAAGTTGTTGCCCTCAACAAGGCATCAGCGTGCTGAACATCGACCTCGACGGCAATGGCAAAGTGAGCGATGAGGAGAAGGCAGCCCTATCCAACCTCGATGCCCTGTCGGAGTATCTTAACCATACGGCCAAGCCTGGCGTGGCTGTGGGAAATATCGGCATCTCGTCTGACAATCAGAAGGTAAGAAATTTCGTGACATGGATACAGGCCAATGGGCAGGACATCGTGGAGAAGCAAGGCTTCCTCAAGGTGAATAGCGCCTTGACCGCCCAAAGATAACTACGAAAGGGTATGGAAGGATTGGAAGGGAGATTGCTGGAAGGAGGATAACTTGAAGGAGAGATTTTCGGAAGGAGGACGAATGTATAAGGTAAAAAGAGTATTTACTGAAAGAATTAGCAAGCGTTTATGATTTATACAACAAGTAATTTTGGCATTTTCCGCAGAAATGCCATCACCCTCGCTGCGTCCATATTTCTCGGCACTTTGGGCCTCAATGCACAGAACTTGAAGGGTACAGTGCTGGATGCTCGCACCCACGAACCTATCATTGGCGCCATCGTGAGCGTTAAGACGGGCAAGGGCACAAGTGCAGGCGCTTCGACCGATGTCGATGGTCATTTCAACATAGAAGTCAAATAGGTGCCGACCTCGCTCGTCGTTAGCTACATGGGCTACAAGAACGAGGAGATCAGCGTCTATGAAGTAACAGATGATGAGTTGGAGATAAGTCTCACCGAGAACTTCAATATCCTTCAGGGTGTGGTCATCGTGGGCTATGGCACTCAGAAGAGAGAGAATCTTTCGGGTTCTGTTTCCACGGTCGATGTGGACAATATCAAGAAGGGGGTGGGGGCTTCGGTCAACAGTTTACTGGAAGGCTCTACTCCAGGATTGACGGCAGTGCCAGCCTGTGGTCAGCCAGGTGCGGGCGTGAGTCTCCGAGTGCGTGGCGGCAGCTCCATCCAGGGTGGCAATGAGCCTCTCTATGTCATCGACGGATTCCCTGTATATAATAGTAAGGTGAGCTCGGGTGCGATTGCTGACAGCGGAATGTATTCCATTTCGTCGGAGAGCATCGACCCTTAATCTTCCATCAATCCAGGCGATATCGAGTCAATCACGGTGTTGAAGGATGCCTCCTCCACAGCCATCTATGGATCGCGTGGAGCCAATGGCGTGGTCATCATCACCACCAAGCAGGGTAAGCAAGGCGACAAGGTGAAGCTCACTTACGAGGGAAGCGTCGGAGTGCAGAACCTCAGGAAAAAATATGATGTGCTCAACGCCCGCGACTTCGCCACACTTCGCAATGAGGCGCTCTACGATTCCAACCCGAGCGGCGGGGAATTTCTGTATCTTTCCCAAGCCGAGATCGATGCCCTGGACGGAGGAACTGACTGGCAGGATGAGGTTTATCGCTCGGCGATAGTCACCAATCACCAGTTGTCGATAACGGGTGGCTCGGAGAAGACGCGTTTCGCTGTTTCGGGCAACTATTTCAGACAGGATGGTATCTTTACCAATACGGGTTTCGACCGACTGAACGCCCGCGTGAACATCGATACGAAGGTTTCCAGGAAATTCAAAGTGGGACTTAACCTTATGGTTAGTTAGTAAGACTTCTTCCAAGTTGGCTCCTGCAGGCATCGCCCTGGGCGTTCTCCAGATTCCGCCGACCGTGTCTCCTTATGACGAGGATGGTAACTTCACCATCAGCTCTCCTTTTGAGGTTGCCTACAAGAATCCGTTGGCAACGCTCAAGGAGACCACCAACAAGTCGAATGCCTACAGAATCCTCGGCTCAGCCTTTGGAGAATACGAATTGCTGAAAGACCTCAAGTTGAAGGTGCTTGTGGGCACGGACGTCAATCTGAAGAAAGATTCCTACTATTCGCCAAGTACATTGTATGAGTCATCCTCGCAAGGTGGTATCGCTTCCATCGGTCATGTGGAGCAAGCCTCCTGGGTGAACGAAAATACTCTCAGCTACAATAAGGTCATCAACAAGAACCATAACATCGGCATTTTGGCTGGATTCACCCAGCAGGAGAAGACCATGGAGATTACTCGCACAGGTTCGTCGGGATATAATAGTGACGCACTGAAGAACAACAGCCTACAAAGCGGAACCAACGTGACGACACCTTATTCCGATAAGGCCACCAACACGATGATTTCCTATCTCGGGCGCATCAATTACAATTATGCCCAGAAGTACGACTTCACCTTTAGCATTCGTACGGATGGCTCGTCCCGTTTCGGAAAGAACAACAAGTGGGGCACGTTTCCATCCATAGGATATTCTTACAATGTATCCAACGAGAAATTCTTCCGACCATTGAAGCGCGTTCTCAACGATGCCAAGATTCGACTGAGCTATGGTGTGACCGGCAACCAGGAAATCGACAACTACCAGTCGTTGGCAACACTCTCCAGTAACCGCTATTTCTTTGGCAACCAGAGAAACATCGGCTACTATCCTAACCGCATCGCCAACGATGAGTTGGGGTGGGAGACAACTCGTCAGTTTGACGCAGGTTTGGATCTCGGATTTTTCAAGAACCGTCTCAACATCGTTGTGGACTATTATTACAAGAAGACGTCCGACCTTCTGCTCAACGTCGCCATCGACAAGATTTCGGCTGCAAGCAACTTCTCGGAGCAGCTTCGCCATCAGTATGTGAACGAAGCCAAGTTCTTGAGAGCCTTGCACTACTTCAACCTCGTGAGATGGTTCCGTAACGTTCCCCTGGTGCTCCATGAGACCACCTCGCTCTCGACAAGCAAGATGAACGTGAAGCAAGCCTTTGCCGCCGAGGTATATGGGCAAATCATACAGGATTTGACGGATGCCGAGAATTTGCCTGTGTCTTACCCAACTGAGGATGCGGGCAGGGTGACATCGGGTTCAGCGAAGGCCCTGCTGGCGAAAGTGTATCTTACCCGCAGGGAGTGGCAGAAGGCTGCCGACAAGGCGAAGGAGGTCATCGACTCCGGACAATATGGATTGTTTGAGAACTTCGATGACGCCTTCGACTCCTCCACTAAGAACGGAAAGGAGCACATCTTCTCCATCCAGTTTAATGGTTATCCTGCCAGTTACAACAACTTGAATGCCAATGCACCTACTCCCTTGTCGTATGAGGTGCCTGGCTCGGCAGGACTCTATGCCGATGCCTATAAAGCGGCAAGCAACTTGTATGCAAGCTTCGGTGACAAGGATAAGCGCCGTGACGTGAGTTTTGCTACGGAGGTAAAGGTGCCGACCACGGGCAAGGTGTATAAGTTGGCTGCCCCTCACATCAACAAGTTTTACGATCCCGACAAATTTGGCAACCAAGGCTCGTCGGAGCGTAACTTCACTTACATGCGTTACTCTGACGTACTGCTGATCTACGCTGAGGCCGAGAACGAGTTGCATGGACCTACCGCCGAAGCCTACGCCAAGATCGACGAGGTGAGGCTACGTGCGGGCATCGACTTGCTCAAGGACGTGGCGCCCAACTTAACCAAGGATGAGTTCCGGGAGTATGTTTTTGAGGAGCGACGCAAGGAGTTCGTCTATGAGGCCAACAGATGGTTCGACCTCACCCGCCGAGGAGCCGATTACTTTGTGGCTAAGCTTCATGCGGCGGGTAAGACCAACGCAAAGGCAAAAAACGTCATCTTGCCCATCCCGCAGCGAGAACTGGATATCAACCCTAATTTGGTGCAAAACGACGAGTGGAAATAATAATATAAATAAAGGTAGAAAGCATGAAAAAGAAGAATTTGTTATTATCTGCAGGTGCGCTACTTTCTGTAGTGCCAGCAGCAGGACAATATAGTCCTACCCCTAAGTTTACAGGTGTAATAGGAAAAGACGTGGCAACCACCAAGACTGCGTACCCCGTTCGTAACCCTCAGGCTCCCAAGAGAGCTCCCAACGTGGTCTGGATCTTGCTCGATGACGTTGGCTTTGCCGGAACTTCCTCGTTCGGTGGCCTGATCAACACTCCTACGTTCGACTATCTGGCGCAGAATGGACTTCGTTTCAACAACTTCCATACCACCAGCATCTCCGCGCCTACACGAGCATCCTTGCTCACGGGGCGCAACCATCACTCCGTCCATACGGGCATGTTCAACTACGACAACTACGGAGCGCCAGGCTACGACACCTACGAGCCTTTTGAGAGCGGAACGATAGCTGAGATTCTGCGTGAGAATGGCTACAACACCTTTGCCGTTGGCAAGTACAACGCCACTCCTGCAAGCGATGGAACTAATGTAGGTCCATTCAACCGTTGGCCTACCGGTCGAGGCTTTGACCACTATTTCGGTTACAACGCCCCAACGGCGCACGACGACCAGTGGCACCCTTATCTCTACCGCGACACGCAGCGTGAGCCCGACGACTCTCTGGGGCAGTTGGCCATCACCCGATTCACCAACGAGGCCATCAACTTCATCGCCGACCAAAAGACGGCAGTGCCCGACAAGCCATTCTTCCTCTATTTCGCCCCGGGCACAGCCCACTTTCCATTGCAGACCACACGAGAGTGGATAGACAAGTACAAGGGCAAGTTTGACGATGGATGGGATGAGTACGCCAAGAAGACGCTCGCCAACCAGATAGCGCAGGGCATCGTGCCCAAGGGGACCAAGCTCCCGATTCGCAACACCGACCTCGACAAGTGGAATAAGCTCTCTCCAAACGAGAAGAAGCTCTTCGCCCGACAGATGGAGATTTATGCCGGATTCCTTTCGCAGGCCGACTTCGAGATAGGAAGAATCGTGGATTACCTCCGCGAGATCAACCAGCTCGACAACACGGTCATCATCGTAGCCCTGGGCGACAATGGTGCCGAGGCTTCCGGACGCAAGACGGGTGTGGTGGATGGTGCCCACTATCTGACCAACCGAAAGCTCGACAAGGATTCGCTCATCAACGAAGAGCTCAAGATTCTCGACAAGCAGGGTTCCGAGGTGTCTTACACCCACTATGCCGAGGGCTGGGCTGCCGCCACCAACACGCCTTTCCGCTTCTACAAGGGATTCGCCGACTATGAGGGCGGTACGCGCAATGGTCTCATCGTCTATGCTCCTAAGTACGTGAAGGAGAAGGGGGCATCCGTTCCCTAACGACTCTCTCTTCAACTATCGCAAGCGTGCAAACGTGTATGATTCGAAGCCGCATCTCTACCATGTGGCCGTGGACGTTAACGAGAGCAAGGACCTCGCCAGCAAGTATCCTGAGAAGGTGTCCGAGCTGAAAGCTGAGTTTGAAAAGGCTGCAGAGAAGTACAACGTCTATCCTTTGAAGCCATGGTTCTATCAGGACAAGGCTTTGCTGCAGAAGGCTGCCGCCGCAAAGAAGAAGCATTTCGACATTTTCTTGGGAGCACGCAATTATACGGAGATTCCGTATTTCAACCCTGGCTATGGTCGTGGCTATGTGCTTACCGCGAAGATCGACGCCGCCAGCGACAAGGCGAACGGTGTGCTTTACTCTGCCACGGGTATGAGCACCAACTTCAGCTTCTACCTCAAGGACGGCGTGCCGGTGTTCGCCTACAAGCCTTTCTTCGAGAGTGTGGAGCCTATCAAGCTGGTGGGCTGCAAGGCAATCCCTGCGGGAAAGGCTAAGTTGCAGGCCGAATTCGACATAGATAGTCGCTCGGGCAAATCTACCGTTACGCTCCTCGTCAATGGCGAGAAGGTGGGCAGCAAGACCATCGACCTGGAATACTTGTCGCTGGGCAGCATCCAGATAGACCGCAACTGGGGACCATCCGTTTCGCCAGCCGACTACAAGTCGCCAGGCTATCTGCAGGGCAAGTTCATCAAGGCTTATGTAGACGTGAAGTAAAGTCTTATGTTTTCCATTGATAGCTAAAGTTCGAAATCCCATGTATTTGGTGTGCTTATACCATATATGTGGGATTTCTCATGTCGAAATATCTCCTTACCTTTGCATTATATTAGCAAGAACATGAATGAATAAATGATTATATGGCAACAATAGCACCTTTTTCAAAGCCCCTTTACGTGATTGCGAAGCCTGTCGGCGCAGCCTGCAATCTCCGTTGCAAGTACTGTTACTACCTGGAGAAGTCGAAGCTCTATCCCCATGAGGGCAACACGATGGACGACGAGACCTTGGAATGTTTCGTCAAGGAATATATAGAGAGCCAGACTATGCGGGATGTGCTCTTCACCTGGCATGGTGGCGAGCCGATGCTTCACCCCGTGAGTTATTATGAGAAAGTGATGGAGCTCCAGCGAAAATATGCGGGGGGTAGAAACATCGACAACTGCTTGCAGACCAACGGAACGCTCATCACCGACGAGTATGCCGACTTCTTTCATCGCAACGGATGGCTCATCGGCGTTTCCATCGACGGTCCCAGGGAGTATCATAACGCCTATCGACGCCAGGCGAACGGAGGCCCTACCTTCGACGAAGTCATGAAAGGTATCGAAACATTGAATCGTCACCACGTGGAGTGGAACGCCATGGCGGTGGTCAATCGTCTCAATGGCGACCACCCGAGAGAGTTCTATCATTTCTTCAAGAAGATAGGTTGCAAGTTTATCCAGTTTACTCCTGTCGTGGATGCCTCCCGTCTGGGCGAGCTCACGGAGTACAGCGTGCAGCCCAAGCAATGGGGCGAGTTTCTCTGCGGCTTGTTTGATGAATGGGTGAGAAAGGACGTGGGCGAATACTTCGTGCAGACTTTCGAGGCTACGCTCGCCAATTGGTGTGGCGTTGCCCCGGGTGTTTGCTCGCTTGCTCGATACTGCGGCCACGCTGGAGCGCTGGAGCACAATGGCGACCTCTACTCGTGCGACCACTTCGTTTATCCCGAGTACAAGCTGGGCAACATCAAGGAGCAAAGCATCATGGAGATGATGTATTCCGACAGACAAATGAAGTTCGGGCGAGAAAAGTTCGACACCCTGCCCGGGCAGTGCAAGCGGTGCAAGTGGCTCTTCACCTGCAATGGCGAATGCCCGAAGAACCGCCTGCTGAAGACCGTGGACGGCGAGCCGGGGCTGAACTATCTCTGCGAGGGTTACCGCATGTACTTTGAGCATGTCGCCCCTTTCATGGAGCACATGAGGCGAGAAATCCTCTCGCAGCAATGAAATATTCCAAGCGGAACCTCCTTTCACTAGGCTTCTCATCATATTCACCATTTTGTAATATGCGTGTCGCACGATAGAAATATTTTCTTCCTAATTTTGCACCCGAAAACAATAATTGGTTAATTTTAGGTGAACAAATGAGAAAGAAAACAATGTCTGTGGTGCTGCTCTCGATGATGACGGCGGCTGCCTTTGCCCAAGCAAGTGAGGGCGAGGACTTCGACAAGACTCCAAAGATTGGCGGAACCATCCGCTCTAAGTATGAGTACCAAACCGAGGAAGGGGAGGGGCGCTTCGAGGTGCGCACCGCCCGTATCAACGTGGCGGGCAAGGTGGCGCCGGAGGTGAGCTACAAGGCGGAGATCGACCTCTGCGACGAGGGCAAGATCAAGATGCTCGATGCCTACACCCGCATCACTCCGTGGAAGACGCTCCAGTTTACCATCGGTCAGGAGCGTGTGCCTTTCACCATCGATGCCCATCGCTCTCCTCACCAGCAGTACTTCGCCAACCGCTCGTTTATCGCCAAGCAGGTGGGCAACGTGCGTGACGTGGGTGCTGAGTTGGGTTACACCTGGAACGTGGGATTTCCTATCGTGCTGAATGCCGGTGTGTTCAACGGATCGGGACTGACCAACCAGAAGGATTACTGGACCAAGGGCGTGAACTATTCGGCCAAGTTGCAGTTTCTCTTCCCTAACTTGAACTTGGTGCTGAGCACGCAGAAAATTAAGCCTTCGGATGTGACGGTTACAATGTACGACGGTGGCTTGACATTCCATAAGGGTGGCTTCATCGCCGAGGCTGAGTATCTCTACAAGCATTACTCCAAGAATGCCTTCCACGATGTGCATGCCTTCGACGGCTTTGTTAGCTACGACATTCCGGTGGTCAACCCAAAAAGCCTCGTCAAGAAAGTTTCGCCATTGGTACGCTACGACTTCATGAGCGACCATAGCGACGGAACCCGCTACAATGTCACGGATGATGACTTGGGACAGTTGATTATCAACGATTATAAGCGCCATCGTGTTACGGGCGGCGTTACCCTGAGCCTCGCCAAGCCTTTCATCTCCGACATCCGCATCAACTACGAGAAATATTTCTATCGCAAGGATGGAATCGCCAAGACTTCGGAAAAGGATAAGTTCGTCATCGAATTCATGACGAAGTTCTAAAAAATTAAGGCACGGATTACACGGATTTTTGGGGGACATTGCCGCAATGTTCTTTTTGACTTGCGGCAACGTTTTTAAATAAAAACTCATGGCTCAGCTTCCGTGTAATCCGTGCCTAAAATAATTACAGCATTCCCTTTGAACTAGGCAGCTCGAAGTGGTAGATGTCTCTCTTCACCGCCATTTTCAGCGAGCGAGCCAACGCCTTGAAAATGCCTTCTATCTTGTGGTGCTCGTTTTCTCCCTCCGCCTTGATGTTGAGATTCATCTTCGCTGCGTCGCTCAGACTCTTGAAGAAGTGCTTGAACATTTCGGTCGGCATTTCGCCCACCTTTTCGCGATGGAATTCGGCATCCCAGATGAGCCATGGACGACCTCCGAAATCCAATGCTACTTGACAGAGACAATCGTCCATCGGCAGGCAATAACCGTATCGCTCGATGCCTCGCTTGTCGCCCAACGCCTGGAGAAGGCATTCGCCCAGAGCAATGCCCGTGTCCTCGATGGTGTGGTGCTCGTCTACGTAGAGGTCGCCCTTGGTGTGGATGGTGAGGTCCATCATTCCGTGTTTACCTATTTGCTCCAGCATATGGTCGAAGAAACCAAGACCTGTCGAAATGTCGCACTTGCCGCTTCCGTCGAGGTTCACCTTTAAATATATGTCTGTTTCCTTGGTGGTGCGCTTCACCTCGGCGATGCGGTCGCCGGCGAAGAGAATTTCGGCTATCTTGTCCCAGTCCATTCCGTCCTTGCCCAGTATGAGGCTCTTGCAGCCCAGGTTCTTGGCAAGCTCGGCGTCGCTCTCACGGTCGCCAATCACATAGCTATGGGAGAGGTCGTACTCGGGGTTGTCGATGTATTCGGTGAGCATTCCCTTGCCCGGCTTGCGCATCGGCGAGTTGTCCTCGGGGAAGTGGCGGTCGATAAACTGCTTGTCGAAGTGGATTCCCTCGCTCTCCAGGGTCTGGATGATGAAGTTGTGCACTGGCCAGAAGGTGTCTTCCGGGAAGGATGGGGTGCCCAGGCCGTCCTGGTTGCTCACCATGATGAGCTTGTAGTCGGTGTGCTGGGCGATGAACGCCAGGTTGCGGAACACGCCCTTGGTGAAGACGAGCTTCTCGAAGCTGTCTATCTGTTCGTCCTCAGGCTCCATGATGAGAGTTCCATCGCGGTCGATGAAGAGTAATCTTGTTTGTTTCATGTTGATTCTCTTTTTTTATTTTTATGTTGAATGATTTGTTTCTCTATTTTGTGGAAGCTTCAGGCAGCATGTTGTTGCCAGCCGTCAGCTCAGTCTTTTCCTTCTCGTCGCTCTCGATGCTGCCGTAGAGGTAGATGTAAGAGATGAGCAACCAAGCGGTCATGTAGAAATATACGAAGAATACGATGGTTGAGACGATGAGGTAGAGTGGGGTGAAATAGCCCGGCACTCCCGCTGCGTCGCCGTCGAGCACGCCCAACTGTGAGAAGATTAGTGCTCCCGTGATGATGCTCATTGGGATGGAGAGCACTACGTTGCAGACGATGAGCAGCAATCCTCCAAGGAATCCCATCTTGAAGATGGCTCCCGAGTGGCAGAATCCCGTCTTGTATGATTTCCACAGGTGCAAGCTCTCGCCCTTCTCCTGCAGCATGTAGCGAGGTACGATGTAGGCTAGCGGCATGAAGAGGAGGAAGGCGATGATGACAGCCACCAGGATGCAGAGAGCCATGATGACGGTGGGGGTAGCTGAGGCAGGGGCACTGCCCGGGGCAGGCTCGCTTAGATGGAATCCCGTAGCTACGGCAAGGGTGATGAGCGCGACAACAGCCACAAAGGCGATGACGAAGGCAAAGGCGTAGCTACAGATGGCCGCCAGGGTGTAACGCTTCAAGTTATGGGCGAAAGGCTTGTCGGTGACCCATCGCCAAAGGATGGCTCCTGCCACGATGGTAGCCACGATGAGGCAGACGTAGACGACCGATTGGAGGAAGAAGGACGTGATGGGATTGCCCTCGCCCCAGTCGTGCAGCAGCTTGTTAGGCGCGCGCAGATAAACAAAAAGGGCTGTCAGGATAGCCTCGGGCAACACAGCCACCCAGGTGTTCTTGACGAGGTCTTTCAGATTGCCTGTCATCAGATTGTAAGCATCGTTCATGCAGGAAGTTACGCTGCGGTGCTTGAATAATTCATTTATCTTCATAATTCTCTATGATTATATGGTTAATGTCTTCTGAACTCCGAGCAGGTGATGGCTGTGGCTATCGCCACGTTGAGGCTGTCAGCGGTAGGTCTTCCCTCAGGGAAGTTGGGGATGAGCAGCTGGTGGTTCACCTTCTTTGCTAGGGCTGGCGAAATGCCCTTGCCCTCGTTGCCCATTACGATGAGCCCTCGGCTCTCAAGCTGCTGCTGGTAGATGTTGTCGCCGTCGAGCAGGGTGCCGTATACGGGGAAATTGGCTGGCAGGGATTCCACCAAGCCTAGCAGGTCTCCATATTCTACCTTCACGCGGGCGATGCTGCCCATGGTGGCTTGCACCACCTTCGGATTGTACACGTCGGCGGTGTCCTCGCTGCAAAAGATGTGGGTAATCCCGAACCAGTCGGCGATGCGGATGATGGTGCCCAGGTTGCCTGGGTCTTGCACACCGTCGAGGGCGAGGCTCAGCTCGCTGGTATCGAGGTCGGCGATTGAATAGCCCTTTCTCGGGGCTGCTGATGCTTGGCTGTCGCCTGCGCCGTTGCCATGTTTGTAGGCAGCTTGCTTGAAGACGGCGAGCACCTGTTGTGGATGCTGCAGGAAACTCACTTTCTTGAGCTCCTCCTCGCTCACTTCTATCACCTCGGTTTCCGCCCCGAAGTGCTTGCCGCAGAGCCACTCTTGGGTAGCCACGATGAGGTCGGCAGGTTGCAGGGCGAGTAGGTCGTCCACTACCTTGTGGCCCTCAGCCACGAACTTGCCTTCCTTCGTGCGGTTCTTCTTCAGCTCGAGCGAGCGGATGTATTTTATCTTATTCTTGCTAATCATAGAATGTCCTTTTATCTTGTTTCTTTTTTCTGGGCGATCCTTGTTCCTGTGCGTTGGAACTTGGTTCCTGTCAGCTCCAAGCTGACTAATATGTTTGCAAAGGTAGCACAAATTGCAGACAAAACAAAATAAATTAAGATTTCTTTTCGCATTTAATTTTGTATTTTCTATGAATTACATTATCTTTGCACTCTTAAAGGGACGAAGATGCCGTCTCTGTCATGATAAAAACGTTTAAGAAAATAGTGAAACTACAAAAAATTGGTTTGTTTGCCATGCCTTTTGCTCTTGTCGCCTGTTCGGAGAGCCGATACGTGAAGGATGGTGAGTATATATTAAATAAGGTGGAAGTGAAGAGCGACTCGGCGGGTTACGATGCAGGGGTGCTCAAGCAATACGTGCGCCAGAAGGAGAAGCCAAAGATTTTCTCACTTTTTAAGAATCCCTTTTCCAAGAAGCCTGTCATCTACGACTCCTTGCAGGCCCGCCTCTCTTGTCAAGACCTCCTCACGGCGATGCAAAACCAGGGCTTTATGCACGCTGGCGTTTCGCTCTACACCACCGTGCATGGTGGAAATGGCAAAGTCGAGCTTCATGTCGAAGATGCAGCCAAAGGCAAGCGGAAGCGCAAGAAGGTGCAGAGGATAGATGCAGAATATCTTTTGCATCCAGGCGAGCCTTTCCTCATCGGAAAGGTGGCGTATAATGTGGAGGACGAGAAGATTCAGAGCATCCTTCGTCTCGACAACCCCGACAACCAGCATTTAAAGCCGGGCATGAGGTTCACCGTGGAAACGCTCGACAATGAGCGCAAGCGCATCACGAATCTCTTGACCGACGATGGTTACTATCGTTTTCACAAGGACTTCATCCAGTTTTCTGCCGACACTATCGCCGGTCGAAAGGATGTCGCCGTTACCTTGCACTTGATGAAGTACAAGGTCAATAGCAGTGCGCCCGAGACTGACCATCCTCGTTATGCGATGCGCCACATCAACTTTCTGAGCAACGACAGCGACCGCATCCACTTGCGCCACCAGGTACTGCTCAACGCCACCGCACTTGAGGAAGGGGCACCTTACAGTGCTTCTGCCTTGCAACGCACTTACAACAACTTTGCCCGTCTGCAAGCTGTAAGGTATACAAATATCCAATTCACAGAAGTGCCTGACAGTGTGGTGGCTTCCGACTCCATATTGGCAGCAGATTCCGTGGCTCATGGGGGCATCGAATCCGAAAAGTACTTGGACTGCAACATCCAGATTAGTACCAACAAGCCTTCCACCATCGCCTTCCAGCCCGAGGGCACCAATACGGCGGGCGACCTGGGCGCGGCGGCCTCGCTCATCTATACCAACCGAAACCTCTTCAGGGGCAGCGAGCAGTTTAGCGTTGAGCTACGTGGTGCCTACGAGGCAATTACCGGTTTGGAAGGTTACCAAGACCAAAACTATACGGAATATTCGGTGGAGAGCAAGCTGGTGTTCCCTCGTTTTGTAGCACCATTCCTCTCCAAGAACTTTCGTCGCAGGCAGACTGCAAATAGCGAACTTTCTGTGAGCTGGGATCTTCAGAACCGTCCTGAGTTCCATCGCCGAGTCTTCTCTACGGCTTGGCGTTATCGCTGGGCGGAGCCTCGCCACCATCTCTCCTGGCGCTTCGACTTGTTGGATCTCAACTATGTCTATATGCCTTGGATTTCGGAGACCTTCAAGAGAGATTATCTTGACAATGCCGATAGCCGAAATGCCATCCTGCGCTACAATTATGAAGACATCTTCATCATGAAGATGGGGTTCGGACTGAGCTATAGCGACGGGGTGGATGCCGTGCGCATCAACGCCGAGTCGTCGGGCAATCTCTTGAACGGAGTGTCGAAGGTGTTTGGATTCAAGACCAACAAGGAAGGACAGCATACTCTCTTCAACATCGCCTACGCCCAGTATGCCAAGTTCGACGTAGACTATACCCACCTGATGCAGTTCGACAAGCGCAACGCCTTGGCACTCCATGCAGGTCTGGGTGTGGCTTATCCTTACGGTAACAGTACGGTGCTGCCTTTCGAGAAGCGATATTTCTCGGGCGGCGCCAACTCGATGCGAGGCTGGGGCGTGAGGGAACTGGGACCGGGCAAGTTCAGGGGCACTGACGGCCGCATCGACTTCATCAACCAGACGGGCGACCTGAAGCTCGACCTCAACGCCGAGTATCGCACGGCGCTCTTCTGGAAGTTCGAAGGTGCCATCTTCATCGACGCGGGTAACATATGGACGCTCCGCAACTATAGCGACCAACCAGGCGGTCAGTTCAAGATAGATGAGTTCTATAAGCAGATAGCCGCCTCCTACGGCTTGGGCTTAAGATTGAATTTCGACTATTTCATCCTTCGTTTCGACATGGGTATGAAGGCCATCAATCCAGCTTATGAGACCAACGATGAGCATTGGGCGATCATCCACCCTAAGCTTAGTCGAGACTTCGCCTTCCACTTCGCCGTGGGATTGCCGTTCTAGTTGGAAACTAGGAGTCCGTTAGGCGTTCCGTCTGATTCTTAATCCGTCGTTGGGAAAGTTACGGCAACTGTTCTAGCTTCACCTTCCACTTGTCCCCATGCAGTTCCATCGGTAGTTGGAACTCAGCTTGGGGGATGAGGTGGGCTTCCTGCCCGATGGTGTCCATCTGTAGGAAGTTGCTTACGGTGAGAGTTATAACTGCCGAGACCTCATCGTCGCCAAAATCCACGTCGGTAATCTCAACGGTGGCATCCTCGGTTTTCTCGTGCAGTTGCTTGATGTCGCCTTCGTGTACATTGCTCGCCGCATAGCGCAGCCATCGCTCCGACTCGGGTGTGCAATACTTCATCGACTTTGGAAAGTGCCAGTTATAATAAAAGGTGGCGAACGAGTCAACATCTGCCTTCAACTGGTCTTTGCTTCCCTCGTGAGGCTGGCTTCCTGTCATCGTCATGCCCCCTGTCGCAAAGCCGACTACTATCGCCAGACTGGCTGTTAACTTACCTATCATTTTTTTCTTCATCATCAAATAATCTTAAATTGCGGCACAAAGGTACAATAATTTTTGGATATAAGAATCTTTTTTGGTAACTTTGCATAAAATTCATAATTAAAATGCTAAGATTTATATCCTTTGGCAGTGGAAGTAGTGGCAACTGCTACTATCTTTACACTGATACGGATTCGATATTGATAGATGTAGGAGTGGGTATCAGAACCTTGAAAAAGCATTTCCACAACTATGGATTGCGCTTCGAGGACGTACACCATATTCTGATCACCCACGACCACGCCGACCATGTGAAATCGGTGGGGAGCCTGAGCACAGACTATAAGCTGCCAGTATACACAACCCGTAAAGTTCATCAGGGCATCGAGCGCAACTATTGCGTCCGCAAGAAGATTTCGCCCAATTTTGCACATGTCATCGAGAAGAGCACGCCATTCCTGGTGGGCGAGTTTAGGGTCACGCCTTTCGGAGTGCCTCACGACAGTACCGACAACGTGGGCTACTTCGTGGAGTGTGAGGGCGTGAACTTTTGTCTCATAACCGACGTGGGGCACATCACCGACGAGATGCACGACTTCATAGGTCGTGCCAACTACCTCGTGCTGGAGGCCAACCATAGTGAGGAGATGCTTTTGCAGGGACCTTACCCGCAGTATCTTAAGGAACGCATCTTGGGTCCTAACGGACATCTGAGCAATGTTGCCTGTGCCGAGGCACTCGCCGACTTCGCCACGCCTAACCTACGCCATGTGTGGCTCTGCCACTTGAGCGAGGAAAATAACCATCCCGAGTTGGCGCGCAAGACCGTGGAGCAGATTCTGCGCAGCCGGGGCATCGTAGTTGGGAAAGACTTCGAACTGGAAGTGCTCAAGCGCAAAACTCCCAGTGAAATTTATAAGTTGATGTAACCGAGGTAGCGTCATCCATTGTATATAAGAATGCTTTATAAATTAAATTTAAGAATTGATGAATAAAACATTTGTGATTCGTAAGCGAAAATCGCTTGGTTTGTTCTGGCTCGTATGGGCACTCCTTGTGTTGGGCGCTTGTTCGGAGAATGGCAACAGGCGTAGGATTCAGCAGATGAAAGACATCTATGGGGCTGTGATAGGCGTGCAGTTGGGAACCACGAGTGATGTGCTCGCCTCCGACTTGGAAAAGAAAGGCGATGGCACTCGCGTGGAGAGATACAACAAGGGAGCTGATGCTATACAGGCTTTGCAACAGGGCAAGATAGACTGTGTGATGACCGACGAGGCACCTGCCAGGGCTTTCTTGCGAGTGAATCCCTCGCTCAGGATATTGCCCGAGGCTTTTGACAAGTCGAGCTTGGCCATCTGTGTGGCTAAGGAAAACGAGTCTTTGCTGAAATCGATGAATGGAGCTATTCACGAATTGCAAGAAGATGGCACGATCGACTCTATCGTGCATCGGCATATGGTGCGCCACCAGGCTGTGGCTTACCATTCGCCAAAGGGTGACTTGGAACATGGGGATGCCCCTACCTTGCAGTTTGCCACCAATGCCACCTTCGAACCTTTCGAATATTACCAAGCGGGCAAGATCGTGGGCATCGACATAGACGTAGCACATGCCATTGGCGACAAGTTGGGCAGAAAGGTGGAGGTGACTGACATGGAGTTTGATGCCATCATCACATCGGTGCAGACCGGTAAAGCCGATGCCGGAATCGCTGGAATCACCGTGACGGAGGATCGCAAGAAGAACATCGACTTTACCGATTCTTACACGGAGGTGAAGCAAGTGGTAGTGGTTCGTGCCGGCGACAGAATCGTAGGCAAGCAAGAAAGCCTGCTCGACAAGGCCAAGGATTGCTTTGTTACCGATGCCCGCTATCAGTATCTGCTCAAGGGACTTGGCAATACGCTCACCATCACCTTTTTTGCCATTCTGCTATCCTTGATGCTTGGCACTTTGATTGCCATCATCCGTGCCACGCATGAGCGCAACCACAACCATCGCATCCTCAACGCACTTTGCCAGATATACCTCACCGTGATACGTGGCACACCTACGATGGTGCAACTCCTCATCATTTACTACGTGGTGTTCGCATCCGCCAACGTAGACAAGATATTTGTCGCCATCATTGCCTTCGGGCTGAACAGTGCCGCCTACATAGCCGAAGTGATACGCTCGGGAATCCTCTCCGTAGACAAGGGGCAGATGGAGGCTGGACGAAGCCTCGGACTTTCCTATAGTCAAACCATGCGACTGGTTGTTCTGCCACAGGCATTCAAGAATGTGCTGCCTGCCATCGGAAATGAGTTGATTACCCTGCTCAAGGAGACATCCATCAGTGGCTACATCGGACTTGTCGACCTGACCAAGGGCTCCGACATCATCCGAAGCATCACTTACGATGCCCTCATGCCATTGGGGGTGGTAGCCGGTATCTATCTCCTCATTGTGCTTGCGCTTGCGGCTGGCGTGAATCAGCTGGAGAAACATTTGCGCAAGAGTGAACGATAAAAACAGATGAATGCTGAAAAAAAACAGATGAATGATGAAACAAGATCAAGTTATCATAGAAGTGAAAGACCTCCACAAGAAGTTTGGAGACAATGAGGTGCTCCGTGGCATCAACACTACGGTGAGCCGTGGCGAGGTGATTGCCGTGATAGGTCCTTCGGGATGCGGCAAGAGTACTTTCTTGCGTTCCATCAATCTCCTGGAGCACCCCACCAGCGGACAAATCATCGTGGACGGTGTCGATGTGACTTCCGCGCAGATGGACATCAACAAGCTGCGCCAGCGCATCGGCATGGTTTTCCAGCAATTCAATCTCTTCCCAAACATGACGATCAAGCGTAATATCATGTTGGCTCCCGTGGAACTGAAGCTCATGACTTCTGCAGAGGCTTCGGCCAAGGCCGACGAACTGCTGGAGCGCATAGGTCTTGCCGACAAGGCCGACAGCTATCCTGGCAATCTTTCGGGCGGACAGAAACAACGCATTGCCATAGCCAGAGCCTTGGCCATGTCGCCCGAAGTCCTGCTCTTCGACGAGCCTACTTCGGCGCTTGACCCGGAAATGGTGGGCGAGGTGCTCAGCCTGATGAAAACGGTGGCTGCGGAGGGCATGACCATGATCGTGGTTACCCATGAGATGGCTTTCGCTCGTGAGGTTGCCACCCGAGTGCTTTTCTTCAGCGATGGCAATATCACTGAGGAGGGAAAGCCCGAGGAGTTGTTCGGGAATCCGAAGTCGCCAAGACTGAAAGAGTTCCTGGGAAAGGTGTTGTAAACTGTGTTTTCCTAAAAAAGAAATCCCCTTGCCTATATCCGTGTTGAGTAGGCAAGGGGATTTCCTTATGCCTTCTGGGCTTTCTTCAGATTTCCGAAGAAATCGAACGAGGCATCCCAATCCTTCCATACAGGCTCACGCCCTAGCTCCTTGAGGCGGGCGTTGATGACCTTGGCGGTGCGCTCGTCGCTCACGGTGAACTGCTCCAAAGCTTGTGGATAGGTATGGTAGCCGCCTGGGTTCACCTTCGACTCTGCCGACATGGTGGTTACGCCGAGGGTGGCCATGTTGTCGCGGATGAAGGCTGGCTCACGGGTGGAGTAGGAGATGTCTACGTCGTGGTCGAAGATGCGCATGGCGAAGGTGGCCTGTGCCAGTTCTTTGTCCGACATAAAACAATTGGGCTGGAAACCTTCGTTCTGCGCAGGACGCATGCGAGGGAAGTTGACGCTGTACTTGGTCTTCCAGTAGTGCTTCTGCAGGTAGCGCAGGTGGCGAGCCATCATGGTCACGTCGGTGCGCCATTCCTTCTCTAGACCGATGAGCACGCCCATGCCGATGGAGTGGACGCCAGCCATGCCCATGCGGTCGAAACCGTCGCAACGCCATTCAAACTTGCTCTTCATGCCACGTGGATGGTAGAGCTTGTAGTTGTCGCGATGATAGGTCTCCTGGAAGCAGATGACTCCGTTCATGCCGTGGTCGGCGAGGGTCTTGTAGTCTTCTGTGGAGAGCGGCATCACCTCAATCTTTACGTTGGAGAAGTATTTCTTGGCGATGTCGATGGCCTTGGCAAGGTAAGGAGTACCTGCCTTGGCTGGATTCTCGCCCGTTACGAGCAGAATGTTCTCGAAGGGAGCCAACTGCTTGATGGCCTTGTATTCGTTCTCTATCTGTTCTGGGGTGAGGATGGTGCGTGCCATCGGATTCTCACGATGGAAACCGCAGTACACGCAGGAGTTGGAGCAGGAGTTGGTGATGTAGAGAGGGATGAACATCGACATGGTCTTGCCGAAACGTTCCTCGGTATATTGGCGGGAGAGTCTCGCCATCTGCTCCAGGTAAGGCTCGGCCGCCGGTGAGAGCATGGCCATAAAATCGTTGATGTCGCAATGTTCCTTTGCGAGGGCACGGCGCACATCGTTCTCTGTCATTGAGGCGATGCGTTCAGTGGTTTCCTCCCAACTATAATTCTTTAATTCATCTGAAAACATTTTTTCTATCTTAAAATCATCTTTTCTCCCTCTCTCTCGGTGCGAGAACAGGGACGAAAGTTTTTCTTGTTTTTATAAATTTCCCAAGTCGTGGGTCTACTTATTTCTTGTATTTCCTCAAGTCGTGGGTCAACTTGGCTGCGCAGAAGTTAGGACCGCACATGGTGCAGTACTCACCGTCAGTGTGTCCAGCCTCCTCGAAGTACTGGAGTGCCAAGTCTGGGTCGAGAGAGAGGTGGAACTGGTCGCGCCAGCGGAAGTCGAAGCGAGCTTTTGAGAGTGCGTTGTCGCGAATCATGGCCCCAGGGAGTCCCTTGGCGAGGTCGGCGGCATGGGCGGCAATCTTATAGGTTACCACACCTGTGCGCACATCCTCCTTGTTAGGAAGGGCGAGGTGCTCCTTCGGTGTCACATAGCAGAGCATGGCTGTTCCGAGCCAAGCTATCTGGGCTCCGCCGATGGCGGAGGTGATGTGGTCGTAGCCTGGTGCAATGTCGGTTACGAGTGGCCCGAGGGTGTAGAACGGTGCCTCGTGGCAGTGGTCGAGCTGACGCTCCATGTTCTCCTTGATTTTCTGCATTGGCACGTGTCCAGGGCCCTCGATGAATGCCTGTACGTTCTTCGCCCAGGCACGGGTAACGAGTTCGCCCATGGTGTCGAGCTCGGCAAACTGGGCTGCGTCGTTGGCATCGGCGATGCAACCAGGGCGCAATCCGTCGCCTAGGGAGAGTGCCACGTCGTATTGTGCCACGATGTCGCAAATGTCGTCGAAGTGCTCGTAGAGGAAGCTCTCCTTGTTATATAGCAGGCACCACTTGCTCATGATGCTGCCGCCACGGCTCACGATTCCGCAGAGGCGGCTGTCTGCCAGGTGGACGTTGTGCAGGCGGATGCCGGCATGGATGGTGAAGTAGTCCACGCCCTGCTCGCACTGTTCAATGAGTGTGTCGCGATACACATCCCAGTCGAGATCTTCGACCTTGCCATTCACCTTCTCCAATGCTTGGTAGATAGGCACGGTTCCTACTGGTACAGGACAGTTGCGCACGATCCATTCACGAGTTTCGTGGATGTTGTCGCCGGTGGAGAGGTCCATCAGCGTATCGCCGCCCCACTTGCAACTCCACACTGCCTTGTCCACCTCTTCTTCGATGCTGGAGGTCGTGGCGGAGTTGCCGATGTTGGTATTGATCTTGACGGCGAAATTGCGGCCAATAATCATAGGCTCGCTCTCCGGGTGGTTGATGTTAGCAGGGAGCACAGCACGGCCACGGGCTATCTCATCGCGTACGAACTCAGGGGTAATGTGGCTCTTGATGCCCAATTCCTCGCAGTTCATATTCTCACGGATGGCAACATATTCCATCTCCGGTGTGATGATACCAGCCTTGGCATAAGCCATTTGGGTGATGTGCTTGCCAGCCTTGGCACGGCGAGGCAACTGGATGTGCTCGAAGCGGAGGTTGTCGAGGCTATGGTCGGCGAGACGCATCTTGCCATACTCACTGGTCACCTCGCTCAACTGCTCTGTGTCATTGCGATCGAGAATCCACTGCTCGCGCAGGCGAGGCAAACCCTTCTTCAAGTCTACCTGATAGTTAGGGTCGCTGTAGGGACCGCTGGTGTCGTAGATATATACTGGAGCGTTGGGCTCGGTGTGGGGGATGCCTCGCTCGTCCTTTACGACGGTGGGAGTGAGGTTTACCTTGGTCATTCCAACTTTAATCTGAGGAAAGAGTTTTCCCCGCATGTACGCTTTCTCTCTCTTGGCGTAGGCTTTGTTGTCTTGTGGCATAATAGTTATATTAATTGTTGAGGAATGCTGTGAGTGGAGAACTAGCCTCGGCGCAGTCGCTGATGGCTCCAAGTCCAGCCTCGTAGGCACGGCGACCGCAGACGACGGCCTCCTTGAAGGCTGTTGCCATCTCCACAGGGTTGCCAGCCACGGCGATGGCTGTGTTCACCAGGCAAGCGTCTGCTCCCATCTCCATGGCCTCGGCTGCGTGACTAGGGGCGCCGATGCCTGCGTCAACTACCACAGGTACGGTGGCCTGCTCGATGATGATCTGCAAGAAGTCCTTCATTCTTAATCCCTTGTTGGTGCCGATAGGAGCGGCGAGAGGCATCACGGTAGCAGCACCCGCTTCCTCCAGATGCTTGCAGAGGGTAGGGTCTGCTTGGCAATATGGCAGTACGATGAATCCGAGTTTTACGAGCTTCTCCGTAGCCTTCAAGGTCTCGATGGAGTCTGGCAAGAGATAGCGAGGGTCTGGGTGGATTTCCAGCTTGAGCCAGTTGGTTCCGAAAGCCTCACGTGCCATCTGTGCTGCGAATACAGCCTCCTCGGCGTTGCGCACGCCGCTGGTGTTCGGCAGCAACTGGATGTTAGGATTCTGCACGATGTGTGAGAGGAGGTCGTCCTGCTTGTCTTCCAGTTCGATGCGCTTCATGGCTACAGTCACCATTTCCGTCTCCGAAGCCTTGATGGCATCAGCCATGAGGGTGTTGTTGTTGAACTTACCTGTTCCAAGGAACAGGCGAGAGTTAAACTCTCTTCCTGCGATGATTAACTTTTTCATTATTTTGTATGTTTATTTTATATGTGTTTATACATAAGTTGTACAATATCATGTGTCTCGTTGGTTGGATCTTGGGCGTTGAGAATACTACCGCTGATGGCAATTCCCGTCACACCCGTCTTCATGATTTCTGGGATATCCTCCTTTGTGATGCCACCGATAGCGACAATCGGGATGTTGATGTGATGAACTTTCATTTCGTTTACAATCTGGCGATAGCCTTCCAGTCCCAGGACAGGTGATAACTTCTCCTTGGTAGTGGTAAATCGGAAAGGGCCGCAACCGATGTAGTCAGCTCCGGCGGCAGCGAGAGCCTTTACATCTTCGAAGGTGTTGGCTGTTCCTCCTATGATATAGTCATCACCAAGAATTTTGCGAGCTTCGCCAATAGACATGTCGTTTTTGCCGAGATGGACACCATCGGCATGAAGCTCCTTTACGAGTTCCACTCGATCGTCGATAATAAATGTGGCATTCATTACCTTGCACCAATATTGCGCTTTTAAAGCGATAGGGCGTACTTCATTGTCGGTGGCGCCCTTCATACGCAACTGAATCCATGGGCATAGGCCTGTTAAGGCTGCATGGATACCCTCTAGATAACTTAACTTGTCGTTTTGGTGGGAGATGAATTGCAACTTACAATTACTGAGTGATACCTTTGCCATGACATTATCCTCCGCAAAAAGCCTTGACAATCACGATGTCGGCACCATCCAAAATCTGGGTGCTTTCCCATTCGTCACGAGGTACCATCTGGTTGTTGATAGCGATGGCTACACCAGTGGAAGGGAGGTTCATCTCTTCAGCCAGTTGCTTCACATTGAGAGATCGAGTCTCTGTCTCTTTGTTGTTGATAGTAACTTTCATACTGTTTCGTTTTGTTTACTTTGTCTTTATTAATTTGTTTTGTTCCTGTTACAATAACAAAAAGTAATCAACACGAAGCGCCTTATTGAAAGTCAAAACAGAATAAAGCCCCTAATCCTGGCATCTCTTTCTTGCGCCATAGGAATAGGGGCTTTATTATATAAATAGGTTATATCAAATCCCTGCGTCAGTATTATCTGCATCAGGTTCAATGGGTATAATCTCAGCTGAATCACTCAGCACCCCGTGATAATTATTTGCAAATTTACAGATAATATCGCAAAGATGATGCACTGCAGCTCAATTTTTATGTTATATTAACTCTAGAAAAATACCGCATTCTTTCTTAAAGGCATGAATCATGGCATATCTTTGTTTTACTTTTTTCTTTCCGTCTCCTTGACGAAACCATGACGGTAGGCGTAGAGAAGTTCCTTGAGGTCTTCTATCTGCTTGCGCAACTCCCGACCTATATCTGTGTCTGCCACCAACATACGGCGGTTTGACATCTCCACAATCTGTGTGGTGCTCTTGATGTCGGTGCCTCGCTCTATGGCATCCTCCATGCTCGTGAAAGGTTCGTGCTGTACGAGTTGGAATCCACGGGAGTGGTAAACTAGTGTATAGCCAGCTATGCCTGTCTCGTTGTGATAAGCCTTGCTGAATCCGCCGTCAATGACCATCAGCTTGCCGTTTGCCTTGATAGGATTCTCGCCCTTTGTGGTGCGCACGGGCACGTGCCCATTGATGATGTGGCGGTTAGGGCCTGTCACTCCAAATTCATCCATGATATGGTCGATCACTTCCTCGTTGTCGCGCAGCATGAAGTAGTAGCCTTTCTCTTCCTTATGGGTCTCCTTGTCGGCGATGAAATATCGCTCGAAGGTAGCCATCTTGCTCTTGTCGAAGAGTGGACTGTCTGGTCCGCACCACAGATAGAGGAAGTAGTCGATGGCATACTGTTTCTCTTCCTGCGATGAGTCGTTCTGGAAGGCAGTGCGTATCTGCATGCCCGTATGGTGCATCAGCTCACGCCCGCTGTATTTCCTGCCAGGGTATATCTCCACCTCCTTGAGGCTGCCGTCGGCATTGAGCGGACAAGAGGCGTGGAAGAGGAGGTTGTTGTTGAAGATGGCGTACATGCAGCCGTGTTGCAACATTACGTTGATGTGCTTGTGCAGTTTCTCGCAGACCAGGAACGAGTGGGTCAGCTTGTTGATGAGCTTTTCTTCCTCTGGTGTGAGGTCGTTGGCATGGGCTGGGGCGGTGCTTAGGGTTGGGAAGTGGCAGGAGGTCATCTCATACTCTTTGCCGTCTACCTCGACTGTGCCCTTGGTTTGGTCGATGTGGCTGAGCAAGTCACGCCCCTGCATCTTCCATTCTGGGTGACGAGCGATGAGCTGTCCTTCCAACTTAAACTGGATGATGCTGATGGCTTTGTGCATTTGAGCGGTGAGTCGCTTTGTCTTCTCGTCGATGGCTGCTGCTCCACCGCTCATCTTAGGCAGAAACTCAGTGCAGTCGTCGTTCGCATAGGTGTCCATGGCGAATGTGGCAAGAGGAATGAGGTTGATGCCGTAGCCCTCCTCTATGGTGGCCAGGTTGGCGTAGCGCAGCGAGAGGCGAATCACATTGCATACGCAGGCTGGGTTGCCGGCTGCTGCTCCCATCCACAGTACGTCGTGGTTGCCCCACTGCATGTCCCAACTATGATAGCGGCGCATCTTGTCGAGGATGATGTGGGCACCTGGACCTCGGTCGTATATGTCTCCCAAGATATGGAGTTGGTCAATGGCAAGGCGCTGGATGACGTTGGCAATGGCAATGATGAAGTCGTCGGCACGGCCTGTGGAGATGATGGTGTCAACGATGACGTTTACATAGGCTGTCTTGTCGTGGTCTTCCGTGTGTTCGTGCAACAATTCTTGGATGATGTATGAGAAGTCGGAAGGCAACGACTTGCGCACCTTGCTTCGAGTGTACTTGCTCGATACATCACGGCAAACAGCCACCAGCTGATGCAGCGTGATGTGATACCAGTCGGCTATGTCGGTCTCTTTCTGCTTCACCTGCTCCAGTTTTTGCTCTGGATAATATATCAAGGTGCAGAGTTCTCGTTTCTCTTGTTCACGCAGGGTGTTTCCGAAAAGTTCGTTCACCTTGCGCTTAATGTTGCCCGAAGCGTTCTTGAGTACATGCAGAAAAGCCTCGTACTCGCCGTGGATGTCGGCGAGGAAGTGCTCTGTGCCCTTCGGCAGGTTGAGGATGGCTTGCAGGTTGATAATCTCTGTGCTCGCTTCTGCAATGGTCGGGAACGACTGCGAGAGTAGCTGCAAGTATCTCATGTCTGATTCAATGTTGTATTGTTTCATAATTATTGAATTGTGGTTTGTTTCTTTTATTACTTTGAGTCTATTGCTTCCTTATTGTGCCATAGCCTTATACTTCCTTAGGCTATATTTCCCGTGTTTGTCAAACACGAGCCAGTAAAGCACTGGCAGGATGGTGGCGATGAGTACCATCGAGATGAGTGTTCCGAAAAAAATGACGGCTCCCATCGGTGACCACAAGGTGTTGTTCTCTATCATCATCGGCAGAACGCCCACTGATGCTGCGGCAGAGGTGAGGAAGATTGGGCGCATGCGTCGTTCACCAGCTTGGAAGGCGGCATCGCGCACGGAAAGCCCCTTGTCGCGTCGCAGTTCCTCCGCATAGTCGAGCATAATGATGCCGTTTCGTACCAAGATTCCCATCAAGCTTACTACGCCCAGAATGCAGGTCAGGCTCACGTCGAAGCCTGTGATGTAGAGACCTATCGCCGCACCGAAGATACAGAGTGCCATAGACGAAAGGTTGACCAATGCCAGACTGATTCGCTTGAAGTGGAACAGCAGGATAAAGAAGATGATGAGAACGGCTATCATCACTCCCTTGAAGACCATTGGCAGCGTCTCTGCGTCTTTCTCCGCCATGCCGCCTACTTCCCAGTGGATATCTTTACTGGCATAGTCTTTCTGCATCAGACTGTCTACCTTTTCTTTGAGGGCGGAGGTCAGTCTATCGGCATTGAATCCTCTGAGTGGCTCGCCCACGATGCTGATGGTGCGCACACCATTGCGCCTTACGATGGAGCCATCATGCCAGTCGGGGGTGACTTTGGCAAGTTGGCGTAGGGGAACGCTGGAGGTTCCACCCATCACGGGTATGTATTCATTGTCCAATTGGCTGAAGCCGAGGCTGTCGGTTGTTCCGTAGTTTCTTTCCGACTTGAGTGACAGTTGCACAGGATAGTCGCCTTCCCATAGGGTGGAGATAGGCAGACCGTCGCTAAAGTGAACGGCGAGATCGGCGGAGAGAATGGTCTTGTTTACCCCCAGTCGGTTGGCCTCTGTAGCGTCGGGTGTGATGCGGATTCCTGGTAGAGGTTGCTCAAAGTTGGTGCGTATCAAGTTGATGCCGTTGACGCTATGCATGCATATCTTGACTTGTTTGGCTACCTGCTTGAGGTCGCTGATGCTGTCTCCGCTCACACGTATCTCGATAGGATAGGAGGCTGCGTTGTAATCCATCTGCTTGAAACGCACAAAGCAGCCAGGAAAGTAGTTGGAATACTTGTCGGCATATTTGTTGAGCACTTCGTCTGTTGCCTCGTTGCTTGCCGTGTTGACGATAAATTGAGCGAAGTTCGTACCGCCAATCTGTGGCGCATAGGTGCTGTGGAAGCGTGGCGAGCCTTGTCCCACGAAGGTGGTTACTGAGGTGACGAGTGAGTCGCGTTGCAATATGTGCGCCATCGAGTCGGCTACGCTGGCTGTCGCTTCTGCCGTAGTACCGCTTGGCATGTAGAATTCCACGGCAAACTGGTTTCGTTCTGCAATGGGCATCATGCGCTGTGGCAAGTTGACGAATATGAATCCACCGATGGCAATCAGTGCCACGCCCAGGCTCAATGTAGTACGAGGATGGGCAAAACAACGCTTCAGCAGCCAGGTGTAGCCGCTCTGCAGATAGTCGAGTGGCTTCTTCTTTGCATTGGGCTTTGGTTCGGTGCTGATACCCTTGTGAATGACCATGTATTGTAAATAAGGTGTAAGCAACAGGGAAACCGTGAGCGAGATGCTCAGGATGATGAACATCGCCCAAGGGAATGATTTCACGAAGTCGCCCATGTCGCCGTGCATGGTGATGAGGAACGGGAAGAAGGTGAGTGAGATGCTCAGTGTGGCTGACAGCACTGACATGAAGAACTCTCTAGGAGCCGCTATCGCTGCATGCCAGCGCGACATGCCATGTCCCAACTTCTCCATATAATTGTCGATGATGACCACGGAGTCGTCTACCACCATTCCCAGGGTGACGATGAGCGCCGCCAGGGTGACGGTGTTCAACTCCATGCCGAAGAGGTAGAAAACGCCCACGGACGAGAATATGGTGATAGGGATGCTGAGCGCCGATACTTCTGCCACGCGTCGAGGCATCAGGAGGATGACCACCACTATGACCGATATCACGGAGATGAGCAACTCTCGTAGGAAGTTGACGACTGAGTCGCTCACCACCTTGCTCTGGTCGGTGATGGTGGTGATGTGTACATCTTCAGGCAATGTCAGCTCGAACTCTTTCATGACTTGGTGAACGTCATTACCCATTTTCACAATGTCGTTGCCTGGGCGCATCTCGATGGAGAGAAGCACGCACTTGTTGCCGTTGCTCTTGATGTATTTCGTCTGCTTTGGATATTCCCTTGCGATTCGGGCGATGTCCTTCAGTCGTACAATGTTGCCTTTGGTGTCGGAATAGACAATCTGCTCGGCTATGTCGCGCTCGTTGTTGTAGGAGTCTGCCACATGGATAGGCAGGCTGATGTTGCCCACGTCGATGCTGCCGCTCAGGGTTGTAATGCCCTGCATGGCAAGGCGATTGAGGATACCGAAGGGACCAATGCCGTATTTAGATAGCTTGTTTTGATCGAGGTAGATGCTAATCTGCTCGTTCAGCATTCCGTAAGTGCGCAGGTTGGAAATTGCATCGATGCGGCGCAGGCGATCCTTCAAGTTATCGATGTAGGTGTTGAGCTCTCTGTAGGTCTTCTGCTTGCTTTCTATGGTGATGAGCAGCGCTGATGTGTCGGCGATGTCATCCACGGCTTGGAGGGCAAGCACACCTGATGGCAGTTGCGCCTTGAAGGCTTGCAGTCCATGCTTGAACTTGCTCCAGAAGGCGTCCTTGTCTTCCACGTTGTCGTTGAGTTCCAAAAAAACGATCACCATGCCGTCCTTGCTCTGGGTGTATGTCTTTTTCTTGTTGACCTCCTTGTAGCCGAAGATGAAGTTCTTGAGTGGTTTTGCCACTCGTTCTTCCACCTCTTCACTTGTGGCGCCGGGATATACAGCGACGACGGCACCCTGTCGGATGGTAAACTGTGGCATCTCTTGCTTCGGCATGATGGCGAGTCCGAGCACACCCAAGAACACTAACATGCCCATGAGGAGCATCATGATGTTGTGGTTGCACATCGCACTCTCGATGAAGGAACGCTTGATCACACGGTTCGGCTTGCGAGTGATGCGTGCCTTGATATGGTCGTGGAGTGTCGTGTCCTTCGTTTCGTTGTTCATAGCCTTGCTTTCTTGTTTAGTATTCATAATTTCCCTCCTTTGCTGTCTTCTACCTTCATCCCCTCAGACACTTTCTGTTGGCCATTCACTATGACTTTGTCGCCTGGCTTGATGCCCGAAAGAATGATGATGCCGTTGCCCTTGAAATCTCCAACTTGAACGGGTTGTTGGTGAGCTTTTCCGCCCACTACGGTCCACACAAAGCGAGAGTTGTCTACGTCCAGCTCGATGCAGTTGGCTGGTATCACTACGTATGGGGTGGTAGGTTCGGTTGTTTGTGGGGTGCTGTTGGATTGGGAAGCATTGCTGTTCAGTGCAGTTGATGCATATCTCGAGGTGAAAACCTTGGCGTTGCAAACCATGCCTGGCAACAGTTTGCCGTGGCTGTTGGCGATGAGCACTTTCACATCGTAGGTATGTGAAATCGGATTGGCATCGATACCTTTCTCTGAGATATTTCCGGTGAAGATGGTTCCATCCAGGGCAGCAACGGAGATGCTGACCCTGTCACCTATTTTTATATGGGAGATTTCTGATTCTGGCACAGAAATCTTGACGTTGACTTGTGCCACGTCGGCAAGTTTCAGGATAGGTTGCCCTGGCAGCACATAGGTGCCCATGTCAGCATCCTTCGAGGCGATGACACCTGCGTAAGGAGCTATGAGAGTGGTGTGGGAGAGTTGTTGGCGAGCAATGCTTTCTGCTGATTTTGCCTGTTCAAGCTTGCTCTCAATGTCTACCCATCTCATGTCAGAAATGGTGCCCGACTTATGTAAAGGTAGGAATCTGTTGTAGGCATCCTGCGCTTGCTTGAGTGTGGTGAGTGTGGCACGATGTGCCTCTTTTAGTGAAATGGGATCGATGGTGGCGAGCACTTGGCCACGTTTAACATAGTCACCCTCATCCACTCGGAGCGAGGTAATGTTGCCTGCCACCTCAAAGCTCAAGGCAGAGCCCATTTTCTCTTCCACGGTACCTACGTAGTCGCGAGTCTCGCCATGGGTGTCATCACCTATGGTCAGTACTTCAACTTTGACAGGACCATGCACATCGTCCATTTTATGGTTGGAACATCCCGTCAACGAGTAGATGCCCAGAAGACTGTAAACAATCAGATTAAAAGTGTAGCTAAAACATTTCTTCATAAATTATTTCTGCTTTTTAACATTGCAAAGATAGTGTAAAAAGCAGACAATGCAAAAGAAAATAGTTTTTTTTTGATTTTTTCTTCTCGTTTTTCGGATTTTTGCATTACTTTTGCATTCGATTTAAGAAACAACAAGGTTTTTTATCAACCAAACTAACTATAAAATTATGAAACAGACTATTCTAGTAACAGGTGGTACTGGTTTTATCGGAAGCCATACCACCGTAGAGTTGCAGCAAGCAGGCTACAACGTAGTGATCGTAGACGACCTCTCAAACTCAAAGATTGAAGTGCTCGATGGTATTGAGAAGATTACGGGCGTTCGTCCAGCCTTCGAGAAGGTAGACTTGCGTGACAAGAATGCAGCTGAAGCTGTGTTCCAGAAGTATCCAGACATTCAGGGTATCATCCATTTTGCAGCCAGCAAGGCAGTGGGAGAGAGCGTGCAGAAACCTTTGCTTTATTATCGTAACAACATCGTTTCGCTCATCAACTTGCTGGAGCTCATGCCTAAATATAACGTCAAGGGCATCATCTTCTCTTCTTCTTGTACGGTTTACGGACAACCAAAGCCAGAGAACCTGCCTGTAACCGAAGAGGCTCCTCATCAGAAAGCTACCTCTCCTTACGGCAACACCAAGGAAATCAACGAGCAAATCATCGCCGACTACATTCATAGTGGCGCCAACATCAAGAGCATCATCTTGAGATATTTCAATCCAATCGGTGCGCATCCATCTGCAGAGATTGGTGAGTTACCTAACGGTGTGCCAAACAACTTGATTCCTTACGTTACACAGACTGCTATGGGCATCCGCAAGCAGTTGACCATCTTCGGTAACGACTATGATACCCCAGACGGAACCTGTATCCGTGACTATATCTATGTGGTAGACCTAGCCAAGGCTCATGTGGCAGCTATGGCTCGTGTGCTCGACAAGGAAACAGAGCCTATCGAGTACTTCAACATCGGTACGGGCAAGGGTAACTCTACACTGGAGATTGTTGAAACATTCGAGAAGGCTACCGGCGTGAAACTAAACTGGAAGTATGGACCACGACGCGAGGGCGACATCGAGAAAATTTGGGGCGACTGCACCAAAGCCAACAAGGTGCTCGGTTGGAAGGCAGAGGCTAAGTTGGAGGATGTCTTGGCGTCAGCTTGGAAGTGGCAACAGAAACTTCGTGCTGATGGCGTTATGTAAAAAAGCAATAAAATAAGTTAAAAACAAGGGATTCGTACATGTAAAGCATGGCGGATTCCTTTTTTTTATCTATCTTTGCATAATATAAAGCGTGTGTGGTTCTAAAAAACACAGCTAGAAAAGATTATCAAAATTTGACTTTATTAAAACGAAACAAGACAACATGAAGAGAACTTTACCTATTATAATGTTAGTTGCAGGGCTGATGCTAGGCATGCCACAAATGGCTAAGGCCAATACGAGTGCTGTCGAACTGATGGACATGGATGTACAGAGTATCACGCTGAGTTATGCCAATGGTGTAATGCACATCACTGGTGCCAACAATATGGTAGTCACCATCTATAACCTAGCTGGTATAGCGGTGAAATCTTTCCGCGTGGAGGGTCCTGACAAGCGTATATCTTTGCCTCTCTCTGATGGTATGTATATCATCAAGGTTGGACCTTCTTTCACTAGAAAAATAACTGTCGGGCGCAGATGATGACGCCATTTTTCCTGACGTTTAGTTTTTAATAGCTGGATAAACTGCAAGGAAATTATGAAGACTCTTAACTTGTTGGTCTTATTTTTGTTGGGCATAGGATTGGCTTCATGTCAAGACAGAGTGCCTAGCACGAATCGTTTTGTTTCGTTGGATGACTATAAAAGCTTTGCTAAGTCGGATTATTCGCTCAACTCTCAGATTATTAGGGAGTTGATGGATAGTCTTATTCGTAATGATGGCGGCACTACCGTAGCCGACCTGCATACCAAGAGATATTATCGTAACAATGGCGGGTTTATTTGGATAGACCGACATGGAGTGGATGAGCGGGCAGATACGCTGCTTGGCTTCTTGCGCACCGTAGGCGACATGGGGTTTAACCCTTCTCGTTTCTATGTGAGCCATATAGAAAGCGACTTGGAACGTCTCCGGTCTCTCAATTTGGAAAAGGGAAGCAATGACGCCAACCATGTAATGGCACGACTAGAGTATAGACTCACCAAGTCGTTCTTGCGATATGTGGCAGGACAACGCTTTGGCTTCACCAATCCTACTTATGTATTCAACCATCTTGACAGTATTCCGCCTAATCCATACGATACCGTCAAACACTCAGTGAAGTATCATGGACTTTTCGATGTGAAGATGGAACATGCCGATGATCACTTTTATCGTCTGGCATTACAGACTTCGAAGACCAATGGGCTAGGGCTGTTTCTGCAAGAGGCACAGCCTCATTCTGCATTTTACGAACAGTTGAAGAGACAGTTGAAGCAAGGCGGACTAAGTAAGTCGATGCGGGCTAAGATATTATGCAATCTGGAACGTTGCCGTTGGCGCCAACATGACGATCCGACGAGGCGCAAAAAATATGTGTTGGTCAACATTCCTTCGTTCCGCCTCTTCGCCATCGATCGGGATGATACACTCTCTATGCGTATTGGGTGCGGAGCCACCAAGACCAAGACCCCGTTGCTCAATAGCTATATCAAGCGCATGGACTTGAACCCACAGTGGCATGTGCCACGCAGTATCCTCACCAAGGACATGATTCGTCATGCTGGTAGCACAGGTTACTTTCGCTCTCATAATTATTTCGTGCTGGACAAGAGTACGGGGGAGGAAGTGAATCCTGCCCATGTGAGCCGAGCTATGTTGCTCTCTGGGCAGTATGGTGTCGTGCAGCGAGGTGGCAAAGGCAATGCGCTAGGTAGAATTATCTTCCGTTTCGACAACAATTTCTCTGTTTATCTGCATGATACCTCAAGTAGAGGCGTGTTCGGTCTGGAAGACAGAGGGGTTTCGCATGGATGCGTGAGGGTGGAGAAGCCATTTGAACTAGCCAAGTTCTTGTTGACAGACAAGGATGAACGGCTCATCGAAAAAATCTATTATTCGATGACGGCCGATTCACTGTCTAACCGCAAAATGGTAGTTGGTTCGGTGAAGCTGACCCCACAAGTGCCTTTGTCTATCACTTATTATACTCTCTATCCTATGGCTGGTGGCAGAATCGCAGAGTATCCTGATGTCTATGGATACGATGGGGTGATTTATCAACTCTTAAAAAAATATTTTTAAACATATGATCAAGGACAAGGAATTGATAGCGATGCTTCAAGAGCCCAGAACGCGGCGAGAGGGATTTGCCGTGCTTGTGAACCAGTATAGTGAACAGTTGTACTGGAAGGTACGTCGCATCGTCCTTGACCACGAGGATGCCAATGATGTACTGCAAAATACCTTTGTCAAGGCTTGGGGTAACCTGGATTCTTTTCAGGGTAAGTCATCGCTCTTGACCTGGCTTTATCGCATCGCCGTGAATGAGTCGCTCGACTTTCTACGGAAGCAAAAGGCTGCAAGTCAAGTGAGCGCCGATGAGGAACCTGCCGTGGCGGCGAGGTTGATGGGCGATCCTTACTTTGATGGTGACGAGGCGCAAGCTCTACTGCAAGAGGCTATTGCTCGGTTACCCGAAGTACAGCGCACAGTGTTCACTATGAAATATTTCGAAGACTTGAAATATTCTGAGATAAGCAAGATACTAGGTACCAGCGAGGGAGCCCTCAAGGCATCTTATCACTTGGCAGTGAAAAAGATATCCGATTATCTGCATCTTACGGAGTGAAATGATGATAGGACTCGTTGAGGCTTTCCTGTTTTCGTGGCTTACGGGACAAATTGGTCTGGTGGATTAAATTATATCCCGTTGGATTAAACCTTTTTATATAAGGTACGTCAATAAGTATAAATAATAGATTAAGAAAAGATATTGAGCAATATGACTAATGAAGAGAAAAATATAAAACAAATCCTCGGTAACGAGCAACATTTTCGGGTACCTAAGGGATACTTCGATACCCTTGCCGATCAAATCATGGCAAAGATACCTGAGGAAGAGGGCATCGACTTCGATGGTGGTCTAGGCTTTTCAGACCAAAGACCGGTGGCTCGAAAGGTGAGCATGTTGATGAGCTTACCACTGCGTAAGCTTGCCGCTAGCGTAGCTGCTGTGCTACTGCTGGGCGGCGGAGTGACCTTCGGCTTGCGTTATATAGGAGGAAAGGGCGCTTTTGAAACTCATACTCGAGCCAATCAGCTGGCTCATGTTGAAAAGGGGGCTCGCCATACTGTGACTGCCACGAGTGATGATGCTGAGTTTGAGCAGATGGCTGATTATGCCATGATGGACAACCAAGACATCTACGCTTCACTCATCGCAGAGAATTAAGATTTTGAAAGGACAATAGGTAGATACAAATGTAAATAATCAATTCTGGAGACTACAATGAAACAATTGTTACGAAATAGGATATATTTGCTGCTTGTCGTCTTAGTGGCAAGCGTGGGTAGCATGTGCGCACAAACAAAGAAGCCGCACGGAGGTTTTAATCCTCAAAGGTTTGAGGCCGACTTGGAACAGTACATCACCACCAATGCTGGGCTTACACCTCGGGAAGCGGCAAGGTTCTTTCCCGTGTATCGCCAGATGACCAAAAAGATGCGTTCGCTTTTCGACGAGATGCGTCGTTGTCATCAAGTGAACCCAAAGGATGTAAATGCTTGTGCCGAAGCTATTAGAAGACAAGATGAAATTGATATTCAACTCAAAATGTTGCAGCAGGAATATCATTCTCGGTTCATGCTTGTACTGCCGGCCAATAAGGTGCTCGAGATTATCAAGGCAGAAGATAGATTCCATCGCCAGATGTTCAGAAAGATGAGGAAATAAGGAAATGAGGTTGATTTGTAGCTTAAGAGAGTCGCGAAAGTATTATTAACTTAATATTTTCGCGATTTTTTTTTGTTATCTCCCTAATTCTTTGTACTTTTGCAAATAGAAACAAAAACATATAATTAAAATAAAGGTATGTACAGAACGAATACTTGTGGAGAGCTGCGTCTCTCTGATGCTGGCAAGGAAGTAACTCTTGCCGGTTGGGTACAGCGCACAAGAAAGATGGGTGGTATGACATTCGTCGACTTGCGCGACCGTTATGGCATCACACAGTTGGTCTTCAATGAGGCCGACAATAAGGAATTGTGTGACGCTGCCAACAAGCTTGGTCGTGAATATTGTATTCAGGTTAAGGGTACGGTAAGTGAGCGACAGAGCAAGAATCCTAAGATGGATACTGGTGACATCGAAATCCTGGTGAAGGAACTCAATGTGCTCTCCGTGAGCCAGACTCCTCCATTCACTATCGAAGATAATACAGATGGTGGTGACGATATCCGCATGAAATATCGTTATCTCGACTTGCGCCGTCCTATTGTGCGCAAGAACCTTGAACTGCGTCACCGTATGTGTATCTTGATTCGTAACTTCCTTGATAGCAAGAATTTCATGGAGGTTGAGACTCCTATTCTCATCGGCAGTACTCCAGAGGGTGCCCGTGACTTCGTGGTGCCTTCTCGCATGAACCCAGGTCAATTCTATGCTCTTCCTCAGAGCCCTCAGACTTTGAAACAGCTCTTGATGGTGGCAGGTTTCGACCGTTACTTCCAGATTGCCAAGTGCTTCCGTGACGAGGACCTCCGTGCTGATCGCCAGCCAGAGTTCACTCAGATCGACTGTGAAATGAGCTTCGTAGATCAAGATGATGTCATCGACCTCTTCGAGGAGATGGCTCGCCACTTGTTCAAGGAGATTCGTGGCGTAGAGTTGCCTAAGCTTCAGCAGATGACTTGGCACGAGGCGATGAAACGTTTCGGTAGTGACAAGCCAGACTTGCGCTTTGGTATGGAGTTCGTGGAGCTCAAGGATGCCTTTACGGGCAAGGGTAACTTCTCGGTATTCGATGAGGCTAAGTATATTGGTGGTATTTGTGTTCCTGGTTGCGCTGACTATAGCCGCAAACAACTCAATGAGTTGACCGACTTCGTAAAGCGCCCTCAGGTGGGTGCCAAGGGCTTGGTTTACATCAAGTATAATGCAGACGGCACAGTGAAGAGTAGCATTGATAAGTTCTACTCTCCAGAGGAATTGGCAGAAATCAAGACCGTGATGGGTGCCAAGGATGGTGACCTCGTCTTGATATTGAGTGGCGATAACGCCAACAAGACCCGCATCCAACTCTGCTCTTTGCGTCTAGAGATGGGCGATCGCTTGGGCTTGCGTGACAAGAACGTGTTCAAGTGCCTTTGGATTATCGACTTCCCTCTCTTCGAGTGGAGTGACGAGGAGCAGCGCTTGATGGCAACACACCATCCATTCACCATGCCAAACCCAGATGACATTCCATTGCTTGACGAGCATCCTGAGCAGGTACGTGCCAAGGCATACGACTTCGTATGCAATGGCATCGAGGTTGGTGGCGGTTCTCTCCGTATCCACGACACAAAGTTGCAGGAGAAGATGTTCGAAGTGCTTGGTTTCACACCAGAGCGTGCCGAGGCACAGTTTGGCTTCTTGATGAACGCCTTCAAATATGGAGCACCACCTCATGCAGGTCTTGCCTTCGGTTTGGATCGTTTCGTTAGCATCTTGGCGGGACTTGATAGTATCCGCGACTGCATCGCATTCCCTAAGAACAACTCCGGTCGCGACGTGATGCTCGATGCTCCTTCTGAATTGGATCCAAAGCAGTTAGACGAATTGGAAATCAAGCTCGACTTGAAGGATTAGTCCTTAAAGGTTTGCTTGCCAAGCAAATTATATGTTTTTTCCTTTAGAAATTTCTAAAGAAAAAAATCCTTAAAATGTGTTGCGTTTCCTTGACTTATGTCAAGAAATGCAACACAACTTTTTGTAAATGAGCACTTTTTCTAAGAAAAATGCACGAAATTGAAATAAAAGTCTTATTTTTGCAGTCAGATAAAACAAGGAATAGCGAAAAAACGATTCCAATAAATCAATTAGACACTAAATCATGGTAGAAAAGAAAGCAACAACAACAAAGGCAGCAGCAAAGAAGACAGCTGCTAAGAAGGCTCCAGCAGCCAAGAAGACTGCAACAGCTAAGAAGGAAGTACTTTATTTGAACGCTGAGAATGCAGGTTTCCGTGCAGGTGATGTATATCAGGCTTTGGCTGATGCGCAGAAGGCTCTTTCTTTAGCAGAGATTGCCAAGGCAGCTAACATCAGCACTGAGGATGCAATTCTCGGTATTGGTTGGCTTCTTAAGGAAGGTAAAATCAAAGACGAGGACAACAAGGTTGCCCTCGCATAAATATCAATTATCTTAAAGAGCCGCAGTTTCTTAAAGTCTATTAAGAGGCTGCGGTTTTTTATTATATTATTTCAACTAATCTACAATATGAATTTGGACCAAGAGATATTGAATGTGCTGATAGAAGCTGGCGCAAAGGGACTCAAGATAGAGAAAATAGCACGCCACGTTTATAATTCGTGTAACTCGATCTTCACACCTTTGAGTTATGAGAATGTGCATGCCTATGTCGCGCAATATCTCCTTAAAAGTGCCAGAAATCCAAAGTCGATTATCGAGAAGGGCAAGGGCGTGGGAGTCTACCATGTAAACTATAAGAGTGAGGCCGTTATGCAGCTCATGCTTAAATTCTCTTCTAAGAATGCAGAACCACAAGAGGAGGGAGGAGATGCTTTCAAGACTTCTGGCAATAGTCGCGACCTTTTCGAAAAATAGAGCGTTGATTTTTTTTAGGGAATCATTTGACTTGTTCGTAATATAGATAAATTTAGTAACTTAAAAAATAACATAAAATATTATGGCAAGTAGATATTTATTAGGATTTGATGTAGGTTCAAGCTCAGTAAAGGCTTCTCTTACAGATGTAGATAATGGAAGTATTGCCGCTTCGGCTTTCTTCCCAGACCATGAAGCTCCGATCATGGCAGTGAAGACTGGCTGGGCTGAGCAAGATCCGCAGATGTGGTGGGACAATGCCAAGCTCGCTCTTCAGAAAATCATGGCGGAGACTGGTGCCAAGGGCGAGGACATCCTTGCTATTGGTATCTCTTATCAGATGCATGGCTTGGTCTGTGTAGACAAAGACCAAAAGGTGTTGAGACCTAGCATTATTTGGTGCGACTCTCGCGCCGTATCTTATGGAGAGAAGGCTTTCCATGATTTGGGCGAAGACCTTTGCTTGCGTAATTTGCTTAACTCTCCAGGTAACTTTACTGCATCCAAGTTGGCTTGGGTTAAGGATAACGAGCCTGAAATCTTCGATAAGATAGATAAGATAATGCTGCCTGGTGATTATATTGCCATGAAACTTTCGGGCAAGGCGCAGACCACCATCAGTGGACTTTCCGAGGGTATGATGTGGGATTTCAAGGCGAAGAAACCTGCTAAGTTCTTACTTGATTACTTTGGCTTCGACGAGAGCATTCTCTCCGAGATTGTACCTACGTTCGCAGTGCAGAGCGTTGTCTGCAAGGCTGCTGCCGACGAATTGGGTCTGAAAGAGGGTACACCTATCTCTTATCGTGCGGGCGACCAACCTAACAACGCCGTCAGCCTCAACGTGTTCAATCCTGGTGAAATAGCAAGTACTGCAGGTACTTCGGGTGTGGTATATGGTGTTCTTGGCGAGGTGAACTATGACCCTAAGAGTCGTGTCAATACTTTCGCTCATGCCAATTATACTACCGAACTCGACCGTCTCGGTGTGTTGCTTTGCATTAATGGTACTGGTATTCTCAACGCATGGGTACATCGCAACGTGACCCCAGACGTTAGCTATGCCGACATGAACGATTTGGCAGCTACAGTACCTATTGGTAGCGAAGGCGTTAAGATTATCCCATTCGGAAATGGCGCTGAGCGTGTTTTGGAGAACAAGGAAGTTGGATGCTCTATCCGTGGCTTGAGTTTCAACAAACATAATCGTGCCCACATTGTACGTGCCGCACAAGAGGGTATCGTGTTCAGCTTCTGCTATGGCATGGAAATCATGCAGCAGATGGGCATGGACATCAAGAAAATTCATGCCGGAAAGGCTAACATGTTCCTCAGTCCTTTGTTCCGTGATACGTTGGCTGGCGTTAGTGGTGCTACTATCGAACTCTATGAGACTGATGGCAGTGCGGGTGCAGCTAAGGGCGCTGGTATCGGTGCAGGTATTTACAAAGATCACGACGAGGCTTTTGCTTCGCTCAAGAAGTTGGCTGTCATCGAGCCTGATGCTGCCAATGCGCAGGCTTACCAGGATGCTTATCATGCTTGGAAGGATGAGCTTGGAAAACTGTAAAAGCAATAATTTGATAAGGTATATAGTACCTATTTGTGAAAACAGGTATTCCATTTTAAAGGTTTTTAATTGAAAGGGCAGGATTTTTCCTGTCCTTTTTTTGTTTATTACAAATATTTTTGCTACTTTTGCAACAACATCTATAATTATTTTAATATGGCTCATAAAAATAATCACCTCGTTATCATGGCTGGCGGTGTAGGCAGTAGATTCTGGCCTATGAGTACAGTCGACAAACCCAAGCAGTTTATCGATGTCCTGGGTACAGGACGTACACTGCTCCAACTTACCTTCGACCGATTCGAGGGCGTCTGCGATCCTCAGAATGTATGGGTTGTAACCAACAAAAAGTATGCTGCCTTGGTGCATGAGCAGCTACCAGAGATTCCTGAGGGCAACATCTTGCAGGAACCATGTCGTAGGAATACGGCTCCATGTATCGCTTACATCAGTTGGCGTATCAAGGAGAAAGATCCCAAGGCAAACATTGTGGTTTCGCCATCCGACCATATCGTAACCAATGGAAACGAGTTCCGTCGCGTCATTACCTCTGCCTTGGCTTTCACTGCAGAGACCGACAGCATCGTTACTTTGGGTATGAAACCTACTCGTCCGGAGACTGGTTATGGTTACATTCAGGCAGACTTACGTGCCCCTTCCGCTCGTAACAAGGAAATTTTCCGAGTAGACCAGTTCAAGGAGAAACCTAACTTGGAGACTGCTACCCAGTATCTTCAGGACAAAAGCTACTACTGGAATGCTGGCATCTTTGTGATGAGTGCAGCGACCATAGTAAATGCCTTCCGTGTATATCAGCCTGGTTTGGCTAAGATATTTGAGAGCATGCGCAACATCTATGGCACCAACAAGGAACAAGCTGAGATTGATGCTCGTTACCCAGAATGCGAGAATATCTCGGTAGACTATGCCATCATGGAGAAGGCAGAAGAGATATTCGTAATGCCTGCCGACTTTGGATGGAGCGACCTAGGAACTTGGGGTAGCCTCCTGGTGCAGAGTCGCAAAGATGGATATGGCAATGCCGTGATGGGCAGCAATGTTAAAATGGTGGAATCGAAGAATTGCATCGTTCATACCTTACAGGAAAAGAAGGTTGTGGTACAAGGATTGGAAGGTTATATCGTGGCTGAGCAAGACGGAACGTTGCTCATCTGCAAACTATCCGAGGAGCAAAGAATTAAGTTCTTCTCTGAAGATTAAGAAGCTTTGCTTATATTCGAAAAATAGAAATCCCCCTCTATATGTAGCATCTTTGCTTATATAGAGGGGGATAACTTTTATTATTCTTTTTTATAAACTTATTTTTTCTTCAAGCCTTTGTAGATGATGAAGGCAATGGCTACCACGGCAAGTGCCAAGATAACATAACCAATCTCATGGCTGTACTTCACTGCCTGATGGTAAACATCCTGTGTTGTCTTGTAGTCAGTATACTTGTAGATACCCCAACCAATGCAAGCTAGCACGGTGTTCCATACTCCTGCGCCAATGGTGGTGTAGAGGAGGAACTTGCCGACGTGCATTCCTGCCAATCCGGCAGGAATGCTGATGAGTTGGCGAACTGCAGGAACCAAACGACCGAAAATCGTGGATGCAGCTCCGTGCTTGCGGAAAAATTCCTCTGCAGTTTCTACTTTTGTACGGTCGATGAGACACATGTGACCGATACGGCTGTCTGCAAAACGATATATGATAGGGCGACCCACCCACTTGGCTATGTAGTAGTTGATGAGCGCACCTAAATCGGCTCCAATCGTAGCGAATACAACGACAAGCACGAAGCTCATACCGCTACTAGGATCCATGGCCTTCCAGGCTGCTGGAGGTACTACGACCTCGGATGGAAAAGGGATAAACGAACTCTCGATAGCCATAAACAATGCTACTACCCAATAGTTCAGATTATCCAAAATCCATAGGAAAAGATCTGCTGTATTCATGTAGCGTCTGCTTTTTATTTGTTCTTTTTAGCCCAAGCGTCCTTCAGACCGACAGTCTTATTGAAGACTGGTTTCTCTGTGGTAGAGTCAAGGTCTGCCATGAAGTAGCCAATACGCTGGAACTGGAGATATTCTCCAGGCTTCTTGCCGGCGGCATATTCCTCGACGTAGCAGTTCTTGAATACATGCAAACTCTCAGGGTTGAGCAACTCGCGGAAGTCGCGTTCGTCGGCAGATGGATTCTCTACATTGAAGAGACGGTCGTATTCACGAACCTCGGCTTTCACGCAATGGTCTGCTGATACCCAATGGAGCGTACCCTTCACTTTGCGGTTGGCACCTTCCATGCCACTCTTGCTGTTAGGGTCGTATTCTGCCTGAATCTCTGTGATGATGCCATTCTCATCCTTGGTGCAACCTGTACACTTCACTATGTAAGCGTTCTTCAAGCGCACTTCTTTGCCTGGAGTCATGCGGAAGAACTTCTTAGGAGCGTCTTCCATGAAGTCGGCGCGTTCTATCCAGAGGTTTTTGGAGAAGATGATGGTGTGTGTGCCGTCAGACTCATTCTCTGGGTTGTTGATGGCTTCCATTTCCTCGGATTGTCCGTCAGGATAATTGGTGATGACCAACTTTACTGGGTCGAGCACGGCACTTACACGGCAAGCTTTCTTGTTCAAGTCCTCACGAACGGAAGCCTCGAGGAGAGCCATGTCATTGAGAGCGTCGAATTTGGTGTAACCGATGCTGTCGATGAACATTCGGATGCTCTCTGGTGAGTAGCCACGGCGGCGCATACCGCAAAGTGTAGGCATGCGAGGATCGTCCCAACCACTTACCAAGTGCTCGTCTACGAGAGTGTGGAGCTTACGCTTGCTCATCACTGTGTATGTGAGGTTCAGACGGTTGAACTCAATCTGTCTAGGACGGTTGTCGTGCAGGTTGTCGGCTGTACCATCCATCTCCTTCAAGAAGTCGATGAACTTATCGTAGAGTGGGCGGTGAGGCACAAACTCCAAGGTACAGATAGAGTGTGTCACACCCTCGAAGTAGTCGCTCTGTCCATGGGCAAAGTCGTACATAGGATAAGCGTGCCACTTGGTGCCTGTGCGGTGGTGTGGAGTTTGGATGATGCGATACATGATAGGGTCGCGGAAGTGCATGTTAGGGTTAGCCATGTCGAGCTTGGCACGGAGCACCATGCTGCCTTCAACTGCCTCTGGAGTATTCATCTTCTCAAACAAAGCGAGGTTCTCCTCGATAGGGCGATCGCGGTATGGGCTGGCTGTACCTGGGGTGGTAGGTGTGCCCTTCTGCTCGGCAATCTGCTCGGCAGTCTGCTCGTCGATGTAGGCATTGCCCTGCTTGATCATCCAAACAGCAAAGTCCCATAGCTTCTGGAAGTAGTCGGAGGCATAATAGATGTTGCCCCACTTGAAGCCAAGCCACTGAATGTCCTGGAGGATATTTTCTACGTATTCGTTATTCTCTTTGCTAGGGTTGGTGTCATCGAAACGGAGGTTGCAGACACCATTGTACTTCTCGGCTACACCAAAATCCATACAGATTGCCTTGGCATGGCCGATGTGGAGATAACCGTTAGGCTCAGGCGGGAAGCGAGTCTGGATGCGTCCGCCATTCTTGCCCTCCTTGAGGTCTTCTTCTACCAATTGTTCTACGAAAGAGATGCTTTTCTTCTCTTCCTCTTTGTTTTCTTCATTAATTGCCATATTCCAAAAGAATTATTTATTATTTTTATATGCGTGCAAAGATACAAAAATATTTGCTAGTACGGAAATTATCCGGCACTTAATTTGTTATGTGAGGGAATATTCTGCCGATTTGGTGGTTTGGATGCATGAAATGGTGCCAAGTACGAACTTAAAGGGAATGATATTAGGTAAAATATATGTTTTTAAACATATCGAAAAATTTGTTTATTTCACCAAAAAGATGTATCTTTGCCAACGTTATCCTGAATACAATCTTTTTACCTTAAAGAAGGAAACTAATACCTATTTAATAAGAACGCCCCCACTGTGAAGTGAGGGCGTTTCCCTTGTGTGTATGTTATATCGTTCCTACTTTCTGAAAGTCTCATTCTTGATGAGAAGAGTACCTTCTTTCACGTCAATGGTGGCATTCTCAGTCACGTCTGCGTCAATTCCCTTTCTGATGAGCTGGATGTTTACGGTGCTTACCTCAGGCTTGGCAATCAATGCCCACTTGTAATACTCCTTGTCGCAATTGGTGGTCTTTACGCTAAAGTCACTATTCAAAGTGATGACTTCCTTGCCGTCTGGAGTCTTGTAGTCACCGGCAGCTTTCTTCTGGAATGCAGAGTCTGTTATCACAGTTTCCACCTCGGCAGGTTGCTTGGCAGCCTCCTGGGTCTTCTTTTCTGAGCATGCAGTGAATGCGAGCATACCCATGGCGATAGCCATAAATGTTACTTTCTTCATAACCTTTTGTTTGTTGTTAAGTTGTTAATATGAATAATGATTTTGTTTTAATTTGTCCTCTTGTCGACTTGTTTTTCTTATCTTAGTTGTACCCCATAGTACCAGAGTACTCCGCTAGCGCAGAATATTACCCATATACAGACTATGCCAGTTACAATCGGAACATAAGAAAACTTGAGTTGATGGGTTGGCTTAAACTGATCCGTATAGCTTCTCAGGAAGTGCTGAAATACAAAATAATGTATAGTGGCGTAGACAAACCCGATGAAAGTGCCCACCAAAATGTCACCGAAGTAATGCACTCCCAGGTACATGCGAGAGTAACACGTGATAAGTGCCCAGAAACACATGAAGAGCGAAAGTTTGCTCCTCCTCACCAAGTACATGGCGAAGAATGCCATGCTCCATGAGTTGGCTGCGTGTGATGAAGGAAAGCCATGCGAGCCTCCTCGGTATCCTTGCACCACATGTACCAATGGTGATATGGGGTTTTCAAGGTTGCTTGGTCGCAACCTACCCACCATAGGCTTGAGCAGTCCTGAGGCTGTCTGGTCGCAGAACAGGATGATGAGGGTGATAACCACCAGTGTGCTCACCACCACTTTCCATGGGAAGTTTTTGAGCATGACAAACAAAAAACTAGCATAGAATGGAATCCATACGAAACGGTCGGAATATATCATCATGAAATAATCCCAAAAACCATTGTGGAAACCATTGAAGAACAGAAATATTTCCGTGTCCAGATGGTCAAGTTGTTGTATCAGTTCTGTCATCTTTGTGTTCTAGTTTTATTCTGTATTGTGTCTCAACGGAAAATGACGAATGTCTTTTTTGATGGACTATTACTTTATTTCTTTGCAGCCAAGTCATCATACAACTTTTGCAGGTAGGCCATTCCTCGTTTCTTGTTGTAGCCTTTCTGCCCCTTGTCGTAGATCACTTTCTTGCTCATGTTGTCGTATATCAGTGAGTTCTCCTCCGATACAACACCAAAGAGATCGCTGTTGGTAAAGAATGCGAACTTAGGAGTGGCATCACTCAACATGTTCTTGCTGAACTTGAAGTCAGAGTGGTTGACACCCAGTTGCCCGAGTAGAGTAGCAGCGATGTCCTGCTGCGAACCGATGATACCTACTTTCAGTGGACGTGAGATGGCTCCTCCTGTGATGATGAGGGGTATTTGGTATCGACTTCGGTCTCCGTTGTCGAGATGTTCCTTGTAGCCACCCACGTGGTCAGGTACCAATACCACCAAGGTGTTCTTCCATCTCGGCAATTTGCTGTATTGGCGAATAAGAGCTCCCACTACGCTGTCGGTGTAGGCGAAAGCGTTGAGTCGCTTGTCTTTCAGACGATGGTATGGCACATCGAAAGGCTCGTGGCTAGAAGAGGTTTGGAACACACGTAGGATAGGGTACTTGGCGTTCTGTTCGTTCTTGATGTCCTCCATCAACTTGTTGGCGACAATATGGTCGGGAACCCCCCATTTGCTCAGTTTGTCTTCAATGCTGAAATCCTTGTCTGATATTATCTTCTGATAACCTTGCGATACGAGGTATGAACGCTGGTTGCAGAAGTCGGCATCGCCACCATAATAGTAGTTTGCCTGATAGTAGCGGTATTTCTCCAGGCTCTTGGCGATGGATGGCAGCTCTGCGGTCTTGTAAGGGAATCGCATGATGCTAGTGGTCGGCTGTGCTGGGTAGCCGCTCAGTATAGAAACAAGTCCTCTGTCGGTGCGGAAACTGTTGGCATAGAATCTGGTGAAAAGGATGCTTCTCTGTGCGATACTGTCGAGGCATACTGCCACGTCCTTCTGTGTGCCCATGGAGGGAAGAAGGTCGCTGGCAAAGCTCTCCATCACGACGATGAGAATGTCAGGGGTGCCTTTCTTGAAGTTCTCGGCATTGAGCAGCGGATAAGTATTCTGGTCGCTGGTGCTTGTCATCTCGTCGAAAATCTTGGTGGCCTCAGCATCGTCCATGAAACGATATTGGTTTGCGAAATCCTCCTCGTGGTTCAAGCTCTCAAAGAGACTGAAGAGGGGATTGACAGCGGCATGGTTTAGAAAAAGATTTTGACTGAAATATGCTTTGCCTGTGTTGGTGGTAGACACTGTAACTCCTCCTCTTATCGGAAGGAAAAGAAGTGCTGTGAGTAAGAAGAGGATGATGGAGTTTCTGCCGCGATGGCGAAAATCGTCTTCGTAGGCAGTGCGTCTTCCGCCACCAAATTCTCCAAAGCCGTAGTTGCTGTAACGGCTGTGATAATGGCGGCTACTGCCTGTAATCTTATAACGTAGCGCAAAGGTCATCCCCGCAGAGAAAAGTATCCAGGCGATGAATGCTATCAACAATTGCCAAAAGCCAGCACTGGCTAGGGCATCGCCAGGTGAGGTCTTAAAATAAAATAGGGGAGTGCTGTCAAGCGGATACCCCCAGTATGGATATAAGCCTATGTTGAGCACGAATCCGCAAACTACTAGTAACGAAGCGATTGCAAAGTATGTGTTAAGTATAGGTTTAATCAGTTCCTTTCGAAACCAAAAGGTGGTGATAAGCAGGAAGCCGGGGATGATGCTCAAGTACCCTGCCATGGAAAGGTCAAGGGGCAATCCATGCCAAACCACCGAAGGTATGGCACCGAGAATGCTATCGACAGGTTGTTGAGCCGATCCCTTCTCTAGCCATAGAAACAGAGGCTTCTGTAACATAAACATCACTACGAAGGTGAAGTAGGTCTTGATGAAAAATATGATTTGCTTCATGCTTGTGATTCTTTTCTTCTAATTATTAAATCAATTATATTGCAAAATTAGGCAAATTATTCGAAATAAACAATTAATTTGAAGTTTTTTTTCAAAAAAGTGAAGAAAAATTTGGTGGTAATAAATAAAAAGTGTACTTTTGTCGTTGCAAAGAAAAGTATAAATTTATTACGTGCTATGGCTAAATACAATATCCTACCCAAAAAAGAGAAATCAGCAAAATACCAAACTTTGCTGAGTGAAGAGACGAAAGATCGCCTCCGTGATGAGATTTTGCGCTTGTTGGTTACAGAGCGCAAGTATAGAGACCCTGCGTATAGCTCCAAGAAACTTGCAGAAGAACTAAACACGAACTCCAGGTATGTTTCTGCTGTTTGTGCTACTCGTTTCCACAAGAACTATTCTGAACTGGTAAACGATTATCGAGTGAATGATGCAATGTCGTTGCTTACAGATCGCCGTTATGCTAAGATGAGTGTGGAGGATATAAGTGAGATGGCTGGGTTCAGTACTCGTCAAAGCTTCTATGCAAACTTCTATAAGCGCATTAACATGACTCCTCGCCAGTATCGTTTGCTGCATATGAGCTAATCCAAAAGCTATATGTTAATAACGAAAAGGAGCACATGTATAAAGCTTTCCCCAAGTGAAATTTTACTTAAGCTTAGGGAAAGTTTTGTTTTCCCCTAGATGTATTTGTATCTTTGCCGAAGGATAAATCCTGTACTGCGACGAGAAACTTATGTACTGCGTCGGGAAACATAAGTTCTCCGTCGGGAAACATAAGTTCTGCGTCGGAGTACGAAATTTTCTTTTAAGTGTAGAAATTCTTACCTCCTGGAATAGAAAGAAATATACCTAACGACAAATATAAATAAAACAAGAACAATAACTAAAAAAGAAAGGAATCAATATGCTAAAGTACGAATTGCAAGAAATGAACGACCTTCGTAACGAAGGCAAGCACAGAGTGTATCCCAAAATGGTAGTCAATAGAACTATGAACCGCAAGGAGTTCATCAATAGGATGAAGGACTATAATTATGGTACATCGCCAACCGTGACGGAGGCGGTGTTGTCGAATGTGGAGGATATGTTGGTGAACATGCTCTCCATGGGGTACAATGTCAACTTAGGCAACCTCGGCACCTATTCTGTATCGTTACAATTCGAGGACAAGAAACCTACGGAGTTGCAGAGCGAGAAAGATAAAATGCTTTATCGCCATGTGGGGGTAAAGGGTGTTAATGTCAAGGCTACTGCGGATTTGGCTAAGAAGGTGAAACGTGAGGTCGACCCATATCTTGAGCGAGACTTGGGTGTTGTTAATCGTGTCCAGACGAATGAGTTCACTCTGGAGGAGCGTATCGCCCGGGCATTGAAGGTAATTGATGCAAATGGCTTCATCTGTCTTTGGGAATACGCGACCCTCAACAATCTTAGCCGTTCTGCAGCTTCCAAGGAATTGAAAAAGATAACTGCAGACAAGTCTTCGCCGATAGACTATCGAGGAAGTCATAGCCATAAGGTCTGGGTGCGGAGAAAGATGGATTGATGGTGTGGTTAATTGGGCATGAAAAATCCCAGGGCATTTGCTCTGGGATTTTATGGTTATCTAAAGCTTGCTCCAGTCCATCTTGCGGATGAAGGCGAGAGTCTGCACCCAGTTGCAGTCCAGGCAGAACTGAATGGGGTAGTCGAAGCGCTGGTTGTAGGCCATCGTGGTAGCCGTGTCGGGGTCGTGGAACAACTTGTGGTCGTATGTGGCCTGCTTGAACACGCGCGCCACCATCGGCTTCTCCTTGTCCTTCGCCTCGGCGAGGCGCTTCTGGAAGAGCGTGATGTAGACGCTCATCGAGTAAGCCTGCTCGTTGAGGAACTGGATGCGCTGGTTGATGCTGTCGGGGTTCGCCTTCTTGTCGAACATCAGGAAGGCGGGCAGTATCTTATTGCGCTGGTAAGTCATCGCCTCCCACTTAAACATGGCGGTCTTGCGTTCGTCGAGGCTCTTCGTCGTGTCGTTGATGATGCGGTCGGAAGAGCGGATTATCTCGTTGAGCACGTCCTGTGCGCCCGCCTTTACCGAGATGAGGCAGAGCGCCAGGAAGAGCAATATATATTTTCTCATAGATATATGTATCGTTTCTACATTATTATATAGAAAGCCCGCAAAGGCTTACTTAATTATATATGAAGCCCGCAAAGACTTACTTAATTATATATGAAGCCCGCAAAGACTTACTTGGTGTGGCGCACCAGGAAGATGCTGTGGTCGATGCAGCTAGGCAACTCCTCCTTGTAGTGGGTCACCATGATCATCGTCTTGTTCTGACGCTTGCAGAATGCCTCGATCACGTCCTTCACCAATCGGCGGTTGCGGTTGTCGAGACCATGCAGCGGCTCGTCGAGAATCAAGAGCTCCGGGTCCTTCACGAAGGCACGTGCCAGGAGCACCAGTCGCTGCTCGCCGCTGGAGAGCTTGAGGAAACCACGGTCTTCCATGCCTTCCAGTCCGAACACCTTCATCCAGAAGCGGCACTTGTCCATGTCCTCTTCCTTGGGCTTCACGTAGAGTCCCACTGAGTCCATCAGTCCGCTAGCCACGATGCGGATGGCTGGCAGGTCGCGCTGGTAGGAGCGGTGCAACTCTGGCGAAACGTAGCCGATGTGCTTCTTGATGTCCCAGATGCTTTCGCCGCTGCCACGAGGGTTGCCGAAGAGGGCGATGTCGCAGGCGTAGCTCTGTGGGTTGTCGGCACAAACGAGGCTCAGCAGGGTGCTCTTGCCGGCGCCGTTCTGTCCGCTCAGCGCCCATCGCTCGCCGTTATTCACCGTCCAGTCGAGGTCTTTCAGGATGATGCGCTCGCCGTACTGTATGCGCACCTTGTTCATCTTGACCACCTCAAGGGCGTGGTAGTCGCGCTCGCTCACGGGCAGGTCGATGATTGCCTGCTCCAACTTTGGGCTCAGCACTCGGTCGGGCATCGGTGCTCGGTGCTCCAGGTATTGCTGCTTGGTGACCTTTGGCAGCACTCGCATGTCCTTCACCTCCACTACGTGGGTGATGAAGTCGGGAATGTCGTCGCTCTTGCTGAGCACGAGGATGATTTGCAGGGCTCGCTCCTGGGCGAGGGTCTTGAGGAGAGCCTTGAGCTGGTCGCGGGTGTCGGCGTCGAGACCGATGAAAGGGTTGTCCATGATGAGCACTCGTGGCTCTGAGAAGAGGGTGGAGGCGAGCTTAAACTTGCGCAGCTCGCCGCTAGAGAGCAGGATGGTATACTTGTCGAGCAGGTGCTCCATGTGGAAGAGCTCGTAGATGTGCTGTTGCAGCGCACGTCGTTCGGGGGTGTCGTCGCCTGCCATCTGGTAAGCCTCCTCCAGCTTGTCCTTCACCACGGGCGTGTTCTCGTCGATCTCCAGCTGGTTCCAGCGTTGCTGCAGGAAGTAGGTGCGGTCGTTGTCGCCGCCATAGGTGTCGCGGAAGGTGATGTACTTGATGTTGTCGCTCACCATCGGCTTCTGGCTTGGCGAGAAATCGTATTCTGGGTCGTGCATCAAGAGTGGGTGACGACCCACGATGATGTCGACAAACATGGATTTACCTCCTCCGTTAGGTCCCACGATGGCGATGTGCTCGCCGTCGCAAGCCTCAAAGTTCACTGGCTCTGCCATACGCCACTCGGGCATACGGGTTACGCCGTCCTTGATGCTGATTATCTTTTGCATTTTCTTATTATCTTTTTCTTGTTTTACTTATGTGTTGTCCTGTTGAGCGCAGCCAGGAGTTGCGCCCTCGGCCCGGTGATGCCTGCGTTGCCATCTATGCGGCTTGCGTTCCTGGTGGCGAAGTCCTTCCAACTGTTGTAGCGCTTGGCGTCGGTCTCGGGTCTGCCCATCTGCAGGAAGTGGCAGTAGGCTGCGCCAAGGGCATCGGTAGCGTCCATGAACTTAGGCATTTCTTCCTCCTTGATACGGAGCATGCGTTGCAACATCGCCGCCACTTGCTGCTTCGAGGCCTGTCCCTGTCCCGTGATCGCCATCTTGATTTTCAGCGGCGCATATTCGTGGATGGGCACGTCGTGGTGGATGGCAGCCGCAATGGCAACTCCCTGCGCCCTGCCCAGCTTGAGCATCGACTGCACGTTTTTGCCGAAGAAGGGAGCCTCGATGGCCATCTCGTCGGGCAGGTAGGAGTCGATGATGCCCGTCACCCGCTCGAATATCTTGCCAAGCCTCAGGTAGGGGTCTTTCTCCTTCCGCATATCGATGACACCCATCACCACCAGCTCCGCCTTGTTGCCCACCACCCGGATGACGCCGTAGCCCATCACGTTGGTTCCTGGGTCGATGCCGAGGATGATTTTCTCGGTTTTCGTTTTCTTCTGAATCATGTTCTTTCTTCTGATGCGAATCTTGCCTCATCTTTGGCGATAAAGGCTTTTTCTTACAGAGCTTTTATCGGTCCATATAAGGATTGTGGGCTAGCTCCTCGCCGATGGTGGTTTGCTCGCCATGGCCTGGCAGCACCTTTGTCTCGTCGGGCAGCTGACCTAGGTGGCGCAGGCTGTTGATGATGCGGAACATGCTACCGCCAGGGAAGTCGGTCCTGCCGATACTGCTGCGGAAGAGCGTGTCGCCCGAGAAGAGCACGTGCTCCGCCTCGCAGTAGAAGCACACCGAGCCGTTGCTGTGACCTGGGGTCTCGATGATGGTCAGTTCGTGGTCGCCCACCTTGATGACCTCGTCGGTCTCGAAGAAGTGGTCGATGGGTGGGAACTTGGTGTCGAGCTTCATGCCGTAGAAACTCTCCGCTTGATGGTTGAGGTTCTTCATCAGCTTCTCGTCGCCAGCCGAGACCTCGGGCTTCAGCCCGAACTCAGCGTAGATGGTGTCGTTGCCGAAGTTGTGGTCTAGGTGACCGTGGGTAACGAGCAGATGCACTGGCTTCAAGCCGTTCTCTCGAATATATTGGGTGATGGCTGTGCGCTCCTCTGGATAGAAAGCACCACAGTCGATGATGGCGCACTCCTTGGTGTCGTCGCTTACCACGTAGCAGTTCTCCTGCAACATGTTGCACTGGAATCTTTCAATTTTCAACATATTTTCTAAGATACTTATAAATAATCTATGATAAAACGTTTAAATATTTTCCAACCGTACGGTTAGAATAGTCCAACACGCCCTGAAAGGGCAGAAGCACCTAGCTCAGGGCAACGCCCTGGGTTGATGTCGGGATTCAATGCGCCCTGTAAGGGCAAAAGCATTAAAAAGCCCCTATCAATATAACGCTTTTGCCCCTTCAGGGCGGCAATCTTGCTTGCCTATTAACCTAGGGCATAGCCCTAGGTTAGGTGCTTGTGCCCTTTCAGGGCGACAATCTTGCTTGTCTATTACCTAGCTCGGAACATAGACCAGCTGCTTGTCCTCTGCGAACCAAGGCTCGTCGAAGAAGGAACTCAGGGGAGTGATTTCCGAAATCTTGTAATACTGCTTCAGCTCTTCCTTCAGATTGCCGCCCTTCAGGCAGAGCAGACCATTGGGCAGGGCATTGTGGCTCTCCCGCTTGAAGTTCTTCTTGATGATTTTCATCAGGTCGGGCAGCTGCATCACGGCACGGCTCACCACGAAGTCGTACTTGCCCTTCTCGTCCTCGCCACGCAGGTGCTCCGCCTGGAGGTTTTTCAGACCGATGGCACTCGCCACCTCGTTGCACACCTTGATCTTCTTGCCCGTGCCGTCGATGAGCTTGAACTTGCAATCGGGGAAGAGGATGGCGAGCGGAATGCCCGGGAAGCCGCCTCCACAACCGAAGTCCAGGATCTCGGTGCCCGGACGGAAGTGGATGGCCTTGGCTATTGCCATGGAGTGGAGCACGTGGTGCTCGTAGAGGTTGTCTATGTCCTTGCGGCTTATTACGTTGATTTTGGCGTTCCAGTCGCGGTAGAGCTCGTCGAGCATCGCCACCTGTCGCTTCTGTTCCTCGGAGAGGTCTGGGAAATATTTTTCGATGATGTTCATAATCTTTTCGTTATTTTCTTGCTTGATAATATCTTGTTTCTTGAAAAACCTTCTAGCTTAAGAAGTATATTTCTGACGAAAACCTTAAATATATTAAGGTATAACTAGCTTGCAAAATTACTAAAAGCCATAGACATGGCAAAATTATTTGTTGTTTTTTTATATTTTTATTACAACTATAGTGTGAAAATGATAAAAAATATGTAACTTTGCACCCGAATTTAGAAAACAAATAGGATAAAATGATCAAGGCAGCACTTTTCGACTTAGACGGCGTCGTGTTCGACACCGAGTCGCAGTACACCATATTCTGGGGCATGATAGGCAAGGAGTATCATCCTGAGATGCCTGACTTCGCCCATCGCATCAAGGGGCAGACCCTCGTGCAGATTTACGACGGCTATTTCTCCGACCCTCAGGCGTTCGCCCACATCGAGGGCTTCACCGACCCGGAGAGCGAGCAGCAGAAGATTACTGCCCGCCTCAACGAGTTTGAGATGAAGATGGAGTATCCTTACATTCCTGGCTTCGAAAAGTTCGTGGAAAACTTGAAGCAGCATGGTGTAAAGACCGCTGTGGTAACGAGTTCCAACAACCAGAAGATGCTCAATGTGTATAAGCACCACCCAGAGTTCAAGGGATATTTCGACCGTGTGCTCACTAGCGAGGACTTCGACAAGAGCAAGCCCGACCCTGACTGTTATCTGAAGGGTGCCGCTTGTTTCGGCGCCGACCCGAAGGAGTGCGTGGGCTTGGAGGACAGCTTCAACGGACTGAAGGCTGTGCGTGCCTCCGGGGCTTTCACCCTAGGGGTCTCCACCACCAATCCTGCTGAGAGCATCCAGCCTTACGCCGACTATGTTATCGCTGACTACCAAGGCTTTGACTACAATAAGTTAGAGCAAATCGTTAATGCGAAAAAGTAGCAGGTCATATTGTTTGAACGAACAAAACTCTTATAAATAATAAAGAAATGGGATATTTGTCAACCGATAAGAAGAAAATTACGGTAAAGACCTTCGCCGAAATGAAAGCTGCCGGCGAGAAGGTCACCATGCTTACAGCTTACGACTATACTACTGCGGGCATCATCGACGCAGCAGGAATAGACAGTATATTGATAGGCGACTCTGCCAGCAACGTGATGGCTGGCAACGCCGACACCCTGCCCATCACGGTAGACCAGATGATTTACCATGCCCGCAGCGTGGCTCGTGCCTGCAACCACGCCCTCGTGGTGTGCGACATGCCTTTCGGAAGCTACCAGATAAGCCGTGAGGAGGCGCTTCGCAACGCTTGCCGCATGATGAAGGAATCGGGCGTGGATGCCCTCAAGCTGGAGGGCGGCGTGGAAATCGTCGACACCATCAAGGCGCTTGTCGACGCAGGCATCCCCATACACGGCCATCTCGGACTCACCCCGCAGAGCGTGCATAAGTTTGGTGGTTACGGCATCCGTGCCAAGGAAGAGGCGGAGGCAGAGAAGCTCATCAGCGACGCCATCGCCCTCGACGAGGCAGGCTGCTTCGCCATCGTGCTGGAGAAAGTCCCAGCCAAGTTGGCAGCCGAGGTGAGCCGACAGGTCAAGGCGGTAACCATCGGCATCGGTGCCGGCAATGGTTGCGACGGACAGGTGCTGGTCTACGCCGACGCCATGGGCATGACCCAGGGCTTCAAGCCTAAGTTCCTGCGCCATTTCGCACAGGTGGGCGAGGAGCTCACCAAGGGCGTGAAGGCTTACGTCGATGCCGTCAAGGCGGTGGAGTATCCTAGCGCCGAAGAAAGCTATTGATGTCGAAGAAAACTATTGTTTCTTAGACAAATAAAGCTATTGATATTGAATTGAAAACAAAGACAAAATGGACACACAAAACACTCCCGTACACATCAAGTTGTGGCACCATGATTTCTGGAGATTGTGCTTTGCCAACCTCCTGCTGATGATGAGCATCTACATGCTGATACCGATGATGCCTTTCGAACTTTACCATTTGGGCTATCAGCCCGTGCAGGTGGCTTCGGTGGTGGGCAGCTATGGCCTGGGCATCTTCGTGCTTGGCGGCTTCTGTTCGTTTCTTGTGCAACGCTACCGCCGCAACCGGGTGTGCCAATACTCGATAGCGGGCATCGTAGTGTGCCTTTTGTCACTCTATTATATGCACTTCGTACTCGGGCATGAACCCGAGTACGGGTTGCTCATCGCTGCCCGTTTTGTGCTCGGGGCTTTTCTCGGTTTGGCTCAGATGACCCTGTCGAGCACGCTCATCATCGATACCTGCGAGTCGTTTCAGCGCACCGAGGCAAACTATATCACGGCTTGGTTTTCTCGATTTGCGCTAGCCCTAGGGCCTATGGCGGCTGTGCTTATACTGCAAGTGTTTGGGGTGCAAGGAATTATCTTAGTGGCTTCAGCTTGCGCTTTGGCATCGTTGGCTTTGGTCAGCTTGGTCAAGTTTCCCTTCAAGGCACCTGGCGAACACATGCACAAGTTGAGTTTTGACCGCTTCTTCTTGCCCCAGGGATTGCCGCTTTTCGCCAACATCGTGTTGATCATGGCTGTGGCGGGATTGGTGCTCAGCGTACCTCACTCAGCTGAGTTTTACCTGATGGTTACCGCAGGCATGGTGCTGGGAGTCTTGGCGGAGAAGTTTGCCTTTGCCGACGCCGATCTGAAGAGCGAAGTCATCACCGGACTGGTTCTCCTCGGTGCCTCGTTGCTCATCTTGGCATCCAGCAACGATGCCGCCATCGCCTTCATCTCACCTTCCTTGTTGGGTTTTGCCCTCGGCATCATGGGCAGCCGTTTCCTGCTGTTCTACATCAAGCTGGCGAAGCATTGCCAGCGAGGCACCAGCATGAGTTCCTTCTTCCTAGCGTGGGAGTTTGGACTGAGCCTGGGCTTGTACGGAGGCTTTCTGCTACAGGACAAGCCGATAGACCTGGCGTTGCGCGCCGACATGAAGCCCCTGCTCAATGTGGCTACGCCGCTCATCATCTGCGCAGGCATCGCCCTCACTGTGGTAAGCCTCTTGGCTTATAATTTCCTCGTACACCCTTGGTACATGAAGCACCGCAACAGATAGCTATTCTTTAAAAGTTCCTAAATATAGCTTTTCTGAAACATTTTTAATATTATTTAGATTCCCAGATTCGCTTTTGTGGACATTATTCAGTACTTTTGCGTTTGTTTTACGGCAGTGGGCTACCAACAAGCCCATTTTGCCGAGATTTCATAAGAGTTAAAACGTAAAAATATTATAGAATTATGGCAGAATCCATTGATATCCGTGAACTGAACATCCGGATAGAACAACAGAGTCAGTTTGTTACCAATCTGGTAATGGGCATGAATAAGGTCATCGTGGGTCAGAAGCACCTCGTTGACTGTCTCCTTATCGGTCTTCTCTCCGACGGCCACATCCTCTTGGAAGGTGTGCCTGGCTTGGCGAAGACCCTCGCAATCAAAACTTTGTCGCAGCTCATCAGCTCAGAGTACAGCCGCATCCAGTTTACCCCGGACTTGCTGCCTGCCGACGTGATCGGTACGCAAATCTATTCGCAGAAGGACGAGGCGTTCCATGTGAAGCGTGGACCGGTGTTCGCCAATTTCGTGTTGGCTGATGAAATCAACCGTGCCCCAGCCAAGGTGCAGAGTGCCTTGCTCGAGGCGATGCAGGAGCACCAGGTAACCATCGGCGAGCAGACCTTTAAGTTGCCTAACCCTTTCTTGGTGATGGCTACGCAGAACCCGGTGGAGCAGGAGGGAACCTATCAGTTGCCTGAGGCTCAGGTGGACCGTTTCTTGCTCAAGGTCATCATCGACTACCCAACCATCGAGGAGGAGAAGCTCATCATCCGTGAGAACATCCAGGGCGGACTGCCACAGGTTTCGCCAGTGACGACAGCAGAGGAAATCCTCAAGGCACGCGAAATCGTCAACGAGGTTTACCTCGACGAGAAAATCGAGCAGTACATCGCCGACATCGTGTTCGCCACTCGTTACCCAGACCGTTACGGACTGGGCGACCTCAAGGAGATGATCACCTTCGGCGGAAGCCCTCGTGCCAGCATCTCCCTCGCCAAGGCAGCTCGCGCCTACGCCTTCATCAAGCACCGTGGCTACGTCATCCCAGAGGATGTGCGTGCCGTGGCTCACGACGTGCTCCGCCACCGCATCGGACTCTCTTACGAGGCTGAGGCAAGCAACGTGACGAGCGAGGAAATCGTTAGCCGCATCATCAACAAGGTGGAAGTGCCTTGATGCGACAAAGGGTGAATCGAACGAATAGTGAATAAAACAGTGCCTTTCCATCGAGGCACTTATAACATCAAAAAAACGACAAAGCGTTGGATACACAAGATATTTTAAAAAAGGTTCGGAAGATAGAAATCAAGACCCGCGGTCTGAGCCAGAACATCTTCGCCGGTCAGTACCACTCTGCCTTCAAGGGCAGGGGAATGGCATTCGCCGAAGTGCGCGAATACCAGTACGGCGACGACGTGAGAGACATCGACTGGAACGTGACGGCTCGATTCCATCGCCCCTTCGTCAAGGTGTTCGAGGAGGAGAGAGAGCTTACGGTCATGCTGCTGGTGGATGTCAGCGGCTCCCTTGATTTCGGCACGATGCACCAGATGAAGAGAGACTTGGCTACTGAGATTGCCGCGACCTTGGCTTTCAGCGCCATCCAGAACAACGACAAGATAGGTGTCATCTTCTTCTCCGACCGCATAGAGAAATACATCCCGCCCAAAAAAGGACGCAAGCACATCCTCTACATCATCCGAGAGATGCTCGACTTCCACCCTGAGAGCCAGCGCACCGACATAGGACAGGCTCTCGAATACCTGACCCGGGTGATGAAGCGGCACTGTACGGCCTTCGTGATCAGCGACTTCTACGACCAGAAGGACTATCAGCACACGTTGCAGATAGCTAACCAGAAGCACGACGTGGTAGGCATCCAGGTGTACGACCCTCGTGCCAAGATGCTGCCCGACGTGGGACTGCTCAAGGTGATGGACGCAGAGACGGGGCACGAGATGTACATCGACACCAGCTCCAAGCGACTGCGCCAGGCGCACACCCAAAACTGGCTGATGCGCCAGGACAACCTGCGCAAGATGTTTGCCAAGAGCAAAGTGGACTGGACGTCGATAGCCACCAACGAGGACTTCTCGAAGGCGCTCCTCTTGCTGTTCAGGCAAAGGGAATAAACAAAAACTTCAATGTAAGAGACAATGAAAGTGAAGAATATCATATTGGCGATGGCTCTCATGCTGCCTGCCGCGCTGAGCGCACAAGAGGTGGAGCAACGCATCGACTCCCTGCAGATGCTGATAGGCGAGCAGACCATCTTGCACCTTAAGGCAACCACCAGGCGTGGCAGCAAGGTGCAGATGCCGTCTTTCAAACCCTCGCAGCAGTTGACACCAGGCGTGGAAGTGGTGGAGCAGAGCCAAGGCGACACCGCCCAGATTGGCGACGACCGCATGGTGGTGAGCCGCGACTATACGCTTACCTCCTTCGATGAGAAGGTTTATGTCATTCCTGCCCTCAACGTGAAGATTGACGGCAAGAACTACCATGGCAACCCGCTCGCCCTGAAGGTGTTCACGGTGCCAGTCGACACGGTTCATCCCAACCAGTTCTATCCACCCAAGGGGGTGCAAGACAATCCCTTTCTCTGGAGTGAGTGGAGCTCGATGTTCTGGTTGAGCGTATTGATGCTAATCATCTGTGGCGCATTTGTTTATCTGCGCAACCGACTGAAGAACAACAAGCCTATCATCACCCGCATACGCATCATCAAGCGTGTGCCAGCACATGAGAAGGCACTCAACGAGATTCAGGTCATCAAACAGCAACACACCGAGAACCTGGAGACGCAGAAAGAATATTATACCCGTCTCACCACCACGCTGCGCGAATACATCGTGAGCCGATTCGGTTTCAACGCCATGGAGATGACCAGCGCCGAAATCATCGACCGACTTCGCTCCGCAGGCGACCAGAAGATGATCGACGAGCTGAGGGAACTCTTCCAGACCGCCGACCTCGTGAAGTTTGCCAAGTACGAGACGCAAATCAACGAGAATGACGCCAACCTGGTGAACGCCATCAACTTCATCGACCAGACCAAGACCGATGAGCAAGTGAAGGAAGAGAAGGTGGTTCCGCAGTTGAGCGAGAAAGACCAGAAGCAGCAACAGCAGCGTCATCTCATCAAGGCTTTGCTCTGGGTGAGCGCCATCGTGGCTTTGGCATTGCTGGCCTACATCATTTACAATGTGGCAGAACTGGTGATGTAACAGAATAAGAAAAAGTAAACACAGAGAAGAAAAAATGGAATTTGCAAGTAAAGGATATTTCCTATTGCTCCTTTTGCTGATACCATACATACTATGGTATTTCCTCTATAGAAAAAAGAGCGAGCCTACGATGCGCATGAGCGACACGAAGGTGTACCAATATGCGCCCAAGAGCCTGCGCGTGCGCCTCATCCACCTGCCCATGGTGCTGAGATGCGTGAGCTTCGCGCTCATCGTGTGCGCCATGGCACGTCCGCAGACTCATTTCTCATGGGACAACAAGACGGTGGAGGGCATCGACATCATGCTTGCCATGGATGTATCCACCTCCATGCTTGCCGAGGACTTGAAGCCTAACCGCATCGAGGCAGCCAAGGATGTAGCCACCGAGTTCATCTCGGGACGTCCGAACGACAACATCGGCTTGACCATCTTTGCCGGCGAAGCTTTCACCCAGTGCCCGATGACCACCGACCATGCGTCGCTGCTGCGACTCTTGCAAGACACCCGCACCGACATCGCCGCCCGTGGACTCATCGACGACGGAACTGCCGTGGGTATGGGACTCGCCAACGCTGTGAGCCGACTGAAGGACTCCAAGTCGAAGAGCAAGGTGGTGATTCTCCTGACCGATGGTAGCAACAACATGGGCGACATCTCGCCAATGACTGCCGCCGAGATAGCCAAAAGCTTCGGTATCCGTGTATACACCATCGGCGTGGGAACCAACAAGGTGGCTCCTTATCCAATGCCTGTGGCGGGAGGCGTGCAATACGTCAACATACCTGTGGAAATCGACACGCAGACCTTGCGAGACATTGCGCAGACTACCGACGGCAACTTCTACCGCGCCACCAATAATGCGGAGCTGAAGAAGATTTACCGTGACATCGACAAGCTGGAAAAGACCAAGTTCAACGTGAAGCACTTCGCCAAGCGCTACGAGGCTTACCAGGTGTTTGCCCTCGCCGCCCTGCTGGTACTGCTGGTGGAGGTATTGCTGCGCGTAACCTGGTTCAGAAGAATACCATAACGCAAGTACAGGAGGACACTATAAAGTAAAATAGGTTCTCATCAGGAAATGAGGTAGACTCATTCACTGATGTAAGCCATAGATTAAATACGAATATAAGATGTTAAGATTTGACGATCCCATATATCTCTGGTTGCTCCTAGTGATCCCGGTACTGGTACTGGTGAGATTCATCGGGTGGAGAAGGAGAAAGGCTAAGATGAAGAAGCTCGGCGACCCTGAGCTCCTCAAACAGTTGATGCCCAACATCTCGAAATACCGTCCTACGGTTAAGTTCGTGCTCTTGTTGGCTGCCATCGCCCTGCTCGTGGTGATGGTGGCTCGCCCGCAGATGGGCAGCAAGATTTCACACGACAAGCGTAACGGCATCGAGACCATGATTTGTCTCGACATCTCCAACTCCATGTTGGCAGAGGACGTGGCTCCCTCTCGACTCGACAAGAGCAAGATGCTGATAGAAAACTTAGTGGACAACTTCAACAACGACAAAATTGGACTCATCGTCTTCGCAGGCGATGCCTTCGTACAGTTGCCTATCACTACCGACTATGTGTCGGCAAAGATGTTCCTGCAGAACATCACCCCAGGCCTCATCCAAACCCAGGGAACCAACATCGGCGAAGCCATCGACTTGGCAACGAAAAGCTTTACCCAACAAGACAACGTGGGCAGGGCCATCATCGTGATAACGGATGGAGAAAACCACGAGGACGGTGCCCTGGAAGCAGCACAGGCTGCCAACAAGAAAGGCATCAACGTCTTCATACTGGGCATCGGAAGCGGCAAGGGCGCCCCAATCCCTATGGGCGATGGCTCTTACCTGAAAGACCATGCGGGCAACACCGTGATGACCGCCCTCAACGAGCAGATGTGCCGACAGTTGGCACAGGCAGGAAAGGGACAGTATATCCACGTAGACAATACGAGCGATGCGGAGAAGGCACTCAACGACGACCTCTCGAAACTGCAGAAAGGCGACATGACGAGCGTAATCTACAGTGCCTACGATGAGCAGTTCCAGGCAGTGGGAATCCTGGTCATCCTCTTGCTCATCATCGAGGTCTGTCTGCAGGAAGTGAAGAACCCGTTGCTCAAGAACGTGAAGTTCTTCAAAAGAGAAATCAAGAAACATGAATCAATACGAGACATGAAGTAATGGGAGATATGAAGAAATAGTAATGCGAGATATGAAGAAATTATACAACATATTGTTGATTGCGATTTTCCTGATGGTTGGTGTTGCCCACTCTGTAGCCCAGAGCGACCGCAACTTCATCCGTGAGGGAAACCGTGCTTTCAAGGCTCAGAAATGGACTGCTGCCGAGACCCAGTACCGCAAGGCAATCTCTAAGAACGGAAAGAACCCCCAGGCGGTCTACAACCTGGGATGCGCCCTACTGATGCAGCAGAAAGACTCTGCCGCCATGCAGCAATTCCAAAATGCGGCGCAGTTGGAAAGCAATAAGTTCCGCCGTTCCAAGAGTTACCACAACATGGGAGTCATCATGCAGAATCATCGTGACTACGCCAAGGCCATCTCTTGCTACGAGCAGTCGCTCCGCCTCAATCCACAGGACAACGAGACCCGCTATAATCTTGCCCTCTGCAAGAAACTGCTGAAAAACAACAAGCAGAACAAAAACCAGAACAAGAACAACAAGGACAAGAACAACAAGGACAAGAACAACAAAAACAAGGATAAGAACAAGCAGAACCAAGATAAGAACAAGAACGACAAAAACAAAGATCAGAACAAAGACAAGAACGACCAGAACAAGGACAAAAATCAAGATAAGAACAAGCAAAACCAGAACAAGAACCAGCAGAACCAGGACAAGATGAGCCGTGACAATGCTGAGCAACTCTTGAACGCAGCCGTGCAGCAGGAACAGGCCACCAAGCAGAAACTGCAGAAAGCCATGAGCCAGCCACGACGCAAGGCTTACGACAAGAACTGGTAAATCATATAGAAAAAACAAAAATAGAGAAATCTAGAGTACAGAAGAAATTCAAATGATATGAAAAAGATAGGTTGGTATTTGATGATAATGATATTCCTGCTGGGCTACCAAGTGCGTGTGGCGGCTCAGCAAATATCCGTATCCGCTCCTTCGCATGTGGCGGCGGGAGAGAACTTCCGTGTGGCTTATACCATCAACGCCCGTGACGTGGAGGAATTCCGCATGGGAGGTGTGCCTGAGGCATTGGAGGTGATTGCTGGGCCTTACACATCGCAACAGTCCAGTTACCAGATGATCAACGGACACACGTCTTCCTATTCTTCCGTCACCATCACCTACACGCTCTATGCTGCCAAGAATGGCAGTTTCACCATCGGAGCCTCGCATGCGTTGGTGGGTGGCAAGAAGTTGACTTCACGTGCCGTCAAGGTTACCGTCTCTGGTCACGCAGCCAGAGGCAACGGTGCTCCTGCCATGCATGGGCAACAAGACGACTACGACCAACCTCGCATGAAGGCAGCCGGAAGTGCCATTTCGGGCAGTGACCTCTTCATCAAGGTCACTGCTAGCAAGAAGAACGTACACGAGCAGGAGCCAATCTTGCTTACATATAAAGTCTACACCCAAGTGGAACTCACCCAGTTGGAGGGCAAGATGCCTGACCTCAAAGGATTCCACACACAGGAAGTGCCACTGCCTCAGCAGAAGACTTTCCACACTGAGACCGTGAATGGCAGACCTTACAAATGCGTTACCTGGAGCCAGTATGTGATGTATCCCCAGATGACGGGCAAGCTGCAGATTCCTTCCATCACCTTCAAGGGCATCGTGGTTCAGCAGAACCGCAACGTAGACCCTATGGAAGCTTTCTTCAATGGTGGCTCTGGCTATGTGGAGGTCCACAAGGACATCAAGGCACCCGGCATTACCCTGCAGGTGGATCCGCTGCCACAGCGCCCAGCAAACTTCTCGGGTGGAGTGGGTAAGTTCAACATCTCCGCTTGCCTCGACAAGAAGGAGGTGAAAGCTGGCGAGCCTATCACGCTGCGTGTCATCGTGGGAGGCATCGGCAACCTGAAACTTTTGAAGCAGCCTGTGGTCAACTTCCCGAAGGACTTCGATAAGTACGATGCCAAGATTACCGACAAGACCCGCCTTACCGCCAACGGCGTGGAGGGCAACATGATCTACGATTTCCTGGCCGTGCCACGCAACCAAGTCGATTACACCATTCCATCGGTAGAATTCACTTATTATGACACCAGCCTCAACAGCTATAAGACCATCAAGACCCAGCCGTTCAATATCCATGTGGACAAGGGCGATGGTTCCTCCTCTAGCGACCAGGCTGACTTCGGCAACCAAGACAAGGACATCCATGCCATCAAGCTGGGCAAGACCCATTTGCACGATTTCGACAGCATGTTCTTCGGCAGCTTCGGCTATTGGACGAGTCTCCTCGTTCCACTGGCAGCCTTCGTGGCGTTGCTCATCATTTTCCGTCGTCGTGCCATCGAGAACGCCGACATCGTGAAGATGCGCTCCAACAAGGCCAACAAGATAGCTACCAAGCGACTGAGAAAAGCCAACCAGCTGATGTTGCAGGGCAAGCAAGCCGAGTTCTACGACGAGGTGATGAGAGCCCTCTGGGGATACATGAGCTACAAGTTGAACATGCCTGCTGAGCAGCTGAACAGAGACAACATACGTGAGAAACTCGCCATCCACTACGTGGGAGACGCTACGGTGGAGAAGTTTACTTCCGCCCTCGACGAGTGTGAGTTTGAGCGTTACGCCCCAGGCGACCCGGCAGGCAATATGAACCGTACATTCGAATCGGCTATGACTGCGATTATGGAAATAGAAAATGCAATCAATGAGGCACGAAAGACACGTAAGAAGCATCCGGCAGGTTACTCCTTCGTGCTGACTCTCTTCTTGATGCTCGGCTTGGGCTCTTTGTCTGCCCAGGCTGTCACCAAGGACAATGCCGACACTGAGTATCAGAAAGGCAATTACCAACAGGCTATCCGTGACTATGAGGACATCCTCAAGTCGGCAGGTGTTTCTGCCGATATTTATTACAATCTCGGCAACGCCTATTATCGCACCGACAACATCACCAAGGCTGTGCTCAACTATGAGCGTGCCCATCTGTTGTCGCCAGGCGACAAGGACATCGAGTTCAACCTGCAGTTTGCACGCAGCAAGACCATCGACAAGATTACGCCCGAGAGCGAGATGTTCTTCGTGACCTGGTACAAGGCTTTGGTCAATTTCACCAGCGTTGACAATTGGGCGAAGACAGGCATCCTCTCCATCATCTTGGCGTTGGTCTTGGTGCTGGTCTATCTGTTCGCCCCACACATCGTGCTCCGCAAGATAGGTTTCTTCGGTGGAATCGCCTTCCTGTTTGTCTTCCTGTTGAGCAACCTCTTTGCTTATCAACAGAGGCAGAGTCTCGTAAACCGCACGGGTGCCATCATCATCGCTCCTTCGGTCAACGTGAAGAAAACTCCATCCACGAGCAGTGCTGACCAATACGTGCTCCACGAGGGTACTCGCGTCGACATCACCGACAAGACCATGAAAGGCTGGAGAGGCATCAAGGTGGGAGATGGTCGCGAAGGTTGGATTGAGACCAAGCAAATAGAAGAAATTTAAATAGCCCAACTTGGAATAATAGAAGTAAGAGCTAACGTAAATTAGAAAGAGACAATAAGAAAGAAAATGGATTTCAGTAGTATACAGGATATTGACTTGCAAGTGTTGCAGTGGTTCAACGGCAGCAACAACGTGGTGCTCGACCAGATGGCTCAGCTCCTTACCTCGGGACTCACATGGATACCGCTTTACATCGTTCTCTTCATCATCGTGATGCGCAACAACGAGACGATGGGGCAGATAGCCTTGATAGTGGGAGCGGCTATAGTTTGCGTGCTGTTTTCCGATGGCTTGGCAGATGGCGTCATCAAGCCTTTGGCTGCCAGGGTGCGCCCTGTGAACGACCCGACGATCAAGTACAGCCTACACATCGTGAGCCACACGTTGCTCAAGGATTTCAGCTTTTGCTCAGCCCACGCCGCCAACACGATGGCACTCGCTGTGTTCTTCTCCCTTCTGGTAAGGAGCAAGATGGTAACCTTTACGTTGCTTGCCTGGTCGCTGCTTAATTGCTGGACACGCCTTTACTTGGGCGTTCATTACCCTAGCGACATCCTTTGCGGGCTCTTGCTCGGCATCATCATCGGGCTGGTGGTTTACCTCGTGTACCATCGCTTGTACAGCCGAATATCCCCAAAAATCAAGTACATCTCCAACCAGTATACGAGCACAGGCTACGACCACGACGACATCGACATTTTCATGACCGTCATCATGGTCATCCTGCTCTACGTCATCATCCGTGGCATCATCATGACCTATTATGTTTAAGGTAAGGTGCATCATCAATTTTTAGACAAGACAAAAGATAAGACAATGGATACAAAACATATAAAGATAAGTGATTATAATTACGATTTGCCAGACGAGCGAATCGCCAAGTTCCCAATAGCGCAACGCGACCACAGCAAACTCTTGGTCTACAAGCATGGGGAGGTGAGCGACGACGTGTTCTACCACCTTCCTGAGTATTTGCCGAAGGGAGCCTTGATGATCTTCAACAACACCAAGGTGATTCAGGCACGTCTGCATTTCCGCAAAGAGACGGGAGCACTCATCGAAGTGTTCTTGATGGAGCCTGCCGAGCCAACCGATTACGAATTGATGTTCCAGACCGCAGGTCATTGCTCTTGGCTCTGCATGATTGGCAACCTGAAGAAGTGGAAGGAAGGAAGCTTGAAGCGTGACTTCGAAATCAAGGGTCACAAGCTTACCCTCAGCGCAACGATGCGCCGTGGCAACGATCTGCCTGCCGAAGCCCAGGAACTGATCGCCAAGGGCGGCGGCACCAACTATTGGGTGGATTTCGACTGGGACAACGAGCATGTTTCGTTTGCCGAGATTCTCGAAACGGTGGGCGAGTTGCCTATTCCTCCTTACTTGAACCGCAAGACAGAGGAAAGCGACAAAACCACTTACCAGACCGTCTACTCCAAGATCAAGGGTAGTGTGGCTGCACCTACGGCTGGTCTTCATTTCACCAATGCCGTGCTGCAAGACCTCGATGCCCATGGCATCGACCGTGAGGAAGTGACCCTCCATGTGGGTGCTGGAACCTTCAAGCCTGTGAAGAGCTTGGAGATTGAGGGGCACCAGATGCACACCGAATACATTGTGGTGCATCGCCGCAGCTTGGAGAAGCTCATCAAGCATGAGTGCAAGGTCATCGCCGTGGGAACTACCAGCGTTCGAACCATTGAGAGCCTTTATTACATGGGAGTGCATCTCATCAAGCATCCTGATGCCAACGAGGAAGATTTGCACGTGAACCAATGGGATCCATACGAACTTTCCGAGAATGGAAATCTCGTTGGCGGAATTTCCCCAATGCAAGCCATCCAAGCCATCATCGACTATCTAGACCGAAATGGACTGGAGGCGCTTCACAGCAGCACGCAGATCATCATCGCACCAGGGTACACTTATAAGATCGTGAAGATGCTCGTCACCAATTTCCATCAGCCTCAGAGCACCTTGTTGCTCTTGGTAAGTGCTTTCTTGCATGGTGACTGGAGAAAGGTGTATGATTATGCCTTGGGTCACGACTTCCGTTTCTTGAGCTATGGCGATTCTTCGTTGCTGATTCCTTAAGCCGAAGTTTAGCGGATTTTATGCTTTTGCCCTTACAGGGCGCTTTAATTACAAAATATCTACCCAGGGCGTTGCCCTGGGCTAGGTGCTTTTGGGCTTTCAGCCCGTGTCAATCGAACAGATAAGATAATCTGAGTATTAAATACAAACAAAGAAAAAGATAAATGATTTCAGTAGAAGGACTGAAAGTGGAATTTGGCGTGAAGCCGCTTTTCCACGACGTGAGCTTCGTCATCAACGACCGTGACCGCATCGCTCTGGTGGGCAAGAACGGCGCGGGCAAGTCGACTATGCTCAAGATTCTCTGTGGATTGCAGAAACCAACCGATGGCGTGGTGGCTATCCCTAACGACACCACGATAGGCTACTTGCCACAGGTGATGAAGTTGCAAGACGACACCTCGGTGAAGGAGGAAACCAGAAAAGCTTTCGCCCATAATACCGAGATGAAGGCTCGTCTTGACAAGATGCAGCAGGAAATGGCAGACCGTACCGACTACGAGAGCGAGAGCTATGCTCAGCTCGTGGAGAAGTTCACCCAGGAACATGAACGCTACATGATGATGGGTGGTGAGAACTATGAGGCGGAGATAGAGCGAACGCTTACGGGACTGGGATTCACACGCGAAGACTTCGACCGCCCTACCAAGGAGTTCTCGGGCGGTTGGCGTATGCGTATCGAGTTGGCGAAGATTCTGTTGCAGAAGCCTGATGTCTTGCTCCTCGATGAGCCTACCAACCACCTCGACATCGAGAGTATCCAATGGTTGGAGCAGTTCTTGGCGCAGAGTGCCAAGGCGGTGGTCTTGGTGAGCCACGACCGTGCCTTTATTAATAATGTAACCAACCGTACACTGGAGATTACCTGCGGCAGGGTGGAAGATTATAAGGTGAAGTACGATGAGTATGTGGTACTACGCAAGGAACGCCGTGAGCAGCAACTCCGTGCCTATGAGAACCAACAGAAGGAAATAGCCGACATCAAGGACTTCATCGAACGATTCCGTTACAAGCCTACCAAGGCTGTTCAGGTGCAGAGTCGCATCAAACAGCTGGAGAAAATTGTACCCATCGAGGTTGATGAGGTGGACAACAAGCAGATGCACCTCAAGTTCCCTCCATGCTTGCGAAGTGGCGATTATCCAATCATCTGCGACGAGGTGCGCAAGGATTATGGCTCGCATACCGTGTTCGACCATGTAACCTTCACCATCAAGCGAGGTGAGAAAGTGGCTTTCGTGGGTAAGAACGGCGAAGGTAAGTCTACGCTCGTGAAGTGCATCATGGGCGAGATTCCATTTACCGGTACGCTCAAAATAGGACACAACGTGCAAATTGGCTATTTCGCACAAAACCAGGCGCAGCTCCTCGACGAGAATCTCACCATCTTCCAAACCATCGACAATGTGGCAACTGGCGAGATGCGCCTCAAGGTAAATGACCTCTTGGGTGCCTTCATGTTTGGAGGCGAGACTTCTGAGAAATACGTCAAAGTTTTGAGTGGTGGAGAACGCAGTCGTCTGGCGATGATCAAGCTTCTCCTGGAGCCTGTGAACCTCCTGATTCTCGATGAGCCTACCAACCACCTCGACATGCAGTCGAAGGATGTGCTCAAGGAAGCCATCAAGGCTTTCGACGGCACTGCCATCATCGTGAGCCACGACCGTGAGTTTTTGGATGGATTGGTCGACAAGGTTTATGAGTTCGGCGGTGGCAAGGTGCGTGAGCACTTAGGCGGAATCTATGATTATCTGCGTGCCCACAACGCTGAGAACATCAACCAGGCAATCGCCAACCAGCAAGCAGCCTCATCCTCCATCAATAATTCCAATGCTTCCAGCCCTGTCAACGGACAGTCGGCTGCAACCCCATCCCTGTCAGCGGATGGAACCACGGGCAAGCAGAGCTATGCTGAGCATAAGGAACAGCAGAAGAAAATTCGCAAGGCGGAGAAAGCGGTGAAAGACTGCGAGACGAAAATCGCCAAGATGGAGGCTCGCAAGAAGGAAATCGACAACTTGCTGATGAAGCCTGAGAATGCCACCAACATGGAACTCGTGACAGAATACACAGAGCTCATGAAAAGTCTCGACGAGGAGAATGAGAAGTGGATGACCCTGTCGGAGGAACTAGAAGAGGTGTCGAAGGGATAAACATCGGTTTATTCCGAATCTCTTCTAGCAAAATAGAGTAGCAAGACATTCAATTTTAACGTTAAAATATAAAAGTAACATTATGAACATGAAAACAATTCTCCCGATGATGATGATGGTAGCCATGCCTCTGGCAGCTGCTGCCCAAAGCAACTCGGGACTTGTCATGAGCAATCTTGACAAGACTGCAAAGCCAGCCGATGACTTCTATCAGTTTGCTACTGGCGGATGGCAAAAAAAACACCCATTGCCTGCTGCCTACAGCCGCTTTGGAAGTTTCGACCAACTGGCTGATGATAATAACAAGCGTATCAACTCCATTCTTTCCGAGCTTCAGAAGAAGACCTATAAGAAGGGAACCATCGAGCAGAAGCTCTCTGACTTCTATAAGTTGGCTTTGGACGTAGACCGCCGCAACAAGGACGGAATAGCCCCTGTGAAGCCTATCCTCGATGAGATAGCCTCAGCCAAGACCAAGGCTGAATTGCAAGCTATCCAAGTGAAGTATGCTTCAACCTATAGCCTCGGCTTGGGATATGGCACAGGCTTCGGTGCCGACGAGAAAAACGTAACCATGAACATCTATGGTATTAATCAGGGCGGCTTGACGCTTGGCTCAAAGGATTACTACCTCAACAATGACTCTGCTACCGTGGCTATCCGTGATGCTTTCAAGCAGTACATCTCAACGATGTTCCAGCTCTACGGATTCTCTGCAGCTGACGCTTCAGCAAAGGCACAGGCAATCTTCTTGCACGAAACAAGTCTTGCCACCATCTCCAAGAGCCGCACAGAGCTACGTGACCCACAGGCTAACTACAACAAGATGACTCTTGCTGAGTTCCAGGCTAATTATCCAAACATTCCTCTTGAGGCAATGGCAAATGGCGAGGGCATTAAGAGCGCAGACATCCAGGAGATGATTGTAGGTCAGCCTTCTTTCTTGGCTGGTTACGACAAGATTACAGCCGCAGAGGATGCGGAGACCTTAAAGGCATTGATGGAATGGAGCGTCATCAAGAGCTCTAGCGCTTACTTGACCGATGAGATTCGCGAGGCAAACTTCGACTTCTTCGGCAAGACCATGAGCGGACGCAAGGAAGACTTCCCTCTTTGGAAGCGTGCCACCAACCAGGTGGATGCTCAGATGGGTGAGGCTCTCGGTCGCATCTATTGCAAGAAATATTTCCCAGAATCTTCCAAGAAGATGATGGAAACTTTGGTGAAGAACCTACAGGTGAGTCTCGGTCAGCGCATCGATGCACAGACTTGGATGAGCGACACCACCAAGGCTGCCGCACACCAGAAGCTCGACAAGTTCTATGTCAAGATAGGCTATCCTAACAAGTGGACCGACTATAGCAAACTCAACATCGACCCTAGCAAGAGTTTCTACGAGAACATCCTTGCTTGCCGCAAGTTTGCCAACGACAAGGAAATTGCAGAGAAAGCAGGTAAGCCTGTAGACAAGGACGAATGGTTTATGACACCTCAGACGGTCAACGCTTACTACAATCCAACTACCAATGAGATTTGTTTCCCTGCTGGTATCTTACAGTACCCATTCTTCGATCCTAAGGCAGACGAGGCATTCAACTATGGTGCCATCGGTGTCGTAATCGGTCATGAGATGACCCACGGATTCGATGACCAGGGTCGTCAGTATGATGCCAGCGGCAACTTGAAGGACTGGTGGACAGCTAACGATGCCAAGGGCTTCGAGAAGCGTGCAGACCTTTACGCCAACTTCTTCAGCAACATTAAGGTGTTGCCTGACTTGAACGCCAACGGTCGTTTCACTCTTGGTGAGAACCTGGCAGACCATGGAGGTTTGATGGTAGCCTTCAATGCCTTCAAGAATGCCACAGCCAAGAAGCCATTGAAGAACAAGGATGGCTTCACACCAGCCCAGCGATTCTTCCTCGCTTACGCAGGCGTTTGGGGCCAGAACATCACCGAGCAGGAGATTCGCAACCGTGTGAAGAACGACCCTCATGCCCTTGGCAAGTGGCGTGTGGATGGAGCCCTCCCACACATCGACGCCTGGTATGAGGCATTCGGTGTAAAGCAGGGCGACAAGATGTTCATTCCAAAGAACGAGCGTCTTGAACTTTGGTAAAACGTGTTTTCCTACGAATATTTAAGGATGCTAAAGAAATTTAGCATCCTTTTTTCTTTTAAGTCGCTTATTTTATGTAACTTTGCAAACAAAATAAAGAAAGGAAAGAAAAAATATGCCATTAAGATTACCAGATAAGCTTCCAGCCATCGAGCTGCTGAAGCACGAAAACATCTTTGTAATGGACGAAAGCCGTGCCCATAAGCAGGAAATTCGCCCATTGAAAATTTGTATCCTCAACCTCATGCCGCTGAAGATAACCACCGAGACAGATCTCGTGCGTCTACTCTCTAACACGCCTTTGCAGCTGGAGGTATATTTCATGAAACTGAAGAGCCATACACCAAAGAATACACCTATCGAGCACATGATGATGTTCTACAAGGATTTCCAGGAACTCTCCAAGCAAAAATTCGACGGAATGATAGTTACGGGTGCCCCAATCGAGACGATGAAGTATGAGGACGTGGAATATTGGTCGGAGATTACTGAGATATTCGACTGGGCTCGCACGCATGTCACTTCCACTCTTTACATCTGTTGGGGAGCCCAGGCAGGGCTGTATCATTTCTATGGCGTTCCTAAGTATCCACTTAAGAAGAAAATGTTTGGAATTTTCCATCAGAAACCTCTCGATCCATCGTTGCCAATCTTCCGTGGATTCGACGATATTTTCAATATGCCGCACAGTCGCCATACGGAGGTGCGCCGTGAGGATATTGAGAAGGTGCCAGGACTTGACATCATTGCTGAGTCGCCAGAGAGCGGCGTGAGTATCGTGATGGCTCGTGGCGGTCGTGAATTCTTCGTAACGGGGCACTTGGAATATGCACCGAATACGCTCGACAAAGAGTATAAGCGAGATATGGGAAAGCGTGATGATGTAGACATGCCGAAGAACTACTATTATAACGACGACCCAGCCGAGGAGCCTCTGGTTACGTGGCGTGCTCATGCCAACCTCTTCTATAGCAACTGGATCAACTATTACGTTTACCAGGAGACACCTTATAACATCGAGGACATCAAGTAAAAAGCGATGTCAAGATAAGCGATGTCAAGATAGGAGAATTATAGCAATTAGAGCTAGAAAATAATAACAGGGATTATTTATAAGATTTTTTTATATGAGAACTTTGGAGTTGTTGGCGCCAGCCAAAAATTTGGAGTGTGGAATTGCTGCCATAGACCATGGCGCAGATGCAGTTTACATCGGGGCACCTCGCTTTGGTGCTCGTGCTGCCGCTGGCAATTCGCTTGACGACATCAAGCAATTATGCGATTATGCGCATCAGTTTGGTGCCAAGGTACACGTCACCGTCAATACTATCATCTATCAAGAAGAGTTGGAAGACACGCTTAAGATGATTCAACAGCTTGACCAAATAGGGGTTGATGCCCTCTTGTTGCAAGACTTGGGCGTTCTCTCTGAGATTCGTGCAAACAACTTGTGGAGTAGGGAGTTGCATTCCAGTACCCAATGTGATGTCCGCACTCCGGAAAAGGCTTGGTGGCTCACCACTTTGGGGTTCAATCGTATAGTGTTGGCTCGTGAACTTTCACTCGACGAAATCAAGGCCATCCATCAAGAAATTCCCGACCGTGAGATTGAGGTTTTCGTTCATGGTGCCCTCTGTGTCTGCTATTCTGGTGTTTGCTATGCTTCAGAAGAATGTTTCGGTCGCTCAGCGAATCGTGGCGAATGTGCCCAATTCTGCCGTATGAAGTTTGACTTGCTCGACTCCAACAATAAGGAAATAGAACATCAGCGTTATCTGCTTTCGCTCAAAGATCTCTGCCAGATTGGTCATCTTCAGGAACTTGCCGATGCTGGTGCCAGTTCTTTCAAGATAGAAGGACGACTCAAAGATGTTTACTATGTGAAGAATGTAGTGGCAGCCTACAGTCGTAAACTTGACGAGATAGTAGCTGCTAATCCTCGTAAATATCGTCGTGCTTCAAGAGGGCACGTGGAATATAATTTTGAGCCAAACCTCATGAAGACCTTCAACCGAGGTTTCACTAATTATTTCCTGAAAGGTCGCCAACCAGACATCGCCTCTTTTGATACCCCTAAGGCTATGGGAGAGTATGTGGGAAAGGTGAAGGAAATACGAGGTAATATTTCTTTTAATGTTTCGACTGTAACCAGTTTTGTCAATGGTGATGGGCTTTGCTTCATCAACGATGACAATGAACTGGAAGGCTTTCGCGTGAACCGAGTGGAAGGCAATCGCCTCTTCCCATTCCGTATGCCAGAGAACCTACATCCAGGAACACCGCTCTATCGAAACAATGACCGTGCATTTGAGGCTCTTTTGTCACGCAAGTCTGCTGAGAGGAAAATCCTATTGGTCATCGCTTTGGAACCAGTGCAAGAAGATGCTTCCATCGGACAGAAATCTGGTATAAAAGCTGTAGCAAATCTCATGTTGAGCGTTCATTTCGACGAAGGCACCATCATGAAGAAAGCAGAAATATTCAAGGAGTTCCCGCTTGAGCCAGCCAAGCGTCCGCAAGGTGACAACATGAAGCTTCAGCTCAGCAAATTGGGAGAAACTATCTATGAGGCTTTCGACGTGCAATTACTAAAGGGCATGGAAAATTACTTTGTCCCTAACAGTGTGCTTTCTTCCATTCGTCGAGAATTGATAGAGTCACTCAATCAGAGCAACAAGGACAATTTAGACAAGTCCTTAGCCTATGGCTATGACAGAATGCTCTTCAATAATGGCTATGGTTTCAGTCAGCCTGGCGAACATAAGATGTCTCAAGAAGAGTTGACTTGGCAGCCAGAGTATGGCAAATGGGGTTATCTCTATAACATTGCTAATTTTAGCGCAGATGCCTTCTATCGTGACCATGGACTGCAAAATGTACAGCCAGCATTCGAGCTAGGGAAGGATGATTATGCCAAGAAAAATAATGAGTTGCTTATCATGCAGTGTCGCCATTGCATACGCTACTCTCTCGGTTATTGTGTGAAGCGGGGTGGAATGAAACCGACATGGAAGGAACCTCTCTATCTGCGTCTTGGTGATGGCAGAAAATTCCGGTTGGAATTTAAGTGCAGTGAATGTCGGATGAACATATGCAGTGAACATGAAAGTTAAACAGAATTGTATGGTGATGATAATGCTGTTGAGTTTTGTATGGGTGCTCAGCAGTTGTTATCATCGCCAAATGCCTCGTCTGCAACATACAGCAGTAGAGTATAGCAACAAGCAACTGGATTCAATATCCTTTGTTGAGACCCACCATTACTCTAATAAATTTAACTTTGTGGTTTTCAAGGATTCACTTACGTTACTGAAGCAACAGCCTGAGGAATTTCTGAGCCATCTGCCGATAGACTCATTCTCGGTAAAGAAGAATCGACTTCTTGTGGTAACAGACATTCGTATGGTTCCTCAAGATTCTATTGATTCTGTATGGGTTCAACTTGCCACTGAAGATAATAAATTTGGATGGATTCATGAGTCTAGTATGCTGCCAAAAGTTGTACCAGACGACCCAATTTCGCAATTTATCATGACATTTAGCAATGTGCATCTGCTTATTTTTCTAGTCATCATTATTTTGATAGCCGTGGCTTATTGGGTGAGAAAGATATTCCATAGCAATGCTAAGATTGTACATTTCAATGATATTGACTCTCCTTATCCTATGGCATTGGTACTGATGGTTGCTGCATCTGCCACATTTTATGCGACATTGCAAACCTTTGAGCCTAATGTTTGGCAACATTTCTACTTTCATCCTACGCTCAATCCATTTGCCGTGCCACGCATCTTAGGTTTTTTCCTTTCCACGGTATGGGCTATTCTCATATTGGGCATCGCATGTATAGACGAAGTGCATCAGCGACTCAACTTTGGTGATGGGGTACTTTATTTGGGAAGCTTGGTCAGTGTTTGTGCTTTCGATTACATTATTTTTAGCATTACAACATTATATTATATAGGATATTTGATATTAGTGGCGTATTTTATCTTTGCGATACGCGCTTATATAAAAAGAGATAAGTAAACTTTCTGTAAAAAGTTTACTTATCTCTTACAAGAAATCAATAATTTTATCTCAAAGTTTTACCCAGGGCCATGGCAGCAACCACATCAGCTCCTAATGCTTTTAGCTTATCTATGAATCGACAAATCGAGCCACCTGTTGAGATGAGGTCATCGAATACTAAAACTTTCTTTTCTTCAAAATAAGGCTCATCAACTTGGAGTGTGTCTGGTTTATCTTCATCATCAATTACCTCGTAACTGAAGTGATCATACGCATTTTCCATACCCGTAGACTTGCATACCGCTATGCTGAAACTCTTAAATCTGCGCTCCGTATGGAATTTTTTCGATGCTGGAATACATACCAATGTTAAGTCTTTGGTTTCTGTTCCAAAAACTTCATTGATGTGAAGAGTTACCATCTTTATAACTTCTTGGAGCGCGTGTTGATGGTCCATCTCCGTTGTTAACTCCGAATTACCTTTGAAATTAGAGATTAGGTTGCGATCTTCCCATTCCTTATCTGAAAGTTCGAAGGTGCCAAATGCGTTGTAAGCTGCATAATTGACCAGCCAAGTAAAATGGGTGCCATTTGGAAGCATCGGCCATTCTAGAATTTTTTTTGTATATTCTGCCATGTCTATAGATTTTATTGAGAATTTCTTATTCGAAGCATTGTGTCTATTGAGCATTTGCTCCTTCCTTAATATGTGCAAATTTAGACATATTTTTTCTAAATAGCAAGTTTTTCGGCCATAATCTGCGTTTTTTATCATTAATTTGGCATTTTTTCAGTAAAGAGCTTTGATTTTCTTGTTTTTTCTCGTAACTTTGCATACAAAAAAATATAACATACCATTACATTATGACGAGAAAATCAAAAATTCATGAGTTAAGAGACTACTTTATCATTGCCTTGGCAATGATTGAGGGCAGTATAGGCCTCAACATTTTTCTCCTTCCAAACCATATTACAATGGGTGGAGTGGGAGGTATTGCGTCTATTGTCTGTTGGGGATTTGGTATTCCGGCTTCATTTACTTATTTAGCACTTAATGTGTTTCTCCTTCTGATAGCCTTCCGCATCCTTGGTTGGAAATTCTGTGCCAAGACGATTTACGGGGTTGCCATCTTTGCAATTTGTACGCGTATTATTGAAACGCATACGATAGGCATGACGCCACTCTTGCATGATCAACCGTTCATGGCAACTGTCATTGGAGCTTTTTTCATGGGTAGCAGTGCAGGACTAGGACTATCCTGTAATGGCTCGACTGGGGGCTCGGATACTGTCGCAGCGATGATTAACAAATATTATAACATCTCGTTAGGACATGCTATCATGATTTGCGATTTAATTATCATTACCAGTTCATATTTAGTATTGCGCTCGTGGGAAATGGTAATATATGGTTATGTGTGCCTATTCGTGATGTCTATCAGTGTTGATCATGTTGTGAACACGTTGCGCCGTTCTGTACAATTTTTTATCATTTCAGATAGATACCTTGAATTAAGTGCTGCAATCAATACAGCCGCAGATCGTGGATGCACCGTAATGGACGGTCATGGTTGTTATAGTGGCAAAGATGTCCACATGTTGTTTGTCTTGGCTCGCCAACGGGAATCAAGTAAGATTTTTCGTCTTATAGATGAAATTGATCCAACGGCGTTTGTCAGTCAAAGCGCAGTCATTGGTGTGTATGGTGAAGGCTTTGACCGATTCAAGACAGGCAAATTATCCAAGCCACACAAAAACGTCAGTAATATTACTAACGGACGTTATGATAAATAGAAGATAAAAGCAAAAAGAAAGCCCGTAAAGACATCTTGCTCTAGCGAATGTCTTTACGGGCTTTCTTTTTGAGCTTATGTGGAAGACTCAGATATGGTATTTTCCTTGATAATGGCGCTTTGACCTCACAGGTGCTCCATGAAACTCACCTCCGCCAATACTTCTGCCGCCATGGTAACTTTCGTGGAAGCTTGCTCCGCCACTATACTCACTCCAGCGAGCTCGGATGCGGTCTACGTAATCTGCGGTCTCTGCCCCTCGCATGTATCCAGACTTAACAACAGGATCGCTGTAATAGGCTGGTTGTGACAAGCGTAACACATATTCTCTTACGCTTCCCCAATTATAAGGATTGCCTCCATACTTGCGAGTCAGCGCCATGGCATCACGCACATGATGGAAGCCACCATTATAGGCAGCCAAAGCAAAGAACACTCTTTGGCTTGGATCGCCGACATCAGAGAAGTGTCCCTGCAACTCAGCCATATACCTAGCCGCTGCTGCCACATTGCTCTCTGCATCATGCACCATGCTCATCGGAAGTCCTAGGTGGGCTGCCGTCGAAGGCATGATTTGCATCAGCCCGCAGGCACCAGCCCACGACTTGGCGTTAGCATCGAAACAACTCTCCTGGTAGCATTGTGCCGCCATTAGTCGCCAGTCCATCCTAGCCGTTCCACTATAACGTTGGAATAAGTGGTCATAGCGAGAGATAAGCCCTTTGCTTCGGTTTAAGAAAGGGGAATACACATGTCGAGTGATGCTTCGGGTGGACAGCAACCATGACTCCTCACGCTTTACCTGGGCTATCATCTGAGGTTTGAACCACGAGTTGAGCGTATCTGCAAGACTCTTGTTGCCTGCCGCCACAGCCCACTGGGTACGAGTGCTGTCGGGAGTGACGCCACAGAAAAGTAGCTTATCAGTCGTCTTCCTTGGCAAAGGGACGGCAATCACGTCACCTTCTCCCTTCTGAAGCTTGTTTACCATCTCGGCGGTGTCCTTGCATTCCTCCACTCGTAGAGAAACTCCAATCTGCTGTGCAAATTTTTCGCAAAGCAAATATTGCAATCCCATGCCATGATTGTGATAATCATAGTAAGTTGTTGGCCCATTCACGGTGAGCATTATCATCTCTCCGTTCTCCAAAATATCATCAAGCGAGAGCCCCTTTGGCTTGCGAGAGGCAGCCTGCACGTTGCTTTCCCCATCGTCCATAGCATCTACTTCCCCCACAGGACTGCCCCATGGAGTCAACTCGGTTTGCGGCTTTTTATCAGCACAACTTCCAAGCAAAATGAGCGCATATAACGCGTATAAATATACCTTATTCATATTATCGAGTGCAAAAGTACAAAATATTTTGCATATAAATGAAGAATTATTTGTTTATTCTAACAATTTTGTGTACTTTTGCAATGAATTTCAAACAAAAAGAAGAAATATGTTACGAATTGCAGTACAATCAAAGGGTCGTCTTTTCGATGACACCATGAATCTTTTAGCCGAGGCAGACATCAAGGTGAGTGCCTCTAAGCGCACCCTTTTGGTGCAGGCAAGTAATTTTCCACTTGAGGTGCTCTACCTCCGCGATGATGACATTCCTCAGAGCGTGGCTTCCGGCGTTGCCGACATTGGTATCGTAGGTGAGAACGAATTTGTGGAGCGTGGCGAGAATGCACAGATTATCGACCGTCTGGGATTCAGCAAGTGTCGCTTGAGCCTTGCTATCCCTAAGAAGATAGACTATCCAGGGCTCAAGTGGTTTAATGGCAAGAAGATTGCCACATCATACCCTAACATCTTGCGCAACTTCATGAAGAAGCAGGGCATCAATGCCGACATCCATGTCATCACAGGCTCTGTAGAAATCAGCCCGGGCATAGGATTGGCAGATGGCATCTTCGACATCGTAAGCTCAGGCTCTACCCTCGTGAGCAACAACCTTGCCGAAGTGGAGGTCGTGATGAAGAGCGAGGCATTGCTTATCGGCAACTGGAACATGGACGACGAGAAACATAAGATTCTCAACGAGATGCTCTTCCGTTTCGAGGCAGTACGCTCGGCGCAAGACAAGAAGTATGTGATGATGAATGCCCCTAAGGCAAAAGTGGAGGAAATAACCAAGGTCTTGCCGGGCATCAAGAGTCCTACCATCATCCCTCTTGCCGACGAAGACTGGTGCTCTATCCACACCGTGCTCGACGAGAAACGTTTTTGGGAAATCATCGGTAAGCTGAAGGAGCTCGGTGCCCAGGGCATCTTGGTGACCCCTATCGAGAAGATGATTCTTTAAAAAGAAGACAATAGACAATAGACAGCATATATTAATAATGAATAAGGGCTAGCAACCTTTGGTTCATTATCATTTGTAATTAATAATTTTAATTTGGAATGAAGGTAATTAAGTATCCTGCAAAGGAAGAATGGAGCGAGATTGTAGAAAGACCACACCTCGATGTGTCGCAGCTTAATGCGACCGTGGAAGGTGTACTCGATGATGTGAAGAATAATGGCGACGAAGCCGTGAAGCGTTACGAGGAGAAGTTCGATCATGCCCATCTCGATTCTTTGGCTGTAACTGAGGCCGAAATCGAAGAGGCTGAGCGATTGGTATCCCCAGAACTCAAAGACGCTTTGCACCTCGCCCATCATAACATTGCCGCATTCCATCAAAGCCAGAAGTTTGAGGGCAAGAAAGTGGAAACTTGCCCAGGCGTGACTTGTTGGCAGAAGAGTGTGCCTATCCAGAAAGTGGGTCTTTATATCCCTGGAGGTACGGCTCCGCTTTTCAGCACCGTGTTGATGCTCGCTACCCCAGCCAAGATTGCTGGCTGTGAGGAAATCGTGCTCTGCACGCCTCCAAACAGCGAGGGCAAGGTGAATCCTGCCATCCTCATGGCTGCCAAAATAGCTGGAGTGAGCAAGATTTTCAAGGCTGGTGGTGTCCAGGCCATTGGTGCCATGGCTTATGGTACCGAGAGCGTGCCTAAGGTTTATAAGATTTTCGGACCAGGTAACCAATATGTGATGGCTGCCAAACAGCATGTTTCGCTTCACGATGTGGCCATTGACATGCCTGCCGGACCATCTGAGGTGTGTGTCATCGCCGACGAGAGTACCAACACAGAGTATGCAGCTGCCGACTTGTTGTCGCAGGCAGAACATGGTGTTGACTCGCAGGTGTTCTTCATCACAACCTCTGAAACCAAGCTGGAGGAAGTCATCGACGAAGTTCAAGTTCAACTGGAGCGATTGCCACGTAAGGAGATGGCGCAGAAGTCTTTGGACAACTCGAAGTTTATCCTCGTACACAACGTTCAAGAGGCTATCGACCTGAGTAACACTTATGCGCCTGAACACCTCATCATCGCCACTCGCGACTACGAGATTCTAGCCACGATGGTGGTCAACGCAGGCAGCGTGTTCCTTGGCAACTATGCTTGTGAAAGCGCTGGTGACTATGCAAGCGGCACCAACCACACTCTCCCAACCCATGGATATGCACTGGCTTACAACGGCGTGAACCTAGACAGCTACAACCGCAAGATTACCTTCCAGCATCTCACGGAAGAAGGCATTCGTAACATAGGAGATGCAGTAGTAACCATGGCGGAAAACGAGCAGTTGGAGGCACATGCCAATGCCATGCGAGTAAGAGTTAAGGACGTGAAGGGAACCTTATAGGTTTCCCTTTTCGTCCATCGTATAGAATATAAACTTCTAGCTTTGACGAAAATGAAAGAACTGAAAGATTTGTGTCGAGAGAACATTTGGAACTTGGCACCCTATAGTTGCGCTCGCACCGAGTTTGCCGGCAGAAATGCCCGTGTGTTTCTCGATGCCAACGAGAATCCATACAACGACCCTTACAATCGCTATCCAGACCCACTTCAGGTAGAACTGAAGGCGCAGATAAGCAAGATTAAGGGCGTTGCTCCCGAAAAGATTTTCTTGGGAAATGGTAGCGACGAGGCTATCGACTTGATGTATCGTGTGTTCTGCCGCCCCGGGAAGGACAACGTAGTGGCCATCTCCCCTACTTATGGAATGTATGAGGTATGTGCAGACATCAACGACGTAGAGTATCGACCTGTTTTACTCGATGAGAACTATCAGATATCAGCAGAGAAGCTGATCGATGCCTGTGATGACCACACCAAGGTGGTGTGGATTTGCAGCCCAAACAACCCTACTGGCAACCATATTAATAGAGAGGCTATCGTACAGATGCTTCAACTTTTCGACGGCATCGTGGTGGTAGACGAAGCATACAGCGACTTCTCTACAGAGAAGACTTTCCGTTCCGTACTCGACCACTTCCCTAACCTCGTGGTGCTCAACACCATGAGCAAGGCTTGGGGATGTGCGGCACTTCGCCTTGGCATGGCATTTGCCAGCAAGGACATCATCGACGTGATGAATAAGGTGAAATATCCTTATAATGTCAACCTGTTGACCCAAGAGCACGCATTGGAAGTGATGAAAAATCCTCTGAAAGTGGATGAGTGGGTCAAGAATATCTTGCAGGAACGTTCCAAGGTGATGTCAGCCTTTCTCGACTTGCCGATTACCGTGAAGGTGTATCCTACTGATGCCAACTTCTTCTTGGTAAAGGTAACCGATGCCCAAGCCATCTACGACTATCTTGTGGCGCAAGGCATCATCGTGAGAAATCGCAACAAGGTACAACTTTGCGGCAACTGTCTGCGCATTACCATCGGAAATAAGAGCGAGAATGCCGAGTTACTCGGGGCTCTCAGACAATATTAGATATTATTTAAAAAAGATAAGAGTTATTCTCCCAATTATCCATGGATAGAGGATAACATGCCAAAAAGCCCTGACTATACCAGCCAGGGCTTTTTGGTATGTATGTTTCAGCTTTCTAAATTAAGAAAGTTGAATATCATGAGAATATTTACTTGCTAAACAACTCATCGAGCAAGGTATAGAATGCTGGATCCTCGCCTACAATGGTCTTTACGATCTTACCGTCAGGACCTACTACAATCTTGGTAGGGAATCCCTGGATAGCATACTTTTCAAGTATACCACTGTCCTTTGTATTATAGACATGTATCCAAGGCAACTGATGTTTCTCAACGGCAGCTTTCCACTTAGCCTCGGTATCGTTGCAATCCACGCCAACAATCTCAAACTTGCCAGCATACTTGCTGTAATACTCCTTCATCTTAGGCATACCCTTGATGCACCAGATGCACCATGAGCCCCAGAAGTCGAGGATAACGTACTTGCCACGAAGGCTAGAGAGTTGGAAGTCGTTGCCTTTGATGTCCTTGAGCTTGAAGTCAAATGCCTCTACACCTGAAGCTTGCGCTTTCTTTGCTTTTTCTTCTGCCTCGGCACGCTTCTTTGCATACTCTACAATAGGCTCGTAGTAAGCTTTCATTCTTCCATTACGTACATTCTCTGAAAGCAAACCAAGTGCTTTATTTATACTCTCCAAGCCATCAAGTTGATCTAGGACTGTGGTACATGCCTCATAATCTGGATGTTGAGCTATGAAATCCAGCAATTTGCCGTTCATTGTCTTATCTGCGTCAGGAGTTTTCATGGCAGCTTCTGTCACCAAATCCAATTCATGGTACTGCTGATAGAACTTACTACCTGTTACATCCCAACGGTTAGTCAAATCTCCCACCAACTCTGCCTTCTCATCTGGAACACATACGAGCAAGAACAACTTGCGCTCCTTGCCTCTAAAAGTTGATGGAGTCATAAAAAGATACTGTACAGGCTTGTCTATACTGGTGGCATAAGTGAATTTATCTTTCTTAATCAACAAGGTATCCATCTTGACACCACGTCCTTTATATACTAGCACGGAGTCTTGGCTGAAGTTCTTCATGTCAACCTTAACTTGAAAGTTATTTTTGGGGCAGCCATTGCTGTCAGTGACATCATTGCCAACGCTGTGCTCAAAATCATATAATTCATTTTCATGATGATAAAATTTTAAATTTATTATATTGTAATTGGGAATAACCTTCCCTTATTTCATTCCTCGTATTCGGTTGTATCCTCAATACCTGCTTCCGCGAGTGCTTCCTTGCGCTCCACGCAAGTTCCACATTTGCCACAATGCTTCTCACCTCCCTTGTAGCAACTCCAAGTCTCGCTATAGTCGATGCCGAGTCGCTTACCTATACGTGCAATATCAGCTTTAGTGATATTGGTATAAGGAGCTGATACCTCTACGTTTACAAACGTTCCAGCCTTGGCGGCCGCATCAATCGCTGAGATGAACTCAGGGCGACAGTCTGGATAGATGGTATGGTCTCCGCCATGGTTGGCGATGAGCACTTTCTTCAGATTGTTGCTCTCAGCGATGCCGATGGCGATGCTGAGCATGATGCCATTGCGGAAAGGAACCACGGTCGATTTCATGTTCTCGGCTGCATAATGTCCCTCAGGGATGGCATCCGCACCTTCCAGGAGAGAGCTCTTGAAATACTGGTGCATAAACCCTAGGTCGATGGTGATGTGCTTGATGCCCAGTCGCTCGCAGTGCATCTTGGCGAAAGGAATCTCTCGCTCATTATGGTTGCTCCCATAGTTGAAACTGATGCCCAGTGCAATTTCGTCTTTCTTGTCGTAGAGCAGTGTGATGCTGTCCATGCCACCGCTCACTATAATTACAGAATCTTTCATTTTTACAATGTAACTTTTTTACTTTAACTTTATGTTATCCGAAGAGGCATCGGAGAGCCTCCTCCACTTTTCTTACAGGATGAATCTCTATCTTATATTTCGAATGGTCAAAGCCATGATAGTTGTACTTCGGGATAATGATGTGTTGGAAGCCAAGCTTCTCTGCCTCGGCAATACGCTGCTCGATGCGGTTGACAGGACGAACCTCGCCGCTCAGTCCCACTTCTCCGCACATGCACCAGCCAGCTTCTATCGCCGTATCCACATTGCTGCTCAGAACGGCAGCAATCACGCTCAAGTCCATCGCCAAGTCGGTGACTCTAAGACCACCAGCGATATTCAGGAACACATCCTTCTGCATCAGTTTGAATCCTACCCGCTTTTCGAGCACAGCCAGCAGCATGTTCAAGCGGCGTTGGTCGAAACCAGTAGCCGAGCGTTGGGGAGTGCCGTATGCCGCAGAAGAAACCAGTGCCTGCGTCTCCACCAAGAAAGGACGAACACCCTCGATGGCAGCACTGATGGCTACGCCCGAGAGACCATCGTGGTCCTCGGTAAGAAGTAATTCAGATGGGTTGCTCACCTGTCGAAGTCCTCCTTGCTGCATCTCATAGATGCCCAGCTCCGAGGTACTTCCGAATCGGTTCTTGATGCTGCGCAAGATGCGATACATATAGTGCTGGTCGCCCTCAAATTGGATGACCGTATCCACGATATGTTCCAGAATTTTAGGACCCGCCAAGGTTCCCTCCTTGTTTATATGTCCGATGAGGATCACGGGGATGCCACTGGTCTTGGCAAAGCGCAACAAGGAAGCTGCGCACTCGCGCACTTGCGACACCGAACCAGGCGAGGAATCCACCACGTCGGTGGCAATGGTCTGGATGGAGTCGATGACTATCAAGTCGGGAGCCACCTCTTGCACATGAGAGAATATTTTCTCCAACTGTGTCTCGCATAGAATCGTGATATGGTCGAAGGCTCCGTTGGTGGCAGCCATAGAGCCATCGGCTTGTATCACCGCCTGTCCTTTCGCCAATCGGTCAGCTCGAAGTTTGATTTGGTGGGCACTCTCCTCACCACTCACATAGAGTATCCTGCGCTCCGGCATGTTGAGGATGGTCTGAAGGGTGAGCGTACTCTTTCCGATACCAGGCTCACCACCCAGCAAAGTGATGCTACCCGGTACCATTCCCCCACCGAGCACACGGTTCAGCTCGGCATCGTGCATGTCGATACGAGGCTCGTCCTGTGCCGAGATGTCACGTAGCTTCATCGGCTTGGCGTCGCTGTCGCTATGCACTCCACCAAACATGGTGGCTGCACCTCCATGCCGCATCGTCATGCCAGCATTGCGAGCCGCCTGCGAACCAGTATCTCCCGCAATGCGAACTTCCTTAAAAGTATTCCATTGTCCACAGCTTGGGCACTTGCCTATCCATTTGGCAGACTCCTGTCCACAATTGCTGCAAACGTATGCTATCTTGTCTTTTGCCATAATCTATCTTTCTAACAGGCTACAAAATTACCCATTTTTACCCACATGACCAAAGTTTTTAAGGAAAATAAATAAAGGTGGCGCATCCTCAAATGAGACGCGTCACCTTTATCTTCTTATAACATTTGTTTCCGAGCCCCAGCTCTGCCAGGGTATTGTCCTTGATAATAAGTTCTCCTTTCTGCAATCCCGCTATCGCCGACCACACCCCGGGAAGTTTTCTTCCATCAACACATCGCGGCTCTCCTCGTCGAGCACACCCATTTATCTATTCGCTCAGCTTGCTTTCTGCTTTTCTCCACATCAACCATAAACTTATCACCATTGCCCCCAGAGCCATCTTCCTCAAAAGGATCGAAGATGTTAAGTTGGATAGGTTGTTTGAACCATGCGTTGTTGAAAGTCTCTATCAATACAGAATTGAAATCTGGTCCCAATCGGTTTCTGTCGGCACTGAGATATTGACTATACGTGGATGTCAAAGCCACATTGTTAAGATGCTCACGGCGATAAGAAAGCAAAGCTTTGGTAATGTAGCTCATATCTTCCGCAACGATTTCGATACGGTCACGGCTCAAGTTGGTATAAACCCATCCGTGGTTCAAGATGCCATCTGTATAATAATGTTGTTCCGGCATTCGCATGATTCTACCAACAGTCTGCGTACCAAATAGCCAAACCACAAATTAGCGCCAGCATCTCCTTGCCAGCCATTCATGGAATGAATGGTATAAAAGTAATGAAAAGATTTGGAATCGCCAAATTATCGGCGCACTTTCTTCGCTATAGGGCATAAAAAAGCCTTTCGGCAAGCGAAATACAGAAAGGTAAAAGACCTGTACGGTTGAAAAAACTTACACGGCTATACCATTACGCATGACAACTTCATAAAGAGGAGAAGAATGGCTCTCGTCTATATACTTTGGCATCGGAAGTTATGTTGTATTCATTTTTTTTCAATATTTCACCTTCGCTCATAACTACCCTCTAATACAGCTCCTTAACTGACTCAACGGACTCAGTGGAATCAATAGACTCAAAAACTCAATTAATTTTGACCCCATATTGTTTTTTCGATGGTTACAATCTGAAACATTTATATTTATATTATATATTAATATATATATTAATATATAATATACTATCTATATAGACAAAAAAAATGAGGGAAATAGGGGTCGAAATTAATTGAGTTTTTGAGTCTATTGATTCCACTGAGTCAGTTCTAAAAAATAGTTCTGCTTTTTTAACCTAATGATTTATAGCGCAAAACTATGAGTTGTCACCAGAAAAGCTATGACTTGCTCACCCAAAAGCTATGAGTTAGAAAAATTAACATAAAGCTCTAAAGCAGCCAAAGGAGAATAAGAGAGGTTGGAACGTAAA